>MDTD01019524.1_pt1 | contig 192777 bp, 171 predicted proteins | sample 811221 | NCBI WGS metagenome assembly MDTD01 (sample SAMN05326646, study PRJNA326480) | marine metagenome | isolation source: seawater | place: Pacific Ocean: South West | collected 2011
TGCCACTATCAAGGTGAGAAAGCCATGCACCAACATGGCATAGAGTTTTGCTTTAACCAGAGTATGCACTTTGATCCTTCCAAACGAAAAAAGGCCCCCGAGGAGGCCTTTCTGCAGTTTAATTCATTAAACGAATTAACGGCATTCCGCAGGCGCCAAGTTGGCTGCCAGTGTACCAACCCCAGCACCGGCAGCAGAGGCATTGGTAGCACCAGCAGCATTACAAGCCCAGGCAATACGGCCTGAAGGAGGGGTGTAAGTACCAATACCACCAGCACTATCAGGCAGCGCAGCTTCACTACCACCACTTGCACCCGTGTAAGGGGTCAGAATCAGAGTAGGAGAACCAGCACCAATTGCCTGAGTATAAGTGATAGTGATCTGGCCGGTCGTATCAGAAACCCCGATACTTGTAACATTGGGAGTGGCAGCTGGAGCCGTCCAACCCGCTGTATATTCCACTCCATTTGCGGCATTCTCACCTACCGCCAATTTAGCCGCCGAGGCCAAATTCAGGCCTTCTGTTACACGGGCACGAATGGTGTAATCCTGGTAAGCAGGGATAGCCACCGCCGCCAGAATACCGATGATTGCAACAACAATCATCAATTCAATAAGGGTGAAACCCTGTTGCATTTGCTTCTTCATAGATGATTCTCCAAGCATGTTATTTACGCATATTGTTCAATTGACATCGGCACTGTGCCAACCAACTAGCTTAAGCAAAGCACAGCCTGTGCCAGAATCAAGAAATTAATATTCACCCCATAATTCAACCCGTTATGAGCTCACAATTTAACCAGCCCCTCCTTCTAGCCAATTCATCCCGGCACAATCCGCCAGATAGTGACAAACTTTGTCACTATCTGGCCTATTATTTTCGCTGGTTTACTTTGCGTTCTGAGCGTTTGATCTACTATTAGAAAAGAATCAATATATACAATTGATTAAAGCACATACCTCCCAAAAAACTGTAATCGATCCGGTATTGACTCAGGAATTATGAATCTAAGCGGTCTAGCCAAAAAACTGTTAAATGACGGAGCGATAGCCGACGATGCTATTCGCAATGCTTCTGATACTGCCAGTAAGCAGAAAATCCCGCTGGTCACCTACCTGGTGCAGAACAACCTGGTTCCAGCCAGAACCATTGCCCTGGCAGCAGCCGAAGAATTTGGCACGCCGCTCATTGAGCTGGATGCCATGTCCGTTGACGCCTTCCCCAAGGAGCTAGTGGCCGAAAAACTGGTCCGCAAGCACCGGGCGTTGCCCCTTTTCAAACGCGGTACCCGGCTTTATGTCGCCGTTTCCGATCCTACCAACCTGCAGGCTCTGGACGAAATCAAGTTCAATACCGGGCTCAGCACCGAGGTGGTCATCGTCGACGAAGATAAGCTCGATGGTGCCATTGATCGCTATCTGGAGAACTCTGAAACCGGCTTCAATGACCTTGGCGATGCCGATTTGGACGACCTGGATATCGAAGCTGGAGGCGAGGAAGACCGGGCCAGCGACGTCACCGCTGAAGCCGCTGACGACGCCCCAATTGTAAGGTTTGTAAACAAAATCCTGTTGGATGCCATCAAACTGGGAGCGTCGGACATCCACTTTGAACCCTATGAGAAGGCCTACCGCATACGACTCAGGGCAGATGGGATATTGCGGGAGGTGGCTCGTCCACCTGTCAACCTGGCGCCAAAGCTTGCCGCCCGACTCAAAGTCATGTCACAGCTCGACATTTCCGAACGCCGCGTTCCGCAGGATGGCCGTATCAAGCTGAAGCTCTCGAAAACCAGGGCGATCGACTTTCGAGTGAATACGCTACCAACCCTGTTCGGCGAAAAGATCGTATTGCGGATTCTGGACCCTGACAGTGCCAAACTGGGCATTGATATGCTGGGTTACGAAGAGGAACAGAAGGCACTTTATATGAAGGCGCTGGAACAGCCGCAGGGCATGATTCTGGTAACAGGCCCCACCGGGTCCGGCAAAACGGTGTCACTTTACACCGGTCTGAATATCCTCAACACCACTGAACGCAATATTTCAACGGCGGAAGACCCAGCCGAGATCAACCTGGAAGGGGTGAACCAGGTTAACGTAAACACCAAGGTCGGGCTGGATTTCGGCTCTGCGTTACGGGCTTTCCTGCGCCAGGATCCGGACATTGTCATGGTGGGAGAGATTCGGGATCTTGAAACCGCAGAAATCGCGGTCAAAGCCGCCCAAACCGGCCATTTGGTTCTCTCCACCCTGCACACCAACAGTGCTCCAGAGACACTTACCCGTTTAAGGAATATGGGGGTACCGGCCTTCAACATTGCCACCTCCGTATCCTTGATTATTGCCCAGCGCCTGGCCCGAAGGCTGTGCAAGAACTGCAAAAAACCCCTCGACATTCCCCACGAAACGCTTATATCGGAGGGCTTTAAGGAAGAAGAAATCGGAACATTTACGATATATGGCCCGCAAGGTTGTGATAAATGTGTGAACGGGTACAAAGGACGAGTCGGTATTTATGAGGTAGTTAAGGTCACTGATGGCATTTCACGCATTATAATGGAAGAAGGTAACGCGATTCAGATCGCGGACGCTGCTCGAAAGGAAGGCTTCAATGACCTCAGGACCAGCGGGCTTAAAAAAGTAAAAGACGGTTTAACCAGTCTGGAAGAAGTTAACCGCGTAACCACAGGGCATTAAGAATGGCGACGGCGACACAAGCACAAACTAAAACTGCCAAAAAATCCTCTATCCCCAAGCAACAGACATTCAGCTGGGAAGGGGTCGATAAAAAAGGTAACAAGGTTAAGGGAGAACTCCCGGGCCAAAATGTTACCTTGATCAAGGCCGAGCTTCGCAAGCAGGGAATCGTAGCCAACAAAGTCAAAAAGAAAGCGACTTCACTGCTGGGGCCAAAGAAAAAGAAGATAACCCCGATGGACGTCGCTGTTTTTACGCGCCAACTGGCAACCATGATGAAAGCCGGGGTGCCTCTGGTCCAATCCTTTGAGATCGTTGCAGACGGCCATGACAACCCATCCATGCGGGATTTGCTCCTTAGAATAAAAGGGGATATCGAAGGCGGTAATAACCTGGCCAGCTCCCTTGCTGCTCACCCGGCTTATTTCGACGATTTATTTGTGAGCCTGGTTGATTCCGGCGAACAATCCGGCGCCCTGGAAACCATGCTGGATCGAATAGCAATTTATAAGGAAAAAACCGAAGCGCTAAAGGCAAAGATAAAGAAAGCGATCAAATACCCAATCGCCGTGGTGGTTGTGGCCTGTATAGTGACGGCAATACTTCTGATCAAGGTAGTACCCACATTTCAAGATCTGTTCGCTGGGTTCGGTGCAGAACTGCCTGCATTTACGCAAATGGTGATCGACCTGTCGGAATGGATGCAAGAATGGTGGTTTATCTTCCTCCTGGGAATCATTGCATTCGGTGTCGCTTTCGCTGAAGCGAAGAAGCGATCACCCGCATTTTGCGATGCTTTAGACAGAATAATTCTGAAAATGCCAGTTGCCGGGGACATTATCTACAAGGCGACGATTGCGCGCTACGCCCGAACGCTCGCCACTACCTTTTCTGCCGGTGTCCCCTTGGTGGAAGCGTTGGAATCCGTGGCCGGAGCAACCGGAAACGTGGTCTACCGCAATGCGGTCAACAAAATTCGCGACGACGTATCAAGCGGCACCCAATTGAACTTTTCAATGAAATCAGCAGGTGTATTCCCAGCTATGGCGGTACAAATGACCGCGATCGGTGAAGAATCCGGTGCATTGGATACCATGTTGGATAAAGTAGCCACCTATTATGAGGATGAAGTGGACAACGCGGTGGATGGCCTGACCAGCCTCCTCGAACCTCTGATAATGGCTGTGCTCGGAGTATTGGTGGGCGGTCTTATCATCGCCATGTACCTACCCATCTTCCAACTGGGTTCTGTCGTATAAGGACACGCTTGCCAACAATGACCAACCAGATAATTCAGTATCTCTCCAATAACCCCGACTACTTCGCCGGGGTTATTTTTTTCTTCGGGCTGATGTTCGGCAGCTTCTTTAACGTGGTGATTTATCGTGTCCCAGTCATGATGCACCTGGAGTGGCTGGAGAACTGTCGGGATTTCATCAAAGAAACGTTCGGCCAACTCCCTGCGGAGCTGGAGGCCCATCCTGACAGTCTGCCCAAAGCGCCCTTCAATATCGCCAAGCCGGATTCCACCTGCCCCCACTGTGGTCACCTGATACGCTGGTATGAAAATATCCCTGTTGTCAGTTACATTGCGCTGAAAGGCAAATGCAGCCAATGCAGCAACCCCATTTCAGTACGCTATCCCATTATTGAACTGGTTACCGCGGTGCTTTCCTGCTTCGCGGCCTATCATTTCGGCTTCAGTTGGGAGGCCGCTGCGGCACTGGTACTGACCTGGACACTGATTTGCCTGACCATGATCGACTTCGATCACAAGCTGCTGCCTGATCACATCACCCTGCCCTTGCTGTGGCTGGGGTTGATCCTCAACATCAATGGCATGTTCGCCTCGCTACAGGACGCCGTTATCGGCGCTGCTGTGGGCTACCTGTGCCTGTGGTCCCTGTATTGGGTGTTCAAACTGCTCACCGGCAAGGAAGGCATGGGGTATGGTGATTTCAAACTCCTGGCTGCACTGGGAGCCTGGATGGGCTGGCAATACCTGCTGCTGATTCTGGTACTTTCTTCAATGGTCGGCGCCGCGGTGGGCATCAGCCTCATAGTGATCAAAGGCCGCGATAAAAACATTCCCATCCCGTTCGGCCCGTATCTGGCCGCCGCCGGCTGGATCGCCTTCTTCTGGGGTGAGAGCATTCTCGTCAATTACCAGAACTTCCTGCGCTAACCGCTCCAGACTCACCCTTTACATCCCCCTGCTCTATCGTAACAATAGGCCACTTCGAATATGAGGTGGTCTATGTTGGTAATTGGGGTAACCGGTGGTATCGGCAGCGGAAAAACCGCTGCAACGGATCGCTTCCAGGAGCACGGTATTACCGTGGTGGATGCGGACCTGGCATCCAGGGTGATCGTGGAACCAGGGCGCCCGGCCCTGCAGGCCATCGCCGAACATTTTGGCCCCCACCTCATCACCGCCGACGGCAGCCTGGATCGCCGTGCCTTGCGGGAGATCGTGTTTGCTGACCCCACCCAGCGTCAATGGCTGGAACAGCTTACCCACCCGCTGATCGGCCAGGAGATTGTCGCTCAGATCCAGGCCAGCACCTCTCCTTACCCCATCCTGGCCTCCCCCCTGCTTCTGGAAAGCAGTCAACATCAGATGGCGAGCCGGATACTGGTGATTGATGTACCGGTAGAGATGCAAATCGCCCGTACTGTGGCCCGGGATGAAACCACGGAAGCGGGAGTGAAAGCCATCATCGCTGCCCAGATGTCACGGGGGGAGCGCCTGTCGAAGGCGGACGATGTGATTTGCAACGATCAGGATCTGAATCATCTACACAGCGAAGTGGACAGGCTCCACCAAACGTATCTGCAACTGGCGAGGGATGTATGAAAGTAAAGTGCCCCACCTGCGACAAGGAAATCGAGTATTCCACCAACAACCCGTACCGTCCTTTTTGCTGCGAGCGCTGCAAATTGATCGATCTGGGGGAATGGGCCAGCGGCGAGCGTTACATTGCCGGCGAAGCGGACTGGTCCATCGGCGACGACGAACCACAGGATAAGCCCTTGCACTGAACTCTAAGATTGGGAAAACCGAAATTCAGCCCGTCTATTGAGCTTCACTCCCTTTACTTCCAGGCCAATAACCGGAGATCCCGGCACCACCCTGGGCCCCCAGCGCAACCAGTTGCCCGAGATCAGCCGGCGCCACTCCTCCCAAGCCGTACACGGGCAGCTTTGCAGCGCTTACCCATTGGGAAAATAGTGTCAACGGTAGGGGCTGTGCGTGGGGATGGCTGGCGGTAGGTTTAAAGGGCGAAAGCGTAACAAAATCCAGCCCCAGTTTTTCCGCCTGCTGAATATCCGACAAACTATGACAGGAAGCCGCCACCCATCTGTGCTGTGATGGCCGTGAAGTGATGCGATGCAACTGCCCTGAGGTGAGATGCACCCCATCCAATTGAGATTGCACCGCATCACTCATATCGCTGTTCACCAACACCCAGGCGTCGTGTTCCTGCTTCATGGCACTGATTGCGGATACCAGCTGCGCCGTGTCCTGTGCTGAGAGCGCTTCTTTGATACGCAATTGGAACAGGCGGTACCCCGCCTCCAGAGCCCGCCTGAAACCACCGCAGAATGCCGCCACCGAATCATCAAGCGATGGCGTAATCACATAGTGCCGTGGCAGCTGTGCTGCACTCACAATGGGAACATTGGCATCCGGAAACTCAAATTCACTGAGTGAATGAGGACTGGTCCAGCGGATTTCCTGCCCCTCGGCGCCGATCGCCTGCCCGTCAAATTCAGTCACCCGCCAAACGTCCAGCAGCACCTGCTTGTCCACATAATCATGGGCAACCGTAATCAAAGGCTCGAAGCATTTCGCCTGAATACCCAACTCCTCTTCCAGCTCCCGGCACAGCGCCGTCTGCACCGGTTCCTGGGGCTCCACCTTGCCCCCTGGAAACTCCCATTTGCCCCCCTGATGCACGTGATCGTGACGGCGGGCGATAAGGATGTGCCCATCCCGTTCGATCACGGCAGCAACAACATGGATGCGCTTCATTGCTCAGGAACGGTAGTCGGCATTGATTTTCACATAATCGTAGGAAAAGTCCGTAGTCCAGATAACGGCTTTTGCGTCACCACGCCCCAGCTTCACGGCAATGGTAATCTCTTCCTTCTGCATTTCCGCTACCCCGGCCTGCTCGGTATAACTGGCAGCAACCGCACCGTGTTCGGCGATCAACACATCGTTCAGGGCCACCGACACCTGATTCACATCCAGCTCAGGGATGGGTGCCCGCCCCACCGCCGCCAAAATGCGTCCCCAGTTGGGATCACTGGCGAACAAAGCCGTTTTCACCAGGGGAGAATGCGCAATCGTATAAGCAACCTCCCGCGCTTCCTCCAGAGAGGCCGCCTCCGCCACGTCTACCGCAACAAACTTGGTGGCCCCTTCCCCATCCCGCACAATGGCATGGGCCAACTGCAGATAAACTGCCATCAGTGCCGTTTTGAAGCGCGATAAACCCTCCGGATCCTGTTCTGAAACACGAACACCGGACTTGCCGGTGGCCACCAACATACAGCAATCGTTGGTGGAGGTATCGCTATCCACCGTAATGGAGTTGAAGGATGCCTGGGTCGCCTCTGCCGCAAGCTGCTGCAACAGCTCAGGCTCTACCAGGGCATCCGTTGCCACATACGCCAACATGGTGGCCATGTTGGGTTTGATCATACCGGCACCCTTGGACAGACCGGACAGCGTCACGGTATCAGCGCCGAACTGCAGTTGCACGGAGACCCCTTTGGGCCGGGTATCGGTCGTCATAATGCCGTGAGCCGCATCACTCCAGCCATCTTCACTCAATGCCGAGAGGCAGGCAGGCAGACCGGCAATGATCCTTGCCACCGGCAACGGCTCACCAATCACGCCAGTGGAGAAGGGAAACACGCTGATCTCAGAAACGCCGGCCTGCTGTGCCAATGACTGACAAACCGCAACAGCATTCTGCATCCCCTGCTGACCTGTTCCGGCATTGGCGCAGCCGGTGTTGGTAACCAGGTACAATGTCTCATTGGAGCGCCCCGCCAGTTTGGCCAGATTGTTTTTGCATAGAGTCACCGGTGCAGCACAGAATGCATTGCGGGTAAAGGTTCCGGCAATAGTGCTTCCTGCCGCCGCCTCCATCACCACCAGGTCGCGACGATCAGAATACCTTACCCGTGCCTGAGTCGTACCCAGGCGAAATCCTTTCACCGGATGCATGACACCAAAGGTTTCTTTTCCTACCGCCATTGTCTATTCCTCTTGATATTGTGCTGACACTATTGCACTGACCGGCCCCACGAAAAAGGGGCCTTAACAGCCCCTTGTTTGGATTCCGGTATGTTACTCAACCTGCCCATGGCAGTGTTTGTATTTTTTCCCGGAACCGCAGGGGCAGGGCTCGTTACGCCCCACTTTGCGTTCCTGCCGCTGGAAGGGGGTATTGCCCTGCTGATCCGGCTGCTCGTTTTCCGCGGTAGCAGAGGCATCGGCATGTTGTAAGGTCAGCTCCCGCTCTGCCGCGGCACGACGCTGCCGCTCCAGCTCTTCCACCTCTTCCTGACGACGCAGTTCAACTGTGGTCAATACGCGAACCACTTCCAGTTTCACGTTCTCGAGGAAGGTCTGGAACAGCTCAAAGGCTTCCCGCTTATACTCTTGCTTGGGATTCTTCTGCGCATAGCCCCGCAGATGAATGCCCTGCCGCAAATGATCCATATTAGCCAGATGCTCTTTCCAGAGCCGATCCAGCGTGGCCAGCATCACATGCTTCTCCAACTGGCGCATCACATGAGCTTCGTCACCCAGGTTGGCTTCCTTGGTGGCATAGGCCTCTTCCAGAACACCGATAATCTTTTCTCTCAGGGTTTCTTCATGCAGGGATTTATCGTCGTCCAACCACTGTTGAATGGGCATCTTGATGCGGAAATCGGTTTCAATAGCATGCTCCAAACCGTCCACATCCCACTGCTCCACCATGCTCTGGGGAGGAATGTAGCCACTGATAAAGTCGTTCACCACATCAACCCGAATGGCTTTGATGTTCTCCGACAGATCCTCGGCGTGCAGAATATCATTACGTTGTTCATACACAACACGGCGCTGGTCATTGGCCACATCATCGTATTCCAACAAAGATTTGCGGATATCGAAGTTGCGCCCTTCCACTTTCTTCTGGGCATTTTCAATGGATTTGGTCACCCAGCGATGCTCAATGGCTTCGCCCCGTTCCATACCCAGGGTCTGCATCAAACCTTTAACACGGTCGGAGGCAAATATTCGCATCAGTCCGTCTTCCAGTGACAGGAAGAAACGGGTGGAACCCGGATCACCCTGACGGCCGGCACGACCACGCAATTGATTATCGATACGGCGGGATTCATGGCGCTCGGTGCCGATGATGTGCAAGCCACCAGCGTCCTTCACGGCCTGGTTGCGTGCCTGCCACTCCGTTTTCAGCTTTTCGATCTGCTCCGGGGTGGGGTTTTCCAGCGCATCCACCTGCGCCTGCCAACTGCCACCCAAGACGATATCGGTGCCCCGACCGGCCATGTTGGTGGCAATGGTCAAGGCGCCAGGCTGGCCGGCCTGAGCGATGATGTCCGCTTCCTGGGCGTGAAACTTGGCGTTCAATACCTTATGCGGCACTTTTTGTTTTTTCAGCAGGGCCGACAGATATTCAGAAGTTTCGATAGACGCTGTACCAACTAAAACCGGGCGATTGGCCTTGATTGCTTCCTGAATGTCTTCGATGATGGCCTCGAATTTCTCTTCCGCTGACATGAAGATCAGGTCATTCATGTCATCACGCACCATGGGTTTGTTGGTGGGAATCACCACCACGTCCAGACCATAAATTTGGCGGAACTCGAAGGCTTCCGTATCTGCGGTACCGGTCATGCCGGACAGTTTGGAGTAAATGCGAAAATAGTTCTGGAAGGTAGTGGATGCCAGGGTCTGGTTCTCATTCTGGATGCGCACGCCTTCCTTAGCCTCAATGGCCTGATGAATCCCATCCGACCAGCGGCGGCCAGCCATCGTACGGCCGGTATGTTCATCCACTATCACAATCTGGTTATTCTGGACAATATAGTCAACGTCACGCTGGAACAGGCAATGGGCTTTCAGCGCAGCATGCACGTGATGAAGCAGGTTCAGATTGTTGGCGGCGTACAGGCTATCGCCTTCGTGGAGCAACTTGAATTCAGTGAGCAGTTCTTCAACGTACTGGTGCCCTTCTTCCGTCAGTTCGACCTGGCGGTTTTTCTCATCAATGGTGTAGTGATAGGTTTTGGCTTCCTCGCTGATCTCCCCTTCCTCATAACCTCGTTCGAGTTTGGGAATCAGAACGTTAATCTTTTTATACAGTTCGGAACTGTCTTCACTGGGGCCGGAAATGATCAGGGGCGTGCGCGCCTCGTCGATCAGGATCGAGTCCACCTCATCCACAACGGCAAAATTCAACGGCCTCTGCACCCGGTCTTCCAGGGTGAAGGCCATATTGTCACGCAGATAGTCAAAACCGAATTCGTTGTTGGTGCCATAGGTAATATCGCAGGCGTAGGCAGCGCGTTTGGTGGCCGGATCCTGTTGCGACAGAATAACGCCAACACTCATACCCAGGAATTCATACAGCGGCCGCATCCAGTCTGCATCCCGCTCCGCCAGATAATCGTTCACCGTCACCACATGCACTCCCTCCCCGGAGAGCGCATTCAGGTAGACCGCCAGGGTAGCAGTCAGGGTTTTACCTTCACCGGTGCGCATTTCGGCGATTTTACCTTCGTGCAGGGTAATACCACCGATCAACTGACAATCGAAGTGACGCATCCCCATAACCCGCTTACTGGCTTCGCGAGCCACCGCAAACGCTTCCGGCAAAATGGTATCCAGAGATTCGCCCTGCTCAAGACGGGATTGGAACGCAGGGGTTTTGGCTTTCAGTTCCTCGTCGGACAACCCCTGGATCTCTTCTTCCAGAGCATTGATCTGCGCAACCAACTTGCCCATTCTCTTGAGTTCGCGATCGTTCTTGCTGCCTAAAATCTTGCGAAACAGTGGTCCTAACATAGGTTTTCACTTCTATTACTGAGGCTTTCCTGACCGGCTGACATGTGAGCCATTTAATAATCTCGGCAGTGCATTAGAGACTGAAACAGCGTCGACTCTCCCAAATGCCAACAGGAATAAAATTAAAGGGCCAATTCTAACGTTATTTTCCCAGTAGGATAAAGCATTTACGCGCGGGAATAATGCTTGGCGCACCCTGATGATGCGCTAACTTGACGATCAAACGCGCCGATTGATCAATCAGCTGCGTTTGCGGTAGACATAGCGGGCAGGGTCAACCGCCTTACCATTTTTACGAACTTCAAAATGCACATGGGGGCCCGTGGAGCGTCCGGTACTTCCCATACGGGCCAGGGTTTGACTCTGCTTGACGATATCGCCCACAGAGACCAGGATCTCTTTGGCGTGACCATAGCGCGTGGTGATACCACCACCATGATTAATTTCCACCATCAGCCCGTAGCCATAACGCTCTCCGGCCCAGGTTACTACTCCGGAACCCACCGATACGATGTCCGAACCTTCCTTGCCGGCAAAATCAACCCCCGCATGCCAGGCCGGGCGCCCGGTAAACGGGTCTGTACGCCGGCCAAAGCGCGAGGACAACCAGCCCCAGGTCACCGGGCGCCCGGCAATGGAGACTTCCTTCTGCAGTTTACGATTGGCCAGCAGGCTTTCGAGCACTTCCAACTGCTGCTCACGTGCCTCAATATCGGCGGCTAACTGATCAAGGTCGGCAAGAAAGCTGGGCCGATCCACCTCCACCTGCAATTCGCCTTCTTCCGGGCCACCGACGGCGGGAATGCGTGAAAACTCAAATTCTCCACCATTCAGCTTGGCCACTTCCACCAAACGCTCACCCAAGGCATCCAGCCGCATAAGGCGCGCCTGCAATTCCGCCATTCTAACGGTCATGGCGATTAATTGATCTTCTGCCTGTTTTCGCGCCTGCTCTATTCGTTCGGCATTACTGGCGATATCACTCTGCAGAAAGGCAGCCAGATCCCCGGGTTCGCTGGCCTTGGTTCCAGACAGATACACGCCGGCCCCCAACCCCAGTACTGCTGACAGGCCCAGGCCCAGAACCAACGTAACCACCAACAGAGGGGTTCGCAGCTTCAGTGTTCGCGATTGGCCAGTTTTGGGATCAAGAAGAATAATGTTCATTACTAATTACTACTCTAGAGCTAGCCGCCATTTTAGTTCAGAATCCAATCAGGGACAGTTACACCCGATTGTTGAAATCCACCCAGAGAATTGAGCAATTTCTACCAATGGCGCAGGACGGTACCATAAAAAATATAAGAGATCTCATGCTTTGCAACAAAGAAGTGAAGTCTCTCACCGAAAATTCCTTGCAGGTTGCTGAACTGAATCACATTTTGGCAACTTCGTTGCCCAGCAAGCTGGCTCAGTTCTGTAAAGTGGCCAGCTATCGCAACGGTGCCTTGCACCTGGAAACCAGAACCGGTGCAGCCGCGACGCAACTTAGATTCATGCAACCACAAATCTTTTCCAAACTAAAAAAATCAAGCAAATTCAGGGCATTGCAGAGCATCAACATTCGCATCGCTGCGGCTCCAGCGCAATTGGACCGACATTACAAACGGTCTCTGCCCACCGTTTCCCGGCAAAACTGCTTACTGATACGACAAACCGCTGACACGATAGCGGACCATCAGCTGGCCGACTCCATGCGGAACCTGGCCGATACACTGAAAAACCGGGGCAACTAAAACTATGGCAGAAAACAGGGGAATTTCCATGCAACCCTGCCCGAAAGCCAGGTTGCATGGACGGAAGGAAGTTTTTAACTAATCAGCTTTGGCTTAATCCATTGCCAAAACAGGTCTTGCATAAGAGATGGGTGCCACTTTCTCATCATCAAAGGTGACGATTTCCCAGGCATCCTCCTGCACTAACAGCTCTCGCAACAGCATGTTGTTCAATGCATGACCGGATTTGTAACCTTGAAATTCACCGATCAGGCTCTTGCCAAGCTGGTACAGGTCGCCAATGGCATCCAGTACCTTGTGTCGAACAAACTCATCGTCGTAACGCAAGCCGTCTTCGTTGAGAATACGGTAATCATCCACCACGATGGCATTTTCAACGCTGCCACCCAAGGCCAGATTACGCTCACGCAGATATTCGATATCGCGCATAAAGCCGAAGGTTCTGGCTCGACTTACTTCCCGTACGAAGGAAGTACTGGAGAAATCCAGAGCGATATGCTGACTGCGACTTTTGATCACAGGGTGATCAAAATCGATGGTGAAGCCCACTTTGAAGCCATTAAACGGCAGGAAGGTGGCCGTTTTGTCTCCATCCTTGACTTGCACCTTGCGCTTGATGCGGATGAACTGCTTCAGCGCATTCTGCTCTTCAATGCCTGCAGACTGCAGCAGGAATACAAAAGGCCCCGCGCTGCCATCCATAATCGGCACTTCAGGTGCGCTCAGATCCACATACGCATTGTCGATACCCAGACCAGCCAAAGCAGATAACAAATGCTCTACTGTGGATACACGGACATCACCGTTCTCCAACGTAGTGGACAGGGTGGTGTCACCGACGTTCAGCGCATCAGCGCGCACGGTCACCACCGGGTCCAGGTCTGTGCGGCAGAATACAATCCCGGTATTCACCGGAGCGGGTCTCAGGGTCAAATAGACCTTGTCACCTGTATGCAGACCGATACCGGTCGCACGAATTGTATTTTTCAATGTGCGTTGTCTAATCATGTTGCTCCACACAAATCAAAGAGTTAAAAGCTCAAAAGGCACGAAATCTTAGTCTGCCGCAATATTAGCAGTAACTGTCAAGATAACCAAATATTTAGCAAACAATTGTGCACCTTTTAACCTATTTAATCCGCCTGGCGTCTCAAAAACGTCGGTATATCCAGATATTCACGATTCACATCTGATTCCATTACCGGACGACGGCGGCTTTCCGTAACAGGTTCACGGCGAATGCGATCCACTGCCGGTTTGTCGAACTGCTTATAGTCTGAGACAGCCTCAACAGGAGACCGTTTAGTCACACCTTCAACAGCCCGTACAGGGGACACTTGTTCGCCCACTGCGCCCAGCCCGGTGGCAACCACCGTTACCCGCAGATCTTCACCCATGGATGGATCAATCACCGTACCAACCACCACGGTGGCATTTTCAGACGCAAACTCTTCCACCGTATCGCCCACTTCAGAGAATTCGCCCAGAGACAGGCTCTCACCGGCAGTGATGTTCACCAGAATACCGCGGGCGCCCTGCAGATTCACATCTTCCAGCAACGGGCTACGGATGGCTTTTTCCGCCGCTTCGCGGGCACGGTTCTCACCGGCGGAAAATCCGGTTCCCATCATGGCCATACCCATCTCGGACATCACGGTACGCACGTCGGCAAAGTCCACGTTAATCATACCGGGGCGAATGATCAGGTCAGCAATACCCTGTACCGCACCCAGCAGTACATCGTTGGCTGCCTTGAATGCATCCAGCAGGCTGGTTTTAGGCCCCAGTACCGCCAACAGCTTTTCATTGGGAATGGTGATCAGAGAGTCCACATTTTCAGTCAGCTCCTTCATCCCTTCCATCGCAACCTGCATGCGCTTGCGGCCTTCAAAAGGAAATGGTTTGGTGACTACTGCAACAGTCAGAATACCCATTTCTTTAGCGATCTCGGCAACGATCGGAGCGCCGCCTGTACCGGTACCGCCGCCCATGCCTGCCGTAATGAATACCATATCAGCGCCTTCCAGCACTTCACGGATGCGCTCACGATCTTCCAGCGCCGCGTCACGACCCACATTGGGATTGGCACCGGCACCCAAACCTTTGGTCACCGCACCACCCAGCTGCAACAGGGTTTTGGCATTCATGTTTTTCAGCGCCTGGGCATCCGTGTTGGCGCAGATAAACTCTACGCCATCCACTTGATTGGACAGCATGTGCTCGACGGCATTACCGCCACCGCCACCAACGCCTACTACTTTGATGACTGCGTTCTGAGGAACGTTATCAACTAGTTCAAACATATTTATCTCCCTTCCTTTCCTTCAGCTATGGTTTCTCGTGTTGAGAACTTTTCAATTTTGTTGTTGTGACAATCAAAAGTTGCCTTTGATCCAGGTCTTCATTTTGTCCATAAAGCCAACCTGCTCAGTGGCAGGAAGGTTTTGTGTCGCGGCGCCGGACGCAACCTGCTTCTGGCCGTACTTGAGCAAGCCTACGCCAGTGGCATAAATGGGGTTCTTCACCATTTCCGTCAAACCGGTGACGGTCTGTGGTGATGCCAATCGCACCGGCATATGAAAGATTTCTTCGGCCAACTCCACCGCGCCTTCCATTTTTGAGGAGCCACCAGTCAAAACGATGCCGGCGGCGATCAGATCTTCGTAGCCCGAGCGGCGCAACTCAGCCTGCACCAGCGAGAACAGTTCGTCATAGCGCGGCTCCACCACCTCAGCCAATGCCTGGCGCGACAACTCCCGGGGTGGACGATCTCCGACGCTGGCTACCTTGATGGTTTCATCCGGCCCGGCCAATTGAGTGAGGCAGCAGGCATACTTAACTTTGATGTCATTGGCATGCTCAGTGGGGGTACGCAACGCCATGGCGATGTCATTGGTTACCTGATCACCTGCGATGGGAATCACTGCGGTATGACGAATGGAACCTTCAGTGAACACGGCAATATCGGTGGTACCACCACCAATATCCACCATACAAACCCCCAGCTCTTTCTCATCGTCGGTCAGCACTGCATAAGCTGATGCCAGTTGCTCCAGAATTATGTCCTCCACTTCCAGGCCACAGCGGCGTACACAGCGCTCAATATTCTGTGAGGCATTTACTGCACAGGTGACCAGATGCACTTTTGACTCCAGTCGCACACCCGACATCCCCATAGGCTCTTTGATGCCTTCCTGGGAATCGATAATGTATTCTTGGGGCAAAATGTGCAGAACTTTCTGATCGGCTGGAATAGGAACCGCCTGGGCGGCATCAATTACCCTCTCCAGATCAGCCCGGGTGACCTCCCGATCCCGCACCGCGACAATCCCATGACTGTTCAGGCTACGAATATGACTTCCGGCAATACCAACGTATACAGAGTGGATCTGGCACCCGGCCATGAGTTCGGCTTCTTCCACCGCCCGCTGAATGGACTGAACCGTGGACTCGATATCCACCACAACTCCTTTTTTCAGCCCACGGGAGGGACAGGACCCAATACCGATCACCTCGATAAAGCCATCGCCTTTCAGCTGGCCGACTATCGCAACCACCTTGGTGGTCCCAATGTCCAGCCCTACAATCATTCGGCTACCCATACTTCTCACTACCCCACTGGACTTTTCCTGTGTACTTACGGGATGGGAATCTCCCAGGCCAAACATGTTACGCAGCGTCTGTGTCACCATCATCATTCTTCCACTTGATTGCCAGTCCATTTTCGTATCGCAAGTCGACTTTGAACAGTTGTTGTTTTTGTTGCTCGGTGAACATCGAGTACAGCCGGGTAAACCGTTTCAGTTTTTCCACACTGTGCTTATCATCAACCACCAACATCAATCCGTTGTCGAGTTGCGCCTTCCAGGAAATTCGATCTTCCAATTCAAGACTGTTAACTGAAAGACCAACTTCGCGCAAAATTTCCTGCATTTTACTAAAACGTTGTGCAATAACCGCAGCTTGATCTGGCTTGCCTATAAAAGTAGGCAAATTTACATCAGGCTGCACGTGTTCTGCAGAAAATATTTCACCTTTTACACTTAAAAATTCATTTTTTTGCCAATTAGCCACCGGCACACGTTCCTGCAGGTAAACGATCAGCGTATTGGGCCATTCTTTTTTGGCGTCAGCGTAATCGATCCAGGTCAACGACTCCGTTGTTTGTTTCACTTTTTTCAGATCAACTGTAAAAAAGTTTTCCACCATATAGGGTGCCAACGCCGCTTCCAAAACCGACCGATCCACATACTTGAGATCCCCCATTACCGTAATTTTCTGAATGGGGTATTGCGCAAACCAACGCTGCAGCGCCAGTCGGCCGGATAACATCAGAGCCGCTACCATTAGCAACACAAACACCAACACCATCAAACGCACGGTATCTCGGTTAACAGGCTGCTTTTTGGCTTGCGCTTTACTCACTTCGTTACCCTTTTGCACCCAGAGCTATGGCCTCAACCAGTTGCTCGAAACTGTATCCTTTTGCCTTTGCCGCCATCGGCACCAGGCTGTGATCGGTCATACCCGGCACAGTATTGACTTCCAGCAACCAGAAATGTCCGGCCTCGTCCATCATGGCGTCAACTCTGCCCCACCCTTTACAACCCACCGCGCTGAACGCCTGCAGCGAGAGCTGCTGTAACCGTTCTTCCTGCGCATCACCCAAGCCGGAAGGAATGAGGTATTCGGTGGTGCTGGATTGATACTTTGCGTCAAAATCATAAAACTGGTTGGGTGTTTTCAAGCGAATCACCGGCAGCGCTTCCTCACCCAGGATCGCGCAAGTGTATTCCGCCCCCTGCACCCACCTTTCCAGCAGAATAACGTCATCATGATCCAATGCCTTATCCACTGCTGCCACCAGCTCCGCTTCAGTAGTAGCCCTGGACATACCGATACTGGAACCTTCATGGGGCGGCTTCACCATCACGGCACCGCCCATGCTCTCCAACACCCCGTCCAGCCCTTCGCTGCTGGTGACCGATTTAAAATCGGGGGTTGGCAAACCAAGCCCCGACCATATCAGCTTGGTCCGGAGTTTATCCATGCCGATAGCCGATGCAGAAACGCCACTGCCGGTATAGGGTATATTCAATACTTCCAGCAAGCCCTGGATCACCCCGTCTTCTCCACCGCGGCCATGCAGTGCAATAAATGCGGCATCAATTTTCGATAACTGCTTAAACAGTTCTTCATTAAAGCGTACGTCAATACCGACCACATCGGCGCGCAACGATTGCAGAGCCGCCAGCACTGCGTGGCCGCTGCGCAGCGATATGGCTCGCTCAGCGGATTCTCCACCGTACAACACGCCAATTTTTCCCAAAGCCGCTAATGCACTCATCGTCAGGTCACACCTCGGTTAACTGGCTGGATGCCAGCTTGCTGGAAATCGCACCCACATTTCCGGCTCCCTGTGTAATCAACACATCACCGGGCTTGAGGATATTGCGCAGTATTTGAGGAATATTCTTAACATCCTCTACGAACACCGGGTCTACGGCCCCGCGCTGACGAATACTGCGACTCAAGCTGCGCCCATCAGCACCGGGAATCTGATCTTCTCCTGCGGAATACACCTCCAGCAGCAGCAACAGATCCACTTGGGATAGCACTCCCACAAAATCTTCATACAGATCACGGGTACGACTGTAGCGATGTGGCTGATACATCATAACGATACGCCGATCAGGCCACGCACCCCGCGCCGCATTCAAAGTGGCAGCCACCTCCGTAGGGTGATGACCGTAGTCATCCACCAGCGTAACCGAACCGCTTTCAATCTGCAGATCGTCACACACCTGGAAGCGACGTCCCACACCCTGGAATCTGGCCAGCGCATTCACTATCGCCTGATCTGAAATCCCCTCATCAGTGGCCACAGCAATCGCTGCCAGGGCATTCAGTACATTGTGGTGCCCGGGAATGTTCAGGGATATTTTCAATACTCCCTGCCGATCCTTTCGCACCACATCAAAGTGCGAACGTGTACCTTCCATAATGATATTTTCAGCCCTGACATCCGCATCTGCATGGGTGCCATAAGTGACAATGGGGCGCGACACCAAGGGCAGCAAGCCCACGATAACGGGATCATCTATGCACATCACCGCCAGCCCATAGAACGGCAGGTTATGCAGAAACTGAATAAAAGTGTCCTTCAGTTTGTTAAAATCTCCGCCATAAGTTGCCATATGATCGGCTTCTATATTGGTCACCACTGAAATCATAGGCTGCAGATGGAGAAACGATGCGTCGCTCTCGTCAGCTTCTGCCACAAAATAGCGGCTGTCGCCCAGTCTGGCATTGGTTCCGGCACTGTTAAGCAATCCACCGATCACAAACGTGGGGTCCAATTCGCCTTCCGCCATAATGGAGGCAATTAAACTGGTGGTGGTGGTTTTTCCGTGCGTACCCGCCACCGCGATACCATGTCGGTAACGCATCAGTTCACCCAACATCTCTGCCCTGGGCACCACAGGAGTCCGCATTTCCTGAGCTGCCAGCAGTTCCGGGTTATCCTGCTTCACGGCAGAGGACACCACCACCACACTGGCTTGGGCCACGTTGCTCTCATGATGCCCAATAAACACTTTGGCACCCAATTGCTCCAGTCGCTGCGTGGTTTCGCTGGTCCGAATGTCGCTTCCGGTAATGCGGTATCCCTGATTCAGGAGTACTTCGGCAATCCCACACATACCCGCGCCACCAATGCCGACAAAATGGATGGTACGAATACGGCGCATCTCGGGAATCTCAATCATCCGGGCAATGGCTTTTCGATCACTCATCAGGCCATCTCCATGCAACGTTGCACCAGTTTTTCGGTGGCATCGGTCATCGCCAGTGCCCTTGCTTTTTCCGCCATACTTTTCAATTTTTCTCTACTTTTCAGTTGCTGTTTCAACAACGCAGCGAGTGCCGCCGCGTTCAGGCCCTGTTGCTGTATCAGAACCGCTGCCCCGGCGAAACTAAGATATTCACCATTCTTAGTCTGGTGATCGTCAACCGCATAGGGATAGGGTATCAACACTGAAGCCACCCCGGCAGCTGCCAACTCACTGACGGTTAATGCCCCGGAACGACAAATCACAACATCCGCCCAGGCGTAAGCTGCGGCCATATCATCAATAAACGGCACCACGTCTGCATCCACATTCGATTGCAGATAGCGCTGGCTGGCCGCTTCGATATTCTTGGCGCCGCACTGATGCCGTACCAGGAACTCTACATCAGATTGGAGTCTGGCCAGCGCCTCGGGTACCAATTCATTCAATGCCACTGCGCCCTGGCTACCGCCCAAAACAAGAATCCTCAGAGGCCCTTCACGCTGCTCATAGCGCAACGCAGGAGGATCTATAGCAACGATTTCCCGGCGCACCGGATTACCCGTTGTTTCAACATCGGCACCGGCAGGAAACGCACTGGGAAAGGCCTGAAATACTTTGCGAGCAAAACGCGACAACATCTTGTTGGTAAAGCCAGCAACCGCATTCTGTTCATGTATAAATACCGGACGTCGACATAACCAAACACCAACTCCGGTTGGACCAGTCACAAAACCACCCATGCCCAATACCAAATCGGGCTGATAACGTCGCACAATGCCAATGACCTGCATAACCGATTTGACTATTTTTAATGGGGCCCAGATTAAACGTGCCAATCCCTGCCCACGCACACCGGCGACATCCAGAAACTCCATTCGAATATCATTGGTGCGGACAATATCGGCTTCAATACCCTGACGGGTGCCAACCCAACATACTTCAACACCGTATTCCTGAAACAACCGGGCGGCTGCCAGCGCTGGAAACACATGGCCTCCGGTACCACCGGCGGTAATCAAAACGCGCTCGATTTTCTTGACCGCCGTCATAATACCGGCTCCTTACGGGCACCAGCCACTTTCTGCTTGCGCCCGCCAGATGATTTTTTTTGAGGCGCGGCAGAATTCGCCTGGTTTTCCATATCAGCACGCATTATCAACGCCAACACGACACTCATTATGATCAGACTGCTGCCACCATAACTGATAAACGGCAGCGTCAGCCCTTTGGTGGGCAACAGGCCGCTGGCAACACCAACATTGACCAACGCCTGCAAGCCTATCAATGTCGCCAATCCATAGACCAGATAGGCATTAAACAGGTTTCCCAGCAACTCCGCGCGGCGCCCCACACCGAATGCCACTACCACCAACATCACAAACAAACCAATTACCAGCAAATTGCCCACCAGGCCGAGCTCTTCCGCCAATACCGCAAACACGAAATCCGTGTGCGCCTCCGGCAGGTAAAACAGTTTTTGAATCGAGTTACCCAGCCCTACCCCGGTCCATTCACCACGGCCAAATGCGATCAGGCTCTGCACAAGTTGATAACCACTTGAATACTGATCCGCCCATGGATCGATATACCCCATCACACGCTTCATCCGGTATTCAGAGGAGGCCACTAGAAGATAGGCCGACCCAACACTGCCACCTACCACCAGCAGGAACTGGGTAAGACGCACCCCGGCTAAAAACAACATGGTGAAAACAGCACTCATGATAACCACTACGGCACCGAAATCCGGCTGTCTGAGCAACAACAGAACCATCACTGACAGAACCACCACCGGCTTCATAAAGCCCCAAAAGGTTTGTCGAACCTCATCAACCCGGCGCACGAGGTAGCCAGCCACATACATCAGGGCACAGACTTTGACGATCTCGGACACCTGAATGTTAATGGGCCCCAAATGAATCCAACGGGTACTGCCGTTGACGGTTTTTCCTATCCCTGGCATCAACACCAGGGCCAGCAAAATATAGGCAATGATGAGCAAAGCTCCGCTGCTTCTTTCCCAAACGGCCAGGGGTATCTGATAGACAAGCAGGGCACATACTATGCCTGCCGCCAGATAGACGCCATGGCGCTTCACGAAGAAAAATGGCGAATCATAATTGAGTGATGCCATATCCATTGATGCGGAACCAACGACAACCAGCCCAACACACATCAGCGCGCAGACAATCAGCAGCAACCATTGCCGGGAAGACAACGCGACTGAATGTGAACTGACTGTTGTTGACTCTAATGTGCGCATTGAGTGCATTAACCCCTGACCGCAGTCATAAACTGATGACCACGATCCTCGTAATTTTTAAATTGATCAAACGAGGCGCAGGCGGGAGAAAACAACACGACATCACCCACCTTTGCTCGACCCTTGATCCATTCCACCGCTGCTTTCATGTTCTCCATTTTCTCCACCGGTTTCGCACCAGCGACAGCATCGGCAATTTCCTGAGCGTCCCGCCCGAATACAACCACCTGATCCACTTTCTCCTCTATTGCGGTGGCCAATGGCTGAAAATCCGCATCCTTACCTTCGCCTCCCGCCAGCAAAAAAAGCCGCCCTTTGATGTTTTCCGCCAAACCGCGGATGGCAGCAACACTGGAACCGACATTGGTGCCTTTCGAATCATTGAACCAGGCCACACCATCCACATCAGCGACCCACTGACAACGATGTGGCAATCCCGGAAAGGCCTTGATCGCTGGCAAAGCATCGCTGTAGCGATCGCCTGAAAACTCTGCAATCACGGCGAGACAGGCAGCAACATTTAATAAATTATGTGCGCCACGCACATGCAGCTCTGCGTCGGTTAACACCGCCTTTGTCCCATCCATTACACAGGTTTCTGTGCCCGAATCATCCACATAGAATCGGCCATGGGCTTGCGTATCCCCCCCGAAAGGCAGCAATGTAGGTACCGCCTGTATGGGTTTGGTCCGGTGATCACACAGCCAGTAAACCGCCGCCTCACAGCCTTCAAAGATTCTCTGTTTTGCCATTGCGTAATCTTCAAGTGAATCATATCGATCCATATGATCCTCAGTAACGTTGAGATTCACTGCAATTTTGGCCCGTAAGCTGTGGGTGGTCTCCAGTTGAAAGCTGGACAACTCCAACACCCACACATCCACATCCAGAGCCGTTGACAACGCATCCAGTACAGGCAAGCCAATATTGCCGGCCACACAAACGTTGTAACCCAACGCTTCCAATGCCTTGCCGATAATACTGACCACAGTACTCTTACCGTTAGAACCGGTAACAGCGATCACGGGAGCATCTACCGATTTTGCAAACAACTCCACATCACCAGAACAAGGCACACCCGCCGCTATGGCTTTCGCAATCGCCGGTGTGCTGATGGCTATGCCGGGGCTTACCACCAGCTCCTGCGCCTTGCTTAAATCAAACTGTTCCAACTCTCCGCAATACAACTGCACTGTGGGGAATTCCTGGGCTAATTCTTGCCTTCCCGGCGGCTCCGTCCGGGTATCAATTACGGCCACCTCGCAATCCAGGCGTTTTAAGAAACGCACGCAGGAAAGCCCGGTTTTACCCAAGCCTATCACCACATGTTTGTTCTTTATTTTCGCCACGTTGCCCTGCCTTTGTTCAGATATAGTTAACGAAGTTTGAGCGTTGACAGCCCAATCAGTACCAGAATCACCGTAATGATCCAAAACCTCACAATCACCTTTGGCTCAGCCCAGCCTTTCAATTCAAAATGATGATGAATAGGCGCCATCCGGAATATGCGCCTGCCTGTTAATTTGTAGGATGCCACTTGCAGGATCACGGAAACGGTTTCCATAACAAACACCCCACCCATGATGAACAACACTATTTCCTGTCGGGTGATAACCGCCATGACACCCAAGATCGCCCCCAGTGCCAACGCGCCCACATCGCCCATAAAGACCTGTGCTGGGTACGTGTTAAACCACAGAAAACCCAGGCCCGCGCCAATCAACGAACCGCAAACCACGATCAACTCACCGGTCCCTTCAATGTAGGGAACACCCAGGTATTTGGAGAAGCCAACGTGCCCCGATGCGTAGGCAAACACCCCCAATGCACCACCTACCAGCACCGTCGGCATGATTGCCAACCCGTCCAGGCCGTCGGTCAAGTTCACTGCATTGGAGGTGCCCACTACCACAAAATACGCCAGCACCACATACATCCAACCCATTTCCAAGGCAACATCCTTGAAAAAGGGAACAAACAACTTCACTTCATTAAAATCGCAGGTGGCACCGCCTGCATCATCGCAGGCAGGCACAGTCAGATACAAAAACAAAGCCACCCCCGCACCTCCCAGAGATTGCCCCAGGTACTTCCACCGGGCGGCCAAACCTTTTGAGTTGCGCTGTACCACTTTCAGATAATCATCAAACCAGCCAACGGCGCCAAAGATCACGGTTACGGCGATCACTGCCCAAATATAGCGATTGGAAAGATCTGCCCACAACAGCGTGCTGATCAGAATCGCCACCAAAATCAACGCGCCACCCATGGTAGGGGTGCCCGCCTTACTTAAGTGGCTCTGGGGACCATCGTCACGCACCGACTGACCGATCTGGTGATAGCTCAAACGTTTAATCAAATAAGGGCCAACGATAAAGGCAATCACCAGTGCCGTAAGCACACCCAGGATTCCCCTGAAGGTGAGGTACTGAAACACGTTGAAGACAGACGCATACTGCTGCAGATATTCAGCCAACCAAAGTAACATTATTGATTACCTCTTTTGGCCTGCTGGCATCCCAGCATGCGTTCGATTACTTTTTCCATTTGCGCGCTTCTTGAGCCTTTAATTAATATGGTTTTATCCTGGTGATTGGCATACAGATCCTCAGCCAGTCGCTGATGATTCTGCGCCGTAACAAACACACCATTGGGAGAACCTGCGAGAAAACCTTCGCGGTATAATGAGGCCGCCTCTCCGACAGCGAACACCGTTTTTATTCCTTTATCTGCGGCGTAGCGTCCCACCTGTTGATGGAGGCTGCGCCCTTCCGGACCCAGCTCAGCCATTCCGCCCAGCACCAGACAGGTTTCCCCCGGCAGGGAACACAACACATCGATTGCTGAATGCATGGAGTCCGGATTGGCATTGTAGGTATCATCAATCACATTGCAGTCGGACAATTCTTCAACCACCCGCAATCTGCCGGGAACTGCCTTGACCTGAGCCAACCCTTTCGAAATATCGTTTGGAGAGCAGCCGGCAAGATGCGCAATGGTCATCGCTGCCAAAGCATTTGCCACGTTATGCCGGCCTATCAGCTGTAATTCGACCGTAACCTGGCTACCCAGTACCGAGGCGGTGAACTGATACTGCCCAAGTGCGTTCATGTGGCAATCCAGTAAGTGAACATCTGCGCTGCCGCCTTTCATGGAATAGGTAGTGCAATGCGTGTGCCGTGCCTGCTGCATCAGAAATTCCGCAAAGGCGTCGTCCAGATTGATAACCGCAGACTTACCCGCCGCAAGCGTGGCATAGATTTCTGATTTAGCCTGTGCAATTCGCTCACGGGATCCAAACCCTTCCAGGTGGGCTACCCCAACATTGTTGACCAGGGCTATGTCCGCTGCCACCAAGGCTGACGCATACGCTATCTCACCCACATGATTTGCACCCAATTCAATGATTGCGAATCGATGCTGATTTGTTAATCTGCATAATGTCAGCGGCACTCCGATATCATTATTCAGATTGCCTTCAGTGAATAACGTTGGGCCAACCAGCGAGCATATTGAAGCCACCATTTCTTTGACGGTGGTCTTCCCGCTGCTTCCGGTAATAGCCACTTTCTTGGCTGAATACTGTGCCGCCCAGATTCGACCAAGAGCCCCCAAGCCCAGGCGGGTATCCGCTACCTGAACCAGAGTCAGCTCAGCGTCCACTTTATCTGATACCATGGCGGCAACTGCCCCGGACTGCCTGGCCAGCTCCACATACTCATGCCCATCAAACCGCTCACCCTTGAGAGCAACAAAAAAATCGCCGGGCTGAAGCGTTCGGGTATCGGTGGACACTCGCGAAAACTCCACATCTTCACCCAGCTGGATCGCATTGATTTTTTTGGCGAGAGAGGATACCAACATATCAGTCCTCTCCTCGTGCGTCGTCGTTGCCCGGTGTTTCCAACAATGCTTTTGTGGCTGCGGACAAATCGCTATAGGGATGCTTCACCCCCCGGATCTCCTGATAGTTTTCGTGGCCTTTACCAGCAATAAGCACCACATCATCAGCCTCCGCATTGCTGATGGCATGCGCCACCGCCGCACTACGATCTTCGATTACCTGAAAAGCGACTTTTTCGGGAACGCCTTTTACCATCTGCGCCACAATACGACCAAACGACTCACTGCGCGGGTTGTCTGCCGTGATCACCACCTCATCGGCCAGATCAGCGACCACCTCCGCCATCAAAGGGCGTTTCCCGGCATCCCGATCACCACCACACCCAAACACACACCAGATTCTCCCCGGAACATGCCGGCGCAACGACAACAACACCTTTTCCAGCGCGTCTGGAGTGTGCGCAAAATCGATCACAACCATGGGCTGACCCGCTGCCGAAGGCACCCTTTGCATTCGCCCCGCAACGGGTTGGGCTACACTCATTGCCGCTGCAGCCTGCGACAACGGGATGCCGGTTGACATCAGCAACGTCAAGCCGGCCAGCAGGTTGGCGCCATTAAATTCACCAATCAGTGAACTTTGAATAGTGGCGGTTTGATCTGCGTAGCGAACCTGGAGACTGATACCATCTTGGTCAAAATGCACTTTGGTTGCCGTAACCGTTGCATCATCCCGGTTTTGCAGCGAAAACGTCCAAAGAGCACACTGTGGTTGCCGGTCCCGGCTCATTGCGGCAACCCGCTCATCGTCCAGGTTCAGTACCAGATGCTCAAGGCCCGGATGGGACACCAACAGCGATTTTGCCCGCGTGTATTCCTCCATCGTGCCATGGTAATCCAGATGATCGCGGCTGATATTCGTCACCAAAGCGCCAAAGATGGACAACCCATCCACGCGCCCCTGCACCAGGCCATGGGATGAGGTCTCCATGGTGACACAGCGCGCTCCCCGCTGGAGCATTTCATGCAATACGCGATTGCATTCAACGATATCCGGCGTGGTGTTGGAGGTCGGTTCCAACTCACCCACCAAACCATTGCCCAACGTTCCAATCACGCCACAAGCGCTACCTAGATAATCCAGTGCCTGGGCCACCAATTGGCTCACGCTGGTTTTGCCGTTGGTTCCGGTGATAGCCAACAATTTCAATTGCGAACTGGGGTTTCCGTAAAAAGCGGATGCGATTTCACCCAGCCTGGATTTCAGATCGGGCACCTTAACAACAGGAACCGCAAAGTTTTGTGAATCATCGAAACCAGTAGCCTCCACCAGAGCCGATTCGGCCCCGGAGTGCAACGCAGCCGCCAGAAAATCCCGGCCATCACTGTGATGACCAGGATAGGCAACAAAGCAATTGCCTTTCTGAATTTTGCGACTGTCCACTGCCAAACCTGTCACGATCGTTGTCTTCCAGCTCTCATCTAATGGTAAAAAGGGAACAACATCTTTCAGATACCGCTCCGCAATAAATTTTCTGCTCATGAATCCGGTGTCGCTGCCTTGGCCAATCCGACATAGGTTTCCACTGTTTTATCCGGCGGTATGTTCTTAACCCTGAGCAAACCGGCCATCACCCGGGAGAAAACCGGTGCGGCTACCTGGCCACCGTAGTACATGTCACCTTTGGGGTCATCGATCACCACCACCAATGCAATGGCCGGATCCTCCACCGGAGCAACACCGGCAAACATCGCCAGATAGCGGTGATCCTGATAGCCGCCGGCAGACACCTTATGCACCGTGCCGGTTTTGCCTGCAACGCGATAACCCGGTACCCGTGCTTTTTTCGCGGTTCCGTGGACGTCCACCACACCTTCCATCATCTGTACTACCTGGCGGGCTACGGTTTCATCCATTACCCGCTCGCCTGGCACATCACCATCCACCTTCAGCAGGCTAACCTGGCGCTTGATCCCACCGCTGCCAAGAATGGCGTAGGCTTGCGCCAACTGCAGAGCGGTCACCGACAGGCCATAACCGTAGGATAGAGTTGCAACTTCGATGCGGCGCCATTTCTGTCGCGCCGGTAACATCCCTACGCTCTCACCGGGGAAACCAACACCGGTTGCCTGCCCCAGACCCACTTTACGGAAAAACGAGCTGAGGTATTGATCGTCCATTGACAATGCCAGCTTACTGGCACCCACGTTGCTTGATTTCGCAATAATCTTTCCCAGGTCGATAACGCCGTAATTGCTCATATCCCGTATCGATTTACTGCCGATACGCAAGTAACCCGGCGATGTATCCAGTTTGCTGTAAGCCTTCCACTTGCCACTGGATAATGCTGCTGCCACCGTAAACGGCTTCACCGTAGAGCCCGGCTCAAACACGTCGGTAAGCGCCCTGTTACGAAAATTGGGTACGTCCCCACGAGTACGATTGTTCGGGTTATAGGAAGGCTGATTTACCAACGCCAACACCTCACCGGTTTTGATATCAATGGCTACGGCACTGCCGGAGCTGGCACGATATTCGGTGACGGCCGACAACAACTCCCGATACGCAAGATACTGTGCCCGCAAATCAATGCTCAGGGTTATATCCGTACCAGGTGCCGCCGGCTTGATTAGCCCCACATCCTTCACAATACGACGGCGCAGATCCTTGATGACCCGTTTTTTACCCGCCTCGCCTTTAAGAAACTCGTCAAAGGAAAGTTCGATACCCTCCTGCCCTTCCTCATCTATATTGGTGAACCCCACCAGATGGCTGGTGACTTCACCCGCAGGATAGTAACGGCGGTGCTCTTCGATGCTGTAGACACCAGGAATGTGCCGTCCGAGAATATCGTCTGCCTTGGACGGATTCATGTGGCGACGCAAATAGATAAACTGCTTTTCCTGGTTACGCAGGATGCGGTCCCGCAGGCTTGATTCGCTGACCCCGGTGCTTTTGGCAAGAAAACCCCATGCGTACTGGGCGTCGATCAACTCCTGCGGATTAGCCCACAACGTTTGCACCGGTGTACTCACCGCCAGCGGCTCACCATTACGATCTTCAATCAATCCGCGGTATGCAGGTATCCTTTCCACCCGCACTACCCGGCGATCGCCCTGATCCTGCAAGAACGCCTGCGACTCCACCTGCAGGTAAATCAGGCGCCCGATCACCACCACTGCGAGCACAGCAAACATGGCCAGCACCATATAATAGCGCCAGCCAAATTGTGACTGCTTCAGTTGCTCACTCATGGCTCCACCATTACGATTTCATTAGGGGCCGGCACTCTCATTTTCAGTTTGGTTCCGGCCAGCTGTTCAACGCGATTATAGGAACCCCAGGTACTTTGCTCCAACAGCAACTGCCCCCACTCGACCTGCATTGCATTGTTTTCCTGCTGCAGACGCTGATGGGAAGCGACCAGGCGGCGCGTTTCATAACTGGAATACACAACCGCCACGCTAGAGACCATCACCAACACCAACGCCACCAACACAAACAGCCAGGAACGCAGTACAGGGCTCGGAGAAAGCGTCATACCAGCTTCTCCGCAACTCGCATAATGGCGCTACGGGCACGCACGTTACGCTCCACTTCCTCTGCTGATGCCTTCACAGCCTTGCCAATTGTTTTCATCTCACGTTTGAGCATGTCATCGCGTATCGGCAAATGACGCGGAACCGGTTCACCCTTCTCTTTACGCTGAATAAACTGCTTAACCATACGGTCTTCCAACGAGTGGAAGCTGATTACTACCAGGCGCCCACCAGGTTTCAATACCTTCAGGCTCTGGGCCAGCACATCGGCCAGGTCGTCAAGCTCACGATTAATGAAGATTCGAATCGCCTGGAAAGACCGGGTTGCAGGATGCTTGCCTTTCTCTTTGGAAGGGTTGGCCCTGGCGATGACAGCAGCCAATTCAGAGGTAGTCGAAAATGGATGTTCTTCTCTTGCGGAAACGATCGCACGGGCAATACGCCTGGCAAAACGTTCTTCACCGTATTCTTTCAGCACGACAGCAATGTCATCCGCCGCTGCGGCATTCAACCATTGGGCTGCGGATTGCCCGGCCAGGTTGTTCATGCGCATATCCAGCGGACCATCTGCCATAAAGCTGAATCCACGACTGGCATCATCAAGTTGTGGTGATGATACGCCCAAGTCCAAGAGCACACCGTCAACCTGACCAACCAAACCCCGGGCAGAGACATGGCTCTCCAGGGCGGCAAAGGAATCATGTATCACGCTAAACCGGGAATCGGCTCTGGCCAACGCCGCCCCTACTTCAAGTGCAGCCGGATCTTTATCGAAAGCAAGCAAGGTTCCCGCGGACGAAAGGCGCTCCAGAATCAAGCGGCTGTGGCCTGCCCGACCCAAGGTTCCATCTATATAGACACCCGCTTCGTTCGTCACCAGTGCATCCACCGCTTCGTTTAGTAATACGGTTTCGTGTTTTAGCTCCGGTGTCATGATCAAAACACCAGATTTTGTACAGCTTCGGGAAGCTCGTCTGCCTTAACCGGGCCTTCATCCACCCACTGCTGAAAACTGTCTGACCAGGCATCTTCCGGCCAGATTTCCAGCTTCTTACCCATGCCCACCAACATGATCTTCTTTTCCAACTTCACTTTTTCTCTTAACAATGCGGGCAAACTGACACGGCCGTTGCTGTCCATTTCCACTTCACTGGCATAGCCCAGCAACATGCGTTGCAGGCGGCGTGTTTGAGGGTTAAGAGTGGGCATGGCCAGTAATTTTTGCTCTATGGCTTGCCAGTCGGGCAGGGGATGCATGGTCAAACAGTGTCCTTCGAAATCCACGGTTACGATCATCTTGCCATCGCAACTGGCAGACAGCGCATCACGAAAACGGCTGGGCATTACCATCCGTCCTTTCGCATCGAGACTGAGCGCGCTGGGTCCTCTGAACACTTGATTACCTATTGTGAAAGCCGGTTGACACTGGTTGGCGCACCGCCGGCTTCATTTACCCATCAAACTGTGGCCTAATGACTCGACCACCTATCCCACTTTTTCCCACTTGAAACCACAATAAACCACTTCGTGACACCTATGGCACACTATAGGGAGCGCCCTGCTCTATTGTCAAGCTGAAAACCCAGGCAAAAATGTGAATTTGATACGGAAAAACAAAGACTTACGTGACCCAGCTCACGTCTTGACGGGGAATTGACGCTTAAAAACACAATACAAAACAGGAGGATAGAAATGGCTCTTAAAGCCACTTCTAGGGTTAGATAATATTTCGCGATATAAACAGATTGTTTTTAGAACAATACTCAGAACAACGAGTATTGGGAAGGAAATGTAAAGTCAGCCGATAAGCCGGGTTCTGTCGTGGACAGTCATTCCTCTGGGGCGCATGTCACCACACGCCTCTAGCAACCTACCCGGATCCAGCGCGGGTCACGCCAATGGATCCCTATTTGGTCTTGCTCCAGGTGGGGTTTTCCATCGCCACGAGCTGTTACCAGTCGCGCGGTGCGCTCTTACCGCACCATTTCACCCTTACCGGCCAGTGAACTGGCTTAGGCGGTTTACTTTCTGCTGCACTTTCCGTCGGCTCGCGCCGCCCAGGTGTTACCTGGCACCTTACCCTGTGGAGCCCGGACTTTCCTCCCAATTTGCAGCTGGAAAAACCAACTGAAAAAGAGCGACTGTCTGGCTGACTTCAGGGTGCAAAATTACCCCTAAAAGCCTAAGGAATCAACCTTTGTTTTGCGCCAGAGACGCCTCATAGAGTGCGTTCTTGGGTAAGCCGGTCAATTCAGAAACCAGGGCACAGGCTTTTTTCAGTGGCATATATTCACTGGCCAGCCCCAACGCCCGCAGGGTGGAGGCATCAATCACCGCGCCACTGTGGGCTGGCGCACCCTGCACCAATAAAACAAATTCACCCCGTCGATGGCGCTCATCTTCGGCCAGCCAGGCAAGCGCCTCCTGCACCGATCCCGTCTTCACTGTTTCAAATGCCTTGGTAATCTCCTTAACTACCGACACCACTCGCACCTCACCCAGCACCAAAGCCACATCTTCCAACGCGGACACGATCCGCTTTGGCGACTCATAAAACACCAGGGTGCCCTGCTCAGTAGAGAGCGCCTCCAGCGCCACCTGGCGGGCTTTCTGTTTGGCCGGCAAAAAACCGACAAACAGAAACCGGTCAGTGGGAAGCCCGGCGATGGACAGGGCCGCGATGGCAGCACAGGGGCCGGGAATCGCCACCACCTCTATGCCCGCCTGCTGCATGGCGCGTACCACACGAAACCCCGGATCACTGATCAAGGGGGTGCCGGCGTCAGAAATCAACGCAACCGACGCACCGCCCTGCAATACCCCCAACAGTGACTGAATACGATCATTTTCGTTGTGATCGTGTACCGCCATCAATCGCGTATCAATGCCATAATGCTCCAATAGCTTTTTACTGTGGCGAGTATCCTCTGCGGCAATCACATCGACCTGCTTCAACACTTCGATGGCACGCAGTGTAATATCATTGAGATTACCGATGGGTGTTGCCACAATATAGAGAATTCCAGTTGTCATAAAAACCGCAGGCCACATTCCAGAATGAAGTTACTTCAACGCCAACAGCTTATCACAGTTGCCGCCCTACTCTTGACTCTCGCGCTTGGCGCCTGCGAGCAACCGGGCGATCCGGGCACCCGTTCGCCGCAGGCAGACTTGTCACAAGCCGCTGCCATCAGCAATCTGATCGAGCAGGCCCAACACGCCAGCAGCCCTCAATCAGAGCAGCTGCTGATTAAAGCAGCCAACCTGCTGCTGGAGCAGGATAAACCGGCAGATGCCCAACGTCTGCTGGACACGGTAAACCCCACCAGCCTGGACAGTGACACCCTGGCCGCGCTGGTATTGACCCTCTCCAACGTTAACCTGGCACTGGACAAACCACAGCAGGCAGAAGAATTACTCACCACCGACCGCATGGGGCTGCTGACTGCATCCAATCAGCTGAGCGCGGACCGGCTCAATGAAATAAGCCTGCAGCGGGCACGAATCTGGGAATTGAACAATAACTATTTGGCTGCGGCCAGGGAACGGATCTTTGTTGCCCCAATGCTGGAGAGCGAATCGGCAGACAGCAATCAGCAGATGATCTGGAACGACCTGATCGCCATACCCAACGACACCCTGGAGCAGCTTTCAAACACCATTGCGGTACCGGAGATCCAGGGCTGGCTGGAATTGGCCTGGATCTATAAAGGTTACCAGGACAACCTGGACCAACAGTTAAAACAACTGGACCAGTGGCAGACCCGCTACCCAGGTCACCCGGCGGCCCTGAAGCTACCGGAAGCCCTGCGCCTGGTGAGGGAGCTCAGCACCAACCAGCCCCAACAGATTGCCCTGCTGTTACCCACCCAGGGCAAGTACCGGCCGGCCGCACAGGCCATCCTGAACGGTTTCATGGGGGCTTATTACGCCGCCAATGGCAACCAAGACCAAAGCGGAACATCCATTCGGGTCTATGACACCAGTGATGTAACGAGATTTCAGACCACATACGACCTGGCAGTTGCCGAAGGCGCCGAAGTCATCATAGGCCCGCTGCAGAAAGAAAACCTGCGCAAGTTGCTCACCACCACCGACAATCTACCGGTGACCACCATCGCGCTGAACCAGGAGCAGGGCCAGTATGAATCTCCTGCCAATCTGTACCAGTTCGGACTGTCACCGGAGGATGACGCCACCGAAGTTGCCAAACATGCCATGCACAAACAATATGAGCGCGCCGCTGTCTTGTTCCAGAACAACCCTTGGTGGGAGCGAGCCTATCTGGCGTTCGCACAGGATTGGCAGGCCGACAAACGCCAGGTAACCGGCATTGCCAGTTATGACGACCAGAACAAGATGGCCAATGCCATCAAGGACATGCTGCTGGTGCAGCATAGCGAGTTTCGGGCCAGGCAATTACGCAATATTCTCGGCAAACCTGTGGAGTTCCAGCCCAGAAGACGTCAGGACATCGACTTTATCTATCTGATCTCCACGCCGGAGCAGGCACGCCAGATACGGCCATTGCTGGACTTTTACTACGCCGAAGACATCCCCGTAATTGCGGGCTCACAGATATACAGCGGCAAAGCCAGCCCCAAGAACGATCGCGACCTGAACGGTATCGAGTTCTGCGATATCCCCTGGCTGCTGGAAAAACCGGACACCATTCAACAGGCAATGCGCAAAGCCTGGCCCAAGGCGGATCACCGTTACTTCCGCCTCAACGCCATGGGCGTAGATGCCTATCGCCTGCAATCCCGCCTGCAACTGTTAACACAAATCCCCGACGCCGGCCTGTTTGGCGCCACCGGAAATCTCAGCATTGGCATCGACAACCAGGTTCACCGGGAACTCAGCTGGGCTGTAATGAAAAACGGCCGGCCACAACTGCTGCCGAAAATCACCGAGACTGAAATCAAGGAAGACGCACGCTCTCCGCTGCAAACCAATGAACACACCAACCAAACCTTACAAACCACTGACCGCCAACAAGCAGACCGGCAACCAGGCTGAAGCGCTGGCGAGGGACTTTCTCAGCGCCAAAGGCTTAAGCTACTGCGATAGCAACTTTCAGTGCAAGACCGGTGAAATTGATCTGATCATGAAGGATCAGGATATGCTGGTGTTTGTGGAGGTACGATATCGTGCCGATTCAGACCATGGCTCTCCCCTGGCGACCGTCACTCATGCCAAGCAACGAAAACTGATTCGAACCGCCAGCTTTTTTCTGCAGCAGCAGTTCGGGGACCGCTGGCCAGCCTGCCGGTTTGATGTGGTGGGCATCAGCGGCGATCTGCAGCAGAGTCCGACAATTCAGTGGATTCCGGCTGCTTTTTACTGACTTCGGAAAACCGCGCCATTTGCCGTATACTATGTAACCTTTAGCGCCGAATCAAAGGAAGGGATACATGACATTGCATGACCGAGTCACCGAAATTTTTGACGACCACCTGGTGACGCTCCATCGATGTCAGGAGGAGCTTCCCAGTTTGATATGTGCTGCCAGCGAAAAGATGGTGCAGTGCCTGCTGACTGACAGAAAAGTGCTTGCCTGCGGCAACGGTGGTTCCGCCAATCTAGCCCAACAGCTATCCAGCAAGATGCTCAACCGTTTTGAACGGGAGCGCCCTTCGCTGCCGGCCATCGCCCTCTCTACCGACTCCTCCACCATCACCTCAATCTCCAACGATTACAGCTACAACGAAATCTTCTCCAAACAGATACGGGCGATCGGCCATGAAGGCGACATACTGCTGGTGATCTCCAGCAGCGGGAACTCGGCCAGTATCCTGCAGGCCGTACAGGCCGCCCACGACAGAGACATGCAGGTGATCGCGCTGACAGGAAAAGATGGTGGGGATTGCGCAAGACTCATGCAGAGTGAAGACGTTGAAATTCGGGTGCCTTCAACGTCCACTCCCCGGGTACAGGAGAGTCATTTGGCCATCATCCACATATTGTGCGATCTGATTGACCGTCAAATTTTCGGAGTGGAGGTTTGAGGGTTACTTCACGACCTTGAGCGAGGGTTTTCCGGACGGCTTCGGTGGAGAATCATCACTGCCGCCGCCATCTTCGGGGGGTGGCATTTCATCCTCGTCAAAGAACATGCCTTTGCCATTCTCCTTGGCATAGATGGCCAGTATCGCACCCACGGGCACATGCAGATTGCGCGGCTTACCACCAAAGCGGGCAGAGAACTCCACCTCATCGTTTCCCATATGCAGATTACGTATGGCCGACGGAGCCAGGTTCAAAATAATTTTGCCTTCGCTGACAAACTCATTGGGCACCTGCACCATAGGATAAGATGCTTTCACCAACAAGTAGGGCGTAAGCTGGTTATCCAGTATCCACTCATAAACGGCTCGAATGAAATAAGGTCGGCTTGGGGTCATCAACACTCTCGCAGGAGCTGCCCCGAAGCGCAGGGCAGCAATTCAATAATGTGTTAGAGCCGCAGCTCACGCTCAGCGTCTGACAAACTGGCCTGGAATGATTCACGGGCAAACAGTCGGTCAGCGTAAGCCAGCAAATTTCCCGATTTGGATTTCTGCAACTCAATTCCCATGGCCGGGAGCCGCCATAAAATGGGAGCCACCACGCAGTCAACCAAAGTGAAATCGTCACTCATAAAAAAGGGTTTTTCCGAGAAAATCGGGTCGATCGCCACCAGGTTCTCGGTGAAATCCTTACGGTGCTTGTTCAACACCGCGTCTTTCTCGGTGCCGGCCATCAGGGCATCAACAGCATCACACCAGTCACGGTGAATACGGTGCATCAACAGGCGGCTGCGGGCGCGCTCAACCGGGTACACCGGGAGCAATGGAGGGTGCGGAAACCGCTCATCCAAATACTCCATCATGATATTGGGCTCATAGAGTGTCAGTTCACGATCCACCAAAGTCGGCAACTCGTTGTAGGGATTCAACGTTGCTAAATCTTCAGGCTTTTCGGCCGGATCCACATCCAGCACATCAACCGCCACCCCCTTTTCCGCAAGCACGATGCGGACCCGATGGCTGTAATGATCATTACCATCGGAAAAAAAAGTCATCGAAGAACGTTTAGCAATGACACCCATGAAAGTTCACTCCAGAGCAATTTTCAAAATAACGTTGCAAACAGCGGCAACACAAACGGCGAAGGGGCGGAGGCCAACAGCCCACCGCCCCACGCCGGGTTTTATTCCTGATTAATGAATATCTTTCCAGTACTCCCGATTGAGGAAGTAAACCGGGATAAAGAGTATCGCCAGGAATATCAACACATATACGCCAATTCGCTCCCGTTCAGCGCGGATCGGCTCAGCCATGTAGACCATGTAGTTGGTCAAATCAGCCATCGCCGTCTCGAACTTATCCTCGCCCAGCTCCTGCTCCATATTCGAAAGCACGTGCGGCATACCAACATCGGGGAAGATATGATTGTTCACACCCCAGGGGCGGGAGTCGTCTTCATAGAAGTTGGTCAGATAGGAATACACCCAGTCTGCGCCTCTGATACGTGCCACCAGAGTAAGATCCGGCGGTACGGTGCCAAACCATTTCTTGGCCAGATCACGGGGAATGGCTGATTGAATGGTTTCACCGATCTTGTCGGTGGTGAACATCAGGTTCTCTTTCATGATTTCAGGCGGGATCTCCAGATCCGTGGCTGCACGCTCATAACGCATGTATTGCGCAGAGTGACAGCCGATGCAATTGTTCATAAACAACTGCATACCGCGCTGCAGAGAGACCTTGTCATCCATATTAATGGGAGCAGGCACAAGATACTCATTGTGACCGCCGCCTGCGGCCTGGGCAAACACCGGCAGGCACAGTAATACTAGTACAGAGATAAACTTATTCATCAGTGTGCCATCCTTACTCGCTCAGGAACGGGTTTGCAGGTTTCTTTTGACGTCCAGAACGGCATCAGTATGAAATAGGCAAAATAGAATGCCGTACCAATCTGCCCCAGCGCCCGGTAGGTCAACTCAAAGGGCAGGAACTCCACGTGCACGTCTGGAGATTTAACACCACAAACACCCAGAATGATGAAGAACACCACAAACAGAGCTAACATGATTTTGCTGATCCAGCCTTTGTAGCGGATTGACTTCACAGGGCTGCGATCCAGCCATGGCAGGACAAAGAGCACCGCAATGGACGCTCCCATTGCTACCACACCCAGCAACTTATCGGGAATTGCCCGCAGGATTGCGTAGAAGGGGGTGAAATACCACACCGGTGCAATGTGATCCGGAGTTTTCAACGGGTTGGCCGGTTCAAAATTTGGTTTCTCGAGGAAGTATCCACCCCCATCAGGGAAGAAGAACACCACGGTCAGGAACACAAACAGGAACACAACCACACCCACCAGGTCATGCACGCTGTAATAAGGGTGGAAAGGAATACCATCCAGGGGCACACCATTTTCATCCTTCAGTTTCTTGATCTCGATACCATCGGGATTATTGGAGCCCACTTCGTGCAGAGCAATGATATGCAGAACCACCAGTGCCAGAATCACAATGGGCAATGCCACCACATGCAGGGCGAAGAATCGATTGAGGGTAATACCGGAAATCAGGTAGTCACCACGAATCCATTCGGTCAGCGCATCACCTACCACCGGTATTGCACCAAACAACGAAATGATCACCTGCGCCCCCCAGTAGGACATTTGCCCCCAGGGCAACAGGTAACCCATGAAACCTTCCGCCATCAACGCCAGATAGATGGTCATACCGAAGATCCACACCAATTCACGGGGTGCACGATAAGACCCATACATCATACCCCGGAACATATGCAGATAAACCACCACAAAGAATGCCGAAGCGCCGGTGGAGTGGAGATACCGCAGAAGCCAGCCGTATTCCACGTCACGCATCATGTTCAGTTCTACCGACATGAAAGCCCCTTCACCGGAAGGGTTGTAGAGCATGGTCAACCAGATACCCGTCAGCAACTGGTTAACCAGCACCAACATGGCAAGCGAACCAAAGAAATACCACACATTGAAGTTCTTAGGAGCATAATATTTGCTCATGTGTTCTTCGAACATCTTGGTGGCAGGGAAGCGGGCATCAACCCAGCCCATCAGGTTTTGGAACATACTCATCAGGCAGCCTCCCCGTCTTCACCAATCTTGATAAGCGTGTCGCTCATGTAATAGTAGGGCGGCACTTCCAGGTTCAAGGGAGCAGGCACCGATTTGAACACACGCCCGGAGAAATCAAACTTGGAGCCATGGCACGGGCAGAAAAAGCCACCCATCCAGTCTGCGCCCAGGTCAGCAGGGGCCACTTCCGGCCGATACAGGGGAGAACACCCCAAATGGGTACATAAACCTATTAAAACCACAATTTCCTCATGCCCATCGCGGGCACGGGCATCCCCCGCCACATAGTCCGGCTGTTTGGCTTCAGAGGAATCCGGATCACGCAGGTTATCTTCGACGGCGTCGAGGCTGGCCATGGCCTCATTTGAGCGACGCAGAATCCAGACTGGCTTGCCGCGCCATTCAACGGTCATTCTCTGGCCCACTTCCAGCTTGCTGATGTCCGCCACCACAGGTGCACCGGCGGTTTTCGCCTTGGCGCTGGGGTTCCAGGACTTCACAAACGGCACAGCGGCACCAACCACTCCCACTGCCCCGACTGCTGAAGTGGCTCCAATCAGGAAGCGTCGCCGCCCCTCATTTACGCCTTCAGTACTCATTCAGTTTCTCTCCCCGATAACGTTAAGAAGTCGAGCGGCCTTGCTCAAGGCACACTAACCCCTACCCATAATTTTAAACGCGCAAATAGTAATGAAATTGCAGTGGAGTTACAAGGAAAGCTTTAGGAAGAACGAATACTTAGAACGGGAAGACGCAAAAGCGCCCGGGCAGCAACCCAGGCGCTCTTGAACCACAAAACGCAATAAGAAATCAGCGTTTTGAGAATTGCGGACGCTTACGCGCTTTACGCAGACCCACTTTCTTACGCTCGACTTCACGAGCGTCACGGGTCACGAAGCCGGCTTTACGCAGCGCGGATCGCAGAGTTTCATCGTATTCCATCAAGGCGCGGGTAATGCCGTGACGAATTGCGCCGGCCTGACCGCTGCCGCCGCCGCCCTTGACAGTAACATAAACATCAAACTTTTCAGCAGCTTCCACCAGCTCTAATGGCTGACGAACCACCATGCGAGCAGTTTCGCGACCGAAGTACTGGTCCAAAGCGCGACCATTGATGGAGATATTGCCTGAACCAGGCTTTATAAATACACGTGCTGCTGCAGTTTTGCGGCGGCCTGTACCGTAATTAGTGTCCACTATTCCGCCCCCTTACAGTGCCAATTCTTTCGGTTGCTGTGCCGCATGAGGATGCTCAGCGCCAGCATAAACCTTGAGTTTGCCCAACATGGCGCGGCCCAGAGGGTTACGCGGCATCATGCCCTTAACGGCTTTTTCTATCGCCTGCTCCGGCTTGCGGTCCATCAACTTGTCAAAGCTGATTTCCTTAATACCACCGGGGTATTCAGTGTGACGATAATACATCTTATCTGTACGCTTGTTACCGGTAACACGCACTTTTTCTGCATTGATTACAACGATGTAATCGCCGGTATCAACGTGAGGGGTATACACTGGCTTGTGTTTGCCACGCAGGCGTCGCGCGATTTCAGTCGCCAGACGACCCAAAGTCTTGTCGGTTGCATCCACAACGTACCAGTCACGCTCTACCGATTCTGGTTTTGCACTAAACGTTTTCATTGAATCTGCCCTAGAACACTCTAATCCGAGGTCTGCCCGTCAATTTAAAGAGCGCGAATACTACCCAAGCCGTCTCCGCTTTACAAGCATTTTTAGAGACAGTTTCGATAACGCCCTGATTTAACGAGCTATCATTTGTTTTCAGCAGTGCGGCCAATGTTGCTGTGAGGAACAATTCACTGGCTTTGTTGCTACGACAGTAACGGGGTGAAGAACTATAACAGAATTTTAAAAGGACACCAGAGTTTGGCGGCGCTTTCTTGCACCGGGAAGCGAGTCTGGTTGCAAGACATGGCGCCACATTGCGCCAACCTGGTCATAAATCGCTCCATTTTAAGCGCCAACTCTGAGCTAAGCGCCAACTCTGAGCGCCGCGAACATAGGAACTAAGCACAAAACAAATTAGGTTAATCCGCCGCAGGCAGGTCCGGGCAGGACATCAGGGTTTATGGGGCCGGGCGAGATACTCGTGACTCTGCATCTCCAGCAAGCGGCTTCGAGTACGCTGGAACTCAAAATCCAGCCGCCCCCCGGTATAGAGCTCATCAATGGGCGCCTGGCCGGACATGATCAATTTAACATTACGATCGTAGAACTCATCCACCATATTAATGAAACGGCGGACCATATCGTCTTGGGCGGCCCCCATCACCGGCACATTGGATACCAGCACCGCATGGTAAATTCGCGCCAGTTCTATATAGTCATTCTGGCTCCGCGGCCCATCGCACAACGCCTTGAAATCACACCACAGAACATCATCGGCCACGCTCAGGGTTTTGATTTCACGGCCATTGATCTCAATGGATTCCCTGGCATGCCCCGGCTCAGGGGAGAGGGAGGCAAAACTGCGGCTCAGGCTGGAGTGCGCCGACTCATCCAGTGGTGAATGATACAACTCAGCCTGTTCCAGGGTGCGCAGGCGATAATCAACGCCGCTATCGACATTGATTATGTCGGTGTACTTGTTAATAAGCTCGATGGCGGGTAGAAATCGGGCCCGTTGCAGGCCATCCTTGTACAGCTCATCCGGCACAATATTGGACGTGGCCACCAGCGTTACACCGCGCTCGAACAGTTTCTCCATCAAGCCCCCAAGGATCATGGCATCGGTAATATCGGTGACAAAGAACTCATCAAAGCACAGAATCCGGGCTTCATTGGCCAGCTGTTCGGCTACGATATCCAACGGGTTTTTCTCACCCTGCAGCGCTTTCAAATCATTATGAACGCGCTGCATAAAGCGGTGAAAGTGGATACGCATCTTCGACTGAAACGGCACACACTCAAAAAAGGTATCCACGAGATAGGTTTTACCGCGCCCCACCCCACCCCAGAAGTACAATCCTTTGCAGGGCTCTTTCTGCTTGGCGCGGGCACTGGGTGCGATGCGTGCCCACAGGGTTCGGGGCCTGTTCTCATAACGATCCACCAGATCGTGATACAGCCGATCCAGCTGTTCCACGGCAACTTGCTGCGCCGGATCGTGACTGAAGTCGGCTCTTTGCAGATCCTGTTGATACTTTTCCAGTGGAGTCATAGTGATACTGTCTACATAGGGTTTCGGTTAGCAAAGCGGCGCTCACTCTAGCGCAGGCGCTTGGGGCTGTCCATGCTCCCATGCACGGTGTCATGCCAGTTGGTCTTGTATAATGTCTTTCACCTCAGTCAACCGGCCATGGAAAAAATGACCTGCTCCCGGCAGGCAAAACACCTGCTTCAGGGTGCTGATCCGGTCTGACCAGCGTTGAATCTCAGTGGCGTCCACCACTTCATCCTCATCGCCGTAAAGTATCGCCAGCGGGCAGTCGAAAGCGGTCAGCGAATCAAACTCATAATTCACCACGGCAGGCGCGATCAACAGCAGATGCGTTACGGGATACCCCCTCTCCAGTGCCCGGCCACAGGCACTGGCAGCCACGAATGAGCCAAACGAGAAACCCGCCAACCACAGGCGGTCATCCGGCCGCGTCGCGCGCACCCAATCTATAACCGCCAGCAGATCCTCCTGCTCCCCTATTCCATGGTCATACTGACCCTCGCTTTTTTCAACACCCCGAAAATTAAAGCGCACAACCCGATGGCCAAGATCCCGTCGCGCCCGTGCCACTGTGTGCACCACCTTGTTGTTCATGGTGCCCCCCATCAATGAGTGTGGATGGCAGACGATCGTGACATTTCCCGGCCCATCATCAACATTTTTAGGGCAGGTGGTGATTGCCTGCAAAGCCCCCGCTGGACCATTGATTACAAGTGACGACTCACCGGCAGGAAAAGAATTCATTTGAGGACTCCAGCGCTGGATAATTTTCTTACATTTTAACCGCAGGATTCCAACATGGAAGCCCACCTGCACTCTGTCCAGCAAGGTCAGAACCTTGTAGTATCCCAGTATCGGATAAGGAAAACTCTGGAGAGAGTCTATGTATACTGCAACCTTAATAGCATTTCTGGTAGGCCTGACGGCCGGTGCCCTGGGGTGCTTCTTGCTGATGTCCCGATCGCGGGCCCAATCCAACATTGAACAACAACTACGGGAACTGCAGGAAGAATTTACCGCTTATCGGGAAAACGTGAATACCCACTTCAATAAAACCGCGCAAATGGTGAATACACTCACGGAAAATTACCTGGCGGTCCAAAAGCATCTGGAGACCGCTGCAGATTCCTTTGCCGAACCCCCGAAAAGCTTTCAACTTGATACCACCCAAAAGCTGCCCAACAAAAAAACCAAGTTTATCTCCCTGGAAGCCACCGGCGGCGAAGCACAACAGCAGGAAGAGGATGCCGCCTTTGGCGACACCAACACCATGGAACCACCCCGAGACTACGCCCCCAAGAAGGACGTCAAGGACCAGGGCACGCTGTCCGAGGAATTCGGGCTGCACGATTCCAGGGTTTAATATTCCAGGGTTTAATTGAGTTATATGGGGGCTCACCGCCCCCACTTCAAGGGCCTGCCCGGGCCAGAAAAAATTTCGTATTTTCCCTCTTGAAAGCCTTTCCTTGCTGCCCCACTTACTATCCCGACAGAGAATCATTTCAGCAACGCATGCGGCGTTGAGCGTTTCCAACTGGGAGATAAACACATGAGCATTGCAACCCTAAACCCGTGGCAGGTTCTGGATCAACTGAACAATGACAAGCTACGTCGCTACAACAGCCGACGCTGGCAGCCGGTGGTGGATATCACTGAATCCAAGACCGGGTACGAAATTCACCTGGAACTACCGGGGGTTCTACCGGAGCAGGTGCAGGTGGAGCTGGACGACACACTACTGAAGATCAGTGGCGAGAAAGTGCGAAAGCAGGAAGACGGTGTTGAATACCGTTATCGGGAACGAGCAGTGGGTGAATTCAGCCGCTCATTCACCCTACCGGAAGACGCAGATCGCAACGCCATCAGCGCGGCGTTCGATCACGGCCTGTTACTGATCAGCATCGGCAAGAAGGAGCAGGCACAACCCAGGAAAATCGAAATTCAGGTCAGCTAAGCCACCCACCTCGCCACTAACCAAAGCCCGCCAGTATCTCTGGCGGGCTTTTACTCGGCAGCTGCCGACCTTATTTGGCAGAATGTCCGGTTAACTTCACTTCCACTTTTTCATGATCGGCCAGGCCGGCGTAATAGGCACGCAAAATTTCCAGCACTTCCGGACGACTGAAGTTATCCGGCACGTCTCCACCTTCAGACAAGGCTTTTCGCAGTTTGGTACCCGAAACCAAAACCCGGTCCTCGGCATCATGGGGGCAGGTACGCATGGAAGCCATGGTGCCGCACTTGTTGCACCAAAATGTCCAATCGATCTTTAATGGCTTGGTGATCAGGGCATCTTCGGCAATCTCATCAAAAATATGCTGCGCATCAAATGGGCCGTAATAATCGCCCACTCCGGCGTGATCACGGCCCACGATCAGGTGCGAACAACCATAGTTCTGACGGAACAACGCATGCAACAATGCTTCACGGGGGCCTGCATAGCGCATATCCAGCGGATACCCAGACTGGACCACGGTATCATCCACAAAATACTGGTCAATCAAAGTACCAATGGCGTTCTGACGCACTTCCGCCGGAATATCGCCGGGCTTCAACTTGCCCAGCAATGAATGAATCAGCACACCATCACAGATCTCTACCGCGATCTTGGCCAGGTGTTCGTGGGAGCGGTGCATGGGGTTACGGGTCTGGAAGGCGGCAACTGTGTTCCAGCCTTTGACCTCAAACAGGGCCCGGGTTTCCGCCGGGGTCATGTAGATTCCCTGGTATTTTTCTGGGAACTCACCCTGGGAGAATACCTTAACCGGGCCGGCCAGGTTCACTTCGCCCTGCTCCATCACCATTTTGACACCGGGGTGCTCCAGATCGGTGGTACCGAACACAGTCCGGCACTCGTGCTCCTTGTCGATGCGGTACTTCTCAGCCACGGTCATGGAGCCCATCAGCTCACCACTTTCAGCATCCACCAGGGCGATTTCACTGCCCACTTCAATGCCGTCCGCGGTTGCCTGGTCTACGGACTTGGTAATCGGTATGGGCCAAAAAAGGCCGTTATCCAACGTCATTCTATCGCAGACAGACTGCCAGTCCGCTTTACCCATGAAGCCGTCCAGAGGAGTGAAACCACCTATACCCAGCATGATCAAATCGCCGGTTTCGCGGGAACTGAGCTGCACCTGTGGCAGACTTTCGGCACTGGACTTGGCCGCTGCGAGGGCATCCCCCTCCAGCAACAGGGGCTTAAGCTGATCGCTTCCATGAGGCTTCACTAGGTTGGACATCTTGATACTCATCTGTGATTGAACGTTGAAAGGTTAGAACGGCGCGCATTATACCGGTTCTGACAACAAAATTCAGGCGGGGTTATCGATATCCACAAACTCATGATTTAGCTTGAATTTCGCTGCCAGATGCTCACCCACCGCCTGGGCACCATAGCGCTCGGTGGCATGATGGCCGGCGGCATAGTAATGGATGCCGCATTCCCGTGCTATGTGCGTGGTGGGCTCGGATATCTCGCCGCTGATAAACGCGTCCACCCCCATGGCCACCGCTTTCTCGATATACCCCTGCGCCCCGCCGGTGCACCAGGCCACCCGCAACACCGGGTGATCCCCCCCTTTCACCAGCAATGGGGGGCGACCCAGGGCCGACTCAATGGTGGCGGCAAACGCCTCGGCACTGCGGGGCTGCCGCAGGCACCCCCAATTGCCGATGGGGCGCTTCTCCAGCGGGTCCAGCCCACCTTCCACCAACAAGCCCAGCCGCTGCGCCAACTGGGCGTTGTTACCCAATTCAGTGTGGGCATCCAGTGGCAGATGGTAAGCAAAGAGGTTGATCTGATGCTCCAGAAGGCACTTAATACGGTTGTACTTCATGCCCACGATGGACGGATCCTCACCGCGCCAGAAATAGCCATGATGCACAAACAGGGCATCCGCATCGAGCTCCACCGCACGCTCAATCAAGGCCTGGGTGGCCGTCACCCCGGTCACCAATGTCTTTATCTGCACCTTGCCCTGCACCTGCAGCCCGTTGGGGGCGTAGTCCTTAAAGTATTCCGGCTCCAACAGTGAGTTCAGGTATTGCAGCAAGGCCTGGCGTTCAATCATGTTCAACTCCGATAAAGGGGAGGACATCACCCCGGGGTGGTGGAGAGCAAGGTTACATGGTAACTTGCTCCGCTTGTGCGTGATTATTTCAAAAACTGTCGTGGATTTTCCAGTCATCCTATGAAATCAGCTCTTCGTCCTCTGATTGGCCCGGTGCTTTACGGCTTGATCATCGCCCTTGGCTACATATTCATCATCGAACGCACCTCTGAACCGGTCCAGCACGAAGTGGTTCTGATCGAAAAACAGTTCACCGAGCCGGCACAACAAAGCACGTACAGTGTCAGTGATCCGATTTCCTACGCGGACGCAGTGAGCAAGGCACAGCCCGCCGTGGTGAACATTGCCACCAGCAAACTGGTGACCGAACGGGTTCACCCTCTGTATGAAGACCCCATCTTTCGCCGCTTTTTCGGGCTCAACCAGGCCCCCCGCCGGCAAAGAATGCAGCAAAGCCTGGGGTCCGGTGTAATCATCAGCCCCTCTGGCTATATTTTAACCAACAATCACGTCATCGCTGAAGCAGACCAGATTAAGGTAGGCCTGGCGGACGGCCGTGAAGTGGAGGCCCTGGTGGTGGGCACCGACCCTGAAACCGACCTGGCCCTGATCTACATCGACATACCGGATCTGCCCTCCATTACCCTGGCCAACACCGACAACATCCGCATTGGGGATGTTGTCCTGGCCATCGGCAATCCATTCGGTGTGGGGCAGACGGTGACCAAAGGCATCGTCAGCGCGTTGGGGCGACACCAGTCGGATCTCAGCTCCTTTGTGGATTTCATCCAGACCGACGCCGCCATTAACCCGGGCAACTCAGGTGGCGCCCTGATCAATGCCTATGGCGACCTGATCGGCATCAACACCGCCATCTACTCCAATTCCGGGGGCTCTCATGGAATCGGCTTTGCCATTCCCATCGGCACCGCCACCAAAGTGGTAAAACAACTGGTCCAATACGGACAGGTGATTCGCGGTTGGGTGGGAATCGAGCCCCAGGTGCTGAACCCCGCGTTGGCCAATGCTCTGAACTTACCTGATATTCAGGGTCTATTAGTGGTCGCCATAGCGAAAAACGGCCCTGCCCACCAGGCAGGCATCCGGCCCGGGGATATCATTACCCATATGAATGGCAATATGATTGAGGATCCCAGGGCCGCCATGGAAATGATTTCCAATATGAAGCCCGGTGCCAAAGTCACTATCCGTGTCAACCGGCAGAATCAACCCCTGGACATTCTGGTGGTGGTCAGCGCACGCCCAACACCACACAGCTGAACGTGCTTTGCCACGCCCCATGCTACGTTGAAGAGGTGAACATGCTCAAACGCATTCTGGATTTGTTCAACCAGCCTGAAACCGATAACCAGGCTCCCATCAGTCCGGACCTGGCCGCTGCCGCCTTGTTGGTGGAAGTGATGGCCGCGGACGATGCCTGGCAACGCACTGAGGAAGACGCCATTCGCAAGGCGATTCTGGGTTCGTTGGATGTGTCAGAAACCGACTGCGATGATCTGTTGGCAGCAGCCAAATCCCAGCACCAGGATGCACACGATTACTACGGGTTAACCCGCCAGATCAACGATCATTTTAGCCCGGAGAAAAAATACGAGCTGATTCTGGACATGTGGAAAGTGGCCTGGGCAGACGGGGAACTGGACCGCTACGAAGACAATACGATTCGCAAGGTAGCGGAGCTGATCTACGTTCCCCATGACTTGTTCATCAAGGCCAAACTGGAAGCCAATCCGGCGTAACCTAATCCGCCAATGCGCTGTGCAATCCTTGGAGCAAGAGGCGGTTCTCATCGGCGGTGCCCACGGTAAAGCGCAGGCAATCCTGCAACTGTGGGTGCGCCCCATCCAGGCACTTGATCAGCACACCGGCTTCTTTCAGTTTTTCAAACACGCCCCGGGCCTCGCCGGCCTGGGTCCGGGCCAGAATAAAATTGGCTTCACTGGGCCAAACACGGGCCAGGGGCAGCGTCTGCAGGGCGGCAAACAATTCAGCACGATTTTCCCGCAACTCATCGGTTTGCGCTTTCATCACATCGAAATGGGTGAGTGCAAATTTGGCCGACACTTCTGTCAGCACATTGATGTTGTAGGGAAGCCGCACCTTCTCAAATTCACCTAACCATTCCGGCGCACCAAACAGCATTCCCAGACGCAGGCCCGCCAGCCCCATTTTGGACAGGGTACGCATCACTACAACGTTATCGAACTCATCCATCAGCGCCAGATGGTGACGATCAGTGAAGGCCATATAGGCTTCATCCAGCACCACCAGGCCCGGCGTTGCCGCACACACTTTTTTCACGGCTTCCAGGTCGAACAGATTGCCGGTGGGATTGTTAGGCTGGGCCAGAAACACCAGGGCAGCCTGTGTTTCTTCAATGGCCTGCAGCATGGCGTCCAGATCCAGTTCAAAATCATCCGCCAACGGCACGCCACGGTATTGCATGCCGCAGAAGGTGGCGATCATACGGTACATGACAAAGCCCGGCTCCGGTGCCAGCACGGTGCGGCCCGGTTGCGCCAAGGTCATGGCCATAATCTGAATAAGCTCGTCAGAGCCGTTGCCCAGCATGACCTGATACTGAGGATCCACCCCCATTAACAGCTTGAGATCTTCTTTCAGCTCTGCCGAGACCGGATCCGGATAGCGGTTTACCTGAACTTCACGCAACAAATTCAGCCACTCTTCCACCATCGACTGCGGCCAATGATAGGGGTTTTCCATCGCATCCAGCTTCACCATGCCGGAGGCCGGCGGCACATGGTAAGCAGCCAGCGCCTGTATCTCAGGACGTACCCACTGCTGCACCCGTTGCTTCACATCACTCATAAGTCACTGCCTGATTAGTCCTTAATTCGATATTCCGCAGAGCGGGCGTGGGCGGTAAGACTTTCGCCACGGGATAACACGGAAGCCACCTTGCCCAGCTCCGATGCCTTCTCCGCTGTGCACATGATCAGAGAACTGCGCTTTTGGAAGTCGTAGACTCCCAAAGGTGAGGAATAGCGCGCAGTGCCTGAGGTGGGCAACACATGATTGGGGCCGGCGCAATAATCGCCCAGCGCTTCCGCCGTGTAGCGCCCCATAAAAATGGCACCCGCATGACGCACCCGCCGGGCCATGGCCTGGGGATCGTCAATGGATAACTCAAGGTGTTCAGGGGCGATACGGTTAATCAAGGTCAGCGCCTGATCCAGATCCCGTACCTTGATCAACGCGCCACGATTTTGCAACGAAACCCGGGCAATGCTCTCCCGCTCCAGGGTGGGCAACAATGCTGTCAGTGAGCGGGCGACCTGGTCGATAAAGGCCGCATCCGGGGACACCAGAATGGACTGGGCATCCTGATCATGCTCCGCCTGTGAGAACAGGTCCATGGCCACCCAATCGGGATCGGTCTTGCCATCGCATACCACCAGGATTTCTGATGGCCCGGCAATCATATCAATGCCCACCTGACCGAACACCATGCGCTTGGCCGTTGCCACGTATATATTCCCGGGGCCAACGATCTTGTCCACCCGGGGTACGGTTTCCGTACCGTAGGCCAGTGCGGCCACTGCCTGGGCGCCACCGATGGTAATGACCTTGTCCACCCCGGCTATTTTTGCCGCCGCGAACACCATCTCATTGACCTCTCCATCCGGGGTGGGAACCACCATAATCACTTCCGGTACCCCGGCCACCTTGGCCGGAATGGCATTCATCAGTACTGAAGAGGGGTAGGTGGCCTTGCCTCCGGGCACATACAGCCCCGCCCGGTCAAGGGGGGTCACTTGCTGTCCCAGCAAGGTGCCGTCTTCCTCGGTATAACTCCAGGATTCCTGCTTCTGATGCTGGTGATAGGCCCGCACCCGGTCCGCCGCCACCTGTAACGCCACCCGCTGCTCTGCGGGAATGGTATCCAATGCCTCCTGCAGACGGCTGTCCGGCACCACCAGCTCATCCAGGGAAGCAATACTCAACCGGTCAAAGCGGTTGGTGTATTCCACCACCGCCGCGTCACCGCGCTGGCGCACACTCTCGACGATCTCATGAACCGCCGTCTGCACCCCATGATCGGACACGCTTTCCCAGGCCAGCAGGTTATCAAGGCGCTGCTCAAAATCGGCTTGATCGGCATCCAGTCGGGTGATTTCCAGAGTCATGGGATTATCCTCGGGGCAGATGAGAACTAACGATTATTGTCCACGGCCAGAGCCAACTGATCAATCAGCCGCTGCAACACGCCGTGTTTCATTTTCATGGAGGCTTTGTTCACAATCAGACGGGAGCTGATGGTGGCAATCAGCTCCGTAGGCTCCAGGCCATTGGCGCGCAGGGTATTGCCGGTATCAACGATGTCGACGATTTTGTCCGCCAGACCAACCAACGGCGCCAGTTCCATGGAGCCATAGAGTTTGATGATTTCCACCTGCTCGCCCTTTTCGGCGTAATACTGCTTGGTGATATTGACGAACTTGGTGGCCACCCGCAGCCGACCGTCGGCTTCCGGCGCAGCCTTTTTCGCCGCCACCATCAGCTTGCAGCGGGAAATATTCAGATCCAGCGGTTCATACACACCGCGAGCCCCATGCTCCATCAACACATCCTTGCCGGCCACCCCCACATCCGCCGCACCATGTTCAACAAAGGTGGGCACGTCGGTGGCACGGATGATCACGATATCCACGTTGGGGTTACTGGTGGGAAAAATCAGCTTGCGGCTTTTGGAGGGTTCCTCCAGCAGCTCAATGCCTGCCGACTTCAGCAGCGGCAGGGTTTCGTCCAGTATCCGGCCCTTGGACAGGGCAATGCGTAATCTTGCAGTCATGACCAGCTCTTTGTTTCGATACTTACCTTATGAGGGTATGCGCTGAATGGTGGCACCCAGCAATTGCAGTTTCTCTTCAATACATTCATAGCCGCGATCGATGTGGTAAATGCGATCCACCAACGTATCCCCTTCCGCCACCAGCCCCGCCAGCACCAAACCGGCTGAGGCCCTTAAATCGGTGGCCATCACCGGTGCACCGGTAAGACGCTCCACACCTTTAATGATCGCAGTGTTGCCTTCCAGGCTGATCTCGGCCCCCATCCGGTTCAGTTCCGAGACGTGCATAAAGCGGTTTTCAAACACGGTTTCGATGATGGTGCCTGTGCCTTCGGCCACCGCATTCAGCGCGGTGAACTGGGCCTGCATGTCGGTTGGAAAGGCAGGATAAGGTGCCGTGCGCAGATTAATGGCTTTGGGCCGATTGCCTTTCATATCCAGCTCAATCCAGTCATCACCGGTGGAGATGTGGGCGCCGGCTTCCTCGAGTTTCACCAGAACCGCGTCCAGAATATCCGCCCGGGTCTGTTTGACCTTCACTTTGCCGCGACTGATGGCGCCGGCCACCAGATAGGTGCCGGTTTCGATGCGGTCCGGAATCACCGTGTATTCACAGGAATGCAAGCGCTCAACACCGTTGATGATAATGGTATCGGTTCCAGCACCTTTGATATCGGCCCCCATGGCCAGCAGGCAGTTGGCCAGATCCACCACCTCCGGTTCCCGGGCGGCGTTCTCCAGCACCGTCTGACCATCGGCCAGGGCGGCCGCCATCATCAGGTTTTCCGTTCCCGTCACGGTCACCGTTTCCAGCACAATCCGCGCTCCTTTCAGGCGGCCTTTGCTGAAGGCATGGATGTAACCGCCTTCCACCGTAATGTCGGCCCCCATGAGCTCGAGGCCATGGATATGCAGATCCACCGGCCGGCTGCCGATAGCACAGCCCCCCGGCAGGGAGACATGGGCCTCGCCGAAATGGGCCAGCATGGGCCCCAGCACCAGGATCGAGGCCCGCATGGTTTTCACCAATGCGTAAGGTGCGTCCAACTGCTTGATGGTGTTGGCTTCCACCTCCACATTGAGCTTGTCGTCGATGATCAGCTCAACCCCCATCTGCCCCAACAGCTCGATCATGGTGGTGATATCCTGCAGGTGAGGCAGATTGCATACCTTCATGGTTTCGTCACACAGCAGCGTGGCGGCCAATACCGGCAATGCCGAGTTTTTGGAACCTGAAATGCGCACTTCACCGTTGAGACTGCCGCCTCCGGTGATTACCAATTTATCCATGTTGAGGCCTCGCGCAGATCAGAATCCGGGAATACCCAGTTTTTTCTGGGATTCCCACTCGGAAGGGGTGTAAGTAAGCATGCTGACGGCGTGCAGATCGCCGCTGGCAATAAGTTCGTTCAGGCAGGCGTAAACCATTTGTTGCTTTTTCACGGAACGTTGGCCTTCAAAGGCCGCCGAGGCCACCGCCACCAGGCATTTGTTGCCGTCCAGGCGCACCATAACGTCGGCGCCTTCGATGCCGCTTGTTATGCGCTGCTTTATGTCTTCAACTGTGATCATTTAACACTACCGGGGATAGTTAGGTTCGAAAGGCGCCATTGTAAACAAATTCGACGCCAAAATCAGGAAGAAAAGGGAATCACCGAATCCAGGCTACTGACCCGGCTTACATCAAGCATATCGTCTGGCGCATTGACAAAGACCAGCGTTTTACCCAGCACCTGGGCCATTCTCAGCCAGCACATCAGCACCGAAATACCCACACTGCCAACACGGCCAACCTGCGACAGGTCCACCGTCACCCGCTCTGCCATACCGGGCAGCAGCTTTTCGCCCTCTGCCCGCAGTCGGGTGGCAGAGGCAAACAACATATCACCACTGATGGCCAACTGTGAGTCACTGACCCGAACCAGGCTCACACCCAGCCGGGACAACCCGTTACCGTTACCGTTACGGCTCATCAGACACCCTGCCCACCAGGAACTTGGCAATCAGGTCTTCCAGCACCAGCGCCGATTGGGTGTTGTAGATCTCACTGCCATCCACCAGATTGTCCAGCTCGGCCCCCTGGATCAGGCCAATGTATTTTTCCCCCAACACCCCGGCGGTGAGGATGGCCGCGCTGGTATCACTGGACAGGTTATCGAACTGTTGATAGATATCCATCTCCACCACACCGACGAAATCCTCTTGATCCAGGTAGATATTGGACACCCGACCAATGGTGACACCGGCCATGGTGACCTTGGCCCGCACGGTCAAACCACCAATGTTTTCGAATTTGGCCACCACCCGGTAGGTTTCCTCCGAGGCATTCATGGACAGCCCGCTCACTCTGAGCGCCAGGAAAATGATCGCCAACAGACCAATCAGCATGAATCCGCCAACCGCCAACTCCAAGGTACGAACACGCATTTTACAGTTCTCCAAACATGACTGCGGTTAAGATAAAGTCCAGTCCCAACACCGCCAGGGACGCGTACACAACAGTTCGGGTGGTGGCTCGACTGATGCCTTCCGAAGTAGGAACGGTGTCATAGCCCTGAAAAACCGCGATCCAGGTCACCACAACACCAAATACCACACTTTTGATGACCCCATTGAGCACATCATCGCCCCACTCCACACTATTCTGCATGTTGGACCAGAATGAACCGCCATCCACTCCCAGCCACAACACACCCACGGCATAGGCCCCCAACACACCCACGCTGGAAAAGATCAATGCCAGCGTCGGCATACAAATGGCGCCGGCCCAGAACCGGGGTGAAACAATACGCCGCAACGGATCCACACCAATCATTTCCATACTGGCCAGTTGTTCCGTCGTCTTCATCAGGCCGATCTCCGCCGTCAGGGCCGACCCGGCCCGGCCGGCAAACAACAACGCGGTCACCACCGGGCCCAGCTCCCGCAGCAGGGTTAACGCCACCATCTGGCCCAGCGCCTGCTCGCTGCCGTATCGGTTCAGAATATTGTAGCCCTGCAGGGCCAGCACCATGCCGATAAACAGGCCCGACACCACAATGATCACCATGGACAGGACGCCCACCGCGTAGATCTGTTTCACCAACAGGGGAAAGGTAGTGCGCAGATTAGGCCATGCCCACAAAGCATGGAACAACACCATGCCGGAGCGCCCCAGCGCTTCCAGCAATTCCAGCCCGGAACGGCCGAGCGCGGCTATACGATCGATCACAACGAACGGCCTCTGAGAAAATCGTCTTCAAGACTGGGAGCGGGAAAATGGAAGGGAACCGGACCATCCGGCAGGCCCTGCATGAACTGCCTCACCCGGGGTAACTCGGAGTTCAGCACCTCATCGGCCGTGCCCTGCCCGATAACCTCACCGCCGGAAATCACGTAGATATAGTCAGCAATACTGGCGGTTTCCTGCACATCATGGGAGACCACGATACTGGTGTGGCCCAGCGCATCGTTGAGCAACCGGATCAGTTGCACCACCACCCCCATCGCCATGGGGTCTTGACCCGCAAACGGCTCATCGTACATCACCAGTTCCGGGTCCAGGGCAATGGCCCTGGCCAGCGCTGCCCGCCGCGCCATACCGCCAGACAACTCGCTGGGCATCAGGTGGCTGGCACCCCGCAGCCCAACTGCCTGCAGCTTCATCAACACAATATCACGGATCATGTCTTCCGGCAGATCCGTGTGCACCCGCAGCGGGAAGGCAACGTTTTCATACACGGACAGATCCGTGAACAAGGCACCACTCTGAAACAGCATGCCCATTTTGCTGCGCACCTCGAACAATTCTGTCCGCCCCAGGTCGGGTACATTGTGACCATCCACCACGATCCGGCCCTGGTCCGGCTTCAACTGCCCACCAATCAAGCGCAGCAGAGTGGTCTTACCGGTTCCGCTGGGCCCCATAATAGCGGTGACTTTGCCTTTGGGAATGGCAATATTGACGTCTTTATAAATGACGCGATCACCACGCATGAACGTCAAATCGCTGATCTCGACGTAATTAGCCGCGCCGGATGGGTGCTGAGTTGTTGTCATTGAAGCCATGCAGACCTGTTTGAGTTCCTTCCCTTCAGAATAAGGGCCCGATAACGGATTGTTGCCACTGATGCTGGCCATTTAAGGTGGAGAACTATATCACTATGTCAATAAAAGGAAAAACGACTGTTCACCCTTGCATGGTGTCCGCTTTCTCATTACATTGCATGCCGTCTCAAGCCGAGGAATATCAGTCATGCTGCTTGCCTTTCTTGCCATCGTTGCCGGCCTGGTTTTACTGGTCTGGAGTTCCGACAAATTCGTCGACGGTGCCGTAGGCCTGGCGGAAGGGCTGGGCATGTCGAAGGCCATGATCGGGCTCACTATTGTGGCCCTGGGCACTTCGGCACCGGAAATTGTGGTCTCCATCATGGCCGCACTGGCCGAATCCCCCGAACTGGCGCTGGGTAACGCCGTTGGCTCCAACATTGCCAATATCGGCCTGGTACTGGGCGTAACGGCCTTGATTGCCGCCCTGCCGGTCACCCCCGGGCTGCTGAAACAGGATTTACCCGCTCTGCTGGCCGTCACTGCCGCCGTGGGGTTTCTGTGCAGTGATTACCTGCTGTCGCAACAGGACGGCTGGGCCATGATGGCCATGCTGGTTCTGCTGATGTATCTGATGTTCCGCTACAAGAAAGAACACACTGATGAGCTGATCACGCCGGAAAGCGAAGCGGACATCCCCGATCTGGGTATGAAGGAATCCATATTCTGGTTCATTCTGGGCACCACCGTTCTGGTTGGATCCTCCCGCCTGCTGGTATGGGGCGCCATCGAGGTGGCCACCGCCCTGCAGATCAGTGAGGTCATTATCGGCCTGACCATCGTCGCCATCGGCACCAGCTTGCCGGAGCTGGCGGCGTCAGTGGCCAGTGCTCTGCGCAAACACCATGACATCGCCCTGGGCAATATCATCGGCTCCAACATCCTTAATCTGCTGGCGGTGCTGTCGGCAGGTGCCGTAATCTACCCCATTGAAGTCAGCAAACAGAACTTTATGCGTGATTATGGCGCCATGTCCGCCATCACCTTATTGTTGGCTCTGTTTATTTTCTGGCCGAGAAAACAACGGCAGCTGTCCAAGGTGGAAGGGGCGATTCTGTTGTCAGGGTATGCGGCCTACCTGGGTTACCTCTATCAGCAGACCGTTACTGCCTGAGGAACATTTGGTTTACACTGTGGCCATACTGGCAACCCCGCCCCACCGGGGCCGACATCTGATTACTGGAAACTTGGCAGGACAATGAACGCAAACCAGACGACTTTCGACTTTATCCAATCCGGCCAGCGGGTTATCGAAATTGAAGCCAATGCCACCCAGGCACTGAAGGCGCGCATTGACGGCAACTTCAAAAAAGCCTGCGAACTGGTGCTGCAGTGCAAAGGGCGGGTCATTGTCACCGGTATGGGTAAATCAGGGCACATCGGCAATAAGATCGCCGCCACCCTGGCCAGCACCGGCACCCCCTCCTTCTTTGTTCATCCCGGTGAAGCCAGCCACGGCGACCTGGGCATGATCACCGGCGATGACGTGGTCATCGCTATTTCCAACTCGGGGAAAACCGAGGAAATCGTCAATATCGTCCCCCTGATCAAGCGCAAAGGGGCACCTCTGATCAGCATGGCAGGCGACACCCATTCCCCCCTGGCTACTCAGGCCGATGTGCACCTGGACATCAGCGTCGCGGAAGAGGCCTGCCCGCTGGGCCTGGCTCCCACCGCCAGCACCACCGCCACCCTGGTGATGGGAGATGCTTTGGCGGTAGCACTGTTGGAAGCCCGCGGCTTCACCGCCGACGACTTTGCACTCTCCCACCCCGGCGGCAGCCTGGGCCGGCGCTTGCTGCTGCTGGTGGAAAACATCATGCATGTGGGCGACAAGATTCCGCTGATCACACAGGGCATCACCATCAGTCGAGCCCTGCTGGAAATGAGCAGCAAAGGCCTCGGTATGACCGGCATTCTCAATCAGGATGGCGAACTGGTGGGTATCTTTACCGATGGGGACCTGCGTCGCATGCTGGACCAGGGGATGGATATCCAAACCACGATGATTGAAGATGTGATGTCGAAAAATCCGAAAACCATTCATCCCCACATTCTGGCGGTGGAAGCCCTGAACATTATGGAAAAAAGCAAGATCACGGCATTGATGGTGGTGGACGACCATAAAAAACCAGTCGGCGCGCTCAACATGCACGACCTGCTGCGCGCCGGGGTGATGTAATTGAAGATGACTGAAGCACTGCACAGCAAAGCACGGGCAATCAAACTGGTGGCCTTTGATATCGACGGTATCATGACCGACGGCAGACTCTACTTCACCAGTCTGGGTGATGAAATCAAGGCATTCAACGTCAAGGATGGCCTGGGTCTGAAACTGCTGCGGGATTCCGGGGTGGAAGTGGCCATCATCACCGGACGCACCTCAGAACTGGTAAACCGCCGTGCCCGGGATCTAAAAATCGACAAACTGATCCAGGGCCGGGAAGATAAAAAAGCGGCCTTGCAGGAATTAATGGCGCAGGAGAACCTCAGCGCGGAACAAGTGGCTTACATGGGCGACGACCTGCCGGATCTGGGCGCCATCCGGGCCGCCGGCCTGGGTGTCACCGTGGCCGACGCCATGCCCGTTATCAAGCAATACGCTGACATTATCACCGCGGCCAAGGGTGGAGACGGCGCCGTCAGGGAATTCTGTGATTGGTTGATGCAGACCCAAGGCACACTGCAGGGGGTTCTGGAGCCCTATTTACAGTCATGAAGCAACAATCGCAGCTGATCCTCACCAGTTTCCTGCTGGCACTACTTGCGCTGGGGGCTTTTGCGTACACCAAATGGGATCAGTGGTTTCAACCCGACACCAAAGTCAACAATGAATACGAACAACCGGATATGGTGGCCATTTCACTGGAGCAGCAAAGCTTTGATGAACTGGGTAAGCGGGAATTTGTGTTGCATGCCGAATCCATGCTGCAGTACATCGCCAGCAATCGAAATATTATGGTCAAACCCATCATCACTTTTTTTGGGGAACAGGAAGCGTCATGGCAAACCAGTGCCGCCAGCGCCACCTCAGATAACGAAGCCAATAAGCTGCATTTATCGGGCAACGTCACCGTTGTGCAGCAAGGGGTAAGGGAAGCCGCTGTGCTGGAAACCGAAACCCTGGAACTTTACCCAAGGCGATCCTATGCCTCCACGGACGACAAGGTCATCATTCGGCAAACCGGGGTCTACATTGAAGCGGTCGGCTTGAACGCCGATCTGAACGAGAATCGAATCACTCTACGGCAAAACGTCACCAGCATTTATGAACCTGCTAAGTCTTAAAGCGTTACTCTGCATAATAACGTTCGCCTTCGCATCCAGCGCTGCCCGGGCGCTGGACAGTGATCGGCTGCAACCCTTGAAAATTGTGGCGGACACTGCCCTGATCGACGAAAAAGACGGCACTGCCACCTATACAGGCAACGTTGTACTGACCCAGGGCACCCTGCGCATTGCAGCGGAATCACTCAAGATCAAAACGGAGTTGGGTAAAGTGGACGTGGTCATGGCAGTGGGCGAGCCGGCGCTGTTTTCTCAGGTTCCGGAGCCCAACCAGGCAGAGGTCATCGCCAAAGCCAAAAAGATCGATTACCTGGTAAGGGATCAGAAACTGCTGCTGAAAATCAAAGCATCTATTGTGCAGGGCGAGAACATCTTCCGCGGTGAAGAAATCGTTTATGAAATCCAGAGCCAGCGCCTGCAGGCGGTGGGACAAACCGGAGAGGTCAAGCCCGGCAGTATCAAAGGCCGGGTGGAGATGATATTGCCCGCCGCGACAGATCCTGCCCCGAATGCGCCCAGCCCCGACGAGACGGAGGCAGCGCCGTCACAATGAGCCGTCTTACCGCCTCCAATCTCGCTAAAAGTTACAAAGGCCGTGCCGTGGTGGAAGACGTTTCCATTACCATTGAAAGCGGACAAATCGTGGGGTTGCTCGGCCCCAATGGGGCCGGTAAAACCACCTGTTTCTACATGATCATTGGCATCGTGCCCCAGGACAAGGGGCGCATCGTTATCGACGATACTGAAATCACCCATCTGCCCATGCACGGACGGGCCGCCAAAGGCATCGGCTACCTGCCCCAGGAAGCCTCCATTTTTCGCCGCTTGAAAGTCCGGGAAAACATCATGGCGATACTTGAGACCCGCAAGGACCTGACCCGCAAACAGCGGCAAAGCAAACTGGAAGAGCTGCTGGCTGAGTTTCACATCGGACACATCGCCGATTCACTGGGCATGGCCCTGTCCGGTGGTGAGCGCCGCCGCGTCGAGATTGCCCGCGCTCTGGCCACTGACCCGGCCTTCATTCTGCTGGATGAACCCTTCGCCGGGGTCGACCCCATTTCCGTGGCAGACATCAAGCAAATCATCAGCCACCTGCGTGATCGTGGGCTGGGCGTACTCATCACGGACCACAATGTGCGGGACACTCTGGACATTTGCGAGAAGGCTTTTATCGTCAGCGAAGGGCACATCATTGCTGAAGGTGAGCCCTCACTTATCCTGCAAAACCAGAAAGTCCGCGATGTTTATCTGGGTAACCAGTTCCATATGTAAAAGTTCTAAGCAATTTCAGGCATGTAAATTGCTTTGCAGCGTCACTGCTCTTACAATTAAACCCAAGCGGTTCTATTTCGGCACCAATAAACTGTTGAAATTAGGTCACTATTTGACTGCCTGGAATACAGCAATCCGATGCTGTACAGATGTCTCCGGTCGTTGCAGAAGTTGAATTAGGTATCAATGAAACCAACCTTACAGCTCAAAATTGGTCAACACCTCACCATGACGCCGCAGCTGCAGCAGGCAATTCGCCTATTGCAGCTCTCCACTTTGGATCTTCAAACCGAAATCCAGGAAGCGCTGGAATCCAACCCCCTCCTGGATGTGGATGAGTCTTCACCGGACAACGACAGCAACGATTCCGGTAACGGACAGAGTGACAGCACCAGCAAAACCGACAACGACCAGAATCTCGATTTTTCAAAATCCCAAGATACCCAGGACACCCAATCCAGCAACAACAACGCCGATGACTCGTCGGTGGATCTGGAAGGCAAGGAGATGCCCAACGAACTGCCCGTGGACAGTGACTGGGATACCATGTTCGATGGTGCCGCAGGCCCCTCGTCCAGTGGCGGCAGCTTTGACGATGACGATTTTGACTACGACAGCCGCAACACGGCGCCCGAATCCATTTACGACAACCTTATGTGGCAACTGAATCTGACCCCCATGTCAGACATGGACCGGATGATTGCCATGGCCATCATTGAAGGCATCAACCCCAAGGGCTATCTCACCCAGTCCGTGGAGGAAATCCGCGATGGTGTGCTGGCGCAACAGGACGTGGTGGCCGACCTGGTCAGATTACAGCAGGAAGAACTGCAGGCCATGGACATCCAGTTACAGCCGGATGACGATGATGATGGCCTACCCGTATCCCTGGAAGAGGTGCTGGCTGTATTGCACCGGGTTCAGCAGTTCGACCCCCCCGGAGTGGCCGCCCGTGACCTGCGGGAATGCCTGCTGATTCAGCTCAAACAACTGCCCCGGGATGAACCCCACCGGGATGATGCCATCATGGTGGTGGAGATGTTTCTGGATGCGCTGGGTGCCCGCGATTTCGCCACCATCATGCGCAAGGGCAAACTGTCCGAGGCCCGACTGAAAAGCGCCATTGCGTTGATCCAGACCCTGAACCCTTATCCGGGCAGCAGCGTCGAAACCGATGATACCCAGTATGTCATCCCGGATGTCATTGTGAGTAAGGACAAAGGCCGCTGGAAAGTGGAGTTGAACCCGGAAGCCACCCCGCGCCTCAGGGTCAACAGCAGCTACGCATCCATGATCCAGCGTGCGGACAACAGCAGCGACAACACCTTCCTGAAAAACAATCTGCAGGAAGCCCGTTGGTTTATCAAAAGCTTACAAAGCCGCAACGAAACCCTGCTTAAAGTAGCCACCAAAATAGTGGAATATCAAATAGGGTTTCTCGAACAGGGGGAGGAAGCCATGAAACCACTGGTACTGCACGATATTGCAGAAGCGGTCGGCATGCATGAATCCACCATTTCCCGGGTCACCACGCAGAAGTTCATGCACACCCCAAGGGGTATATTTGAGCTCAAGTACTTCTTCTCCAGTCATGTCAGCACCGGTTCCGGCGGCGAATGCTCCTCCACCGCCATTCGCGCCATCATCAAAAAGCTGATCGCGGCAGAAAATCCCAAAAAACCATTGAGCGACAGTAAAATTGCCAACATACTGGAAGAACAGGATATCAAGGTTGCCCGGCGCACCATTGCGAAATATCGCGAAGCCATGATGATCCCGCCGTCCAACGAAAGGAAACGATTGGTTTAACTGTTGGTCACAGTTATATAAGCGTAAACACCAGACCACTGCCAACATCAGGCTTTGGTCGCAGTAACATCTAAACCACGATTAAGGAGTGGCCTATGCAAATCAATATCAGCGGACATCACGTAGAAGTTACCGACTCCATGAAGGACTACGTTGCCGATAAGATGCAGAAACTGGAACGCCATACCGACGACATCACCAGCATCCAGGCGATTCTCAGTGTAGAGAAAAACCGCCAGAAAGCAGAAGCCAAAATCCACGTAAAAGGCGCTGATTTATTTGCCAACGCCGAATCCGAAGACATGTACGCCGCCATTGATATGATGACCGACAAGCTGGACCGACAGGTGCTGAAGCACAAGGAAAAAATGAAAAGCTGGTAACTGAAGGTTATTGATAACGTATGGAACTTGCTGAAATCATCAGTCCGCAACGGGTCTTTGAAGACGTTCCCGGCGGCAGCAAAAAGAAAGTTCTGGAAACCGCTGCTGGGCTGATCGCCCAGCAGTGCCCGGAGCTTGACCCCAATGAACTTTTTGACAACCTTATCTCGCGGGAAAAGCTGGGCAGTACCGGTTTGGGTAAAGGCATTGCTATCCCCCACTGCCGGGCCAATCACTGCAGTAACGCCATTGGCGCGTTTATCAAATTGGAGAGCGGCGTGGACTTCGATTCCATCGACCATGAGCCGGTGGACATGCTGTTTGTTTTACTGGTGCCGCAGGATGCTCACGAGGAGCACCTGAACATCCTTTCCAAAATCGCCACCCTGTTCAATGATGACAACCGTCGCAAAACATTGCGTGCGGCCCACTCCACCGACAGTATTTATGACGCACTGGTGACACCGGTATGAAATTAGTGGTAATCAGCGGTCGCTCCGGATCAGGAAAAACCACTGCATTACACGTCCTGGAAGACATCGGCTACTACTGCGTTGACAACCTTCCCGTTACCCTGCTGCGGGATCTGATGAGTGAACTGGCAACACGGTCTTCGCCCAAAATTGAAGAAGTCGCCATCGGCATCGATGCGCGCAACAGCGTGACCCAACTTGAGAAGCTACCCAACGTCCTGCGGGAATTGACCGCAGATGGTGTCGAAAGCCAGGTTATCTATCTGGACGCAGGCGATGAAACACTGGTCAAACGCTTCAGCGAAACCCGCCGCAAACACCCTATCAGCAACGACACCAACACCCTGAAAGAAGCCATCGACCGGGAACGGGAAATGCTGAATCCGGTGGCTGCCAGCGCCAGCCTGATCATCGATACCAGCAATCTCACCCTGCACGAACTGCGCGACCAAATCAAAATCCGGGTAACCCACTCGCAGGAAGGCATGGCGATATTGTTCCAGTCCTTTGGCTTTAAGAATGGAATACCCAGTGATGCCGACCTGGTGTTTGATGTGCGCTGTCTCCCCAACCCGCACTGGATAACCCAGTTGCGCAGTCAAACCGGATTGGACGAAGGTGTCCAGAACTTCCTGCGGGGCCATCCTCCCGTACAGGAGATGGTGGACGATCTGACCGCTTATCTGGAAAAATGGTTACCCCGCTTTGCCGCCAATAACCGCAGCTATATGACCGTGTCCATTGGTTGCACCGGTGGCCAGCATCGTTCGGTGTACATTACCGAACAACTCAGTGAGTATTTCAAATCCCGCTTTAGCAATGTCCAGGCTAGACATCGAGACTTATAAGCTGGTTTAATCAAACCTGCAGTATTGGTGTGAGTCACTATGAAACTGGAAAAATCCATAACCATAATCAATAAGCTGGGATTGCACGCACGTGCTGCCTCCAAACTGGTGGGAACCGCATCCCGCTATGAAAGCCAGATTCTGCTGAATCGAAACGGCCAGCAGGCCGATGCCAAAAGCATCATGTCCATTTTGATGCTGGCGGCCAGTCAGGGCACTGAATTGCAGGTAACGGTGAACGGAGCCGATGCCGAAGAGGCCTGGCACAATATCGAAACATTGATCAATAACCGCTTTGACGAAGCCGAATAGATAGCAACTGGCCATCTTCAGCGCATCTCGTTAGAATGCTGCACCGCTATCGCGGTGGCATTCATCCCCCTGTCCAAGTCAAGCTGAGAGGTGATCTGTGGCAAAATCCCAACCCAGCCATGAAACGCAAGATCAGCTGCATACTTTTCTACACGCACTGGACAGCGGTGCCTTTGATGAAATCCGCCGAATGCTGCGGGGCATGTCACCGGCGGAGATCGCCAAGCTTATCGAATCCTCCCCCCTGCGCGCCCGCAACCTGCTTTGGCAGCTGATCGACAAGGAAGATGAAGGCGAAGTTCTGCAGTACGTCAATGAAGAACTGGCCGCCTATTTTCTGCGCCACCGTAATACGGAAGACATCCTGAGTCTGGTGGAAGGCTTTGACGCCGACGACTTCGCTGACTTGTTACAGGAACTGCCCCACGCGGTGATGCGCCAGGTGCTGGATTCGCTGGACGATCAGAACCGTTACCGCATCGAAACCATTCTGGCCTACCCGGAAGACACTGCCGGCGGCCTGATGGATACGGACATCATCACCATCCGCCCGGATATTTCCCTGGACGTGGTACTGCGGTACCTGCGGCGGCACGAATCTCTGCCCGACACCACCGACAACCTGCATGTGGTGAACCGCACGGGGCAGTTTGTGGGCATTCTGCCCCTGACAAAATTGCTGATCAAGGACCCGGGCATGAGCGTGCGCGAGGCCATGAATTCCGCCAAGGCCATCCCCGCCACCACGTCAGCCCGTGATGTGGCGCAAATGTTCGAGCGCGAGGATTTGGTCACCGCCCCGGTGGTGGATGATAACGGTGTGCTGCTGGGCCGCATCACCATCGATGATGTGGTGGACGTGATTCTGGAAGGGGCCGATCACTCCCTAATGAGCATGGCGGGGATGGATGAGGATGAAGACACCTTTGCACCGGTCTGGAAAACCACCCGCCGCCGGGCCGTCTGGTTGGGCATCAACCTGCTGACCGCCTTTCTTGCCTCCTATATGATCGGCCTGTTTGAAGGCACTCTGGAAAAAGTGGTGGCCCTGGCGGTATTGATGCCCATCGTCGCCAGCATGGGAGGCATTGCCGGCAACCAGACCCTGACCCTGGTGATTCGGGGCATGGCTTTGGGTCACGTGGGCACCGCCAACGCCCGCTGGCTGTTAACCAAGGAAATCTCCGTGGGTTTTCTCAATGGCATCCTCTGGTCGGCAGTGGTCGGCGCCATCGCCGCCACTTGGTTCAACGATTTGTTGCTGGGCGGCGTGCTGGCGGCCGCCATGATCATCAACCTCTTGGTCGCCGCTCTGGCGGGCGCTTCCCTGCCGATGTTACTGGACAAAGCAGGCATCGACCCCGCGCTGTCCGGCGGCGTTATACTGACCACGGTCACCGATGTGGTTGGTTTCTGTTCGTTTTTGGGCTTGGCCACGCTCTATTACGCCTGAACCCGGCAGGCCCAGAACCATGGCTCAACATCATTGATAGAAGCTATTGATTCGATAGAAAAAACAACTCACAAGCCCGCGCGGACCTCTGACAAATTCCGACGTAATCTGATACAGTGTGGCCTCTAAACCTAGAGATGAGACCACCATTAACCAACGAGGGGACATACACATGGCCTTCACTTTGCCTGAATTGCCTTACGCCAAAACTGCATTGGCACCGCACATTTCTGAAGAAACCCTGGAATACCATTACGGCAAGCACCACCAGACTTACGTTGATAAACTCAACGGCCTGGTTCCCGGCACCGAGTACGAAGGAAAGAGCCTGGAAGAGATCATCAAGACTTCCTCCGGCGGTGTCTTCAACAATGCGGCTCAAATCTGGAACCACACTTTTTACTGGCACAGCCTGAGCCCCAATGGCGGTGGTGAACCCACCGGTGCCGTGGCCGATGCCATCAACGCTGCTTTTGGTTCGTTCGCGGACTTCAAAGCCAAATTCAATGACTCTGCCGTCAACAACTTCGGCTCCAGCTGGACCTGGCTGGTCAAAAAAGCCGATGGTTCACTGGACATCGTCAATACCAGCAACGCCGGCACCCCCATCACCGACGATGGTGTCACCCCATTGATTACGGTTGATCTGTGGGAACACGCCTACTACATCGATTACCGCAACGCCCGTCCAAAATACCTGGAAGGCTTCTGGAATCTGGTCAACTGGGATTTTGCGAACGAAAATTTCGCCAAATAATAAACACCCAAGCCAACAAAAAAAGCTTGCACCACTTTAGGGCGCAAGCTTTTTTTTTGTGCAATATTTCACAAATCAGCTACTACTTATAAAGGTGTTTGCACATTTGCACGTAAATAAGGAGAGCAACGGATGAAAAATTGCACCATTCAGGTCAGTCTGCTGGCATCTGCCATCGGGCTGATAGCAACCCCGGCCCTGGCAACCGATATCAGGATTGACGGCTTTGCCAATATCGTTGCCGGTCAAATGATCAGTGATACTGACGATGGTAGCTTGTATGGTTATGACGAAGACCTGAGCTTTTCCCCCGAATCAAATTACGGCATTCAGTTCCGCGGAGACCTGCAAGAAGGGTTATCTGTAACAGCCCAAATTGTGGGCCGGGGAAGCGAGGAATTCGACGCAACTGTAACCTGGGCCTACTTAACCTACGAGATAAATGACGAATTATCTTTGAAAGCAGGGCGATCAAGGGTGCCCTATTTTATATATTCCGATTTCCTTGACATTGGTTACGCATACCACTGGATTCGCCCCCCCCAAGCTGTTTATGGGCTGGGTTTTGAAAATCAGGACGGTTTAACGCTGGAGCATCTGAAAGACATCGGGGACTGGACATCCCGCATCACTGTGATGGCAGGAAGACTGGATACCAACACCGATCTAAATGGCACAGACGTTACCCTCAAAATCTTAAATCAAGTGGGTGCAGCATGGAGTATGAGCTATGACTGGTTTACCGCACGCGTTGCCTACTTTACTTCTCGGGTTGAAATACCCGTCGATGATCTCACGACCCTGAGTCAAGGAATAATAGATTACGATGCGGGATTGGCACTTGCCGTTCCTGGTTATCAAGAAGGCACTCTGGACTCACTCGCTGATAAAGTGGTATTTGATCAGGACAAAGCAGAATTCACTGGAATCGGTTTTGTTGCAGACAAAGGCAATCTTTTCGCAGTAACTGAATACACGCAAGTCAGAATCGACGACTCCTCGCTGGAGGATAGAGATTCCTGGTATGCGTCTGCGGGCTACAGAATGAACCAGTTCACCCTCTTTGGCACATACGAAAAATACAACTTCAACGCAAAGACCGAAGAGATAGATAAGTTTGCCAATGCAGCACCGATAACGGGTGTACCTGCGCTGGATGGTGCCAGAGCGGGCATTTTAGCAGCCTTGCCAGATATATTCGCCGGTGAACAAGATGCTGAGGGGATGGGCTTCGGTGTGCGCTACAACTTCCACCCATCTGCGGCCATTAAGATTGAGTACAACCAGTTGGATAACCGGACAACTGACACCAAACCACAATCCATCGCCATTGCGACCAATATCGTATTCTAACGGGAGGAGAACACCATGAAACTAAGTAGCCTCACCCCGCTAATGGCGGCGTTGATATTGCTAACAACGTTACTGAACGCAAGAATCGCATTGGCTGAAGTGGCAGTCATCGTCAACCCAGCCAACGATTCCAACATCACCTCTGACGACATTTCGAAACTCTACCTGGGAAAAACCAAGAAGTTTCCAAATGGAAAAAACGCAGTGGCCCTTGACCGCAAGGAAGGGTCATCAGAGCGGATACAGTTCCTTGAAGCCACCACAGGCAAGGATGAATCCCAAATGAAATCCTATTGGTCGCGGTTAATCTTCACCGGTAAAGGGGTACCGCCGCAGGTGGTAGAAACGGATGCCGAGGTGAAAGAATTGGTTTCCCGCAACCCGGATATTATCGGATACATCGATGCCGCAGCCGTGGATGATTCGGTTAAGGTGATCGCTACTTTCTAGATCGCTACTTTCTAAATCACCACCGACTAGATCGCCACGTACTAAGCTGGCAATAAACTACAGAGCCCCTCTCAGTGAGGGGCTTTTTCTATGTCTCATTTTTGTATGCCTCAACTGCCTGTTGATTTCCCGGCCACGGTCATGGAGTCAATCAGAATAGAGCCCACCTGCACGTTGCCACGGGCATCGATGTCATCGCCGACACCGCGCACATTTAAAAACATATCTTGCAGATTGGCCGCCACAGTGATTTCCGACACCGGGAATTGAATCTGCCCCTGCTCCACCCAAAAACCGGCGGCGCCACGGGAGTAATGTCCGGTCACGATGTTAACCCCCTGCCCCATAACATCGGTCACCAACAGGCCTGTGCCCATCATTTTCAGTAGTTCATGCTGAGTGTGGGTGGAGCTACAACGCAGATTGCGAACACCGCCGGCATTGGCCGAACTGACCAGCCCCAGGCGCCTGGCCGAATAGGTACCCAGCACATAGCTTTTCAATGTACCCTGCTCCACAAAATGCTTGTTGCAGGTGGGCAGGCCATCCCCATCCACCGGTGCGCTGGCCGGCCCCTGCGGTAAATGAGGTTGCTCATAAATGTTCATCCACTGCGGAAACAACCTCTGCCCCAGGCTATTCTCAAGAAACGAGGAATGCCGGTAGAGGTTGCCCCCGGATATGGCGCCAATAAAATGCCCCAACAACCCACCGGCAATTTCCGGCGCGTACAGAACCGGAAAATCCCCGGTGGGAACCGGGCGGCTACCCAGCTTGCGGGCTGCCCGCTCCGCTGCCTTGCGGCCCACCGCTTCACCGGCCTGCAATTGCCCGGGAACCCGATGGGAATAAGACCAGCCGCCGCGTTCCATGGTGTCGCCCTGGGCCGCGATCAACGCACAGCTGATGCCGTGCCGGCTTTGGGGGTAGGCCACCACCAGGCCGTGACTGTTGCCATAGGCACGCACTGAGTCAGAGCTGCCAACATGGGCGCCATCGCTGTTTTTGATTGAGGCAACGGACAATCCACTGGCTTCACATTCCTGCGCCAGCGCAATCGCTCGCTCCGGTGTCAGTGGCCAGTGATGATAGAGATCCAGATCCGGAACCGACGTGGCCATCAAATCCACCTCCGCCAATCCAGCACAGTCATCCGGTGCAGTGTATTTGGCAATATTCAGGGCGGCCAACACCGCACGCTCAATGGCGGCATCCGACAAATCGGAGGTGGACGCGCTGCCCTTACGCTGGCCCTTATAAACCGTGATGCCAAAGCCGTGATTACGGGTGAATTCCACTTTATCCACATCACCATTGCGCACGCTGACCGAGAGCCCCTGATCCTGCACCGCGCCCACTTCTGCTGTTGCCTGGTGCTGCTGCGCCAGCTTTAATGCCAGGCGGATTCGGTCTTCCAACGTCTGCAGTTCTCGTTCGATATCCATCAACATCCTCGGTAGTTGAGCTTCGCTATGGTATTATGGGGGCAATCATCAGTATAACCGCAACAACACCTGCTATGACCCCCTATGGCCAAATTCGACGATATAGATCCTTTTGACGAAAAAGAACTCCCCCCCAGCAAATCATCCGTAAAGCGTGAAGCAGAGCGCCTGAAGAAAATTGGTGAAAAACTACTGGCGCTGAGCGATGCACAACTGGCAGCGTTTAAACTGGAAGAACGGCTGAGTCTGGCCATTGCAGAAGGCAAGCGCATCAAGAGCCGCGAAGGCCTGCGTCGCCACAAGCAATACATCGGCAAAGTATTGCGCGACATGGACACCGATGGCATCGAATCCAGACTGAATGCCATCGAGAACGCCCATACGCTGAATACCCGCGCTTTCCACGAATTGGAAACGTTACGAGATCAACTGATTAATGGCGACAATAAAGACGTTGGCGCCGTGATTGAGCGTTTCCCCAATGTAGACACGCAAAAACTGCGACAACTGGTACGCAACGCCAGGCAAGAACAGCAAGCCAATCAACAGGCGCAGGACAAACCGGCCTCGGCTCACGCCCGCAAGTTATTCCGTTTTTTGCGGGAAACCAGTGGCCATTGATGTTTAACGGGTGCCGCCCACCACCAGCTCATCCACCTTCAGGGTGGGCTGCCCTACACCAACCGGTACTGACTGCCCTTCTTTCCCACAGGTGCCCACACCGTTATCAAGGGCCAGATCATTGCCCAGCATGGACACCTTGGACATCGCTTGCGGGCCATTGCCGATCAGGGTTGCCCCTTTCACCGGGGCGGTAATTTTACCATCCTCGATCAGATAGGCTTCACTGGCAGCGAACACGAACTTGCCGGATGTGATATCCACCTGCCCTCCACCAAAGTTGACGGCGTACAAGCCTTTCTTCACCGAACGGATAATGTCGTCGGGCTCGTCTTCCCCCGGCAGTAAATAGGTATTCGTCATTCGTGGCATGGGCAGGTGGGAATAGGATTCACGGCGCCCGTTTCCGGTCAATGCCTGCCCCATCAGGCGGGCATTATGCTTGTCCTGCATATAACCTTTCAGAATGCCTTTCTCCACCAACGTTGTGTGTTGGGTCGGTGTCCCTTCATCATCAATGCTAAGGGAGCCCCGCCGGTTCAACAGGGTGCCGTCATCAACAATGGTACAAAGGGGAGATGCCACACTGCTGCCAATGCGCCCGGAATGATTGGAAGTACCTTTGCGGTTGAAATCACCTTCCAGCCCATGGCCAACCGCCTCATGCAACAGCACACCGGGCCAGCCGGAACCCAGTACCACCGGCATGGTGCCGGCAGGTGCGTCAATGGCATCCAGGTTCACCTGCGCCATTTTCACTGCGTCTTCCACGTATCTTGCCACCGTGCCGGCATCAAACTGCTCGTAGCCAACACGGCCACCTCCTCCACTATTCCCTCGTTCTTTGCGGCCATTTTTTTGCAACACAACGCTGACGCTGAAACGAACCAAAGGCCGTACATCCGCAGCCAAGGTGCCATCGCTGGCCAACACCAACACCGTCTTCCAGGATCCCGCCAGGCTGACACTGACATCCACCACACCCGGATCCAGACGGCGGGCTAACTGATCGGCACTTTGCAATAAAGCAATCTTGTCGTCCGGCCCCATGGTATCCAGCGGATTCAGCGCATTGTATAGCGCTGCAGGGTGCTGCCTGTTGACCGCCTGGCAGCGGCCTCCCTTGCCATTGGCTACCGTAGCCGCTGCACTGGCGGCGCGCTGAATCGAGGCCAGATCAGCCTGATCGGAATAGGAAAATCCGGTTTTTTCCCCACACAATGCCCGCACACCGACACCACCACCTACGTTGAAACTGCCATCTTTGACGATGCCGTCTTCCAGGCTCCAGGATTCAGACAGGGTTTTCTCGAAATACAGATCAGCAAAATCCGCGCCTTTGGCCAACATGCTGTCCATAACGCGAACCAAGCCCGGCTCATCCAACGCCCCCGGGAGCCAAAGTGTCGATTGGGCCTGCTGCAATAGCTGTTCTGAACTCATATCAGCTCCGCTTTATCAAATCGTTTGTGTTGTTGGATGGGCATGGCTTGCCTGATTTCCTGTTGCCAATCCAGATCAAGGTCCGCCAGCACGAGGCCGGGCCCGCTCTCCCGGCACGACAATACGCTGCCCCAGGGGTCCACGATCATACTGTGCCCCCAGGTGCTGCGTTTTTCAGAGTGCTGGCCACCCTGGTTGGGCGCGATAACAAAAGCCTGATTTTCAATGGCCCGCGCCCGCAGCAGCGGCTCCCAATGGGCTTCTCCGGTACGATAAGTGAATGCCGAAGGCACACTGAACAGCGTGGCACCCGCTCCGCTCAGACGCTGGTAAAGCTCGGGAAAACGTAAGTCGTAACAGACCGACAAGCCCAGTGTGCCCGCTGCAGAAACACTGGTCTGCCACTGGGTGCCCGGCTCAATTATCCGGGACTCCAGGTATTGCCCCTGCTGATCCTCTACCGACACATCGAACAGGTGAATCTTGTCATAGCGAGCCAGCACGCGGCCGTCCGCAGCAAAATGCAAAGAAGCGGCCCTGACCCGGTTTTCAGACACCGGGCTGCCGTCCCGGCGTTGCCGCAGCGGAATGGTACCACCGACAATCTCCATACCAAGACGCTGCGCCTGTGCCGATAAAAACCCACTGAACACGCCGGATGCTCGTTCTTCTTCTCCCCAACGCATCAGGTTGTCACTGTCCAGTACCGCAAAATTTTCCGGCAGTACCGCCAGTAATGCGCCTTGTTCGGATGCCTGCTGCAAAAGGGCCTCAGCAACACGAAGGTTTGCGTCCACATCATAGTTGCTCACCATCTGCAGAGCAGCGACTCGAATCAGACTCATGGGGTTGACTCCTGTTGGGCTTCCGGCATTGAATTTGGTGTTGGCTGCGGATTCGGTTGCCGGGCAGCATCCTTATCATTGCGCATTACCGCTTCACCCACCTGCTTGGGAATAATGCTGAAAGAATCCTTTACTGCCACTTGAGGCTGCTCAAATGTACCCTTGATCTGGTACTTGATGGTGGTCAGCTTATCAAACTGCTCGCCAAACATTTTTTCCACCACATAGGCGGTGGCCGCCGCCGGCACTCCGCCAATCACGGCCGCCGGCAGCACCAGATTGCGGGTGACCGGCAGCGTCACATCCAAACCCAGGTCCAAGGCATCATGCTCAATATCCACCTTACCCTCCGCGTACATTTTAATGGCGGGGGAGTTCAGTTTGATCTGTTTGAGATTCAGTATGCCTTTATCCAGATTGATATTACCACTCAACTCATCGTACACCATTTCCGATTCGCTCAGATCATCGAAATCCAACTGCAGGCGCCGCATCAGGGTTTCAAAGTTCAATGCCCCCCACAGCTTGCCTGCGGCGTTGGAGCTAACGTTGTAAAACACCCCGTCTTTGAGCTTCAGTGACAGATCTCCGGTTAAGCGGGGCACGGCAAATTCGAACGGTGCGCCAGGCCAGGTCACGTTTCCCTTGGCATTGGCGCTTTTACTGCTGATGGTGGGTGTGCCGCCCATTGCCGCAATGGCATCCGCGGCGTTTCCCGCAACCAGCTTGCCCTCAAAGCGGGTTTTACGCTCTTTATTTTGGTCTTCAGACCACATTGCACTGCCCGACAAGGTCACGCCGTCCACCTTGGCCAACAGCTCAGAGATCTGCAAACCACTTTGCACCGGACGGGCCATAAAACGCCACTGACCCAGCTGCGCCTCCCCCACCGAAAAATCATCAATCCGAACATCCAGCGGCGGAATCAGCAACGGGGAAACATCCGCAGGCTGCCAGACGGAGTAGGGCTCCACCGATGTTTCTGCCGATGTTTCTGCCGATGCTGTGGCAGGTGCCACCTGTAAGCGCTTGAGATCAACCACCAGTGGCTGCGTCTGTCGGTGATAGGCTGTCACAGGCCCAAGTATATAGTCTGGCAATTCCAGCCTGCCGGAAGCCGTCGCGTTATTCAGCCACAGCAGCCATTGCTGTTGACCCCGCGCCAGACGCAGATCGGTCTGGCCCAATGCATACCCCATCAACGTCAGCTCGCCGACCCGCAGTTCAGAATCATCCAGCCGGGAATACCATTTGCTATCGTTATGCTGATCACCAACGATGGCTTGATCCGTTGTTGCGGTGGTGGAGGGTGTAGGGAGTAACGCCAGCCATTCCCGGTCATTAAAATGCGACAGTTCACCGGACACCTTGAGAATGTCCTGAGTCGGCAATATTGCGTTGCCCGCCCCCAAATGCAATGCCCCCCGCACAATTCCTTCCTCACCCAGCACCAGTGACAAATTCCCCAGGTCAGCGTAGCGGACCGACAATGGCAATGGCTTTTGTCCAAGCTGCATGACCAGCGTAACCTGCCGGCCTTCTCCGGCACTTTTTCCAAACGGAGGTGGCAGGTTGATCACCGTATCCTTCAGTTGGCTGGTGATGGACAGCAGTGGTGTCCCGTCATCCTTGTTCAGGGGAATATCGACTGTGGTCTTGTACTGTAATGGCCCGGACATCACATCAAACACGAATAACGGCCGCCATTCATTGATGGCTTGCACAGTGCTGTTTCCGCTGAACGCAAGCTGAATGCCCGATCCGGTGGTAATGGCACCACTGACATCCCCGCCAAGGAACCGACCCTTGATTTTGTCCGCACTCAGTCCGTTTTTCAGGTCATATTGAACCAATGCTGCCACATCGGTTATTTCAATATCCTGTGCCGGCAAACCCACCACGCCGTTTTGCATCGCAACCTGGGTAGTAGACCGTGCCTGCGCGGCAAACTCGGACTGCAGTGGGATATCCAAAGCGAAATCCACCGCCATATCGCCCTGCAACGAAACATCATCGATAAAATCCCCGATCTTCTGCCGCAATGGTGATGATGTCAGTATTGCCAACCCCTGATCCGCGGCACCATGGGTAGCGGCTTTCACACTTAGCACATGAGGTTCGCCGGCCTGGTACTTGGGCAACATCACACTGGCGTGTTCAACCGCCTGACCATAATAGTGCCCGGCGATGATATGCGCATCGACCACGCCCCGGTCGACCACGACATCCGCCACGGCATCACGCACCGGCTCTTTCCAGTCCGGCAGAAACTGCAGGACACCCTGCTCGGCGGTAAAGCCAAGCAACACGCCCAGAGGTTCGTCGCGCTCTTTGCGCACGGGCCCATGCACGAGAATATCACCGCGCACCAGATGGCCATCAATGATGGCGTCATCCAACCATTTCAGTAGAGCGTCAGGCATGACGCCGGCAGGCAAATACAGTGACTTGTGCTTGCCGTCGGCATTACGCAAAGTCGCCTGTAACTGCAGAAACGGCGGCTGTGCTTTGTCCTTCGGTATTGACAGCGACATCTGTGTCGCCGATTGCGCGTGCCGGGAGTTCACGTGCATAGGGCCCGATTGCAGTTGCCACTCATCATCCAAATCACGCAAAACCAAACTGGCGTCAGCATGATTAATGGTAATAACGTCACGAAACAATTGTGGGTAATTCAGCTCCAAATAGCTTTCCTGCACCTCAAACAGCGTTAACCCTTTCTTGCCCCAGGCGCGAATATCAAGATCGTACAGGCCAGGAAATTTTTTCCAGGGGCGGTTCTGAAAGGCGTTTAAGGTCAGGGCGAAGCGATAGTCTTTCACCTGCTGCTCAGCCACCATCAACTCCACCGCCACATCCTGCAACTGGCCGGCAGGCCGCAGTTTTTTCAGGGTTTTATGGAGCTCTGAATCACGGGACTGGATACCCAGGTAATAATTGACCCAGGGTTCGATATCCATATCGTCCACCCTGACCCGGTAACGGGTCACGCCGTTTTCCCCGGGTTTGGACTCCAGATTCATGTAGTTGGGCATCCACAAAAATCGCGATGTTTGCATGCGGATATCCTGCAGGTCCAGACGCCAGTCATCGGCCGTTTGCCCGAGCCAGCGGGCCTTACCCTGTAGATTCAGAATATGCGGTGGTTTAATCTCGTTGCTGGTCTCTAACTCGATATTGCTGAACTGAACATCGGACAGGATTTCCTTGATCTCGCCTTTACTGAAATTAAGCCAAAAGCGGCCCCCTCCATTTAAATTGGCCAGTGATGCACTGGCGATACCACGCTTAGCCGCAGGCACCCAGGGCAACCAATCGGCGTTATCCACTTGCGCGTACAACCCGCCGCTGAGACTGCCCTGCTGGAACACCGAGCCACTCACCTTGCCTTTCAATTCAAAGCGGATTTTACTGGGTCCGTCGGCGGTGAACTCCCCCAACAAGTAACGACGGCGCTTGCCGGCTTCCGTGCGGAAGCGGTGGACACCCAGCAACACCGGTTCCGGGTACAGGCCTTCGATCCTGATGGCACTGTCACTGAACTCAATACGCGGTTGCGCGAGTATCAAGTCCAGCAAGGTTTGATCGCTCTCACCCTGTTCAGTGGAGTCCGCTTCACTGGCATCACTCTGAGTTAACCCATCGAACCCGGACAGCACCAGGTGATTATCCTGATACCAGGCGTGGCCATTGGCGCCAGCCACGCGCAAACGCAGGCGTGGCTCCAGATTCACCAATGAACGCAGCAACAGAATTTCAAGATCAAGCTTGTCGATGTGCAGGGGGGGTGTTTCAGATTGCGCCAGGCGCAGGGCAACGCCACGCAGTGAGAAACGAGGGGCCAGACCGCTCCAGCTTCCGGTGATGGATTCCAGTTCCAGCGCGAAATCGGTACGCTCGTTGACAAACCCAACCAGCTCAGCCTGAAAGTCATCCACCTGATAGACCAGCTCACGGGCCACCCCAACAAAAACTGCCGCGCATACCAGTAGCGCCACCGACAGGCTCAGCAGTCCGCGCACCACACCGGATGCCACACGCTTCATGGGGTGCTCCGACTACATGAGCACCACATCAAACTCCTCCTGGGAGTAGAGTGTTTCCACCTGAAAGCGAATGGTCTTTTTTATAAAAATCTCCAGATCTGCCACATTGGCAGACTCTTCATCCAGCAATCGGTCCACCACTGCCTGGGAGGCAATGACAAGAAAAGACTCCACTTCGTAAGCTCTGAACTGACGCAGTATTTCGCGGAAAATCTCATAGCACACGGTTTCCGGCGTTTTGACAATGCCGCGGCCACTGCAGGTGGGGCAGTCTTCACACATCACCCGCGCCAGGCTCTCCCGGGTCCGCTTGCGCGTCATCTCCACCAACCCCAGCTCGGAAACCTGGGTTATTTTGGTTTTGGCGTGATCACGTTCCAGGGCTTTTTCGAACATCCGCAGCACCTGACGCCGATGCTCGGGATCTTCCATATCAATAAAATCAATGATGATGATGCCACCCAGATTACGCAGGCGCAGCTGGCGGGCGATGGCCTGGGTGGCTTCCAGGTTGGTTTTGAATATGGTTTCTTCCAGATTACGGTGGCCCACAAACGCCCCGGTGTTGACGTCGATTGTGGACATGGCTTCGGTCTGGTCAACAATCAGGTGTCCACCGGATTTCAGGGGTACTTGCCGAGCCAGGGCCTTCTGGATCTCCTGCTCCACACTGTATAAATCAAAGATAGGTCGCTCACCGGGATAGTGCTCTACCAACGACTCCACGTCCGGGATGTACTCACGCACAAACTGGATCACATTGCCGTAGGTTTCCCGGGAATCGATCCGCACTTTCTCCACCCCGGGGCGCACTTCATCACGCAGGGTGCGCATTGCCAATGCCAGATCGCGATGAATCAATGTTACCGGATTGCTGCGGGCAATCTTGTCACTGATGGAACGCCACAGGCGCCGCAGGAAATCCACATCCCGCCGCAGGGCACCTTCCTCCGCACCTTCGGCCGCCGTTCGCAGGATAAACCCTTTCTTGGGAATGTCATCACGCTCCGCCAGGATGGTGTCCATAAGGCAGCGCAGGCGTTCCCGCTCCTGCTCATCCTCGATGCGCTGGGACACACCGATGTGGTCGGTGTACGGCATGTACACCAGAAACCGGGAAGGTACCGAAAGGTGCGTGGTCAAACGGGCTCCTTTGGTGCCGATCATATCCTTGGTGATCTGCACAACGATGGGTTGCCCCTCCGCCACCAGGTCCGAAATACTCGGTGTGCTGTCACCATTGTCCTCAGGTTTATCGGCCTGCCAGATATCCTTGGCATGCAAAAACGCCGCCCGCTCCAGACCGATATCCACGAACGCTGCCTGCATGCCCGGTAACACGCGGGCCACCTTGCCTTTGTAGATGCTGCCCACCAGGCCACGCTTGGCTGTGCGCTCCACAAACAATTCCTGTACCACCCCGTTTTCCACCACCGCTACTCGGGTTTCCATAGGGGTCACGTTGACCAGTAATTCTTCGCTCATCAGGAATCAGTCTCTGGCATCTGCCACAGGCGCACCCGGGCGTGCTTTAGTAAATTGGCGGTTTCATATAAGGGTAGCCCCACAACACCACTGTAACTACCCTGCAGGTTCTCAACAAACACCGCGCCGAACCCCTGGATACCGTAACCACCGGCCTTATCGGCGGGCTCTCCGGTGTTCCAATAGGCACGTGCTTCACTTTCCACAATGCTGCGGAAACGAACCTCAGTACTGGAGTATACCAGTTGGGAATTCAGCTCATCGACCAAAGCAACTGCCGTAATGACCTGATGGGTTTGGCCTGACAACTCCATCAGCATTGCCACAGCCGCAGCCTCATCTGCGGGTTTACCCAGTATGTTGTCCCCCAGCACCACGCTGGTATCAGCCCCCAGTACCGGCCGCTGAGGTTGCCCTTCTATTTGTATCCGGCTAAATACTGCATCAGCCTTGCTTTGGGCCAGGCGACACACATAATCAAGGGCGGCTTCGCCCGGCTGCACTGTCTCATCCACCGCCGCGCTCATCACGGTGAAACGTACGCCGATTTGTTGCAACAGCTCACGGCGACGGGGTGAAGCCGACGCCAGATAAATCCAATCAACCGACACGGTTACCTCGCAAATACCCCATAACCAGGCTTACCAAGGGCCAGACCAGGGCTGAGACCGCCACCGACGCCCAATACCAGAATGTCCAAGGTGTAATTTGGACAGCGCGCATCACCAGAATACTCACCAGTTCATAGGTTCCCACCAGAACCAATATGGACAGGCACTGCTGCCAGATTGGAAACACCCGTATGCGCATGTGCAATACATAAGCAATGTACGCCACCAGGCTCAATGCCAAGGCGTTCTGCCCCAGTACTGCCCCGGTTAAGGCATCCAGAAACAATCCCACTACCCATCCGGTTACCACGCCAATGCGATGGGGCATGGCAATCACCCAATAGATCAATACCAGCGGCACCCAGGCCGGACGCACAGCATTGGCCCACTCCGGCAGTGGCACCACCGCCAGCACACCGGCCAGCAATAAGCTGAAGATCACCACCCCCAGGCCGTCCGCGGCCACTCTACTCTCCATCGGCAGCCTCCTGGTTCGCGGCCGGTGTCTCATCACTGCCTTCTGTTTCTGCTGCGTCCGGGTCCGCGGGTGCGGACTGCGCCGGGTCTTGCTGCGCTGCCTCAACACCGGACAATAACGGGATCAGCTTGCGGCTTTCCTCCGAGAAGACCAGTAAAACATGGCGTGATCGATCCAGGTTGGCCATGGGCTTGGCGTCCACCAGGGCAAACGGCTGCCCGGGATCGTGCTCTACCATGGTGACCACGCCCACCGGGTAGCCTTTGGGGAAGCGGCCACCCAACCCCGAACTCACCAATAGATCCCCCCGCACTATATCCGCCGTATCCGGAACGTGGATCAGCTTCAACTGATCCAGCTTGCCTGAACCCACCGCAATCGCACGGACGCCGTTACGATTCACATGCACGGGAATGCCGTGGGAAATGTCCGATATCAACAATACCCGGCTGGAAAAGGGCCCCACTTCAATCACTTGCCCCATCAGACCCTCGGCATCCAACACCGCCTGTCCCACAAAGACCGCATCCCCCGCTCCCTTGTTGACGATGGCCTCATGGCGATAGGGGTCCGGGTCGACACCAATGATCTCCCCGATCAACACCTCATCATCCACCAGATCGGAAGCGTTCATCAGTTCCTTCAAGCGCGTGTTCTCGGCCACTGTGGATGCCAGTTTCTGAACCCGGCGCTTCAACACCAGTACCTCGGACTGCAGGCGGGCGTTTTCTTCTTCCAGTTCGCTGCGGGATCGCACGCTGCTGTGTGACCAGGACGCCACCTGAGCAGGAATATTGGCTACATACTGAACAGGAGCGGTGACAACGGACAGGGTAAAGCGCACCGGATCCATGAAATCAAAGCGATGGTCCAGGAAAATCAGGGCAAACGAAATTACGGAAAACAGCACCAAGCGGTAGCGATTTGCTGTGTTCTGGCCGAATATAGGCTTTATGGCGCAACCCTCCCACCATAGAAAACGTTATCCATCACGATATCGGAACCTATCCCCTGCAGAAACAGAAAAGCCGGCCCAGACATTCCGGCCGGCTTGTGTGCACAATGCCATAACCTGGACCGATCAGTCCACGGAGAACATGTCGAAACCGCTTTTGTCCATCATTTCCATGGCTTTGCCGCCGCCGCGGGCAACACAGGTGAGCGGATCTTCTGCCACGATCACCGGTAAACCGGTTTCTTCCGCCAGCAGTAACTCCAGATCCCGCAGCAACGCACCGCCACCGGTGAGAACCAGGCCACGCTCGGCAATATCAGAGGCCAATTCCGGTGGTGACTGTTCCAGGGCGCTCTTCACCGCCGATACGATCTGCGACAACGGCTCCTGCAGGGCTTCTAGAATCTCACTGCTGTTCAGGGTAAAGGAACGGGGCACACCTTCGGCCAGATTGCGCCCCCGAACATCAATTTCCAACAACTCTTTACCGGGAAAAGCACAACCGATCTCCTGTTTGATGCGTTCCGCCGTGGCTTCACCGATCAGGCTGCCATAGTTACGCCGCACATAGGTGACGATGGCCTCATCGAATTTATCGCCACCGACCCGCACAGAATCTGAATACACCACCCCGTTGAGGGAAATAATCGCAATCTCAGTGGTGCCACCACCGATATCCACCACCATGGAGCCGCTGGCTTCTTCAACCGGCAAACCGGCACCAATGGCCGCGGCCATGGCCTCTTCAATCAGATACACCTCGCGGGCGCCGGCACCCAGGGCTGATTCCTTGATGGCTTTGCGCTCCACCTGGGTGGATTTACACGGAACACACACCAGCACACGGGGGCTTGGGGTGATAAAGCTGTTTTCGTGAACCTTGTGAATAAAGTGCTGCAGCATCTTTTCGGTAACATGAAAATCGGCAATGACACCGTCTTTCAGGGGGCGAATCGCAGTGATATTGCCGGGGGTACGCCCCAGCATGCGTTTGGCGTCCATCCCCACCGCAGCAACGCTTTTTGCGCCATTTTGCTGGCGAATCGCCACAACAGACGGTTCATCCAGGACGATACCGCGATCTTTTACATAAATAAGGGTATTGGCGGTTCCCAGGTCGATCGACAGATCGGTGGAGAACATGCCACGAAGACGTTTAAACATAGAAGGATAGACAACCCATCGAGCGGTTAAGTGGTTCTGGAAATTCTTGTAGTTACATTAGTTACACTATTGCGGGAACAATAGCAGCGCGTAGCCTGTTCGGCAAGCGAACCAAGCCAACTTTTGCCACATCTTTTATGGACTTAGCCAATTGCCGCACACAAGCCCCCCAGCCCGCGCCGGGATCGACCCACCGCAAAATTCTGGTACCATACGCCCTTTGCCGAATTCACTGCCGGAGACCCCCATGGCATTGGACAAAGAAGACGTAGTCAAAATCGCTCACCTGGCCCGATTGCAGGTAGCCGACAGCGAGATCGACGCCACCACAGAACGGCTTTCCTCCATTCTGGGCATGATTGAGCAGTTGCAGGCGGCTCCCACCGACGGTATCGAACCCATGGCGCACCCCACCGATGCGGTACAACGCCTGCGGGAAGACGTGGTGACGGAGAGCAACCACCGCGACCAGTACCAGAGCATTGCCCCAGCCACTGAAGACGGGCTCTATCTTGTGCCCCAAGTGATTGAATAAAAGCCAATTGAATGATCAGGTAACCAATTCATGCATAGCCAAACCCTGAAAGCCCTGTCCGATGCATTGGCGGCAGGTGACGTGTCCAGCCAGGAGCTGACGCAGCATTTTCTGGATCGCATCAAGCAGCACGACCCTGCGGTAAACAGTTTCATCACGGTTACCGAAGAGCAGGCTCTGGCCCAGGCCAAAGCCGCCGACCAGCGGCGCGCGGCAGGTAATGCCGCCCCCCTGACCGGCGTGCCCATTGCCCATAAAGACATCTTTTGCACCCAGGGCATCAAAACCTCCTGTGCATCAAAAATGCTGGACAATTTTATCGCGCCCTATAATGCCACGGTGGTGGAGAAAATGGCCGATGCCGGCATGGTCACCCTGGGCAAAACCAACATGGACGAGTTCGCCATGGGCTCCTCCAACGAAACCAGTTATTACGGGCCGGTGAAAAATCCCTGGCAGACGGAGCATGTTCCCGGGGGTTCTTCCGGCGGCTCCGCCGCGGCGGTAGCCGCCCGCCTGACACCGGCGGCCACCGGCACCGACACCGGCGGCTCCATCCGTCAACCCGCCAGCCTGTGTGGCATTACCGGCTTGAAACCCACCTACGGCCGGGTATCCCGCTGGGGCATGATCGCCTTTGCCTCCTCACTGGATCAGGGCGGCCCCATGACGCAAACCGCCGAAGATGCCGCCCTGCTGATGAATGCCATGGCCGGTTTCGACCCCAAGGATTCCACCAGCACCGACATCGAAGTGCCGGATTACACGGCGAGCCTGACCCAGCCTTTGGATGGTCTGCGCATCGGCCTGCCCAGACAGTTTTTCGAACAGGGGCTGGATGCCGATGTGGGTAAAGTAGTGCAGGAAGCCATCGCCCAGTACGAAAAGCTCGGTGCCACCCTGGTGGACATTGAGCTGCCCAACACGCATCTGTCCATTCCTGCGTACTACGTTGTGGCCCCGGCCGAAGCTTCCTCCAACCTTTCGCGCTTTGATGGAGTGCGTTTCGGTTATCGCTGCAAAGACCCAGCTGACCTGGAAGACCTCTACAAACGCAGCCGCGGCGAAGGCTTTGGGGAAGAAGTCAAACGCCGCATTATGATCGGCACCTATGCGCTGTCTGCCGGGTATTATGATGCCTATTACCTGAAGGCACAGAAGGTGCGCCGCCTGATCAAGAATGATTTTGATGAAGCCTTCAATAACGTGGATGTAATCATGGGCCCCACCGCACCCAATGCCGGTTTCAAGCTGGGTGAGAAGGCCGCAGATCCGGTCTCCATGTATCTGTCAGACATCTACACCATTTCGGTTAATATGGCCGGATTGCCCGGCATCTCCATTCCCGCCGGCATGAGCAACGGCCTGCCCGTGGGTCTGCAGATCATTGGCAATTACTTCGACGAGTCCCGTTTGCTGAACGTGGCCCACCGCTATCAACAAGAAACCGGCTGGCATGCGCAATTGCCAGCGGCATTTGCATAAGGAGGCCCGCCATGTCCTGGGAAGTGGTCATCGGGTTGGAAGTGCATGTGCAGCTTGCCACCCAGTCAAAAATTTTTTCCGGTTCCGCCACCACCTTCGGTGCTGAACCCAACACCCAAGCCGCGCTCATCGATTTGGGCATGCCCGGTGTACTGCCGGTACTGAACGCCGATGCCGTTACCAAAGCCATCAAGTTCGGCCTGGGTATTGATGCGGAAATTACGCCGCGGTCTGTTTTCGCCCGCAAAAATTATTTCTATCCGGATCTGCCCAAAGGCTACCAGATATCCCAGTTCGAACTGCCCATCGTCGGCAAAGGGCACGTGGATATCACGCTGGAAGACGGCAGCACCAAACGCATTGGTGTTACCCGCGCCCATCTGGAAGAGGACGCCGGCAAATCCCTGCACGAAGACTTTCAGGGCATGACCGGCATCGACCTGAACCGGGCCGGCACCCCCCTGCTGGAAATTGTGTCCGAGCCGGATATGCGCTCCGCCAAGGAAGCGGTGGCCTATGCCAAAGCCATCCATTCCCTGATCCGGTATCTGAACATCTCCGACGGCAATATGTCCCAGGGTTCCATGCGCTGCGACTGCAACGTGTCCCTGCGTCAAAAAGGGGAAACCGAATTCGGTACCCGCCGCGAGATCAAGAACGTCAACTCATTCCGCTTCGTGGAAAAAGCCATCAACGCCGAGATTGAATGGCAGATGGATGAGCTGGAATCCGGCCGCAAGATCCAGCAGGCGACCGTACTGTACGATCCGGTGAAGGACAAGACCTTTGCCATGCGCAGCAAAGAAGAAGCCAATGACTATCGCTATTTCCCCGACCCGGATCTGCTGCCGCTGGAAGTCACCGAACAGATGATGAATCGGGTGCGTGCCGATTTGCCGGAATTACCAGGCCAGAAAATTGAACGCTTTATGACGGAGCTGGAATTGTCCGAATACGATGCCCGGGTGCTGGCTGCCGACCGGGTACTGGCGGACTACTTTGAAACGGTGGTGTCCGTTTCCGGCGCCAAACCCAAGTTGTGTGCCAACTGGGTCAGCGTGGAATTACTGGGTGCCCTCAACAAGAATGACCAGGAGATCGACGCCAGCCCGGTGAGCGCAGCACAGCTGGGCGGATTGCTGAAACGAATTGCCGACAACACCATTTCCGGCAAAATCGCCAAGCAGATCTTTGAGGAACTGTGGAACAATGGCGGCACGGCCGACGACATTATCGAATCCAAGGGTCTGAAGCAGGAAACCGACACCGGCGCCATCGAGGCCATCGTGGATCAGGTGATCGCCGACAGCCCGGATCAGGTGGCACAGTTCCTGGCAGCGGATGACAACAAACGCAAGAAGCTGATCGGCTACTTTGTCGGGCAAACCATGAAAGCCTCCAAGGGCAAAGCCAACCCACAGATGGTCAATCAGATTCTGGCGAAAAAACTGGTGTGATTCAGCTCACAAAAATGCCGAACAATCCCAGCGGATGTTCGGCATTTTTTTAAATCAATACAACACTTAAATACGACACTGACCAAACCTAAGTTTGCTACTGAGTACTTGAGTTCGCTACTGACCAGAAGGTGGCTGACCCACCGGGCAGAGCCGCGATCACCACATTGATCGAATGCAGATTCACTGTTCTCTTACTCAAATAACCACTGGACCCCCATCAATGGCCGAATTGAATGAGCAGCAATTTATTGAGCTGGTAAAACAATCCGAAGCGGAAGCTGAACAAGATATCAATCGCTACAAGATCAAGCTGGCCCTGTTTGCCGCCCTGGGTTATGGAGTAATATTTGCCGTGCTCATCACACTTGTTTTGCTGGTGGGTGGCACGGTGGTCACCGCGCTGGTCAGCAGCAGCCTGTTTTTGTTGCTGGTGAAGAAAAAATTCATCTTTCTGATTCTAATCGCCATCTGGACCTTTCTGCGTGCCCTGTGGGTCAAATTCGATCCCCCCAGCGGTTACCTGCTGGAACGGGATAAATACCCAGAGCTGTTCCAGGAAATAGACCACCTCACCCATACCCTGGACGCACTTACCATTCACCAGGTTATACTCGATGATCGGCTGAATGCGGCGGTTGTGCAGCACCCGCGATTCGGGCTTTTCGGTGGCCAGCAAAATACGCTGTTTCTGGGTTTGCAACTGCTGCTGGCCCTCTCGCCACAGGAGATGAAGTCGGTACTGGCCCACGAGTTCGGCCACCTATCAGGCAATCACAGCCGCTTTTCCGGCTGGATCTACCGCGTGCGCATTACCTGGTTTCGGGTCATGGAAGCCTTTGACCAAAGCAATTCGTTCGGGGCCGGATTAATGCGACGCTTCTTCGACTGGTATGCCCCTAAATTCTCCGCCTACTCATTTGCACTGGCCCGCAACAACGAGTACGAAGCAGACCGTGTTGCCGCAGAACTCACCTCGCCGGCCACGGCAGCGAAAGCGCTGATCAACGTATACACCAAAGCCCCCTACATCGAGCAGGAATACTGGGATCATTATTTTCAACAGGCCGACACAGCCCCCACACCACCGACCGCGCCCTATGCAGGTTTGGCGACATTCCTCAAACAATCCCCCATCAGCCGCGAGCAGGTGCTGGCATTAATCCGGCAGGAAATGCAGGTGGAAACACACTACGCCGACACCCACCCGGCGTTAAAAGATCGGGTCACCAGCCTGATCGATCAGGCGGTGGTGCCGGACACCTTCACCACCAACGCCGCAGAAGCCTGGCTGGGTTCCCGGTATGAGAAGTTGCTGCAACACTTCGATCAGCAGTGGATGAAAAACAACAATGAGAAATGGAAGAACCGCTACGAATACGTCCAACACTCGAAACAGCTACTGGCCGAGTCAAAAGACCTGGATCCACAGACGTTGACCGACGACAAACTCTGGGAATTGGCCCATGCGGCTTTTGAGTTCGAGAACGATGAAACCGCTTTACCCCTGTTCCTTGCGTTTCATCAGCGTCATCCACACAGTGTTGGCGCCGGCTACTATGTGGGCCTGATTCTGGCGCGCAAGCAGGATGAATCGGCGCTGGGCTATCTGAGAATTGCATTTGAAAGCCCCAACACCATCGGCGATGCCGCACGCTGGGGATACGACCTCTTGATGAACCTGAAAAAAGAACGTGAAGCAGAACAATGGTGGCAACAAGCACGCACCGCAGCGGACAAACATCAGGCCATTGCCGAAGCACAGTCCCACATTGCGGACAGCGATCACTTTACCGCCCCCCGCATCGATGCAGACTTACAGGGCCAGTTGCTGCAAACCCTTGCCGAGCATAAAAATGTGGGGTCTACCTGGCTGGCGCAGAAAACCCTGCCCTACAACGACGCCGACCCGGTCTATATCCTGGCGTTCCGACCGAAAGGCCTTTACCTCAGCTTCGAAGCCATCACCAAGTCAGTGGAGGAGGCGCTGAATATCGACGCCAACGTGTTCGTAGTTTGCCTGTGGGGAGACGACAAAAGCATTGCGAAAAAAGTGAAAAAGGCCGGCACCAAAATCCAATAGCTGCCGGCCTGCAACCGCTACTGCAGAAACTGCCCGTGATAGCGCAAGTGATCCTCGATAAAGCTGGCAATAAAATAGTAGCTGTGATCATACCCGTCGCGGCGGTTCAAGGTTAACGGCACCCCCGCCTGCAGGCAGGCCTGCATCAGCAGTTCGGGGTTTAATTGATTCTCCAAAAAACCATCAGCCGCCCCCTGATCCACCAGGATCGGTTTATCGAAGCCTTTCTCCAACAACAGCGCGACCGCGTCGTGGTTGGCCCAGGCGCTGCGGTCAGGCCCCAGGTAACCCGCCAGTGCCTTTTCGCCCCAGGCACACTGCGTGGGTGCGCAGATAGGGGCAAACGCGGACACTGATTGGTACTGTTGCGGGTGATTCAAGGCCAGAGTCAACGCACCATGGCCCCCCATGGAATGCCCCATGATACTCTGGCGCGCCATATCCAGCGGGAACGCCTCGGCGATGATGGCAGGCAGTTCCTGCTGCACGTAATCATACATGTGATAATGCCGGTCATAGGGTGACTCGGTGGCATTCACATAAAAACCAGCCCCCAAGCCAAAATCCCAGGCAGCCTCCGGATCATCCGCTACCCCATCCCCTCTGGGGCTGGTGTCCGGAGCGACAATGGCCAGGCCCAACGCACTTGCCATCCGCTGGGCACCGGCTTTGGTCACAAAATTCTGATCATTGCAGGTCAGACCGGACAACCACCATATCAGCGGCACCGGCCCCTGCTCCGCCTGTGGTGGCAAAAACAGGGAGAACACCATGTCACATTGGCAGCATGCCGAACGATGCTTGAGGCGGAGCTGGCGCCCGTCAAAGCATTTCACCTCTTCCAGCAATTCCATCTTCAACTCCTGTCAGTAAATCACAACCGAGCGAATGGCCTTTCCGTCGTGCATCAGATCAAACGCGTGATTGATTTCGTCCAGAGGCATGGTGTACGTCACCATTTCATCAATCTTGATTTCGCCATTCATATAACGCTCTACATAATCCGGCAACTGAGTGCGGCCTTTTACCCCCCCGAACGCACTGCCCCGCCATACGCGCCCGGTCACCAGCTGAAATGGACGGGTGGAGATCTCCTGTCCGGCACCGGCCACACCGATGATCACCGATTCACCCCAGCCCTTGTGGCAACACTCCAGTGCCGAGCGCATCACATTGACATTGCCGATGCACTCGAAGGAATAATCGACACCGCCGTCAGTCAATTCCACAATCACTTCCTGAATAGGTGCATCATATTTTTTTGGATTCACAAAATCGGTGGCACCCAACATCCTGGCCATCTCAAACTTGTCTTCATTCAGGTCAACGGCAATGATACGTTCCGCCTTGGCCATCACCGCGCCCTGGATGACAGAGAGCCCGATCCCACCCAATCCAAACACCGCCACGGTGGCACCGGGTTCAACCTTGGCGGTATTCAGCACCGCACCAATCCCGGTGGTGATACCGCAACCCAGTAAACACACCTTATCCAGCGGCGCGGCCTGGTTGATTTTTGCCACCGCGATTTCCGGCAACACCGTATACTCGGAAAAAGTGGAGGTTCCCATATAATGGTGAATCATTTTGCCGTTCTGACTAAAGCGGGAGGAGCCATCCGGCATCAGCCCCTGCCCTTGGGTGGCCCGAATCGCCTGACACAAATTGGTTTTACCGGAGAGACAGAACTTGCACTTGCCGCACTCAGGGGTATACAGCGGAATCACATGATCACCCACGGCCACACTGTTTACCCCCGGGCCAACCTCCACCACCACACCCGCACCCTCGTGCCCCAGAATGGAAGGAAATATGCCTTCGGGATCCGCTCCACTCAGAGTATAGGCATCCGTATGGCAGACGCCGGTGGCCACCAACTGCACCATGACTTCCCCTTGTTTGGGGCCCTGCAGATCCACTTCTTCAATACAGAGGGGTTTGCCTGCTTCCCAGGCGACGGCGGCGCGGGTTTTCATAATCGGGGTTTCCTTGTGGTTAGAATGGGCTATACCGAGAACACAGATTAACGCCCCCACTTTGCAATGCCAAGCCTGCAGCAGCCAAGTCACGGTTTCCGGGCTCTGGCAGCGTTACGTGGGCGCCATTGTAAGATTGGATTATCCGCACACCGGACAGGTGGCATCTTGTTTCAGGCGGATGCTGCGGAATTCCATGGTGAGAAAATCCACCAGGACCAAACGCCCCACCAGACTGTCACCGATGCCGGCGATCAGCTTGACGGTTTCCGTCGCCTGCAGTGCGCCGATGACCCCCACCACGGGAGCCAGCACACCGTTGCTGGTACAGCGTTGATCCTCTGCACCGGTTTCCTGATAGAGGCAACGATAGCAGGGGCTGTCCGGCTGCCTTGGGTCATAGACGCTGACCTGCCCCTCCATCCGAATGGCCGCTCCGGACACCAGAGGAAGCTGATGTTTAACGCTCAACCGGTTCAACAGAAAACGCACCTGGAAATTGTCGCTGCAATCCACAATGACCTGGCAATCACCCACTAACGTTTCCCCGTTTTCATGACCGAGCTGAGCGGTGATGGTCTGCACCTGGCACTCCGGATTCAGCTGGGCAATGGCAATTTGGGCAGAGCGCACTTTGTCACAGCCAATTCGATCCGTTGTGTGAATAATCTGCCGCTGCAAATTGCTCAGATCCACCTGATCGTGATCCACCAACACCAGTTTACCGACACCTGCTGCCGCCAGATACATCGCCACCGGTGAGCCCAGCCCCCCCAGCCCAACCACCAGTACAGTGGCTTCACGCAGTTTTTCCTGGCCGGCAATATCCACTTCCGGCAACATGATCTGGCGGCTGTAACGCAACAATTCATCATCGGTCAGCATGACCGTTATCCTCCCTGTCTGTTTGCCGAACCGGCCATTGCCCCAGCGTCACACGCTCATTGGACGCCAGATCCCGCACGGTTTTGATGCCAACAAAGCCCTGCGCCTGCATCAGATCACGCACGGCCGCACCCTGGTTGTAGCCATGTTCCAGCCCTAACCAACCCTGCGCATGCAGGTGTTGCGGGGCAGCGGCCACAATGCAGCGGATGTCATCCAGGCCGTCGCGGCCGGATGCCAGGGCCCGCCTTGGTTCGAAACGCACGCCCAGGCCCTGCAGGTGCCCATCCTGCTCTTCGATGTAAGGGGGATTGGAGACAATGATATGGAAACGCCCATGCTCCAGGTTATCAAACCAGGCACTTTGCACACAGCGAATCGGTAATGACAGTTTTTCACTGTTGTACCGTGCAACCTCTAAGGTCGGCGCGTACACATCGGTTGCAGTCACCTTCCAGCGAGGCCGTTCACAGGCCAACGCCAGGGCAATGGCGCCCGTCCCGGTACCAAGATCCACCACATCCAGCGGCCCGTCTTCCGCCAGCGCCAGCACCTGTTCCACCAGCAGCTCTGTATCCGGGCGCGGCACCAGAGTATCTTCCGTTACAGCAAGATCAAACGTCCAGAAGCCCTGTTGGCCAATCAGATACGCCACCGGTTCCCCGGCGCAACGTCGCTCAATCAAATGCTGGTACTGTTGCCACTGATCCGCTGTTAACCCATGCTCCGGCCAGGCCCGCAGCCAGGCACTGTTGCGCTGCACAACATGTGCAAGCAACCATTGGCTGTCCACCTTGCAATACTCCAGCAACTCCGGAGCAGCCTCCGCCAACCTGAGTTCCGCCCACCGCAGAGCGCTGGCGACCGTGGCCATCAGGCTTCTTCAGACAACGCGGCTAACTGATCCGCTTGATATTCACTGATCAGCGGCTGAATAACGTCACCCAGTTCACCTTCCATCACCTCCGACAGTTTGTACAAGGTCAAATTAATGCGGTGATCCGTGACCCGGCCCTGCGGGTAGTTATAAGTACGAATTCGCTCCGAGCGATCGCCGCTGCCCACCAGATTACGGCGGGCATCGCTGGTTTCCTTGTGTTGCTGATCCTGCGCATGCTGCAGCAAACGCGACTTCAGTAACGACATGGCCTTGGCCTTGTTTTTATGCTGCGAGCGTTCATCCTGACATTCCACCACAACACCGGATGGCAAATGGGTAATACGCACCGCGGAATCCGTGGTATTGACGTGTTGGCCTCCGGCACCGGAAGAACGATAGGTATCAATGCGCAAATCCTCACTGCGCACATCAATGTCGGTCACCTCATCGGCCTCCGGTAAAATGGCAACCGTACAGGCAGAGGTATGAATGCGGCCCTGGGATTCGGTGGCAGGAACCCGCTGCACCCGATGGGCACCGGATTCAAACTTCAGGTGGGAATAGACGTTATCACCGATAACACGGCAGATAATTTCCTTGTAACCTCCGTGCTCCCCTTCATTCTGACTGACAATCTCAATACGCCAGCCCCGGTTTTCTGCATAACGGGAATACATGCGATACAGGTCACCGGCAAAAATGGCAGCCTCATCCCCCCCGGTACCGGCACGTATTTCCAAAAATACATTACTGCCGTCGAACGGGTCCCGGGGCAACATCAGGCGCTGCAGATCCTGCTCCAGCTGCTCACGCTTTTCTTCATTGACGGACAACTCTTCTTCACCCATTTCTTTCAGATCGGGATCACTGAGCCAGCTTTTTGCCTCATCAATATTTTTCAGTACCTGATCATACTCGCGGTAGCACTGTACCACCGGTTCTATTTCAGCGTATTCCTGGGACAGCTTGCGAAATTTATTTTGATCCGAAATCACATCCGGCTGGCTCAGCAGCATGCCCACTTCTTCATAGCGTTCGCTGCGGCTGGCCAATTTCATTCTCAAAGAATCTTTCATGTAACGATATCCTGTTCCGACGGGGCCCGTCTGGTGCAAAGGGTATTAAAAAGGAAGGTAAAAGGACAGCCCAGCTAATCCGGCTTGGTGGGTTCGGTAATACCCAGTAGTTTCTGTGCCCATTCGATCTGATCATTGCGACCGTTTTCCGCTGCCTGGCGCAGCTGGGTTGTGGGCGCATGCATGACTTTATTCATCAGCGAGCGGCTCATTCGCTGCAACACCTGCTCAGGGTCACCACCGGTGCGGATCTGGGCCAACGCTTTTTCCAGCTCCATTTGACGCAGGGCTTCCAGCTTGTGGCGATAATCGCGAATGGCATCCACAGCATCCAGGCTCTTGAGGGAGTCCATGAACTGCGCCATGCAGCTGTCCACCAGGCGCTCCGCTTTGCTGGCCGCTTCCTGGCGCTGGCGGCGGTTTTCATCCACCACCTGCTGCAGATCGTCCACCGTATACAGATACACGTCCGCCAGCTCCGCCACTTCTTCTTCGATGTCCCGCGGTACAGCGATATCCATCATGAACATGGGCTTGTGCTTGCGCAGTTTGAGAGCATGCTCCACCGCCCCTTTACCCAGAATCGGCAACGGGCTGGCGGTGGAGGAAATGACAATATCGGCCCGGGGCAGGGCCAGCGGAATATCACTGAGGGTAATTGCGTGACCATTGAATTCTTCGGCAATGGCATTGGCGCGGGACAGGGTCCGGTTGGCAACCGTAATGTGCTTCACCCCTTGCTCCACCAAATGACGGGCTACCAGCTCCACAGTCTCGCCTGCTCCGATTAACAACACCGAGGTTTTGCTCAAGTCGGAAAAAATCCGCTTGGCCAGTTTAACCGAGGCAAATGCCACCGACACCGGATTGGTACCGATCCCGGTCTGGGTTCGAACCTGTTTGGCGGCCGAGAACGAGTGCTGGAACAGGCGGCCCAGCTCAGGGCCCACGGTACGGGCCTCCTGTGCCACCGAATACGCAGATTTCAGTTGCCCCAGGATCTGGGGTTCCCCCAACACCATGGAATCCAGGCCACTGGCCACCCGCATCAGGTGACGTACTGCTGCTTCATTCCAGAATTCATACACACAACGGGAGATCTGGTCCATGGGTAACGCATGGTAATGCCCCAACCAGGCCAGTAAAGGGCCGGAATCTTCAACCTCCGCACAACAGTACAGCTCGGTGCGGTTACAGGTCGAGAGGATGGCCACCTCACGCAGGCGCGCCTGATCCCGCACCTCGTTCAGTGCGCTGATAACGGTGTCCGGCGAGAATGCCAGCTTTTCCCGCATATCGACGGATGCGGTACGATGATTGATGCCGTATGCGAGTAATGCCATGGTACGGTTTAAGCCCGATCGGGGTCTTTATTCACCACCCTCTCTAAAAAGTCGCCGGATTATAACACAAGCCTTGATTTCGGCTGAGTTTGTTAACAGATACACAAAGACAGGCCCTGAAGGGGAACATACCGGCCCCCGGAGCATCTATAGTTAGAGAGGCTGTCTGTGGATAATTTCCTTGCATGGTCACCACATTCCTGCTTTTATTGAAGTTAACATAACGACAGGCCCGCCTGCATACGCATGATTTATAAACGAATTTTAGTAGTTGTTCTCGCCACAGTCATTTTAATGTTAAATGGGTGCTCATCCCTTGGCAGTGGCAAAACCGATCAACCGGAGGCAGCGGTCAAGCCCCCCGAAGCCACCGCCGAAGACCGTCCCACCCGCCCCTTCGAGCATGACACCCTGTTCGAACTGTTACTGGCCGAATTTGCCGGCAAGCGCAACCGGGCCGACGTGGCGCTGGGCAAATACCTGAAACAGGCCCATGAAACCCGCGATCCACAGGTCGTGGAACGGGCCACGTTCATCGCCCGCTACCTGGGTGCCCACCAGGCCACCCTGGATGCTTCCATGCTCTGGTCGGAAATCGAACCGCACAATCCGGTGCCCCGGGAGCTGGCCGCCATTGAACTCATTCGTTTTGGCAAACTGGAAGAGGCCATGGCGCAGGTGGACCTGCTGATGGCCAGCGGCGGCACCATGAACTTTGAGTATTTGCTGCAAGCATCCCGCACCTCCAACCAGGATACCCGGCAAACCATTCTGGCGAAGCTGACCGAATACACGGAAACCATCGAGGACGACAAGCTCTGGTACGCCAAAGGCGCGCTGGAAGCCATGAACGGTCAGCACAAGCAAGCCATCCACGATTACGATGAAGCCCTGGATATCACCCCCAGCTACGGCAACGCGATCCTGGCGCGGGCGCAATCCATGATCGCACTCAACCAGCACGACAAGGCCATGGAGTATCTGGCCAAGCAAACCAGCCTCTGGCCCGAAAACAAGCGACTGGGCGTCGCCTACGCCCGCTACCTGATGCAACAGAACCAGCTGGCAGCGGCCCAGCAGCAATTCTATCGCCTGTCCCGCAACTTCCCCCTGGACGGCGACCTGGTGCTGTCACTGGCGCTACTAAGCTGGGAGAACAAACAGATTGACGAGGCCAAGCTCTACTTCAACAAACTGCTGGACATGAAACACCGCGCCGATGAAGCCAACATCTACCTGGCCCGCATCGCAGCCAGCGAAAAAGACTTTGATCTCGCCAGCGTCCACTTTCAGCAGGTTCGGGTCGGGCCTCAATACCCACTGGCACAGATCCAGATGGCACTGATGCTGGAGGACCAGAACAAAGTTGACCAGGCTCTGGCGGTACTTGACCAGGCGGCTGACGCCATGCCCGCAGAGAAAGCCAAATTCACTATGGCCAAGAGTGAAGTCCTGTCTGCATCGGGCCAAATGGCAAAAGCGATCACCGTTCTGGACCAAGGGCTGGAGCAACTCCCTGACGACACCAACATGCTCTATACCCGGGCCATGCTGAAAGAACAGCTGGACGATTTTTCCGGGATGGAAGCAGACCTGCGCAGAGTACTGGAGCTGCAACCCAACAACAGCGCCGCGCTGAACGCACTGGGCTACACCTTTGCCAACCGCAATCAACGTCTGAACGAAGCCTGGGAGTTGATCGAGCGCGCCTACAATCTCAACCCCAGCGATCCCGCCATTATTGATAGCATGGGATGGATCAAATACCGCCTGGGGGAGACCCAGGTGGCACTGGATTTCCTGCGCAAAGCTTATGAGGCGTTCGATGACCAGGAAATCGCCGCCCATCTGGGGGAAGTACTTTGGGTTTCCGGTCAACGGGAAGAAGCTGCTATTATCTGGCGCAATGCTCTGGAGAAGAACCCCGAGAGCGATGTATTGAAAGAAGTCATGGGACGCTTCCTACCCACAACGCCATAACCTGTATTGAAGAAACTCGTGCCAAACTACCGAACACTGAGATCAACCCTCGCCCTTTTTGTGGCGGGTATCCTGTTGGGCGGGTGCCAGCTGTGGCAATCCAGCCATGACATGCCCGCGCCACCGCCGGACCAGCCAAAACTCGATTGGGTTGACCACGTCCGTACTCTGACCCTGATGCAGGAGTGGCAAATCAAAGGCAAGATCGGCGTCCGCACCGCCGACGACGGTGGCAGTGCCTATATGGACTGGAGCCAGTCATTTGACAGCTTCTATATTCTGCTGTCCGGCCCCCTGGGACAAGGCTCCACCATCATCAGCGGCAATCCCTATGGTGCACGCCTGGAAAACAACGATGGCACCTACATCTCGGATTCTCCGGAACAACTGGTGGAACAGCACACCGGCTGGGTCATCCCCATTCACCAGCTCCTGTACTGGGTGAAGGGAATCCCCGCGCCCCATGGCAAAAGCAGCAAAACCCACAACGAATTCGGCACCCTGGATACCCTCACCCAAAATGGCTGGACTCTGCAATACGATCGCTACGGCACCGCACTCAACACCCTGTTGCCACAAAAGATCAAAATCAGCAAAGGTGATCTGAAAGTCACATTGATTATCAAAGAGTGGCTGCCCCTGGCCACCCAAGAAGACGCTCCCTCAACGCCAATATGACATTAACGGTTAAATCCCCCGCCAAGCTCAACCTGTTCCTGCACATTACCGGACGGCGGGCCGATGGTTACCACAATCTGCAAACCCTGTTTCAGTTCGTGGATCTGTGTGACACCCTCAGTTTTGAAACCCTGAGCACAGGGGAATGCCTGATCACCCCCCCTATTCCAGGCGTGCCCAATGAAGCCAACCTTATCTACCAGGCTGCCCGATGCCTGCAACAGGCAACCGGCACCCATCAGGGAGCGCACATCAGGGTTGAAAAACAGCTGCCGATGGGCGGCGGACTCGGCGGCGGCTCTTCCAATGCGGCCAGTACTCTGGTGGCCCTCAACCACCTCTGGAACACAGGGCTCACAAGGCAACAATTACAGCAGTTGGGGCTGGCCATTGGCGCGGATGTGCCCATCTTCATACACGGCCATGCGGCACTGGCTGAGGGTGTGGGAGAACGCTTCCAAGACGTTGATATTGCTGAGCCCTGGTACCTGATTGCGGCACCGGATTGCCACGCCAATACAGCGGAACTTTTCCAAGAAAAACAATTGACAAGAAATTCAAAGGTCATCAAAATACGCGACTTCTTGAACGGGGGTGGTCATAACGACTTCGAACCGGTCTTGAAAAAACGCTTTCCACTGATTCAACGATGCCTTGCATTGATGGAAACTGCAGGAAAAGCTAAAGTGACTGGAAGTGGCGCCTGCCTCTTCATCCAATGCAGCGATGAAGCGGATGCCCGGGCAAAACAGCAGACGCTGACTCTGGGAATGCCTGAATTTGGCATTACACATCAAGAAGTTACCTGGATGATCGCGAAAGGCTGCAACCACTCTCCATTGTTTTCCGGGCCCTTGGCCGATCAGTGCTAAATTCCGGAAAAAATGTCTAAAACATTTGGTGATTTTCTGGTAAGATTCGCCGCCCAGACTGATCACCGGATCTGTCAAAGCTGTAGGGCCGTCGCCAAGCGGTAAGGCAACGGGTTTTGATCCCGTCATTCCCAGGTTCGAATCCTGGCGGCCCTGCCATATTTCCCAAGATTCTCACAGTAGGCTGATATAACAAGGTGACTGGCGTGTCCAATCTGATCCTTTTTACTGGAAACGCAACCCCTGAACTTGCCGCCAGAATGGCGAAGCATCTGCACGTCCCCATGGGGGATGCTGAAGTAAGCAAGTTCAGCGATGGCGAGATCTCGGTCGAGATCAACGAGAACGTGCGCGGCAGCGACGTGTTCATCGTTCAGTCCACCTGCGCCCCAACCAATGACAGCATAATGGAACTACTGGTCATGGCCGACGCCCTGCGCCGCGCCTCAGCTGGCCGCATCACGGCGGTTGTTCCTTATTTCGGCTACGCCCGCCAGGATCGCCGGGTGCGATCTGCCCGCGTCCCCATTACCGCCAAAGTGGTGGCCGACATGCTGACAACCGTGGGCATTGATCGCCTGCTGACAGTAGACCTCCACGCAGACCAGATCCAGGGATTTTTCGACATCCCGGTGGACAACGTCTATGGCACCCCGATACTGCTGGAAGACATTAAAAAGCAAAATTACGATGACCTGATGGTGGTCTCGCCGGACGTGGGCGGCGTTGTTCGTGCCCGCGCTGTTGCCAAGCAGCTGAACGATTGCGATCTGGCCATCATCGACAAACGGCGCCCCAAAGCCAACACCTCACAGGTAATGCACATCATTGGTGAAGTGGAAGGCCGCACCTGCATCCTGGTGGACGACATGGTGGACACCGCCGGCACCTTATGCAAAGCAGCAGAAGCGCTCAAGGATCATGGCGCCAGCAAAGTGGTGGCCTACGCCACTCATGCGGTACTTTCCGGTCCGGCCATTGACAACCTGAACGCATCAAAAATGGATGAGCTGGTTATCACGGACACCATCCCCCTGTCTGCCACCGGCAAAACCTGCAAACGAATTCGCCAACTGAGCTTGGCTCCGATGCTGGCTGAATGCATCCGTCGTATCAATAACGAAGAATCCCTAAGCGCCATGTTTGCCCCCAAGGACTAACCCGGGGCAACAGGGCATTAACCACGCCTTCTGGTGTTTGGTCGCGAAACCCAAAAGGCTTTATACAGGAGAAACACCCATGTCAGGTGATTTTACCATTAGCGCAACATCTCGAGCTGACTCGGGGAAAGGTGCGAGCCGCCGCCTGCGTCGTCTCGAAAATAAAATCCCGGGTATCGTATACGGTGCCAACAAGCCTGCCCAGCAGATCGCCATTGAATTCAAGGTGCTGGTAAAAGCCCTGGAAAACGAAGCGTTCTATTCCCACGTTCTGACCCTGGACGTGGACGGCAGCGCCGAGCAGGTAGTGTTGAAAGACCTGCAACGTCACCCCTCGAAGTCACACCCGGTTCACGCCGACTTCCAACGGGTCGACACCACCCACAAACTGCACATGAACGTTCCACTGCACTTCATCAATGAAGAAAAGTGTGCAGGCGTCAAGCAGCACGGTGGCACCATCGCTCACCAGATGTCGGAAGTGGAAGTGGTCTGTCTGGCGAAAGACCTGCCTGAATTCATTGAAGTGGACCTGGCCGCTGCCGAAATCGGCACCATTATCCACTTAAGTGATCTGAAACTGCCTGCCGGCGTGGAGCTCAAGGAACTGCAGTTGGGCGCAGACCACGACCAGCCGGTGGTATCGGTTAACGCGCCTCGCGGCGGTGCTGCCGATGAGGAAGAAGAAGGCGCGGCTGACGACGCCGAGGAAGCTCTGGAGCCCGGCATTTGAAAAACGGTATCGAACTCATTGTCGGACTGGGTACCCCCGGCCGCCAATATGAAGACACCCGACACAATGCCGGCGCCTGGTTCGTGGAGAGGTTGGCGCGTCAAACCAACGCCAGCCTCACCAACGACTCCAGGTACAACGCCCTGACCGGGCGGGCCACCCTCAACGGCCATGACGTCCGGCTTCTGATACCCACCACATTCATGAACATCAGCGGCCAGGCCGTTGCCCCTTTCGCTCATTTTTTTAAAATCCCTGTCGACCGAATTCTGGTGGCCCATGATGAATTGGACCTGCCTCCCGGTGTTGCCAAACTGAAACAGGGTGGCGGACACGGCGGCCACAACGGCTTGCGTGATATCATCAGCAAACTGGGTAACGACAAGAATTTTGCCCGCTTACGCATCGGCATCGGCCACCCGGGCAGTGCCGAGAAAGTGAGTGGATTTGTGCTCAGCAAGGCACCGGCCAAAGAACAGCAACTCATTGATGACGCCATCGACGAAGCCCTGCGCTCTCTTCCGGACCTGCTCGGCGGCGATGCCAACAAGGCGATGAACCGCCTGCACAGCTTCACCGCGTCGTCCTAACCAACCAAAGAGTGGAATCATCCTATGGGAATCAAGTGCGGTATTGTCGGTCTGCCAAATGTGGGCAAATCAACCCTCTTCAACGCGCTCACCAAAGCGGGCATTGAAGCCCAGAACTTTCCGTTTTGCACCATCGAGCCCAACACCGGTGTGGTTCCCGTACCCGACCCGCGCCAGGATAAACTGGCAGCAATCGTAAAGCCCGAACGCACGGTCCCCACCACCATGGAATTCGTCGATATTGCGGGCCTGGTGGAAGGCGCCTCCAAGGGCGAAGGCCTGGGCAATCAATTCCTCGCCAACATCCGCGAAACCGACGCCATTGCCCATGTGGTACGCTGCTTTGAAGATGGCAATATCGTGCACGTGGCCGGTAAAATTGACCCACTGTCGGACATTGAAATCATCAACACTGAACTGGCACTGGCGGATCTCGACAGCGTTGAAAAAGCCATTACCCGGGCGGCAAAGCTGGCTAAGGGCGGCGACAAAGAGGCTATTGCCCGGCAAAAGGTGCTGGAAAAGGTGTTGCCGTTGCTCAATGAAGGCAAGCCCGCCCGCGCTGCTGACCTGGATGCCGACGAACTGAAGCAGATACGCTCCCTGAACCTGCTCACCATCAAGCCCACCATGTATATCGCCAACGTGTCAGAAGAAGGCTTTGACGACAACCCCCTGCTACAAAAAGTGGTGGAACTGGCCGCAACGGAAAACGCACAGGTTGTCCCCATCTGCGCCAAGATTGAAGAGGAAATCATCGAGCTGGACGACGCCGACAAGGCGGAATTCATGGCCGATCTGGGCATGGACGAGCCCGGCCTGGATCGGGTGATCCGCGCCGGTTACCAACTGCTGGGGCTGCAAACCTATTTCACCGCCGGGGTTAAGGAAGTGCGAGCCTGGACCGTTAAGGTGGGCGCAACCGCACCTCAGGCCGCCGGTGTCATCCATACGGATTTTGAGAAGGGGTTTATCCGCGCCGAAGTGGTGAGCTACGACGATTATGTTGCCAATAACGGCGAACAGGGCGCCAAGGAAGCCGGCAAATGGCGCCTGGAGGGAAAGGATTATATCGTCAAGGACGGTGACGTCATTCACTTCCGATTCAACGTCTAATTTGAGCACTTCTGCTTGACTTCGCAATAACGGTTTGCGAGAATTTGCGCCCTCGAAAAGGCTATGTAGCTCAGCTGGTTAGAGCACATCACTCATAATGATGGGGTCCCCTGTTCAAATCAGGGCATAGCCACCATATTCCAGACATAAAAAAACCGCCGGTTGGCGGTTTTTTTATGTCTTTCATAACGCTTCAAGACTCAGATAGCTTCCCCAAGAAATTCACTAGACTGCTCTTTAATCTGAGTCAGTAATTTCTTTCGGTCAGCGATCATGTCCCGATAGGTTCGCGCCGTGGACAGGCGAGTGTGACTGGAATCCCCCTCGACTCGAGCCAATTGCTCTTCCAGTCGGGCAATGTCCCGCAGGACCATGCTCTCCAGCTTATCCAAACTGTAGCGCGAGCTGATCGGGCTACTTCGCTTCACTTTTTTCATAGACATCCTTTCCAAATTAGGTTCGCTCACACCATCCCCAATGTAAGCCAACTTGGACACATATAGCCTATTAACGGATTATTTCCACTCATAGACAACCCACTTCCCAGTAAGCGTGCCCATTTTAACGACGAACGGCGGTTACTCTGTAGCCAATTACTGTATTGATTATGTTTCAACCAGTTTTGTTACCACCCCCGCCCGGCCCATAGGGAAAGCCTGGAAACTGGGTAACATTGCCACCTTTCACCTCAGTGATCTTGCCCACACCCTGCTTTTCCACCTCATCCACCCGGATCACAGAGTGCATGGGAATATAGGTTCGGCTGACATCCTGAAACTGCGCTTTCAAGCGCTCCTCCGATGGATCCACCACCATCTGCCGGCGCTCACCAAACAGGAACCCCTCAATTTCCAGAAAGCCATACAGGTCACTTTGGTATACGTTCTTTACGTATATTTCGTAGATTTCATTTTGATTGAGAAATACCACTCGATAGATCGGTTCTGCGCTCATGCTTCGTCTCTTCAACACCCCTCACAAATTGATTCAGGGTGTATACACCTAATTGCAGTTAAAGTCAGGCAAAGTATACCTTTTTTTCATCCTTGACTGGACATCCGAAGGGAGAGAACTTAGAGTTTACGTGGGCAAAACAGAGGGGCGCAGAAGGACCTCTACACCGGGGGAATCGTTCTGAGTCAGCCTACCAATTACTGACGGCGATGATAGCTTACAAATAAAACACTGAATTTATTATCGCTCGTCACTAGGCATAGCATTATAGTGACGCCCGCAGGTCTTTTAATGACCAAAATCAACTTTCGCATAGATGTCGCCAAATTTCTTGTTTTGGCAGGTGTGAGACTGATGCAACAGTAATGGCATTGGCTGAACGCAACTTTGGATATGTCCTCCCTGGATGATTGTGGGTGGCGATTCCTGTCGACTTTAATTCTCGTACTCCCAGCATTCGATTACTCCAGAAACGTTGATACCAGCGAGCTGATCGTCTGGTGTTGTCGTGGTTTACAAAACCAGGCAGTTCGCTCACCGACGAAAACCCATCACCGGTGAGCCGGCTAAAAATAAGAATCAGGGAGTAAATAATGCAGTCATTAGCAAAGCGATGTTCAGCTATCGGTCTTGCGCTAGCCACTGTTACCAGCAGCTCGGTGTTCGCGGAATGGCAACTGGATATGACCCCAGGCGTCACTGACATCAGCCAGCAGGTTTTTGATATGCACCGCACCATGCTGTGGTGGTGTGTTGCCATAGGGATCGTGGTGTTCGGCGCCATGTTCTATTCCATGATAAAGCACCGGCATTCCAAGGGGCACAAGGCGGCGCAGTTCCACGAGAGCACCACCGTGGAAATCATCTGGACCATCGTCCCCTTTCTCATCCTCATCCTGATGGCCATTCCCGCCACCAAAGTTCTGATCGCCATGAGTGACACCAGCGAATCGGCTCTGACGGTGAAAATCACCGGTTCCCAGTGGAAATGGCACTACGAATATCTGGATTGGGAAGGTGAAGGCGGGATAGGCGTTGACTACTACAGTGTGCTCTCTACACCGTCGGAAGAAGTCATTCGACCGGCACTGGCCTCCGGCCTGTTCCCCAAAAACACCGCCAAAGACAGCTATCGTGCCGACGGCAACTACCCCGAACAAAGCGAACTGTACAAGCGTGATGTGGACAAGCCGCTGGTGATTCCCACCGGGCGCAAGGTTCGCTTCCTGATCACCTCCGACGATGTTATTCATTCCTGGTGGGTACCGGATTTCGCGATCAAGAAAGACGCCATACCCGGTTTTATCAACGAGCTGTGGACCGAGGTGCCCGACGACAAACCCGGTTTGTACCGTGGCCAGTGTGCGGAGCTGTGCGGCAAAGATCACGCCTTTATGCCGGTGGTGGTGGATGCGCGCCCGGTAGCGGAATTTGAGCAATGGCTGGCCGACGCCAAGGAAGCGCAGAAAGCAGCGGATCTGGCTGCCGCCAGCAGCCTGGACAAGACCTTCAGCAAAGAGGAATTAATGGCAGAGGGTGAAAAGCACTACCTGGCGCGCTGTTCAGCCTGCCACCAGGCCAACGGGCAGGGTTTACCTCCCACATTCCCCGCACTGGCCGGAAGTGCCATCGCCGTTGGCCCTGTGGCTGACCACATTGACATTGTAAACAACGGTAAAAATGCGATGCCGGCGTTCAGCAGCATGCTGAGCCCCAAAGAAATCGCCGCCATTGTTACCTACGAACGCAACGCCTGGGGCAACACCCCATCGGATGGTGTTGATGTTGTACAACCACGCGACGTTGCGAAATAAGATAGGGGGAATTCAAGATGGGTGAACATCACGGCCCAATGAAGGGCATTAAACGCTGGCTATACGCAACCAACCATAAAGATATCGGCGCGATGTATCTGTGGTTCAGCTTCATCATGTTTCTGACCGGTGGCGCCCTGGCCATGGTCATACGTGCTGAGCTGATGTATCCCGGCCTGCAACTGGTAGATCCGAACTTTTTCAATCAAATGACCACCACCCACGGCCTGATTATGGTGTTTGGTGCGGTCATGCCCGGCTTCGTCGGCCTGGCAAACTACATGGTGCCCTTGATGATCGGCGCACCGGATATGGCATTACCGCGACTCAACAACTGGAGTTTCTGGATTCTGCCCTTTGCCTTCTCACTGCTGATCTTTTCCATCATTCAGTCGTTCCTGGGCATAGCGGATGCACCTAATTTCGGCTGGACATTCTATGCTCCCCTGTCCACCAAATACGGGCCCGCCTCCACTGACTTCTTTATCTTCTCGGTCCATATGATGGGTATCTCATCCATTATGGGTGCCGTAAACGTGATTGTGACCATCTTCAACCTGCGTGCACCCGGCATGACCCTGATGAAAATGCCGTTGTTCGTCTGGACCTGGTTGATCACCGCATTTCTGCTGATTGCGGTAATGCCGGTACTGGCAGGCGCCGTCACCATGATGCTGACCGACCGACATTTCGGCACCAGTTTCTTTGATGCCGCAGGCGGTGGTGATCCGGTGCTGTTCCAGCATGTATTCTGGTTCTTCGGCCACCCGGAAGTGTACATCATGATTCTGCCGGCCTTTGGTATCGTGTCGGCGATCATTCCCACCTTCGCCCGCAAACCGCTGTTTGGTTACGCCTCCATGGTGTACGCCACCGCGTCCATCGCCTTCCTGTCGTTTGTAGTATGGGCACACCACATGTTCACCGTTGGTCTGCCGCTGGCCGGCAACCTGTTCTATATGTACATGACCATGTTGATTGCAGTACCCACCGGGGTGAAGGTGTTTAACTGGGTGGCCACCATGTGGCGCGGCTCCATGAGCTTTGAAGTCCCTATGCTGTTCGCCATTGCCTTTGTCATCCTGTTTACCATCGGTGGCTTCTCCGGCCTGATGCTGGCCATCACTCCGGTGGATCAGCAATACCATGACACCTACTTTGTGGTGGCCCACTTCCACTATGTGCTGGTCTCCGGTGCGGTGTTCTCCATTATCGCCGGGGTCTATTACTGGCTGCCGAAGTGGACCGGGCGCATGTACAACATCGGATTGGCCAAGCTGCACTTCTGGTGCTCATTGATCTTCGTCAACCTGTTATTCTTCCCCATGCACTTTGTGGGGCTGGCGGGCATGCCGCGGCGTTACTCCGATTACTCACTGCAGTTTGCCGATTTCAACTGGTGGATCAGTATTGGTGGCTTTGGTTTCGGCCTCAGCCAGCTGATTCTGTTGTGGATTCTGATTGACGTTTGCTTCCGCAAAAAAGGCGAAGCAGTCAGCGATCAGGTATGGGACGGCGCCGATGGCCTGGAGTGGACACTGCCCTCCCCTGCGCCGTACCACAGCTTCTCCACTCCACCGGTTGTGAAATAATCACGGGCAACAAGCAAGGGAGCCTGGCGCCATGACAGAGCAACACACAGCACAGCAAGCCAACAGCAAACTGGTGAAGAAACTTTTGCTGATTGTCGTTGGTATGTTTGTTTTTGCAGTGGGTGTGTTGCCTCCAATGTATGACGCGATCTGCGATATCACCGGCCTCAACGGCAAAACCTCCAATGAAGCCGCCGATACCAGCAACGCAGTGGTGGATGAGGAGAGGAGCGTTACCATTCAGTTCCTGGCGAACACGGATCCGGCCATGGTCTGGGATTTCAAACCCAACACCTTCAGCATGAAAGTGCATCCGGGGGAAATTCACAAGGTCGATTTCCATGTTCGCAACCCAACCTCCCGCTTCATCGTTGGCCAGGCTATCCCCTCGGTGGCACCGGCTCAGGCCACGCCCTATTTTAAAAAGACAGAATGCTTTTGTTTTAACAGTCAGGAATTAAAAGGCGGCTCCGAAATGGACATGCCGTTGATTTTTTATGTTGATCCTGAGCTACCGAAGAACGTGCGTACCATCACGCTTTCATACCAGCTCTACGATATTACGGAATCGACGGACAAGGCCCCATCACTGGCCGCCAATTAACAGGATTTTGATCGCTTGAGGAGATCAACAATGGCAGAAAAAAATACACAATACTATGTGCCGGAACAAAGCCCCTGGCCCTTCATCACCGCCGTCGCACTTTTTTTGGTGGCGCTGGGTGCGGCTACCTTCATACAGCAAAATTCCGGCAGTGGCATCGTCACCAATGAGGGTTCCTCGGGATCGATCATACTTCCGCTGGGGCTGACGCTGATCGTCATCATGATGTTTGTCTGGTTTCGTGACACCATCAAGGAAAGCCTGGCCAATATGAACAGCCCGCAGATGGATCGTTCCTATCGCATGGGGATGTTGTGGTTCATCTTCTCTGAAGTCATGTTCTTCGGGGCGTTCTTCGGTGCGCTTTTTTACGTGCGCATATTGGCGGTACCCTGGTTAGGCGGTGCCGGTGAAGAGGCTATGACCCATGAACTGCTGTGGCCCAACTTTCAGGCCATGTGGCCACTGACACAGACCCCGGGCGGCGGCACGACAGAAGCCATGCCGGCGTGGGGTTTGCCTTTCCTGAACACCGTGTTGCTGGTGAGCAGCAGTATTACCCTGACCATTGCCCACCATGCACTGGTGGCCGGACAACGTAACAAACTGCTGCTTAATCTGTTTATTACTCTGGTATTGGGCTTCGCTTTCCTGTTTTTCCAGATTGAGGAGTACATTCACGCCTACACCGAATTAGGGCTCACCCTGGACGCCGGCATCTATGGTTCCACGTTCTTTATGCTCACCGGTTTCCACGGCATGCACGTCACCATTGGAGCCACCATGCTGACCATCATGTTCCTGCGGGCATTGAAGGGCAACCTGACACCGGATAATCACTTTGCTTTTGAAGCATCCGCCTGGTACTGGCACTTTGTGGATGTGGTGTGGCTGTTTCTCTTTGTATGCGTCTATTGGTTGTAAACCGAAACAAGGCTGGGCTCGCACGGCTCAGCCTTTTAAACCATGGGGTTGAATCCAGCCCATGGCAAAAGCAGCCGCCAACAACACCAGCAAGAACGCAGAAAAGCCCACACGATAAGCCAGCATTTTGACCGTGCGCTGCTTATCCCCTTCCTGATTTCGCACCAAAGATCTGAGAGCACCAAACAGACTGAATGCAATCACGAACAACACGGCAACGACCGCAATCTTTATCAACATAATGGTTTCCATTGGAAATGAAGTAGCAGCAGTATAACAATGAGCAAATCAGTAGCACATAGCCGGAGAGGATTTGTCTTGGCCGGGTTTCATTTTACCCCAGGCATCGTACCATCCATCGTTACGTTACTGGCGTTGGCGCTGCTGGTTAACCTCGGCCTGTGGCAATTACGCCGAGCAGAAGCCAAACAATCCATGGTGGATCGCATGCAGGCCCGCAGCCAGCAACCCAGCCAAAGCCTGGCCGAATTACTGACCACGCCGTTACCCAAGGACATGACAGACTACCCTCTGCATGCCACCGGCCACTACCTAAACGAGTTCAATCTGTTACTGGATAACCGCACCCATCGTGGTGAACCCGGCTACCAGATCCTGACTGCCTTTCATGTCAACGATGCCACCCACAATCGCATCTTGCTGGTCAATCGGGGCTGGCTGCCTCAGGGGCCGGACCGCTCAATACCGCCCAAGATACCGGCGGAATCCGGCGAGATCACCATTCACGGGAGCGCGCACACCCCCAACCCCGATTTTTTTGTATTAAAAGAAGATAACTATCAACAGGTGAGCTGGCCATTTTTGATTCAGAAAATAGACCTTGAAAAATCATCGCAGCTGTTTGATTATCCGCTAATACCTTTTGTGTTGCGCTTGGCTCCGGACGAGTCCTCACAATTTGTACGCGAATGGCACAGCCATTTCATGGGGCCGGAAAAGCATTACGGTTACGCAGTTCAGTGGTTTTCTCTGGCTGCTGCTTTACTGGTAATATACGTCGTGGTCAACACGAAACGAAAACAATAATAAAGCAGTTATTCCGCATGGACACCAACTCCCAATCAACCAGACAACGAAATCGCAAAACGCTTTTGATTGCCCTGGCCGTTTTTCTGATCCCTTTCCTTGCTGCGTTGGCTTTGCACAAAACCGGACTTTACAAATCCGTTGGCACCAGTAATCGCGGCGCATTGATTACACCACCGGTGGCCTTCGAAAGCATTCCCCTGCTGGATGAGCAATCCCAACAACTGGACCCAGGCAGCTTCCGCAAGCGATGGTGGATGGTCTATGTCATGCCGGAAGAGTGTGATCAATCCTGCGAAAACAGCCTGTACCAGATGCGCCAGATTCATGCCGCACTGGGTCCGGAACAAAGCCGTGTAGCCACCATGCTGATCAGTGCCCATGAACTAAAGCCTCGATATCAAACCTTGATTGCGAACGAGTTTCCTGAGCTCACTGTTGCCTACACCAAACCATCCGGTTTAAGGGATTGGTTTAATGACACAGATAACGATGCCCTCAAATCCAGCCAGGTGGGCTATATCTATCTGGTGGATACCATGGGCGCAGTGTTTATGTATTACCCTACTTACGCAGACGAGCAGGAGTCCATATTGAAAGGCCGGGATATGCTGAAGGATCTGCAAAAAGTACTTAAACTCTCAAAAATTGGGTGACCGTCTCTATGTGGCTTAAGCGTCTCTCAATCTTTGCGGTATTTCTTGCCTGCGGCGTGGTGGCCCTGGGTGCGTACACCCGCCTGCAGGACGCCGGGCTGGGCTGCCCTGACTGGCCGGGTTGCTACGGACATCTGGTGGTTCCAAAGTCCAGCGAAGCCATTTCAAACGCCAACGCCGCTTTCCCCGAGCGACCGCTGGAATCCCACAAGGCCTGGCCGGAAATGATTCATCGCTATTTCGCCTCTACCCTTGGCCTGGTGATCCTAGCAATACTGGCCCTCTGTATTCGAGCCCGCAAAAACAATCCTCAGGTGCCATTGAAGCTACCGCTGTTTCTGGCGGCATTGGTGATATTCCAGGGGCTTTTGGGAATGTGGACGGTGACCCTCGGGCTGTTTCCCACCATCGTCATGGCGCACTTGTTAGGTGGTTTCACCACCCTGTGCCTGTTGTTCTTGCTGGCCGTGCGACTGCACAACGGCCTCCCCGTTGCCGCCAGTGGTAACAAAGACAGTGAACACGCCTTCCAGAAAAAGAATGCAGTGCTGCGTTTTGGTATCATCGGAATCGTCATCCTTGGGTTGCAGATTGCACTGGGCGGCTGGACTGCTGCCAACTATGCTGCCACCGTATGCAGTGAACTGCCGATCTGTCAGAGTGGATGGCAACAGCATGTGAATATTTCCGATGCCTTTCAATTCTGGGGGCATGGTGTAGAAGATTACGAATTTGCCACCCATCTGGGGGCAGATGCCAAAATCACGATTCATGTGGCACACCGCGTTGGCGCCATCATTACCACACTGTACCTGGGCAGCCTTTTTGTCTGGCTGCTGGTGCGCAGCAATCAGACACCGGTTACACGCAAGGCGGCCAGCATCGCCCTGCTATTGCTTTTGGCACAAGTAGGCTTAGGCATCAGCAATGTTGTGCTGGATCTGCCGCTGCTGATTGCGGTTGCCCATAATGGTGTGGCCGCCATTCTGATGATGGCGCTGATATTTCTCAATCTAAGCTTGTATAGATCAGGGAGAACAATACGATGAGCAGAGCAATTAGCAATGCACTGACCAGCTCCGTCAGCTGGCGCGACTACCTGGAGCTAACCAAACCCCGTGTTGTCATGCTGTTGATGTTAACCGCCATCGTGGGTATGTTCATGTCCACCCCCGGGATGGTGCCGCTGGATGTTCTGATTTTGGGGTCCATGGGTATGGCCTTCGCCATGGCCGCCGCGGCGGCGGTTAATCACGTGGTAGACCAGCGTATCGACAGCATCATGGCGCGCACGGAAAACCGGCCTGTGGCCAAAGGCAAAATCAGCTCACAAAAAGCCATTGCCTTTGCTGCCGGCCTGTCGGTGGCGTCCATGTTCATCCTGTCATTTTTCATCAACCCATTAACCGCCTTCCTGACGCTATTCGGCATTGTTGGTTACGCATTTGTCTATACCATGTACCTGAAACGCGCCACGCCCCAGAATATTGTTATCGGTGGCCTGGCCGGCGCGATCCCTCCACTTTTGGGTTGGACCGCCGTCACCAACAGCGTGGATCCACATGCACTGTTGCTGGTGTTGATTGTCTTTGTCTGGACCCCACCACACTTCTGGGCATTGGCAATTCATCGCCGCGATGATTACGCAAAAGCGGGAATTCCCATGTTGCCCGTCACCCACGGCATTGAATACACCAAATCCGCTGTACTGCATTACACGATTTTAATGGCGTTGTGCACTCTGCTGCCCTACCTGACTGGAATGAGTGGGCTGATTTACCTGACTTCCGCCATCATCCTGAATGCCATATTTATTTACTACGCGGTGCGCCTCAAATTTGCTCCGGTAACGGGTATCGCCATGAAAACCTTTGGCTACTCCATCGTATACCTGATGTGTTTGTTTATCGTTTTGTTGGTTGATCACTACTTCATGATCACCCTGGTCACCTAACAGCGCCCCCCTGAAAGTGAAATCCCTGGCCGCCAGACCCGGCGGCCTGCTTTAACGGTTCCCCGCTTTCGACCTTGTGCAAAAACCGCTAGAATTCACTCTTTATCTCAATCCCCCTGAATTGTGCGGAGCTTCCCATAATGATGATACGTCACCGCAGTGCGACAGCACTTGCGCTGGTAGCGGCGGCCTGTACCTGGCCGACACCACTTTACGCCAACCAGAACCAGACTAATTTCGAGCAGGAAATTGATGCCGTCTGTGAAGAGATCTTCCAGAATGAGGATGAGGTGTGCTTCACCCGAAGCGAGCCGGCATCCACCAGCACAGAACAAATCACCCCGGACGAACAACCGGCGCTGTACACCTCATTGGTGCAAATAAGCCACAATCAGATCAACAGCATCAAGCACCATGTTACCGGCCAGCGGCGTCAGTCTTTGGGGGAAGGGCTGGCAGTGCATGATCCAAAGCTCACGGGATACATCGGGGGTGCAGCCGGCGCCGAATGGATCCCGGGAACACGGATCAGTGCTTTCTTCAGCGGGTCAAAGGTGGACGGCGACCAGGACAGCACCGGCTTTGAAACCGGCTATGACCTGGCAACGGATCATTATACTTTCGGAATAGACCTGCAGGTTAACGCTGAGTGGCTGGTGGGAATAGCCTACGGCGCTACCGAAACAGAGCTTGAGTACAGCAGCGACTATCAGGATCGTTCCGACAATGATTCCGATCACTATCTGATATACAGCAGTTGGTACCGCAAGAATTTCGCGCTGGATATGACACTGGGCTACTCCAGCGGCGAGTTTGAAACCCGGCGCCAGCTCCCCGACGCGGTGGCCACCGGCACAACAGATAACAGTATGATCTACCTCAGCGTGGGCGGCGCGTACGATTTCAGCCAGGGTGGCTGGACCTATGGACCACTGGCCACGCTGGACTATCTGGATGGAGAGATTGACGCCTTTGCAGAACAGGGCGAGAGCAACTGGAATGCGCAATATGATCAACAGGAGGTTAATTCACTGATTTATACCCTGGGGGCTCAAACATCTTATGCCCACAGCCTGAGCTGGGGAGTGATACTGCCCTACGCCAAAGCGGTGTGGCGCTATGAATTCGAAGACGAGCGGGACCTGATCGTTGGGCGCTTCGCAATTAACCCCAGCGAGGAGTTCACCATCATTGCGGATCAACCTGACGTTTCCTGGTATGAGGTCAGTGCAGGCTTATCCGCCGTTTTCCCCCACGGCTTCGCTGCTTTTATCCATTACGAAGAAGTGCTCCGTTACAACGACACCAAACTTGCCACCCTTTCAGCCGGAGCCCGACTGGAGTTTTAACCAGGTTTTGATCACCGCTGGTAGTAACAGCGGTGATCAAAAGAACCTTCCCATCTAAGCCGCTCCACCCACTTGCCAATTCCCCCAGACACAGCTAACAAGAATAATTACCTAATCAAAAAACTTGAGGCTAGCCATGTGGGATTCGGACTCCGACCCAGTGCGGGAATACCATTACTACAACCAGGACGGAGTGTTCATCGGTAAGAGTGAGGGCGCTTCACCTCAGAAAGACCTGTTCGATCAGGCCCATTACGTTTTTGATGATCGCAGTGATATTGTAAAAAATCTGGATTTACTGGCCATCGCCAAACGAAAGCTGGCTAACCTGAGGAAAGAGCTGCTGGGTGTGCCTTTGAAAGACATTACCCGCATCATCGAACTGAACCAGTCCATTGTCGAGCTGGAAGCCGGCATTGAAGCCCTGGCCAAATCCTTAAATCAGAATACCGCCTGAAAAACGACAGGCCCGAATACTGTACCAGGCCTGTCCTTAATGATGGAAAACAACAAGCTACCTTCAGGCAACCCGACCATAGCGACTCAAATGAAAATCGGTGTTTCCCAAGAGTGCATCCATCGCAGTGAGACGTTTGAAGTAGAATCCTACGTTCAGCTCATCGGTCATGCCCATACCACCGTGTAACTGGACCGCCTGCTGCCCGATAAAGCGACCTGCTTTGCCCACCTGTACCTTAAACGCCGAAGCGGCTTTCTTGGCCACCTCACCGCCTTCCAGGTTACGCAGGCCTGCCATATACATGCTGGATTGGGTCAGCTCATGGGCCATGAACATGTCCACCATTCGATGCTGTAACACCTGGAATTTTCCAATGGGCAGCCCGAATTGCTTACGGGTTTTACAATAGTCCACAGTGTTTTTATAGAGCACTTCCATGGCACCCACGGCTTCCGCACCCAGTGCAATCACCGCCTCATCCAGCACCGTTTCGATGGCCGGTAAAGCCTGACCGGCATCTCCCAGCAGCTCGGCCGGTGCGTTGTTGAAGCTGATATTGGCCGCTCGGCCACCTTCCATAGTCGGATAGGGGGTCACTGTCACACCCTCTGCAGCGGCCTCCACAACAAACACGCTGATGCCGTCCACATCAGTCAAGGAACCACGGGTACGGGCCGTTACCAGCAATTTATCCGCCGCGTGACCATTCAGCACCATCACTTTATCTCCGCTCAGGGTGTAGCCGTCCCCAACCGCTGTAGCGCGCGTTCCGACGCAGGCAGGATTGCCCCTGGACACGGGCTCATCATAGGCCAGCGCCAACTGCAGCTCACCCTGAATTACCGGTGCCAGCAGCGCCGCCTTCTGATCGGGATTACCCAATGTTTCCACCAGGCGGCCGCCCATGATCACAGTGGGGATAAAGGGCTCGGTGACCAGCGCCCTGCCGAACGCCTCCATCATCAACATGACGTCAACCGCCGTGCCGCCAAAGCCACCGTTGCCTTCAGCGAACGGCACACTCAACCAACCCAGCTCTGCAAACATCTTCCAGTGGTCGGCGCTGTACCCCAGCTCGCTGGCCGCCAGGCGACGGCGGGTTTCAAAATCATAATCGTTCTGAATAAATTTGTTGATGCTGTCCACCAGCATGTGCTGTTCTTCGGATAATTCGAAATTCATAATGCTCTCCTGTCAGCCCGCAATCACAAGCCCAAAACCATTTTTGCGATGATGCCCCGTTGAATCTCATTGGAGCCACCATAGATGCTGGTGGCCCGCGTATTGAGGTAACGGGGCATGGCGGTCAGTGCGTATTCCGGCCCGATGGGTGCCACACCGGAGCCGGGCTCAAGCGCTTCCAGCTGCAACGGCAGCCCGGCCACACCCACGGCCTCAATGGCAAGCTCGGTGAGCTTCTGACTCAGTTCGGTGCCGACAATTTTAGTCATGGATGCCACCGCCCCCGGGCTCTGTCCGCTGCCCAGTGCGGCTTTAATCCGGTTTTCGGTGAACTCAAGGGCACTGATTTCGATTTCGGCTTCATACAACCGGCGCATAAAGTGCGAATCATCCAGCAGACAGCCACCATAACCATCCGCTTCCTGCTCTGCCATGGCCTTGATCTGCTTCAGATAGTGGTGCAGCCCCGGTGCATACTCCTGACCACCACGCTCGAAGGTCAGCAGGAATTTTGCCACAGTCCAGCCCTGGTTTTCCTCGCCGATGCGATTGGCTTTCGGCACCCGCACGTTATCGAAAAACACCGTGTTCTGCTCGCGCACACCATCCAGGCCGATGATGGGCTCAACACTCACCCCGGGGGCATCCATATCCATCAACAAGAAGGTGATGCCTTCCTGTGGCTTGCAGTCTTTGTTGGTGCGTACCAGACAGAAAATCTTGTTGGCGTAATGGGCGTAGGTGGTCCAGATTTTGGTGCCGTTCACGATGTAATCGTCACCATCGGATACCGCTGTGGTTTGCAACGCGGCCAGGTCCGATCCGGCACCCGGTTCTGAGTAACCCTGACACCAGAAATCCTCTCCCGACAATATGCGGGGCAGGTAATACTCTTTCTGAGCATCGGTACCACAACCGATAATGCAGGGGCCACACATATGCAACCCCATGGGAATCAGCTGCGGTGCATCGGCCTTTAAACATTCTTCGGCAAAAATGGAACGCTGCACCACATCCCAACCGGTGCCGCCGTATTGCTTGGGCCAATGGGGCGCAACCCAGCCTTTGGCGTGCAGAATTTTCTGCCAGGCCATGGCCCGCTCTTTATCATGGAACACACTGGTACCCAGGCGACCCGCTGCACGAATATCATCGCTCAGGGAGTCATTGAGGAAATCACGCACTTCTTCGCGAAACTGCCGGTACTCCGGCTTCACAGACAGATCCATATTCACCTCTGGAAAAACAACAAAATGGCTGCTTCGTCAGGCCAAACGCCCGCCGCTTCTGCGAGCTCAGGCGAGCAGTAATTTTGCGATATTTTCCAATGACGTGAACGATCAGTCGATGGCCAAAACTATCTTTGTAATGCTTTGATCAGGCGAGTGAGGGCTTGGGACAGCTCCTTGGCGGCAGATTCATCCCGGGCGATAACGATCCAGTCGGCGCCGGTGACGGGGTGTTTGATAACACACTGATCGCTGGCTTTACTGCAGCGATAACTGACATAGGGATTGACCCCAAACGCATCCAGGCTGGTGGATGAAATGGCGGATTGGCCGCCGTTTGCCGGGTTTACCTGCTTACGCACCACCGACAATTGGGATGGCTTCTGCACCGACACCTGAAATTCCAGCCGGGGGGAGGTATTGCGGTTCTTGATGCGACCTTCCAGGTACTCATAGGCATTCAGCAGGCTGTTGATATGAAGCACCAGGGAATCCTGCAGGGTAGGGGCTATATAGAGTTTACTCACCTTATCGTCATAGGCTTGTCCGGCACGATCATCGCGCTCAATTCCGCCACTGGCCTGGATTAACTGGTCGCGGGATTGCGACACCGCGTCCCGGGAATCCCGTTGCAGTTCTATCTGAGTAATCTTGCGCAGGGCATCCTCATAGAATTCCGCCTCACGCCCCGCCTCTTCCACATACCGTGAAAGCTGCTCATTGGCCTTCACCAATTCGCCGTAGTGAAACGCTATCTGCCCGGCCAGGTAGTAAAATTTCGGCGCCGGGCTGACTTTCAGGGCATCGATACGATCGAGATAACCCCGCGCGGCATCGTAATTCTGCTCTGCCAGTTTTTCTTCTGCGGCCAGAATCAATCGATCCGCTTCCATGTCGGCGGGTAAGGCCCAGACAGACGAGCCGGTGGCAAACACCAGAATGGTGGCTAAAATGCGGCAAACAAAGGCTATATTCATAAATCTATCAGTGAGTTATCGATCACCAGATGATTGTGACAGCATCACTGCCGAGGAGCAACCAGGGCCACGGCACCAGGCCCCTGAGATGTGATTCAATCGAGCTTAAAACTGAAATAACTGCTGAGACCTTCGATCAGGGACATCAGTTCTTTGGGTGGATCGATCAGCTTGAAACCGGTATCGAAACAATCCGGGCTGACATCGGGGCGGCACCAGCAACTGAGGGCATCAAAATCGATGTTGCGGGCACCTTCAATTTCACGGGGCAGCTTGATCCGGAACTGAAACACGCTGTGGGTAAGCAACGGAATGTGGCTGACCAGGCGCAGGCCCTCGGTGGAGATATTGACGATATAACCAATCGGCTTTCCGGTTTTGCGGTTATACACGCTGAGATAGTACTTTAAGTGGTGCCTCTGGATGACACGCTTTTCTCTGATTCGCTTTTCCATAGTCCCCGGTTTTACGCTCAACAGGCCACTGAGTTACTGCGGCATTATTCAGTTCTGGTGATTATTAAGTTTAGCTGTCATTGACGCGACCTCAATAGCCGGCAGTGATTAATTGAAGAATCCCGATAGATCAAAAACTTACCAGACTGCCTTATTTTTGACCAGCCGCGAAAAAGATTTAGGCGAAACAGGTTAAGCACCTGAAAATTATCACCTTATCTGCTATTGATTATAGAATACAGAGATCAGAATTTCGCGGTAACCGGGTGTGATAAATATAATTCGACTAATGTTGGTGGTGGGCACGTGCCTGTATACGGCAAGCAGCCTGGCCAACTACTCTCTCGCCTTGCAAGCTAATCAGGAGGCGCAGTGGGAAGCCATGCGGCAACAGTACAGGGCCACGTTGGATCTTATCATAAAGGGTCAAAGGAGCCGCTTTCAGGAACAGGCAGAAACCCTGCGTGACTATCCGCTTTACCCGTACCTGAAATACCGGGAGTACAGCCGCTACATCAGCACAGTGAGCAAAGAAGAGCTGGATGAATTCATCGCTGAGTTTTCCGATTCTCCGCTGGCCGGCTGGCTGCGCCGTAAATGGATCAACAACCTTGCCTCCCAGAAAAAATGGGAAACCTATTTGCAGGAGTATCGCCCGGGGCAGTATTCCAACAAGTATGATTGTTTCTATTACTGGGCCCATTACAAAGTGGGTGAACGGGAAACCGCTTTTGCCGGTGCCCGCCAACTGTGGCTGGTGGGGGCCTCCCAGGATCACGCCTGCGACCCGTTGTTCGAGGTTTGGAAAACCACAGGGGAAATGCACGGATCCCTGGCCTGGGAGCGCACGGCGCTGGCCATGGCGAACCGCAAGCTGCAACTGGCGCGTTATCTGGAGAATCACCTGCCCAAGGAACTGCGACCACTGTCCCGCGAATGGCGGGATCTGTATCGGGACCCGCGTCGCCTGAAGTACATCAAGCGCTACACAAAATGGGGCGACAGCGCCCGCCCGCTATTGATTACGGCGTTTTCCCGCCTGATTCGCAAAGATGAATCCCTGGCGCAGTCACTCTGGCCACAGTATTTGGCGGCCTTCAATTTCAGCGCGGCGGAGCGGGCCAAGATCGCCAATGAGTTTGCCTTTGTGCTGGCGGTGCGCAAACAGGATAACGCGGAATACTGGCTCAGCCAGGCTGCACAGTACGGTTACGACGACGACCTGATCCCCATCGGCATTCGCCACGCTTTGTATGAGCAGGACTGGCCGCGGCTCAGAGTCTGGCTCAGCCTGCTCAACCCACAGCAGAACGAAGAAGAAAGCTGGCAGTACTGGTTATCCCGCGCCGAACAAAAACTGGGGCCGCTGGATATGGAGCAACAGCCCCGTATCCGTATCGACCAGTACCACGTCGACCTGGTGACCTTTCAACAGCGTTTTTCCCAGGCGCTCTACAGTAAAGACCGGTTTACTGACTTACTGCCGGACTCCGTGGTACAGAACAAGTTTGCCATGTACAACCCCGAAGCCCGCTTGCAGAAACTGTCCGGGAAACGCAATTACTATGGATTTCTCGCCAGCGAACGCCTCAATCGCCCCCTCGACCTGAACATTGAGCCGACACAGGTGCGCGAAGAAGCCTTGAATGCCATGATTGCCCAGCCTGCCGTGCAACGAACCCGGGAGCTGCACCTGATCGGTGAAATTCCTGAAGCACGTTCTGAGTGGGAACACCTCGTCCGGCGCAGCAACGAGCAGGAGCGCAGCATACTGGCCCATCTGGCCTATATGTGGGGTTGGCATCACCCCGCCATTCGCGCTGCCTATCAGTCAGACGCCTACAACAATCTGGAGATCCGCTTTCCCACGGCCTACAAGTCGGTGGTAGACAAATACGCAACCCGCACCGGTCTGGAGGAGGATTGGGTGTTTTCGTTAATCCGCCAGGAAAGCGCCTTCATGCCGCAGGCCCGCAGTGCAGTGGGCGCCATGGGAATGATGCAAATCATGCCCCGCACCGCCAAACAACTCTCCCGTGAGCTGGGCATTCCCACCCCCACCACCCGGGAGATGCTGACGCCGGAAACCAATGTACAACTGGGCACCCATTACATGCAGCAACTGCAGAAGCGCTTCAACGGTAATATTATCCTCGCCACCGCCGCCTACAATGCCGGCCCCCATCGTGCCAATGCCTGGCAACCGGAATATCTGCCGGTGAGCGGTGACATCTGGGTGGAGACCATTCCGTTCAGTGAAACCCGCGACTACGTGAAAAACATATTGACCTATCAGGCTATCTACCGGCATCACCTGGGTAAGGAGGTAAAACTCTCCAACGCCCTGAAAATGATTCCCGCCAAAAAGATGCACGCCACGGTAATGCGATAGATCCATGTGACGTTCGTCGCAAACCCGCTCGCATCGCTTTCCCATTGCCCTGCAGCCTTTTACTATAGGCCAGTGCATCTGATGGCGTGTTTCGATTCGGCAGTGCGAATCACCCCACAACGTTCCTGCGTCCCAATAAAACAACAAGGAATACCGCCATGGCTCGTGCTCACCCGACCCGCCTGTTACCGTGCCTGCTATTCGCACTGTGCTCACTGCTGACGGCCTGCGGCCCCACCAGCGAATTTTCCGCGCAATCACAACTGGACAACAACCAACAGGAATACGGCGTACTCAGTTGGCGTGCCGACACTGAGAAAGTGGACGGTTTTACCATCGAACGCATCAGTATTTCACCGGGGATCGGTGAGGTCGGTTTTTCCGGAGAGACAACCGTGTACCCCACCGCCACCACCACCTATACCCTGCAGGTGGAAACCCGCAATGACAACGGCCTGGTCTACAATTACACCCGCACAGCAACCGTTTACATCGGTCCGCGGGCGAATTACACAAAGATTCAGGATGCGGCGCTGCGCGGTTGCCTGGAAGACACCGGCAATACACACCTGGAGCAGTTCGATGTGATTTATTGCCTGGATCGCGGCATTGTCCAACTGGATGGCATTGAGCAGTTTCAACTGACCCGTTCGGTATCGCTGGATAACAATGAGATTGCGGATCTGTCACCCCTGACGGCGTTACCACAATTAACCGCGGTCAGCGTTTCCGGTAACGATCTGACCACGCTGGATGCCCTGACCCAATCCACCAGTCTGCGCAACATCGCCGCGCACAACAACCGAATCTTCGACCTCGGAGCGCTGGCCATGATGCCCCAGATCACCAGCCTGAGCCTTGATAATAACCAGATCACGGATACCTCACCGCTACAGAATCTGACGCAACTGCAGGGGCTGTCCATCACTTACAATCAGATTGAAGACATAAGCCCGCTGGCAGCCAACACAGAGCTGCTGGCCCTGGACATTTCCAACAATCCCATCAATACCGGCATTCTGGATTTAAACACCCTGACCCGGGCTTCGGTGATTCGCAGTGAGAATAACGGTGATGTGCTGTGCCTGACCTACGCGCAGTTACTGCTCGCCCTTGGCCCGGTGGTGTTGTTTGATCAATGCCGGCTGTTCTGATCAGCCGATGGTGGCCAGCAAATCATTTATGGCCCGGGCAAAGGGCACCGGGGAATCCTCCTGCAGAAAATGGCCGCCCACCAACGTCTGATGTGGCAGGCCCTGTGCACCGGGGATCCGCTCCTGCATAAACCTGTCGCCGCCGCGGGTAATGGGATCGCCGTTACTGAAGGTAGTCAGAAACGGCTTACTCCATTTTTCCAACACCTGCCAGGCTGCCCGGTTGGCTGCAGTAGCCGGATCGTCAGGCGTCACCGGTACCAACCGCGGAAAAGCACGGGCACCGGCTTTGTATTTGGAAGAAGGAAACGGCGCATCGTAGGCTTTGCGTTCCTCCGGCCCCAGTGTTTTAAAGGTTGCGGAATTAATGATGCGTGCAATGGGAAACCAGGGGCTGTACAGGGCGAAGTTTTTCCACAGCTTAAAAGCCGCTGGAACCTTATTGTCGCCGGTGGGCAACATCCCGTTCCCCACCACAATCGCCTTGAAGCGCGGCTCCTGTTCCGCCGCCAGACGCAGGCCGATCAACGATCCCCAATCCTGGCAAACCAAGGTGATGTTGTTGAGGTCCAGCTTCTCCACAAACGCCAGCATCCAGTCCATGTGTGACTGATAGGAATAATCCGCCAGCGCAGTGGGCTTATCCGACTTACCGAATCCAATCAGGTCCGGAGCAATCACCCGGTGCCCGGCGGCAGCCACGATGGGAATCATATGCCGGTACAGATAACTCCAGCTGGGTTCACCGTGCAGCATCAGAACAGGATCAGCGGAGGCAGGGCCCTCATCCAGATAATGCATTCGCATGCCATTGGAGCCGATCTCACAATAGTGAGCTGTGAACGGATAATCCGCCAGACGCTCAAAACAGTTTTCCGGGGTACGCACAAATTCCATATCAATCTCCGCTCCAAGGGGCCCGACCGTGAAAAGTCAAAGCCTAGGCTTGAAAGATTTTTTTGCAGCGCCGGGATATGGTGGTCAACAACATCACCAGACGTGGTACATGACTGCCAATAACCGGATTGCCCGAAGTCAGTAATGAAACCGAAATCATGCGCTCAGGATCAGCCCAGCAGAAGTTATTGGTCAGGCCAATGTGGCCATAGGCTTTCGGCGCCGCCGGCCCAAACAAACCAATGGGATAGTTGCCCAACATCATACCCGCGCTGTAACGCATGGGAAACAACAAGGTTCGATCCAATTCGGTGGCGTTCACTTCCCGCACCGCCCGTTCAATGGTGACCGGCTGAAAAATACGGGTGCCTTCATGATCCCCGCCGCTCAGCAGGCATTGGAAAAAACGGGAACACTCTTCGGCAGTGGCGGTAATGTTTCCGGCCGGAATAATCTGCTGATAAAAACGCGGATCGTTGGACAGCTCAATGGCGGTGGCCAGGTCTGCCCCAAGAATGCGTTTGATAAACTGCTTTACCGGAAACATCACCGGAAAGCCGGTCAGGTAATTGGTGGCCACCTCTGGAAAGCGCTCATCCGGGCAACCGTAATTAAAATTGCGCATGCCCATGGGCTCCTGCACATTTTTGCGAATATACTCGGCGATATTCTCGCCGGTAATACGCTGCACCAATTCACCCAGCACGTAGCCGCCGGTAAGGGCATGGTAGGCCAGTTCGCGCCCATGCACGTTGGTGGGTTCGGCGTTGTAGATCAGGTTCATAATGGCATCATGATCAAACAACACTGTCGGATCGATGTTCTTGAACGATGCGATACCGGCCCGGTGCGACAGTATCTGCTGTACCGTAATGCGCTTTTTACCGTGAGCGGCGAACTCCGGTATGTAAAAGCTGACCGGATTCATCAGGTTAATTTGGTTGCGCTCCTCCAGCAAATGGATGAGCATGGCGGTAATCGCCTTGGAAGCGGAAAACAAACAGAACGGTGTGTCCGGCGTGGCCACGATTTTTTCGCCGCTTTCACCAGGCCCGTTGCCTTTGGCGTGGCCGATGGAGCGATTCAGCAGGATCTCACCATGCCGGCGAATACAAATGGACAACGCCGGATAGGCTCCGGTCCGATACAAATCCTTTACCGCCTTCCAGATCACATGACGATCGTGGTCGGTGAGCCCCAGCAGCTCCGGGTCCATTTCGTTGTCGGCAATGCGGGTAATCCCGCGCAAAGATTTGGGTACCTGAATATTGTTTTCGATCATCCCCAATGGGTTCGGTAATGCCATCATCTCGACTACTGCTTCCGCCGCGGCGGCCCCTCTGTTGTTCTGTCTGCACAACCTGACTACGGGGAAACCCCCAGCAAATCAGCACCTTTCGGATAAATAAGGCCATAAGCCTACGAAAAATTATACACCCTGTCGACCAATTCATCTCGCTTGACTGATTGACCACTTAACAGCATACCTTCAGGGCCATAAAGCGTGTAAAATGACTGCGCATTTCCCGATTTCATTTAGGCCCAGACCAAGGAATGTGCTTGGGAATGCCGACATTCACGGAAGACTCTTCGACTTTTCAAGGTGTTACCTCATGGCAACAGACAGACCCGGAATCAACAGGCTCAGCGCCACCATTAAGGGCGCATTTCGAATCGGCCAGACCGTGCGCATTCTGGCACAAACCGGCATGGAGTGGATCATGGGTGACCGGCCACCAGCCCCTAAGCTGCTGCGTCAGACCTTCGAGCGACTGGGTACCACCTACATCAAATTGGGGCAGTTCATCGCCAGCTCACCGTCTGTTTTCCCGGACGATTATGTGGAAGAGTTCCAACTGTGCCTGGACAAGACCACCCCGGTACCGTTTTACATCATGAAACGGGTGCTGGAAAAAGAACTGGGAAAATCCCTGGAAACCGTGTTTGCGGAATTTGATCCGGTGCCCCTGGCCTCGGCTTCCATTGCCCAGGTCTATGCCGCCAAACTGGTCACCGGCGAAGACGTGGTGGTGAAAGTACAGAAACCCGGCGTGGAAAACATCCTGCTCACCGACCTCAATTTCCTCTATGTGGGCGCCAGAGTACTGGAATATTTTGTGCCCAACCTGGCCATGGCCTCCCTCTCCGACATCGTCGATGAAATACAGAAAGGCATGCTGGCAGAATGTGACTTTTATCAGGAAGCCAGTAACATCGGCGACTTTCACCAGTTTCTGGAAGAGACCGGCAACACCCAGGCCACCGCCCCCCGGGTTTATGAGCAAGCCTCTACCATGCGGGTACTGACCATGGAGCGCTTCTATGGCGTGCCGTTTACTGATCTGGAGAGCATTCAACATATCGTTCCCGATCCGGAATCCTCCCTCATCACCGCCATGAACACCTGGTTCTCCAGCCTGTTGTTCTGCGAATCCTTCCATGCCGATGTGCATGCCGGCAACCTGCTGGTATTGAAAGACGGCCGCATCGGCTTCATCGATTTTGGAATTGTGGGCCGCATCAAACCCAGCACCTGGGAATCCGTATCCAAATTCATCTGGGCCATCGGCCAGGAGAATTATCGGGAAATGGCGGAATCCATGCTGGGTATCGGCATGACCGACACCGAGGTGAACACCGAACGCCTGGCACAGGATATTGAAGCCCTTTACTCCAGCATGGATCGAGTGCTGCCGGACATGGATCTACACGCCGGTGACATGGCCTCCATCAGCGAGCACGAGGTCAATAAGGTGATGATGGATCTGGTGGGCATCGGCAAACGCCACGGCATTCACTTTCCCCGCGAATTTGCCCTGTTGCTGAAACAATTGCTGTACTTCGACCGCTATGTTCGCCTGTTGGCCATGGAGTCCAACATCTACATGGATGAGCGCTTGAACATCACACCGGATATGGACTGGAATATGATCCACTGATCCCGGTCAGGCACTGTAAAAATAGGCGATTGGGTGACAAACGCTCACCCAATCGCACTCACTTCCCCGTGAAACCTGATCAGAGAATACCCATCTCTTTTTTCTCCCGGTAGTAGGAAAAAATATCATCCAGGCTACGTCGCGGCTTGAAGCCGAAAGTCTTGTTGAAAAGACTACCATCGATGATCACCGGATACTTGTAGTAGTTCACAAGATAGGGCGGCCAGCCTTTCCAGTTCATACGCTTGCTGATCAGTTTCGGCAGCCCTTCCGGAATCGAAGGAATGGGCATGCGCCGACAGCCGCATTGGGTAACGGCCTCCTGATAACTGACCCAATCGTCGGTGGACACATTATAAATACCCGGCTTGTTCTGTTTGAACGCCAGGGTAACCGCGTGGGCCATGTCTTCTACATGAATAAACTGCATCATGGGGGAGAAGCCCATCAACACCGGCGCCATTTTACTGGATAACAACAGGCTCAGAGAGTTTAACACCCCCGGCCCGGAAATGTTGCAGGGCCGCAAAATGGTAATGTTCAACTCCGGATACTTCCACAGGTAAATATTGGCGAGATTCTCCAGTTCCACGGAATCCACCAGATCCATGGTCAGCTCGGACGCCTTCAGGGGTGCCTCTTCGGTCAGCAACGCCGGATTGTAGGGGCTGGCACCGTACACATAATAGGTGGACAGCACCACCACCTTGCGCACATCGTACTTATGGCACAGATCCAGTAGCCTCTGAGTACCCAGAACATTATGGTTGTAACGGTTGCGATGGGTGGACTCGTACAAGCCCATGCGCCCCAAGTGAATCACCGCCTCCAACTTGTGTTTGCGGAAGATATCCTCGAATCCACGCTTATTGTATTCGACCCGGTAACTGGACATCCCTTCGTCCAACTGCACCCGCCGGCGAAAATCCACCAGCACAACGTGGTAATCCTTTTTCAGTTCATTAATCACATACTGCGCCAGAGAACCACCGGCGCCGGTCACCAGAACTTCAGGTTTATGTTTGTGAATCATTCGAACCACCCACTCCTTTCCTGCAAACCACGCTGTATTAACGCGTTAATCTCATCCTTTACCCGTTCCACCTTCACAGCCACCTCATCCTCGCCGCCAATGGGGCCCGCAAACGTCATGGGTTTACCAAAATACAACCGCACCTTGGCCGGCAACGGTATGGGGGTGGTGACCGGAAAATAGGGCATTCCGAACAGGCGGGCCAGCCGTTTCAGATGAAACGGGGTGGGCATGGTTTCTTCACAACCCACAATCCCCACTGGAACGATGGGGGTGTTTTCGGTGATGGCCAGATGCATGAAACCCAGACCGAAGCGCTGCAGCTTGTAGCGTTTGTCCCAGGTTTTGCCGGACCCGCGCACCCCTTCCGGAAACACCACAATGGCCTCTTCGTTACGCAGCATCTTGGCGCAGTTTATGGGATCCCCCAACACCGCCCCCATCTCATTAAAGATGTTACCGACGAACGGAATCGTGGGAAACCAGCGTTCCACCATCACCCGCACAGCCCTAGGTGTATGGGGGTTGGTGGCCATGGCGTAGCCCACCAGGCTGCCATCAAAAGGTAACTGACCACTGTGATTGGCAATCACCAGCAAACGGCCGTTGGCGGGTATGTTTTCCAGCCCAAAGGCCTCCACCCGGAAGTAGTCTTCATAGATGGGCCGCATCACACTCAATGCGATTTTGACCGCGTCGGTGTTGTACCCCCATGGATCATAGCCAAAGGAACCCACCGGCTTTGGTATCTTATCCACCACGGCCTCCGTCGCCTCGGAGACCAGTAGGTTTTTCAACAAATTTCGGACACTCATGCACTCTCGCCTTTCATATTCCCGATCGGGCCCATATCCCTGCCCGTAGATTAAACACGCTCCCGCCGCAGGCCATTCCGGGCCGGCACTGACAGGTGTGAACTCTCTCCGATTTTTGATGCTCGCATGCATCGACGATGAAACAGGACGGAAGATGTTATTGTTTTAGGAAGGTACTGCCGCGGCATTGACGGGCAAATCGGTGCTCACCCTGCCGCTTTAAATTTTTTGAGCCGTCCAATAGAGCGCATTATAACAAACTTTTGATTCCTAACAGTAATCCTGGAGACAGCGAAATTGGGTGTACAGGCTATTTACACCAGCGGACGTCTGGCTTAGAGTCGCAAGGTTCGACTGGTTCCCATTAGCCGTAATTTTGAACAAAACCCACGCATATAAGTCAATAAAACAACTAAAATAAAATCATGCGGTCTTTAGCGACACAGAGGAAATCCAGATCGTGGCCAATGAAAAAGACGATAAACGCTTCAAGGCGACCACCCCCGGCAAGCGCTTTCTAAAGCTGGCGGGCATGTCTGCCAGCATCGCAAAAAACGTTGCAAGTCATAAGGTTAAGGGGCTGTTCAGAGATGACGCTGCCCACGCCCAAAGCCAGGAACAATTGTATTCCGATATCGGCAGGCAGATCGCCCAGACACTGGGGGAAATGAAAGGAGCGGTCATGAAAGTGGGGCAAATCGCCTCGCAAGTGAAAGACATGCTGCCCGATGAAGTGGCCAGTGCACTGGAGGTACTGCAGAAAGAATCCCCTCCCATGCCCTACCCCATGATCCGGCGTCAACTCATCAAAGCCCTGGGCGACACCCCGGAAAACCTGTTTGCCCATTTTGATGAAACCCCCTTTGCGGCCGCGTCCATCGGGCAGGTACACCGCGCGCTCACCAAAGAAGGCGAGGAATGCGTGGTGAAAATTCAGTACCCCGGGGTCAAGGAATCCTGCGATTCGGACCTGAAACACCTGAAACGGGCCCTGAAGCTGGCCGGTCTGGTGAAGGTAAGCCCGGAAGTGATCGACCAGACCTTTGAAGAAATCCGGCGCATGCTCTACGAGGAGCTGGATTACGTACATGAAGCGGAGAACATCAAGTTATTCCGCGACTATTACCAAAACCACCCCTACATCATCATGCCGGAGCTGATTGAATCCCTGTCCTCGGAAACCGTACTGACCCTGACCTATGTGGAAGGTGACCCGTTACAGAAAGTGAAGGAACCGGAATACAGCCAGGACACCATCAATCTCATCGGCTACCGTATTTTTGAAACCTTCGGCCGTCAGATATACGATTTGCGCGCCGTGCATTCCGATCCGCACCCCGGTAACTTTGCCTTTCGCCCGGATGGCCGCATTGTGCTTTACGACTTTGGTGCTGTAAAACGGATTCCCGAAGAGACCATTGATAAGCTGCGTAAACTGGTGAGCGATGCCATTGCCGGTAATGTGGATACTCTGGATGAACACCTGCTGGCCATTGGTGTACGCCAACTGGGGGGCAAGGAACCCGACCACGAGTTCTACAACGAATGGCTGGATATCTTTATGGCGCCGTTCAGGGATTACGAAGCGTTCGATTTCTCGGAATCCAACTTGCACAAGCGGATCATGGGCAAATTCAAACGGGACGGTTTGAAATACATCGGCTCCTTCCAGCCTTCGCCGGAAACCATGCATGTGGACCGCGTCATCAGTGGCCACTATTGGACCATGGTGGATCTGGGGGTAAAAGTCTCGTTCCGGCCCCTGGTGGATGAGATCGTGCTGCGAAAAGCCGCCGCATAGGCGGGGCGGCCTGTTCCCCCTACTGGTAGATCACCCGCTCAGGCTCTATGCGCTGGCTGCCATACCAGTTCATGGGGCGCAGGGTGACGATAATGTCTTCTGCCTTTAACCCGTGGACCGGCAGGGGCTGCATTAGCTCGATTTGGCTCTTTCCCTCAAAGACCGGAAAAACCTGGCGATTCATCGCCACAAACTTTTCCCCGGGCACCTCCACTTTCAGCAACATATCCACATAGAAGGTATAGGGCACATTGTCTCCCCGGGCCTCCAGCTGCGCCGAGCTTTTCAGGCGTGGTTGGAACATCTGCTCTTCTAGGGTGAGGGTCTGCCGGGAGATAACGAATTCAAGCTTGGGCACTTGCTCCAGTGCCTGCAGGCGCTGCTGCTGAACGGCCAGCTGTTCGCTCAGTTCATCCAGGCGTGCGGAGCCCTCCCCGCCACACCCGGTTACTGACATGGTGATTGCCAGCAGCCACCCTGCTCCCCGGCTCTGCCCTATCATAACGCCGCGTAATACGCTCTTCGCTTCAGCACTTTTTCCACGTACTGGCGGGTTTCCTTATGGGGCGCTTTCTTCACCAGGCGCTCCAGCACCTGTTCCGGGGTCATCCGGTTGATGGTATCGACGGCGTCGGTAAAACTGGCTTTGCCGATAAAGGCTCTGGCCACACTGGAAGCACCGGCATTGTAGGCCGCTATGGTGTAGTACAAGCGGCTTTCCGGGTTCTTGATGTCTTTCAGGTAATCGTAATACAGCACATTGAGATAGGCGGCCCCCACCTCGATATTCTTACGGGGGTTATACAGATACTGGGCACTGAGCAGGGAAGGCTTCTTGTACAGCTTACGGGTGGCATCCCGACCTGCAGTGGAGGGTACAATCTGCATCAACCCAAAGGCAGGAATATGGGATCGGGCCAACGGATTGAAATGGCTTTCCGTATGAATAATGGCCATCATTACATCGGAGCTCAACGCGAACCGCTGCGCATTTTTGCTGACCTCAGGGCGATACTCCACCACTTTTTTGCGAATACGGTTGTCCGGCAAGGGCACCACATAGGTGAGTTTCTTACCCGTGTTGACCGGAATCGCCGCCAGACTCAGGCTGGCGTTCAGCGCCTGGTAACGAATCGATGAATTACGCATCAAGGTTGCGGCTTTGTTGCGAACATCCTCCGCCGTGGGCCGGGGGGAATTGAACAACTCTTTCAGCACCAGCTCATTGCTTGCGTCAGAAGCCTTAATTTCCTTACCCAGGTTGGCATAGGTGGCATTAATGGCGCGCTGAATTGGATCCCCTTCCAGAGCAGCGGCGATGGAGGTACCTAAAGTGCGCTGCAACTGGCTGCCCGCCTTCTTGGACATGGCGGCAAAATCCAGGCGACCGCCCTGGTAAATACTGTCAACACTGATTTCAATCTGGTTGTGTTCGAAGTCCACTACCCGTTTGGATGAATAATCTCCGGAATAACTGACCCAACGGGTCTCACTGCTCACCTCCGGTGCGGACCAGTGAGTGCGAATACGCTCCTGCTCCTCTTTCAACGCAGCCCCGTAGGCGGTGGCCAGCGCCTGTTGCTCTTTCTGCTCGGGTGTCATGGCAATGGTTTTACGGTCTTTCAACAGCGGGCTGTCACCGCGATCATCACGCTCTATTACCCAGCCGCCATTGGCAATGCCGTTGCTGGCCGACAACACCATCACAGACACCAGCAAACACTTACGAACCATGCCGTTATTCAGATACGTTACTGCAGACACCTACAACCTCGTCAGCTAACTCTCTTTTTCATTCAAAGTTCATTCATTCAATGTTCAGTGTAGTTGCTCAGGCTTGCCTGAGAGCCGCCAAATGACGAGTGGGTCTCAACCCGGAACGGCAATGGTTAGCAACTATTCCACTTACCCGGAAATTATGACAAATTCCCCGCATTCAGGCGCAAACCGGTTAGAATTTATCCAGCCCTTCCCAGCGGACCTTATAACTGCAAGCCGGAACTCTTATGCACCTGAGTAAGCAAGCACTCACAACTTCTGTGACATTTTGTAACTCAACGGGAGCGGGATTCTGACTCATCCAGATACATAAAAGACAGAAACGTGGTAAACAGGGATACAAATACAATAAAGGGCAGCGCAGGCTCGATCAGCACGATCAACCCGGCTATGATCCAGAAGCTCTTCACCTGCTGGCGCCGCCGGCGATAGGCCTTGCACAGCCTGCGGTGTGAACCATGTTTCGGATCCGGGCGGGCGGATGATGTGCATTCGGTCTTCAGTACAGCCCACAACACTCGAAGCAACCACATACGTCTGTCCCCTTGTTTTTGTGGCCAATCGTTTGTAAGTATAGGCTGGGTTACAAGCCTCTCATTGAAACCCGCGCATAAATTTGGAATTATTTGGAAAAACGAGACTGGGCAGGGAAAGCACCAGCATAACTATTATCGACAGGATGTTCGCCTTGGGTCGAAAAACATGAAATCAATAGGATTAACTACAGGGGCTTGGGGGTTATTGTTGCTGTCCTGCATGAATATTCATGCAGAAGCCGTTGACCAGGAAAGCTATCTCGATATCACCGAATACCGCACGGAACACAAGACCCACGTCTGGCCTGATGGTGCCCGCTACGAGGGTGAGTGGTCCGGCAACCAACCCCACGGCTATGGCAGCCTCACCTACGCCAATGGCGCCCAATACTGGGGCCGCTTTGATCATGGACGCCGCCAGGGCCATGGCGTCATGAAATACACCAACGGGGACGAATACGAAGGTAACTGGCACAAGGATCAACCCCAGGGTAGCGGCGTGAAACGCTACGCGGCGGGCTCCATCTACGAAGGTGAGTTCAGGGATGGCCAGCCCAATGGGAAAGGCAAACAAACCTATATCGACAACACCTACTACCAGGGCAGTTGGCATCAGGGTAAACCCCACGGCTACGGCAAGCTGACCTTTATTTCCGGTGGCGAATATGAGGGCTCCTTTGATAACGGCAAGCCCCATGGCAAGGGCCACTACTACTATCCCAACGGTGATGTGTACTCCGGGCAGTGGCGTAACGGCAACCAGGATGGCAAGGGCCGTATCGACTACAGCACCGGCGGTTACTACGAAGGGGATTTTGTGGAAGGCATGCGGCACGGTGACGGCATCCTGGTATCGGCCCTGGGCAGTCAGTACCGCGGTTCGTTCAAGCACAATAATGCCCACGGCACCGGCACCTGCACCAATGCCGGCAAATCCAAACCCTGCCAGTACCGGAACAACAAACTGGTAAAAGCCACCTCGGTTGCCACAACCGCCACCCGCACCGCCACCGTTGCGCTGGCCGCGGTAGCCACGGAAACCGCGCTAGCCAAGGAAAAGGTGGCCGCCCCCACCACAGCGCAACCGGTGGCCCCCCGCCAAAAGCCAACACCAGCGCCAGCCACTGTTTCCCGGCCGGCCAAGCCTGAACACAAAGCGGCAGCCGAATCCCCTCCACCGGCCCCTGCACCCGTGGCCAAGCCTTTTGTGGCGGCCACGGCAGTGGCGGCCAACACTGCCCCGGCAGCGGCAAAGGCCAGCAGCAAACAGAAGTATGCTGCTGCCACCATGGCCATACCGAATTCAAAGCAGCAGTTCACACAAACCCTGAGCCAAGAAAAGCAAAAGCTGAAACACCTCACGGTGGCAGACCTGCGTCAGGATCGCAGCGATATTTATTTCAGTGACAACTGGGAGGCCAAAGACCTGATGGCCATACCGGAACAGGCTTGGTGGCAAAAACGGGCATCCCTGTTTTCAGATGCTGTGTACATCGTATCCCGGCATGGTGATACCGAACTCCGCATGGTCATTGCCGACTACAAGGGCCCGGGCACTTACACCATCAAGGAGGCGGTAGTCACCTCAGAATCCGCCGACGTCAATGCAACAACATTGGAATCCGGCACCATTGTGGTGGAGTCCGAGCAGGGCGACTGGATCAGTGGCTCATTTCAGTTTGAAGTAAAAGACGATGACAAGGGTCAGCAGTTGGCGTTTCACCATGGCGCCTTCCGGCTCAGCACCAAAGACAACCTGCCCGTTATCCGACGCTGAACACCACCGCCAACCAAAAAAGCCGCACTCATTACCAGTGCGGCTTTTTCTTGGCTACGCTCGAAACACGTCCTCTTACCAGTGAACGCCGCGCATCAGGTAGGCGAAGGCCATTTGCTCCGGTGACACCACCGGCGCCGGTGCCGACTCATCGCTGTTGCCTTTGGCCGCCGCCGAATCCGGGAACATACGGAATCCGGTATTAATGACGATTTCTGCAAACTTGGGTGCAACCGCATGCACCACCTGCCCAAACACACCCAGCTTGGTGGCAATACGTTTGCTGCGATAAATCACTGCCTCTGCCACCATATCGGCGGCTTCTTCCGGGCTGATGGTAGGAACATTATCGTAGATCTTTGTGGGGGCGATCATTGGGGTGCGCACCAATGGCATATTGATCGTCGTAAAATGAACGTTGCAGTCGGAATACTCCGATGCCGCACAGCGGGAGAACGCATCCAACGCAGACTTTGATGCCACATAGGCACTGAATCGTGCCGGCATGGTCAGGGTACCGATGGAAGAGATATTGATGATATGGCCACTGCGATTTTGCTCCATCACGGGGAGAAAATTCATAATCAAACGCAATGAGCCAAAATAGTTCAACTGCATGGTCCGTTCAAAATCATGGAAGCGATCATAGGACAGGTTAATAGAGCGGCGTATAGAGCGGCCAGCATTGTTCACCAGAATATCCACCCGCCCGAAATCCGCCAACACCTGCTGCGCAAAACGATCGCAATCTTCCATGCTGGCAATATCCACACTGTAGGAATACACCTTGCCGCCTTTCTCTTCAATCTCCTGCTTGGCTTTTTCCAGCTTGGTGGGTTTGCGGGCGGCCATAATGATCACCGCACCAGCCTCCGCCAGTTTAATCGCCGTGGCCTTGCCGATACCGGACGAGGCGCCGGTCACCACCACAATCTTGCCGGCAACACGCCCTTCCAGGGTGCGATCAATAAACAGGTCGGGATCCAGATTGCGCTCCCAAAAATCCCACAACCGCCAGGCATAGGATTCCAGTTTCGGGCATTTGATGTTTGAACCTTCCAGCGCGGCCTGCGCCTCACGATTATCAAACTTGGTGTAATAACGGGTAAATTTCAACACCGCACGGGGAATGCCCAAATCCTCCAACACCGTGTTGGTGATGCGTCTTACCGGTGGCAGGGTTCCCAATGTTTTACGCAAAAACGGCGGCATAAAACTGAACATGCGTGTGTCCACCCGCATATTCATTTGCGGCGCGTGGCCAGCGCGGGCAAAGATATTGATCACTTCGCCGATTTTGTAATGGGTCTCATCGGTGAGGTGGAAGCACTTACCGTCCAGCCCATCCTGGTGCGCCAGATGATCCAGGGCATCGGCCACATAATCCACCGGCACCAGATTGAATCGCCCCCCTTCTATACCCACCATGGGCATCCAGGGCGGCAGTAATTGACGCAGCTTTTTAATCAGGCTGAAGAAATAATAGGGGCCGTCGATCTTATCAATCTCACCGGTTTTGGAGTGGCCAACCACCATGGCGGGGCGATAGATTCGGTAAGGCACCTTGCACTGCTTGCGCACCAGGCCTTCCGCTTCATGCTTGGTGCGCAGATAGGGATCGTCCAGGTTTTCCGCTTCTTCAAACATATCCTCGCGGAATATACCGGGATACATGCCCGCCGCCGCAATGGAACTCGTATGATGAAAACAGCCGGCCTGCAAAGCCTTGGCTGCCCCCATGGCATTGCGGGTGCCTTCCACGTTGGCCATGATCTGCTCGGATTCTCCCGCTTCCAGATCATAAACTGCGGCCAGATGGAAAAAGTGATTCACCTGACCCCGCAGCTTGTCCTGGTCGGCGTCACTGATACCCAGCTCCGGTTGGGTTAAATCCCCCATCACCGGCACCACCCGACCATCAAGATCCCCTACTTTCTTGCGCAGGGTTTCCACCTTGCCCAGTGATGCTTCACGGCACAGTACGTAAATCGTACCTTCCCGTTGCAGCAGGTTTTCCACCAGATAACGGCCAATAAAGCCGGTTGCACCTGTTACAAAATACGCCATAACCAATACCTCATAATATTCCCTTAGCCAGCCTGACTAAGCATTTCCCACTTAAAACACATCAACAAAAGTCATACCAGAAACGATCGGCCATCAGGCCCTGGACAGCTCACCACTGAACGCAGGCGCTCCCAACACCTCCGCCTGTATGGATTTGAACTCATCCACAAAATCATCAATCATTGCCTGCGGCTCCGGCACCAGCGCCGCATCGGCAACAAAACCGAACTCGACCTTATTGTCGTAACTCAGAATACTCACACCAATACCAATACCACCGGATTGCGGCACCCAGAACATCGGCTTGGATAGCTTTTTTCCTTTCAGAATAACCGGCTCAGATGGGCCCGGAACATTGGTCATCACTGCGGACGCTTTGCTGGAGAAAAACCTCAACGCCCAACGTTCCACGGCGCTGGGGAAATAGCCCAGCATGCCCAGAATGTTATAGCTCATCTGTGCCTGCATGCCGTTCTTCAGTTTTTTCATATTGCACTGCACGGCTTTGATGCGCCCTTTAACGGAGTCCTCGCCCACCGGCAACGCCAGATACACAAGGCCAAAGCGATTACCCAGCTGCAACGCTTCTTCCAGGGGCCGCAGGTTCACCGGAATAGTAGCCCGCACACAGACCCCCGCAACCGGCTCTCCGATTCGTTGAAGGTAGCGGCGCAAGCTACCGGCAACGCAACCTAGGATGACATCATTGATGGTGCAGCCCATGGCTTTACCAACCTCTTTTACCTCATCCACCGGCAGTGACGGTGCCCACCCCACTTGTTTGTGAGGGGATAGATCACGCTTGTAAGCGGTCTTCGAATCCGGGCGACATAAGGACACCCGCAAAGCCTCGAACAACCAGGCAGCGCCAAAGGCCACACCATAGGCAGAATTGGATAACAAAAAAGCCAGCCGGTGCCACGGGGCACCGGATTTGGGCTTACGCTCCGGCATTTTAAAGCGAGCTGCCGGAGAACTGTGCAGCACCGAGTGATCTGCAATGGAATCCAGAACCGAGATCAGCGCAATGCCATCGGCGTAGCTGTGATGAACCCGCACCAGCACCGCGCTGCCTGATTTATAGTGAGATAGAAAATGAAACCGCCACAAAGGCTTGTCAGAAGCCAGGGGTTCAGGGATCAGCTTGCACACTGCTCCGCGCAACGCCGCCTCGCTATCACCCTGTTCGTCGATAGTAAGAGTGGTCAGGTGATAATCCATGTCTATGTGCGGCAACTCTTCCCAAAAGTAGTGACCGCCCTCGCATACCGGACGCTGACGAAAGCGCTTGTGCTGGGCCAGCAATCGCTCCTCCAACAACGCCTGAAATTCATCCTGGCCCATGGGCTCATCAAAAAACAACAAGCCATTTATCACCATCAGATTCTCGTTGGAATCCATGCGCAACCAAGCCGTATCGACGTTGGTCATTGGCTCCCGTGCCAATTGGTTGAAAGTCCTCATAATTCATTCCCTTAGCCCTGCTGGCTGCTGCAGGCAGCCATTGGGTACACAAAAAGCGATGCATATTTCAGCAAACAAGTGTTTGCCAATATACTCCATTTTTTATAAAACGCAAGAATCAAGTGGCGATTAACGCCAGAAAAGTGGCTAAATCAGCCGCTTTAAACCAACAATCAGACAAACCTGCTTCTGAAATTTGCTTTTTGAGCAAACACTTGTACACTTAACTCCACTATCCATAGCATCGCTGCCGGTCCCTGCCACCTCATTCCAATGGCCCAGTAAAGACCAGTATGGCGCAGACTGCGTGAAGTGCCTTAACAATAATACGGATCAACATGACAGAGCCCCTGACCAGAGCCGAACAAAAGCAGCAGACCCGCAACAACATCATGGCTGCTGCTTTGAAGAAGATGAATGAAGACAAGGGTTTTTCCAGCCTGGGATTGCGGGAAGTAACCAAAGAAGCCGGCATCGCCCCCGCTTCTTTTTATCGCCACTTCAAGAACATGGAAGAGCTGGGATTGGCTCTGGTGTCTGAGGCAGAAACGGCGTTGCAGGCTATATTGCAGGATGCCAAAGCGCAGGAGGAAAAAGGCGAGGACATTGTGGAAAGCAGCGTTGCGATCTGCATGCAACACTTTCACGACAACGGCGCCCTGTTCCGCGTTTTGGCGCGGGAAGCCACCGGCAACTCACCCTTGATTCGGCGCGCCATTCAACGCTGCCTGATGACGCTCAACCACCAACTGGCAGAGATCATCGAGCTGGAAATGCGGCGCCGGCATCGCAAAATCACCAATCCCCTGTTCATTGCCGAAGCCATTTCCACCCTGGTGTTCAATTTGGGGATTGCCAGTGCGGACTTACCCTACGCCAAGCAGAAAGAAGCGGAAAAACGCCTGGCCCATCATATCAGGGCCATATACTGGGGTGCGGAAGCCATGGCGAATTCGCAGCACATGTCGCGCAATATGATGCTGTCCTGATTATTTGACCGCAACACCGGCAATGATGGGAGCCATCAGCGGCGGCACCTTGGGATGATCAAAATCCTTGATGTGCTGATAGTGAAAGCCGGCGTTCTCAAACAGGCAACGGGTATCCCGGGTGATCTCGCATCCACAGGCCAGTTTGCGCCAAAGCGGATTGATTCGTTTCTGCCAGGCTCTGACACGGGGGCGGTTTGACGCCACATGCTCATAGAACACCAGTTTGCCACCGGGCTTTAATACACGGCGCATTTCTTCCACCGCCTGTTCCGGTTCGGGTATGGTGCAAAACACCAGGCAGGCAACCACACTGTCGAAGCTGTCATCCTCGAATGGCAAGGCCCTGGCGTCTCCCACCTGCAACTGCACAGGAAAGTCATGGCCGGTCTGCTGCACAACGCGCTGCGCTTTCTCAAGCATGGCCGCCACCGGTTCAATGCCTACCACCTCCATCACCGCCGCTGAGTAGAACCCCAGGTTGGCACCGGTACCCGCCCCGATCTCAAGCACTCTTCCCTCTGCCTGCGCAATCAGCTCGGCAATTTCCCGGCGAAAGGTTTTTGTGGCCTTTTCCATAAAATACGGAAATATTTTATCTTCATAAAAACTCATGCTTGAACTCTCATTGGTGCGGCAGGCTGGTGTGGTATGAATCAGCCACCATACAACACCAGCCTGCTGCAAAGTTCAATTGTTGAAAACGTCAAGCTTGCGGCCGCTTTGCCACAAACCCTATCTGACGCAACAGTTGGTCCCCCCAGTAAAACAACAACAGACAGGTGCAAATCATGCTGGCACCAATGGCCAGTGTCTCGGTTACCGTTTCACCATTCAAAAACACCCCCAGTGATATGGCCAGCACCGGCGTAATCATGGTGACCAGCGCCACCGAACTGGCCGCCAGATGCTTGAGAATGTAGAAATAGCAGAAAAACCCGATAAAGGAACCGAACAAAGTAAGGTACAGGATAGCGGCGATGGCCCTGGGGTGCGGCGAATCCACTTCCAACCCAATGAACAGGCCAGCCACCAGATACAGCGGCGCGGCCAGGGTGAGCGATCCCACGGTTTGTGCCAGCGGATGCATATCAATACTGTGACGCTTGATCAGCACACCACTGAGGGAAAAGCACAACATACCAATGCCCACCAACACGAAACCGGCATAACTGCTGTCGGTCAACGTCATATCCTGACTGAAGATCACCAACAACCCGCCCAGGCCCGTGGCCACCGCAAGCCATTTCGCCAACGAAAACGGCGGCTCATCCAACAGGAAACGCGCCAGGATGGCCGACGCCACCGGCGACAAGCCGAACAAAACCGAGATCATACCGCTGGTGATGTATTTCGCGCCGATGTACACGCACATCAAGCCAAAAAACAAACCGATATTGGATATGGCGTAGATTTTCAACGCCTGCCGATGCCAGGGCACCGTCACTTTTAACAATCGCGCCGCAATCCATCCGATAATCGCCGCTAAAAACATGCGGCTAAACGCACCGGCAAGGGGGGACAACCCCTCCGAACTCCATTGCACTCCCAAGGGCGTGGTGGCCCAAACCAATATTACTGCAAGATAAGCAGCTGGCACTGACATGACAGGTTCACTCCTATTTCCTCCTTCACGATGAACGCTTTGTTTCAGTAACCTGCCGCCTAAAACAGAAAAAGGCCGCAGGTTACTGGAACGCTGCGGCCTTTTTAAAACCGGGATCAGAATGTTTGCTTTATTCCCTCACCCTCCCGCAGCTCTTTCTGCCATGCGCCATACGCGGACGCGCGCCATCGCACAGCGTTTAAAGGCTGCGTTAATATGGCGAATGCTGAAAGCTGCGGTGTGAGTATTCATTGCTGTCTTTGAAAAAAACGTTAACTTGGTTTTGAATGAGATACACTATAGGGGCTGGGTTAAATGCAGGTCAACGCTTTTTTCTCGCTTTAAGAAATAATTCACACAACGAATTCAAAACAGGAATGGATCAGTCATTCATGAACGTGTACCTGGTGGGCGGCGCAGTACGGGACAAGTTATTGAATCTTCCGGTGAAAGATCGGGACTGGGTGGTGGTGGGTGCAACACCGGATGAACTGTTGCAACAAGGTTACCAGGCAGTGGGTAAAGATTTTCCGGTGTTTCTGCATCCTCAAACCCACGAGGAATATGCCCTGGCCCGCACCGAGCGTAAAACCAAAGCCGGATACACCGGATTTGAGTGCCACTTCGGCCAGGACGTTACCCTGGAGCAGGATCTGTCTCGCCGCGACCTGACTATCAACGCCATGGCCGAAGCCGGCGATGGCACTCTGGTTGACCCTTACGGCGGCCGGCAGGATCTGGAAAAACGAACCTTACGTCACGTGTCCCAGGCCTTTGTGGAAGACCCGTTACGGGTATTAAGGGTGGCCCGTTTTCTTGCCCGTTATCATCACCTGGGGTTCACCGTTGCCGCCGAAACCCAGAGCCTGATGCACACCATCGCAGTAAGCGGCGAACTGCAGCACCTGACCCCTGAGCGGATCTGGGTGGAAACCGAAAAAGCATTACTGGAACCCAGCCCCTGGCGCTACTTTGAAGTGTTGCGTGAATGCGGTGCCCTGGCCGAGATATTTCCGGAACTGGATGCGCTTTTTGGTGTGCCGCAACCAGAACAACATCACCCGGAAATCGACACCGGCCTGCATGTCATGATGACATTACAGTCGGCAACAGGATTGCTGTCACACAGTGGCTCGACATCAGAAACGGATTGCACACCGGCATTCAACGCCGAGCAACGGGTTGCCATTTTGTTTTCACTGCTGTGCCACGATCTGGGCAAAGGCTTAACCGCACCGGATCAGTTACCCAGCCACCCCGGCCACGAAGACATCAGCGAGCACCTCAGCAAAAAAGTCTGTGCACGTTGGCGGGCACCCAATCCGGTAAAGCGCCTGAGCAGCCTGGTGGCCCGTTACCACACCCACAGCCATCGCGCCTTTGAACTGAAACCCAGCACCGTTATGCGTTTGCTGGAAGCTCTGGATTACTTCCGCCGACCGGAAACCCTGAGTTTGTTTTTAACGGCCTGCGAGGCCGATGCCAAAGGCCGCACCGGATTGCAAGACCGACATTACCACCAGGCCGACTACCTGCGGGATTGCGCACAGGCCGCCAGCAATGTGCAGGCCCAAGCCCTGGTTAACCTTGGTTTCAAGGGGGAAACCCTGGGCATTGAATTACGCAAGCGGCGCATCGATGCCATACGCGACATGAAACACAGCTATGTCCGGCCTTGAGTAACACCACTTACAACACGGCAAGGCATCGCTGGGCAGATAAAAATGCAGAAAAGAAGGAAATCAACATGAGTGATGAGAAAGTCGCCCTGATCACGGGCTCGGCAAAGCGCATTGGAGCGTATACAGCGCAATACCTGCACGAACGGGGTTACGCTGTGATTCTGCATTACCGCAATAGCGCACAATCTGCCAAAGCCCTGCGCGATAAACTGAACCACAACCGCCCCCATTCCTGCATTGCCCTGCACGCCGACCTCTCATCGCCCGATGCCTGGCCACAACTGGCGGAGCAATCCGGCAGTTGGAAACACCGACTGGATCTACTGGTCAACAACGCTTCGGCGTTTTACCCAACAGCGCTGGGCCAAACCACCTTGGAACAGTGGCATGACCTGTTTGCCAGCAACGCCCAGGCGCCTTTTTTTCTCAGCCAGCATCTGGCCCCCTTGCTGAAAGCAAACCAGGGTTGCATCATCAACATTATTGATGCGCTGGCCGAACAGGCGAACCCGGATTTTATCCCGTACAGTATGGCCAAAACTGCATTGCGCACGCTGACCACCGCGCTGGCCAAGGCCCTGGCACCGGAGGTACGGGTCAACGGCATTTCACCCGGCGCCATGCTGTGGCCCGACGGGGAACACCAATTAACCGAACAACAAAAACAAAAAATTCTGCAGCAGATTCCCCTGCAGCGGGTGGGCACTGAATGGGATATTGCCCGCACACTTTATTTTCTGGTTGAAGAGGCCCCCTATATCACAGGGCAGGACATTGCGGTGGATGGCGGCAGAAGCCTGAACTCAGTTCAGCTCCACGCGCCATAGAGCCTGTTTTGACTTATCGTATTCGGCCCACAGCTCCCCATAGGAGCGCTGCAGTTGTGGGTGCAATTCAGTACCGGCCACATCCGCCAACGGCCACAGGACAAAGGCATTGTGCACGATTTCATCCCGTGGCAATGCCACTCCGTCAATGACACCCACGCAGTCATCGTAGGTGAGGATATCAATATCCAGGGTTCGCGAACTGAATTTGGGGCCACCCCGTACCCGGCCGTTTTCATCCTCGATGGCCTTGATCTTGCGCTGCAATTCCCCAACGCTGGACCCGGTATGAAGCCCCACCACCAGGTTATAGAAATTATCGCCGTCAAACCCCACCGCTTCACTTTCATAAACCGGCGACACCACCAGCTCACCAAATACCTGGCGCAGCGTGTCCAGTGCCACCCGTATATAATGGTGACGGTTGATGTTACTGCCCAGACTCAAATACACCCTTGCCATCAGGGCTTTTCTCCCCGTTCGATGATCACACCCACATCCCGCGCGGCTTTCACAGCCGCAGGCTTACTGACGCGCAGGCGCAGCCAGGGTACACCGAATTCCTGCAGCACCACCGACGCCACCTGTTCCGCCAATGTTTCCACCAGCTGGAACCGGCTGTCTTCCACAAACTGCACAACACGGGTGGACACCGCCGCATAATCCAGGGCATCGGCGATGTCATCGCTGGCTGCGCTCTTACTAATATCGCAGGCCATCTCCAGCTCCAGGCTGAGGGGTTGCCTGATGGCACGCTCCCAGTCCAGCACCCCGATCACGGCTTGAATCTTAAGGTCACGTATATAAACAATATCCATTCTCTGGCCACCTTGCGCGTAATTGCTGGCAATCTACCAAGATGCCCCCCATGTGACAACTTGAGCACACCCGGCTTAAATGAAACAATGAGCGCCCATCCACCCGGGAGACTGTGTTCTGGAAAGCCTGTTAGCCATTGTTCTATGGATTTTTTCCTACCTGCTGGGGTCCATATCGGCCGCCATTCTGGTGTGCCGGCTGTTCGGCTTTGCTGACCCCCGCTCCGAGGGCTCCCACAACCCCGGCGCCACCAACGTGTTGCGGGTGGGCAACACCTTTGCTGCCGCACTGACGCTGGTGGGGGATGTGGCCAAAGGCGTGGTGCCCGTGATCATTGCCCGCCGCCTGGGCATGCCGGAAAGCATGGCGGCACTCTGTGGCTTCTGCGCCTTTCTGGGCCATCTGTATCCGGTGTATTTCGACTTTCGCGGCGGCAAAGGTGTAGCCACTGCAATGGGAGTGCTGGCCATTCTGCATTGGCCTTCCATGCTGGTGGTGGGCGCTATCTGGCTACTGGTTTTTTTCAGCACCCGCTTCAGCTCTCTGGCCTCCATTGCTGCCTTTTTTCTGGCGCCCCTGATCATGCTGATCACCCACCCGGAGCTGTTTCACCCCATTTTGGTATTGAGCCTGATGCTGTTGTTCCGCCACCGGCACAACATTCTGCTGCTGATCAAGGGGCAGGAGCAGGGCTTCCGCCTGCCCCCAAAAGACTAGCCTGATAATTCAGACAGGGGCCAACGGGCCCGCACCTGCACATTGAGATTGGATTCCACGCCCGCCAGCAAACGCTGGTATCCCGCATAGGCGATCATGGCGCCGTTGTCGGTGCAATAACGCAACTGGGGGTAAAACACGTCGGCCTTTTCTTTGGCAACCATCTCGGCCAGCTTCTGTCGCAACAGCGTATTGGCACTGACACCACCGGCCACCACCAGCCGGCTGGCGCCGGTCTGACGCAGCGCACGGCGGCATTTCAGGGCCAGAGTATCCACCACCGCATCCTGAAACGCCCAGGCTATATCCGCCACATCCTGCTGCGTCAGACCACCCTCCTGCCCGGCACAATCATCCCGGGTGTTAAGGGTAAAGGTTTTCAAGCCACTGAAACTGAAATCCAGTCCAGGCCGGTCCACCATGGGGCGAGGGAACTGAAAACGGCCGCCGACACCCAGCTCGGCGGCCCGCGCAATGGCCGGCCCACCGGGATAACCCAGCCCCAGCATCTTGGCGGTTTTATCAAATGCTTCCCCGGCGGCATCATCCAGGGATTCCCCCAGGATTTCATAGCGGCCGATGGACTCCACATTAACCAACTGGGTATGGCCGCCACTCACCAGCAATGCAATAAAGGGAGCCTGGGGCGCGGGATCCTCCAGCAATGGCGCCAACAGATGGCCCTCCATATGATGCACGGGAATAGAAGGCATGCCCCAGGCAAAGGCCAGGCTCTTTGCCAGCGCGGCCCCCACCATAAGAGCCCCCACCAGGCCGGGCCCGGCGGTATAGGCAATGGCATCCAGATCCGATTGCGCACAACCGGCCCGCTGCATCACTTCATCAATAAGGGGGATCAATTTGCGCACATGATCACGGGAAGCCAGTTCCGGCACCACCCCCCCGTATTCCGCGTGCAACTCGATCTGGCTGTACAGGGCATCCGCCAGAATACCCTGCTCACTGTCGTAAATCGCAACACCTGTCTCATCACAGGACGTCTCAATGCCTAGAATTCGCACAAATTTCGCCTAATCCGTTTAATCAACAACCCCCGCAGGGAGAATTCCACGCAGTTTACCAAAAACCGGCTTTGCATTTAGCCATCAATGCCATTAAAATGCGGCACCCTTATGGCCACAGGCCTAGTAAGAACTGGTTTTTGTACCGTAAACAGAATTCATAAGTAAGGTGATTTGTTAATGCCTAATGTAAAGGTTAAAGAAAACGAGCCATTCGACGTAGCCCTGCGTCGCTTCAAGCGTTCCTGCGAAAAAGCGGGTGTGTTGGCGGAAGTTCGCCGTCGCGAGTTTTACGAGAAGCCCACCCAGGTTCGCAAGCGTAAGCAAGCCGCCGCCGTCAAGCGTCACGCCAAGAAAGTGGCTCGCGAACAGATCCGTCGCAAGCGCCTGTTCTAAGCCCCATTACGCTGCAAATACCTTACACAAACGCCGGCGGGCTTGCCCCGATCCGGCGTATTGTTGTTTTATTAGCTTTCTCTTTTGACCAGAACGGAAATCACCATGTCAGACATCAAAAGCAAACTGAACGATGCCGTTAAAGAAGCCATGCGCGCGAAAGACAAAGAGCGCCTGGCCACCCTGCGCCTGGCCACTTCGGCCCTGAAACAGGTGGAAGTAGACGAACGCATTGAGCTGGACGACACCCGCGTGCTGGCGATTCTGGATAAGATGGTGAAACAGCGCAAAGATTCCGTAGAACAGTTCACCCAGGGTGGGCGCGATGACCTGGCCCAGAAAGAACTGGCGGAAATTGAGGTGCTGAAAGGATTCCTGCCCGCCGCCATGAGCGAAGATGACGTTGCCGCCATCATTCAGTCTGCCATCGCGGAAACCGGGGCCGAAGGCATGAAAGACATGGGCAAAGTCATGGCCGTGGTGAAACCCCAGGTTCAGGGGCGTGCCGATATGGGCGCGGTCAGCAAGAAGGTTAAAGAGCTGCTGGGGTAATCCCCGCCCCCATGGCCGGCCGCATACCCGAAACCTTTATCGATGATGTTCTTGCCAGAACCGATCTGGTGGAACTCATCGACAGCTATGTGCACCTGAAACGCACCGGCAAAAACTACTCGGCCTGCTGCCCGTTCCATCAGGAGAAAACCCCTTCTTTTACCGTCAGCCCCGAAAAGCAGTTCTATTACTGCTTTGGCTGCGGTGCCAGTGGTAACGCCATCGGCTTTCTGATGGATTACACCCGCCTGGGGTTTGTGGAATCCATTGAAACCCTGGCCCGCAACCTGGGCCTGGACGTGCCCCGTGACGAGGATTTCAGCCAACCACGGGAGAATCACCAGCCGCTGTTTCACATTCTGGAAGCGGCCACCGCCTTTTACGAGCAACAGTTACGCAATCCCAAAACCCGCGAACGCCCGGTGAACTACCTGAAACAACGGGGCCTGTCCGGGCAAACCGCCAAACAGTTTCGCCTGGGCTACGCACCCCAGGGCTGGGACAACCTGATCAACGCACTGGGCAAAAGCGATACCGACCTCAACCACCTGATTAAAACCGGGCTATTGATCGAAAACGATCAGGGGCGGCGCTACGACCGCTTCCGCGACCGGGTGATGTTCCCCATCCGCGACAGCCGCGGCCGGGTCATTGCCTTTGGCGGCCGGGTGATGGGGGATGACAAACCCAAATACCTGAACTCACCGGAAACCCCGGTATTTCACAAAGGGCGCGAACTTTACGGCCTGTATGAAGCCCGGCAGGCCAGCAACAAGATCCGCCGCTTTGTGGTGGTGGAAGGCTACATGGATGTCATCGCCCTGGCCCAGTTCGGCATCCCCTACGCCGTGGCCACCCTGGGCACCGCCACCAGCCGCGACCATATCGAGACACTGTTTCGCCACAGCGAAGAGCTGATCTTCTGTTTTGATGGCGATGAAGCCGGCCGCCGGGCGGCCTGGCGCGCACTGGAAAACGCCCTGCCCACCGCCCGCGATGGACGCCAGATCAAATTTCTGCTGCTGCCGGAAGGGGAAGACCCCGACACCCTGGTGCGGCAAAACGGCAAAGACTACTTTGAAGGCCTGCTGGACGAGTGTGACACCCTGTCGGAGTACTTTTTCAAGCACCTTGCCGCCGAGGTGGATACCCGCACCATGGATGGCCGCGCCCGCCTGGCCAGCCTGGCCAAACCGCATCTGGAACAGCTGCCGGCCGGTGTGCTGCAGCAGCTGATGCTGAAACGGCTGGGGGAGATCACCGAGCTGGAAGACATCCAACTGGCAGCGCCGCTAGCCGCCAAGGCAGCGCCCCCCCGGCAAGCGGATGAATTTGCAGACTATTCAGAGTTTGAGGGGTTGCATTCTGATCAGCCACCCCCATATCACGACTACGATGGGGAATCTACAGGCTCCGGCCCGTCAAGATCGCCCCGCCCCAAGCCCGTCAGACGGCAGGCCCTGGATAAAAACAAGAAACGGGACGAGATCTCCCTGGTGGATGCCACCATCCGCATGCTGCTCAATGCACCACGCCAGGCAACCGGCTTGACGCTGCCGGACGAACTGCAGCAACTGCAACTGCCGCGAATGGAAACTTTACTGGAACTATTTGAATTTATTAAACAAAAGCCCGATGCATCCACCGCAGCCATCCTTGGCCACTGGCAGAACCGGGATGACAGCGACACCATTTTCAAACTGGCCGCCAAAGAGTTTCTGCTGCCCAACGACGAGCAGGGCCCCGAACTTGGCGACGCAATACGACGACTTTATTTACAGAAAGTGGAGCAGGATCTGGATCAAATCATCGCCGAAGGCGTCAAAGACAAGACGAGATTCAAAGAGCTACTACACTTACAGAAAGAATTGTCCAAATAATCACCATTTTACCCAGCCTGAGTGCGGCCACACCGCTGATCAGACACCACCAAGAGGCCTGAAATGTAAGCAGATATCAATTATTACAAACTCCCGACAAACTCAGTGGGCTGCCAGTGGCAACGGCAACCCATACCCTGTATAATGCCGCGTTCTTCGCGCACCAGACGGAATGGGCATTTCATGACCTCCAATACTGAACAGCAAAAGTCCCAGCTAAAACAACTGATTACCAAAGGAAAGGAGCAAGGCTTCCTGACCTATGCCGAGGTGAACGATCACCTACCGGCCGACATCACCGATCCCGATCAGATCGAAGATATCATTGGCATGATCAACGACATGGGCATTCCAGTGCACGAAGTGGCACCGGAAACAGATGAATTGTTGCTCAATGACAATGCCACCAGCCCAGATGAAGACGCTGCCGAAGAGGCCGCCGCTGCGCTGGCTTCCGTGGAAAGCGAACCTGGCCGCACCACCGATCCCGTGCGCATGTACATGCGTGAAATGGGTACCGTGGAGCTGCTCACCCGGGAAGGCGAAATCGTTATCGCCAAACGCATCGAGGAAGGCATCCGTGAAGTGATGCATGCCCTGGCCTACTGGCCCGGCTGCATCGACACCGTGCTGGGGGAATATCGCCGTGTTACCGAAAACGAAGAAGGCCGCATCTCTGATGTGATTGCCGGCTTTATTTCCGAGCATGACGAAATCGCCGCGCCCACCCCCATCAATCAGCAACCGGAAGCCAATAAAAACGATTCCGACAATGATGATGACGATGACGACGATGACGACAACTCTGCTGACAACGACATCGATCCCGAGCTGGCGAAAGAAAACTTCGACGAGCTGGAATCCCTGTACAAAAAGTCAGAAGCCGCCATCGCCAAGCATGGCCGTGAATCCAAGCGCGCCGAAACCGCATTGGGCAAACTGGCAGACCACTTTGTTACCTTCAAACTGGTGCCCCGTTTATTCGAGCAGGTGGAAAGCGAAATCCGCGACACCCTCACCGCCATTCGCGCCTCGGAACGCACCATCATGAACAACTGCATCCGGCTGGCCAAAATGCCGCGGAAAGAGTTCATCAAAAGCTTCCCCGGCAACGAGGTGGATCTGGAGTGGATTGATCCCCACATCAAAGCCGGCAAGCCCTACTCTGAAGGCCTGGCCAACGTGCGCCCGGAAGTACTGCGCGCCCAGCGCCGCATGGTGCAACTGCAGGAACACATCGGCCTGACCATTCCTGAGATCAAGGAAGTCAACCGCCGTATGTCCATTGGTGAGGCCAAAGCCCGCCGTGCCAAAAAGGAAATGGTGGAAGCCAACCTGCGTTTGGTAATCTCCATCGCCAAAAAGTACACCAACCGTGGCCTGCAGTTTTTGGATCTGATCCAGGAAGGCAACATCGGCTTGATGAAAGCAGTGGACAAGTTCGAATATCGCCGTGGTTACAAATTCTCGACCTACGCCACCTGGTGGATTCGTCAGGCCATCACCCGCTCCATTGCGGACCAGGCCCGCACCATTCGTATTCCGGTGCACATGATCGAAACCATCAACAAGCTGAACCGGGTATCCCGCCAGATGCTGCAGGAAATGGGCCGCGAGCCCACCCCTGAAGAGCTGGGCGTGCGCCTGGAAATGCCGGAAGACAAGGTGCGTAAAGTTCTGAAGATTGCGAAAGAACCCATCTCCATGGAAACCCCCATCGGTGATGACGAAGATTCGCACTTGGGTGACTTTATCGAGGATGCCACCATCGATTCACCGGTGGATTCCGCCACCATCGAAGGCTTGATGGAAGCCACCCGCGACGTACTGGCCGGCCTCACCGCCCGTGAAGCCAAGGTACTGAGCATGCGCTTCGGGATCGACATGAACACCGACCACACCCTGGAAGAAGTGGGCAAACAGTTTGATGTTACCCGCGAGCGTATTCGTCAGATTGAAGCCAAAGCACTGCGCAAACTGCGGCACCCCAGCCGTTCCGAACACCTGCGCAGCTTCCTGGATAGCGAAAACTAAAAGCGTTTGGCGCCATTATCGAATCCTCGTATAATGGCGCCCTCTTCTTTGGGGCCCGTAGCTCAGTTGGTTAGAGCATCCGACTCATAATCGGCAGGTCGACAGTTCAAGTCTGTCCGGGCCCACCATTTTTCCCCTGCCCCGATTTTGTGTGTTGTTGCGACCATAGATTGTCCGCTATGGCCAAACTTTGGTCCCATAGGGGATCTAAATTGTCCGCCTATTATTGAAGCGAATTCGGACAAGAAAAACACATCTCTTCAGATACTCCCTCTCCCCTTATCACTATCAAGCTCGAAATTTGATCACGCACCAGGCCGTCCATGGACGCGCGCATCTAAAAATTACGCACGATTACGCATGGTTTGCGTAATTACGCGTAATCTCAAAAATCAGAGAGTTACGACTCTTCTTGTTTTCTGTCCCTGAGTCTGAGCTCATGATTACGAGCGTCGCTTCCCCTATGCTAAGAGCAACTTTAGTTGATTTGATGCTGCATCGACCAAAGAGCTCACTCTTAATTGCATTCAAATCGATATACTTCATAATTGCCCTATCAAGGCTACCCATCGACATGTAAAGCAATGGCGGACGTACTTACAAAAGAACAGCGCTCGTATTGCATGTCCCAAATTCGGGGCAAGAACACCAAGCCGGAGGTTATTCTTCGTAAAGCACTATGGAGTATGGGACATCGGTACCGGATTAAAAACAAACTTCCCGGAAAGCCAGACTTGGTTTACCCATCCCTGAAAGTCGTGATTTTTGTTGACGGATGCTTTTGGCATAAATGCCCAAAACATTACCAGCCACCTAAAACCCGTCCCCTCTTCTGGGAAAAAAAGATCAATGCGAATGCCGAAAGAGATGAAAAGAACGATACGCTGTTATCACTCAAAGGTTGGCTTGTGATACGAATCTGGGAGCACGAAATAAATGAATCGCTCCAAGATTGCACACAAAAAATATCTAAACTCCTGATCAATAGAAAAAACCATATTTAGCGTGATTATATTAAACAAAGCCAGAATAAAAAAATCCAGGGAGATAGCAGCAATGCTATCGGAAGAAACATTATCGTACATTTCGATTGTTGAAGAGCTCGCCATAAATGGCAGACAGGATGAACTTTTTTATGCAATCTCTAAAGCATTTCATAGGCTGCACGATGTTCCACAGCTGCTTTCTGCAATGCAAGACGCGGGTTATTTAGAAACCAGAGGGAAAGTAAAAGATTTCTATGAACATTCAGAGATCCATAAAAACAAATATAAACAAACATTAGTTGAAAACATATACCGGACCAGCCCGGAGGACTTATTCGCTTACCTTGAGTGGCAACTAAATAGATTGACTTACTGTAATACGGGTTATGATAACCGGGTAGTACCTGAGCATGTATCTTCTTCAATGCATGGCAGCTTGATTTCAACAATTCCATGGATATGTCTAGCCCTTTGCAACGAAGAAATGCCCCGAGGGAAGAAAAAGAATCTCACAAAGCGCAATACTATCTGCAAAAGAATAATCAGCTCAGCAGGTTATTATAAAACCATATCAACTCAACTTTCGGAGATGTTTAGAGGGGATTACAACATACTGGATAGCGACAATTTCTATAGAAATTTTTCCATCACTGAAAGCATGAAACATCACGACTTTAATAAGCTAAAATTTTTTCTGGAACTTACAAATACATCCTGGAGAAAAATTGAGATTTATAGGGACTTAAACTACAAGCACTATATAAATAGAGAAGAAAACATTGACGCCATTCTCGACATAGGAAAAAAAACCGGTTTCATCAGTGACCTGAACAATAATGGAGACATATTAAAATTCGATTTCGCCAATGGATATGAATTCCAGAACGAAATCAACCTTAAAAAAAGCGCCACATTAATATCAATAGTATACGGAGGCTTTGACACTTCTTTTACTTTCAAAGGAAAAACCTATCGCATCCAAGACCTGATTGACGTACACGAAACAATATTTAGTTTCTGCAGAGCAATTCAAAAGGAAAACAGAAAGCATATTGCAAGAGGCGATGCGAATATATTTAGTGGCAATAAAGAAAAATTACGCTCTGCACTTAAAATCTCAGAAAGAAAAAGCGACTTAATAGATCTATTCTCTATAAAAATAGATAATACTACCAGCCTACCTTCCGCACGGTTACCAATTATCAAAATTGGAGGAACCTACCATATCATACCGACATATACTTTAGATCATCAAATTGAAAATCTGACGGACCGAATTTTAAGCAGAGAAGATATTTCTATAGACAATTCAAAGGGAGCCGGAAAAGGCTTGCTTTTAGAAAACCACTTAAGAGCAAAACTTTCAAAAAGCGGCTATCATGTGCATGGAATAAGTAGAAACCAAAAGAAAGGCATACCCGAAATTGACGGTGTTTTTCCATTGGGAGGAAAGTATCTAATTTTATTTGAAGCTAAAGCCTCAATCCCTCCGGAAGAGCGTGAGGACGCTTACAAATTCGCAGACAACCACATTTCCAAAGCCATTGATCAGCTGGATGAAAGAATATGTTTCATTAAAAAGAAACCCAAAGAATTCGAAGAACGATCTAGATATTCGGCCAAAGAGCTCAGAATCATTCCTGTGATCATATCTAACGCACACTATTTTTCTGGAATGAAATTTATTTCCCCGAAAGGCTATGACGTATGGTTTTTAGACGCCACAACCTTCCTGAAAATTTTTTGCGATGGTGAAATAAGTGCGTGGGAACCTATAGGTTCTCATAGTGAATATACGTACCGGCATTCTGTTGTCTCTCTATCTTCACCGGAAAGCAAGGTCTCCGCGCTCAAAAAACCATACCAATTCTTAAAATCAACTCATCGAGGAACAGTTCAAGTTCTTGATCATGGAGTTGGATTTGAAATTGCTTATGAAACACATGTTTTTTAGCGTCTGCGTCAAATGGAAAAGCAATACCCGAACAAGAAGCCAATATACGCCAACAAATTAAACACCTAGGCTTCCATTGCTCGAACGCTATCCAGCCAACGCCTAATTGAGTCGATAGAACCGAGCCGGCTTTTCAGTATAGTCACGATATCGATAGCCGTTATAAGAACCACTGGATGACCATCTTCTTTCAATTCGGAATAGGCTTGGGCACTTAGATACGACGTAGTGACAAGAATGCCGAATTGTCGATGACGCAAGCGGGATAATAATCTGGAAAGTTCTTTTACCCCGACACCTGAATCAGGTTTGTAACACTTTGCCTCCAGGGCAAACTCAACATCAATTGAGCCTGGACCAATACCAATGCGATAACGCCCAATAGCGTCTCTGCCTCCATCCCGCCAGGGTCTGGTTATCTCACAGTCACCGATATCCGGCATCGAAAGACGCGCTATTTCAACGGCACAAATCTCAAAGTCTACCGGGCTATCTTTGTACTTTTCGTACACCAGGGACAATAGTTTCAAGCCGTCTTTATCTCTGGGTAATTGCTGCTCCTTGCTTCTTATTTCAATAGTATGGGGGGAATATAACGGTGTAAATTTCCGATTTTTCACCCAGTCTAACCAAACTCCAGGAGCATGCTTGGAAGTAGACGTATCCCCTTTCTGTATATCATCAATCCATTCCCGCTTTACTACCGGCACATCCAACACCGTGAAAGTTGCACGGTAATTTTGAAATCGAAGATTTTCCGTTCCCGTGGACCTCCAGATCGCAACCAAGTCATCATCCGGCCCCAGGTTTTGAGCACCCGGTACAGCCAAGCCCAGGAATCTAACATCCCGATATTCTCCTGTTCCACCAAACAGCAATATCGGCGGGAAATGACCAAAACAATCGGTTCTATGTCGAGCATCAAACAAGTTGCGTAATATTAGATTACCTTGTCTTGGGGTATCGTGAATTTCCCGAACTGACTTATTGTCGCCATAATAAATAAACAACCCTGTTTCAGTATTTAAATGATCCGGCCAATCAGGGTCATTAAGGTTCGTCTTTAAAACCAGAAGTTTCAAAGTTTCGATACCAGGCCGCTTTCCCAAATGCCGAAAGCCTGCTCCATTGTCTACCCCCAGAAGACTGGGCAAAGGATCATCAGATGCATTGCCATTTCTGGAGCCACTGTAAACACGATCAACCACCAAGTCTTCACGAGACAAGTCCATTTATGAAGCCAACTCCACTTCACTCAATTGAGTTTGGTAAATTTTCTTAAAAATTATTTCCATAACTGGCGAGCAAACACCATTACCGCAAAGTTTAACTTTGTCGCGCCTGTTTCCATGAGGAAGTAGATGCTTGGAGCCAGCCCCCATTGCCTTCATTAACTCCGGCGGTTGAAGCATTCTCAAAAGCGGAGTATTTCCCTGCCAGGTTACAAGTCCAAACCTGTCCAATGTAGTAATTGTGCGTAGCGGTGCATCCAACGACTGCCAACCTCCCGCATAATCGGAGCCGTAATACACGATAATAAAATCCTTTTTCCGTCCAAGTTCCGTCATAGCCCGCTCAGCCCTTTCAATAGTCGCCTTAGCTCTGCCAGTTTTGTACAGCGGAGTGCTTTTGTAGTTTCCAGACCAGTCAATGATTGATCTGGCAGTCTTTTCACTCCGCTGATGCAGCCTATACAGGTCATCCGCCGTTATTACCGAGCCGCCCCTGTCACAAACCAAAAACATCCTCTTTCTTGACTGGGGTGTGCCAAAGTTAGCTGCATTTAGCAGTAGATCATTAACCTGATAGTCATATGACTTAATTGTTGAAATCAACTCGTTGTGGCGCTCCCATTGTTTCATCCGGTTTACGTTTTCAACGATTAACCAGCGTGGATTCATGGCTTCAATCCAGGGAATGATTCCAATCGCTGTTTCCCGACTCCTCTCACACTTTGGTTTGGCACCACGAGCGATCGAATGTGACGTACATTCCGGCGAAGTTAACAACACATCGGGAGAATGACGCCTTGCCAGGACTTTTGGCTTTAACTTTTCGATAGGAGAACAAATAACTTCCGCATCCGGGAAATTACTCTTATATGTATCCGCCGCCAAATCCCAGGCATCAACCGCAAGGAGTGGTCTAGCACCTGCCGTCACAGCCCCTCTGGCACCAAATCCGCCTCCGCAGAACAAATCAACAAATGTCAGCATATGTTTTAATTCCACCATATATATCTTTATGCATGAATAAGATCCGAGAAATAACCACCTTGTGGATTAGCTTCAGACCCTACAATCAAAGCCCGATCCAATACTCTGTTTCCAAGCTCGCATGCTGTTTCCGGCAAAAGTGTGCAAGCATGACAGGCTGCGAGATTTAATCCGTAATACCCTTGCCCCTCACTTTCAAGGCATAGAGGGTCGGAAGCACAAAACTCTGCATTTTTAACCGCAGCAAGAATTGTTGTCTCCAGGTTCCCGCTCTCCCCTTGCCTGACCAGCCCACCAAGACTGCCTTCAGAATCTCCGCCAGCCGTATATATAAGAATTCCACACATATTCCGGTCCACGTCATTTGATACGTAAAGCCTTTCTTTAAGCGTTGAACTGTCATAACCACAGTCAAAGCTTAGTTGCCGGATAATCAGATGTGAAAGGGTATGGGCCAGGAGCAATCTGGAACTATAAGGCCTGAACTCAGTCCCTCTTTCGGAACATACCCTGGCCCATTTATCATTAATCAGGTCAATTCTTTCTGCGATGTCAGAATGAGTTCGCTCCCAGATACTTAGTTTATTTTCGCTCAACTCCAAATAAATCCCCTCGCCATTTGAGGACACGGCAGGCAACCAGGAAAGTTCTTTTTTGGATAGCGCAGCCAACCGGCTTAGATCGCCATCATATGGAGTAACCCTTGAGAACCCTACCAAAGCCCGTGTTTCTCGAAGCCTGGGGATCAGCACCACCTCGCTGAAGTAGTCTCGAACTACATATGAATAGTCCGAAATTTTGGTCTTTTTGATATCAAACTCGTCGCGCTCGGTTGGCGCAGGGCGAGGACCAAGGAAAGCTTGGCGTTCGGTATATCGATAGGCCGACTCAGTTTGCTCTGCTGTTCCAGACCACACTTCAGGGTGAAGGTATTTTTCTGTTATCGCTGCTGCAAAAACTTCAGCCTCGATACCGTATTTTTTCGCCTTGGAAGCAAACATGTTTGCTGAGATCACAGGCTCCCCGTTAACCCGGATATTATCGAGAACATCACATATTTCATTCCATATACTCTGGTTATCCAGAATTCTGTGCAAAGTTTCAGAATAAGGGGGAATTAATATTGAACTAACCACGTAAGGGAAATAGACGTTTGATGCTCCCCTCTGTACAACCTGAACCGAGTCTTGACAGTTCGGCTCCTGAGCCTGCGGGCCCAACCAAGGCCGCTCACCGCTGCACGACAGGCCCGTTGACTCCAAAAACGTGGAGGGATTAAAAGCTCCTTTCATCGTTCTGTATGATCCGCATTTCGAGCATTCTACTTTTATACCTTCAAGCCCGGCTCCTCCGGTTGACACAAGGAAAAGCGTTCCAGGTTCATGTCCGCATTCTTTTTTGTCACCGTGGGCCCATTTGCTCCAGGGAAAATCGGAAATATGTCCATGAGCACATGCAACAATAAATCGCACAGGTACCAACCGGGGACGACGGTTTAGTGGAAGCGCGCTACAGGGTTGTGTATTTGACTTGGCCTGACGACGAAATTTGGAATTCTTACATCTCAAGTCTTCATTTTTCGCATTACTGGGACTGTTCCATGGGACATACTGCATTGACCTGCATCGGGGGCAAAAATGCCAATTTGGGAAACGCACAAATGGTGTATGTGCAGTGATAACCGGCCCGTTCAAACCGGAGAATCCGCGTGCGGAAAGCTCCGGAGCTTCCGGTGGCATATACAGTCCGCTTACATCTTTTCCCAGCTCGTGTGAGAGCCTGGCTTGAAGTCTTGGTTCCGATAAGCACGTTGCTTCCTTCAAATACGCAGCTGCTTCAGGCTGCATTTCAATTGTCCATGCATCAAGCCCGGCAGCCATCAACGATTCATCAGGAAAATCGATAATGGCACCAACACCAAACGGAACAACACCCTGACTCCTTCTGAACTCTGGTCTTGCCACAATTCATTCTCCTGAATCGGGGTAAGTTTGAAGGACTTTGGCGGAACAGGTCGCATCGACACTGCGCATACTGGTAAGAACAGGAAATGCCTTTCCTTCAAAATCTTCGTTTACATTCCGGCCAATTGGGTACATCAACGTTTGTGTGGTTGGAGTGCCAGCCATCTGACCAAACTCCTGTGGCAAATAGTCTTTCCAATCCTTAAATATTCCTGTTAGCTCCCTTAGCGCATCTTCGTACTCATCCGTGTCAACCTTTTGAACTCTATCCAGAATGACTTTCGCCAGCTCATCCTGCACATCTGGACACCTGGATATATCTCCGGGCACTCTCATTCCGGTTATAAGTCTTGCTAAGGCAATCACCATTCCGGCAAATCCACGGGATCTGGCCGGAGCGGAAAATGGCGTAACGCTTGTTGGCTCCACATAACGATAAATTGCCTGGTGATAGCCAACAAACTGTTCATAGTGAGATCGGTCCCTGCTGCGGGCAGGGTTATACACTGTGATCACCAATCCCGGAAACCCACGACCAACCCGACTGGTAGCCTGTATATATTCCGCAGTTGACTTGGGCTGACCGGCAACCACCATCAATCCAAGTCGTGAAACATCAACGCCAACAGAAATCATATTCGTTGCGAGTAACATATCGACTGGCCATGGACTATTTTCAAGCTTGGGCCATTTTCGATTCAGGCAATCAAGTATTGATGGAATCTCTTCTGCAGTTTTCCTGCTTGTTAATTCCTCCACATTGGGAAATCTTCGCCGATACTCCTTTTCAATGTTCTTTCTGGAGCAAAGATTGAAATGATGTTCAGGTATGTCGCCTGTAGACATGGTAACTGCGTGTCCAAGCTCTCTCAGGCTATTAAAATACCAAAGCAGAGTTGCGTACTTGTCAGCGATCTCCGGCGGCTGAGTGTCTGGAGGTTCCGGCATCACCGCCTGGAGCAAGGGGGAAATAACGCGAACCTGCGCAGTAGCGTGGGATTTTACCGCGGTTCCGAACACACCCACATAAAGCCTGCCGGCGGCTTCCTGGTCTTCATACGCAAAATAGGAGTCCCCTGCATCCAGGCCTTGTGGCGGAAATTCAAAGCGTTCTCTGGCGTACAGGCCACTACATTGTTTTGCAGATTGCCGGATGGTTGCTGTTGAGGCAACGATCTTCGGCGTCTTTCCATCTCGGGTACAAAGCCTGTCAATGACAGTTTCGTAGAGACCAACGATGGTACCTAATGGCCCTGATATCAGGTGTAGCTCATCCTGAATAATCAGACTGGGGGGATCACTAAAATTACCGGTTCCAAAAATACGCCCCGTTTCAGGAACCCAGGCTAACTGTGCAAACTTATCCACTGTACCGAGCAACAGTGCCGGAGGGTTTTCATAGATATCATCGTCAATGACTACAACCGGCAGTTTGTTTGTACTGGAATGCCACCGACACCCCGGGTTACTGCACCGAAAAATCACTGTATCATCGCTATTCGCAGACAGTGGTTCTTTTCGATACCCAAGCCAACCTCTTTTATCAAGTGAGGATCGGCACCAGGGACACCTCAATAGCTGGAAGGGATTTTGAGCCCCAGGTGTTGCCGTTAATTCATTAAGCCTCTTAACAGCATCTTTACGTCGGTTAGGCGATAATCCCATACCAACCCATAAGCCAATCGTAATTGGCACCTCACCAAGATCAGCCCCAAGATATTTATCCAGCCGCAGTGATTCCAGTGCCGTAATCAACGCAGCAGCCCGTTGAAACTGTTGCGCAGTCAGTAATCGGAGGGTATACCGCATTAATACTGCGACACCCTTGTCCTCAGAATTGGTTAACCTGCGCAGGCAGATAACGAATGCGGCCAAGCCAAGGTATGCCTCCGTCTTACCGCCGCCAGTAGGAAACCATATTAAATCGACCAGCTCTCTGTCGGGATGTTCATTTTCAGAACAGCCGGATATGTTCATTAACACAAAAGCCAACTGGAAAGGTCTCCATACTGGGTCGCTTTCACCCGGCACGCGATAATCATCAGGGAGATCCATATATGTCTCGTCGGGATCGATATCCTTTTGGAATCTCGTTCTTGCCTGCTGAATTAACATTGCCCGATTGGCCAATCTAAATGCCAACATTGCATTCTTATTTAATGAGAGATATTCAATACCTTCCTTGATTCGCTTTAAGCATTCCCAACACTTTTCCAAATTTCCTGTCGCAGGTATTTGATATACACCCGACAGGCTATTCTTCAGTTGATCTTGCTTGGCGATAATCCAGCTTTCATAGTCTTTTGCCAGGAGACTAAGGTTTCCAACAAAATCGCTATCAGACGAATCACCTTCTGAAAGGCTACGCATTGAAAGATCAAACTGATTGGCAAACAGTGCCTTCTCTCTAGGCTTTACCGGCTTAATATCGCACGAAGGAAGGAAATCAGACCAAACCTGTTTTGCGACAGTCTTATTGTTGGGATCTGTTGTCCAACCTGTGCCACATCCATGCCCCAACGCAAAGGAACGTTTATCCCGATAAAGCATGTCCAATATTGCAAGCTCTTCATCTTCTGAAATACCGCCCGCACGGTCTATAGGATGGAAAACCGAAGCACCATTAGTCTCAGTCACTGACAATTCAACCTGAAAGAAAGCTGCGTTAAACGCCGGAGGAGAATCTGCTCCACCCTTGTGCTGATTAATCAACGCTAAAGAGATCGAAGCTTTATTATCTTTTTCAGGTCTAATGCGGACATTAAGCTTCAACATACCATCTGTATTTTTTACATCATGATTAAATACTCGATTTTCCAAAGATACGGTAAGATCAATTTCGACCTGATCCTGTATCGGCACCCGCCTATAATTTGCCTCTTCACGAGTATCCGGAAATAACGAGCCATCCGCCTTTTCCTGGCCAGCCTTTGGATGGCGTTTTTCAACCTTTTCTGTCTTATATTTACCAGCTCTGATATCAACCAGAATTTTGCATCCCAAAGAAGCCTTGACAGTAATGCCTGCTGCTGAGGGGCTGAATTCATTTGCCAGATTGAGGGGTTGCTCTTCCAGCGAAGTCGCATCCCTCGTTTGCTTACCGCCCTGTTTTACTTCCACCAAAGGGCTATCATCCAGAGATGAGTCAGCATTTGGCACGCTATCTTCATCTTCCGCAGCATCATCTTCCAACTGATTGATTACTGATTTTTGCGGGAATAGCACTCCTGTTGAATAAAGCTGTAACGGCGATACATCGAGTAATTCACATTGCCGAAGCTGATCATCCGTGGACTCAGGGCCGAACAGTTCATCGGTCATGAACTTCAATAACTTATTGCGATAGTTTGAATACTCCAGCTCGCTACTCATTTTCATCCCTCTATTAAGCTCAAACGACGATCCACATGTTCCTGTCTACAAATAACGTAAGCAGCCGTGCGGGCCCGGGTAAGAGCAACGTAAAAATTTGCAACCTGCCATTCATTCATTTCCCCTTCCGGCAGGTCACCAATAATCACTATTTCTGATTCAAGCCCTTTAAACGCAGGAATAGAAGCGGCGGGAATTGCTCCCATTGGAATATCATCTTTACCACCATCGAGCACATGAACCTTTTTTCCGATAGATGAGTAACCACCTACATAGAATGCTTCTGATGGCGCAAAAAATGATAACAAAACAATATCACTGGGGTCGGCACCCTCTGATATTAATTGAGTTATTAATGACATCGAAACTTTGTGATCGGTTTTCGCCCCATGAATGGTTCTGTAGTCTACTGGCGCGATAAATTGACGCCTGCACTTGGGGGGCGTGGTTCCTGTAACCATCGCTGCCTCTCTGGCAATTGTCACAGGATTTCTCATATTAATGCTTAGTTTCAGGTTCATCGCCCGGGATGACAGGTGAGAATACAAGCTGTCTTCAAGCTTGTTATACACGCTGGCTTGCAAAGCGGTATCCAGGAACATCACCCATCTTCCCCCGGACATTCCCTCATTCAAAAACCAATCCAGCGCATTCATAACATCCGGTGCTAACACATCCTGAGCTTCATCGATCACCAAAACATCATAGGGATTCAGCTCACCAGTCTCAGTGGCCGTTATGGCCGCCTCTTCTGCCATGGCCAGAACTGCTTTAAACTGCTTCCCCTCTGGAATTTGACCTGGAAACGCTTTACCCACTAACTGGTACAATATTCCCCAGATAGTGTGCAAAGTAATATTCTTATGTTTTGCAAATTCCTGTTGTTGTAATTGCAAGGCCAGATTACGGTTGAAGCAGAGAAACAATACACGCAGTCCACTTTGAGCCAACCGTCTGGCAGCCTCTGCAGCAAGAACAGTTTTACCCGTACCTGCGGCCCCTTCACAAATTACCCTGGGATTACCCGGATGCAGGAGAGTTTCCAGGGATGAGTATTGCTCCTCGGAGAGGGACAACAGTTCATTATGACTTTCTCTTATGAGGCTTGTAATTCCGGGAACCAAGTCAAAATCAGCACGAAAACTATGGACAATGGCTTCAATATCCCGCGGTGATAATGGTGTTTGAAATTTTCTACCTCTACTTGCTTCATGGGCCAGGGTATATTCCGCAAGCTTTATCAAATAGTCAGAAACCGGGAGCTCTTTGTCTCTCTCGTCAAAAATACACTCCTGGTCCCATTCAGGGTCCTGTTCAACAAATTGCACATCAGGAAACATAACCCCCCAACCAAACGGCATACGCCTTATTAAGTCCTTTCCAAGTCTGGTACGAACCTCATGCAACAATGTGCCTCTTGCAGATTGAGCCTGCTTGAACGGCCCTTCCATTGATGTATAAGACTTACCGGGCCAGCCTATCGTCCAGGCTCCATTCTGTCTGCTAACATGGCCGCCTTTGACTTCCAGACAATACACTCCAAGCGGGCCAATTATCACAAAATCGCATTCCGCATAGGTTTTTCTTTTATGGCGCGCCAAACCAAGCGAATGCAGTATCACATACCCATCCAGTGCAGGGTCTTCTGCCAGCTGGCTGAATACCCACTGCTCAGACTTTGTGGTATCAGAATGAGGCCTGAAGGGAAGCATTCGGTTCATTTTCCTGCCTCCAGAAATCCGTCATGAATTGAGTGAACTCCCAACAAAGACGCATCAAACCTGGCAGGTTCGTCAATGGAATATATAGAAAGAACCCTATAACGGATTTTCCTTCCATTAATTTCGATAAATGCACTATCACCCAGTCCGCTTAGAGATGCCGTAGAAAGCTGAGCCACCAGGAAATGTCCGGCTTTTCTCCTGGCCCTATAGATCGTATTTACGTGTTTAAGGATGTTATCTGCCAGCTCTTTGGAATTATCGATGCCGGCACATAACAGGATGTTGGGTATGGTTTGAGATGGATTTTGGGGTGCCACAGTTTTTGTGGAAAAAAGCCATGACACCAAAGTAACACGAGTTCTGTCTATACCATGGCGAAACAATTCGTTTTGCATTTTGTCAAGATCGTAGTCATTTGCCTTATAAATCTTCCGTAAAGCATTACGCCAAAGGCTGGACTGCTTCCTGGTGGCTCCATCATCATCAACAATAGCATCGGCCAACTCGTCAACTACATCCCCCAACGCAGGATCATCGGGAAACGCTAACACATCTCCTGGTTCCAGGAGTTTTGTACTCTTCCACAAGAGTTTCTCTGCGTCAGACTCACTGAGCTCGGCAGTATTTAGTGCTCCGCCCAATATTTCGTTCAAACAGACAAGCTTTGCGTTATCAGCGAACAGGGCATAGTGTTGGCCATCATTAAAAAACATTAGACGCCCAAGAACCTGCGTTTGCCTGCCCTGGCCAACGGAGGACAAACTCATGTGTTCACGTACAGCAGACTCCAGCCAATCATCACCTTCCGGAGACTCATCCTCGTACTCATCTACGCTCAAATTGGATTCAGGGGCTTTAATATCCCTTGGCACTGCAGGAGGGCTTCCCGCTTCCGGATTTTTTTTGGAGAATAATTTCCAGCTTTCCTGTGTTTTTTTATCAAGATTAACAAAAGTTCTTTCCAGCTTTCTGACTTGCTTTGACGAGCGCTGGCACTCAAATTTATATAGCATGTGTATTTGAACGCCAGACCAACCACCAAGTCGCAATTGGAGCATTTCTTTGCGCCCAAGCCATCCAGGCACCAAAAGCAATTCAACATTTTCTAACGATTGCAAATCATGCACCGAAATCAACTCAATCTTGACATGCGCCAGGTTTAACTCCCTATTTGAAAATGTCTCCGCAACGGAACGGGAAGCAACCGCAATATGGCATGTTTTATAGTCCTTTATAATTTCATACAGGACTTGCGCTTTTGGATTCTTCTCTTTGACAGCTTTGAGAAGCTTGTCACTGGCAGATGCCAGATAGTTGATATCCTGGTCATACATTCCCATTACGGCTGCGTGTTGTGCCAGACTTCCAAGAATATGAACCAAATGCTCATCAGAAATATCATTTCCCATAGGAGGGTAAGCTGATATGTGCTTTAAGACTGTTTCCGCACTCATGGCGAAGGATAAAAGGGCCGAGTCCTCATCGAATGCGCGCAGCTTGATTTTTTGGGCAATTTGATAAAACTCGTCCAACTCTGCAAACTCAACAAAATGAGTAATTAACCTGACATCCGATGCCCTGGTTTGCCTTTTCACATACCTGGCAAGAGGCCCTGTACCGATATCAGTGGTAGAAATCGGGCTTGCCGCAGTCGAAACAGGGTCGACAGCTTCAGGCTGAATAAACCAAACAGATTCATCCTTACTGTCCGGGTAAGATCCTGCCCGTGTATCAACCTGGGAAATTACGATTACTTTCAAATCAGGGTTGTATTGTCGGCACCTCTCTTTCAGCGCCTCCATCGCAACACGATCCACAGCTCGGTCTACAATCATGTACTGAGGTTTGGGAGAGCCCTCAACCCTGTCACGAAGTATACTTTCCGCCACATTAAGGCTGCTACACACAATCATTGTCGGATCTACAACCGACGGCTCCGCACCCAAAGCCGATCTGTTTACACGACTTCGGTATTCAATCGTTATGAGCTCATCGAGCCTGCGGCCAAAGGGGCAGATGGTCTCGAGATAAGCGAAAAAGTCTGATCGTGTCGTTACATAAAGGACAGAAGTTTGTGTATCAGCAGCATGAAATCTGTGAACTGCCGTTTGGCTGTCTTCTTCTACTGTCGATAGCCAGCGTTCTAACTGCTTTTTGGTCGCAAAGGTAACTTCTTTGCTATTTGCTGGTTCAAGCAACAGGGCTTTTTCAGATGGTATATGTACTTTTTTATTGTCATCACCCTTAAGCCTCACCATTGGCAACTCGGAACCATCTGGCGCCTTATAGGGCTCAGCCATCATCACGTATCGAAGGGTGTGTCCATCTCTGAATGCAGCCAGCGTTCCTGGAGTTAGTATAGTGCTCTTTTTCTCAGAGCCCACTTCTTTCAAAACACAGGCAGCGGCTGACAAAAAACCGCATGGCCCGACATCCGGCAGTACTATATTACGTGTTTGATTTTGTTCTAATGAAGAGTCAAGGCAGCAGGAAACAACCGCTTTTAACAATAATGTAAGGTGATTTTTGGAGTCTTGGTCCTGCCAGTATACACGGGTTATAAAAGGCCATTTCTCGGCAGCATGATCTATTAACCGTTTCCATGGAAGCTCACCAAACACAAACCCATACATGTTTTCGATAACATGTATATCATCCAAAAAGCCAACGTATCCCTGGCTATCATTTATTACGTCGTCTTCAAGACACACGTATCGTAGAGCCGCTTTTGCCCAATATCCCGCTTCTGAGGGTTCATGTGCAGCCTGACACAATCCCAAAAGTTTGTTGGCAATTGAGGGAAAATACGCTGTGTGATGGATTTCAGAGAACTCTGTTGCAACTCCTTCCGCAAAGGCCTTTAACTGGTCCAGATCCTCGTTTTCAGCTTCTGCAAGCTCAATAATCAGGTCATCAATTCGTTGCTGTTCTTCGGGTGATATAAATTTATTAATCGCCCTGGCGCCCAGCATTCCAAGAAGAGTCTCCACAGTTCGATCTGTCAGCCAGCATATGTCCATGAGCAGATCCTGGTTTCCACTTTCCAACTGCTGAACCAGGGTTACAAACAAACTGATAGCAGACCAGGATGTCCGGGCAACCTCTTCAGTAGACGGGTGCGCTATGCGAAATTGTGCATTTATCCAGACCCAATCCCTAAGCAAATAAGGCTCTGAAACGGCATATTGAGTAAGTAGGCGTATGGCCCTGGAGGTACTGAGATAAAATTCAGGAGTGTCACATTCAAGGGCCCAGGACGTATCCCACTGACTAAGCGCACCCTGAAGTTTTGCAGTGTTGACCCTGTAATCAGTCCTGGTTGCGGTTTTCATCCAAATAGCTTCCCTTCTTTGACTGTTCCGGGCGATCACAAAACTCCAGGAAATCACCTACTTCGCACTGAAACAGGCAACAAAGCTTATCCAGGGCTTCTATATCGATTTTTTGCGCCGTTTCCTTGTACATCAGCGTCACGGTATTCCGACTGAGGCCGGTTTCGCGCAAAACGTCGGAGATCTTCATTTTTCGCTCCCCCATTAGGCGAGCGAGATGGCAACGTATCATGACCGGGCCCCAGTCTAGACAAAATAGAGCCCAATCATAACCGATTAGCCCGAAATAATTAAAGACAATCTAGAATATTTCAATATAAAAAGGAATTTATACTGGCCAACTATACTTACAACAGCGCCAGATATGCTCTCTGAATAGCCTTTTTAAGCACCCACTTAGGCAGACCAGTTTCCTCTTTGAGCAACCTATAAGCCTGCTTTCTAGACTTTGGAGCATTCCCCTCAGACTCAGACAGAAAATACTCCAGCGAGCGCCGCTGGGCGAGGTAGAGTTTTCCGAGGTGTTCGACCTGTTTGAAATGCTTATATCGAGCGGTGATCTCATTAACCTGGATCGGAAACCGATACTCCAGATAGCCCACAGATACGCCTAGCCTTCTGGCTGTGGCTTTCAATGATAGTGGCTCATTATCTTGATCTGACGCATTTAGCGCTTTCAGCTTTAGCAAGATTGCACCATGGTCCCTAACCTCACGACGTACCGGACTGCGGAAGCTGTCGGGGAACGGGCAATAATCATCGATACCTAGCAGCGGCGTGGTATTGGCGGCGTTACCCGAGATGAGGTCATACAGCGAGATACCCAGCCGAAAAGACAGTTTTCGCGCGTCATTGAGGCACAAACTATGACCACAGTGGGCGACAGACAAGAGCTTGTCGCGGCTCAGTAGTTCGTAAAACTTATCTTCCTTATCTAGGCGCCAGTAATGGTCGAACAATTGACTTACAGAGGTGACTAGGCCATTCTCTGGCAAAGAACTGTACCCATATCGCTGAAGATCGCTAACCAACTGCAAAACATCACGACCTGTGTGCATCCAGGTTGGGATGGCATTTTTGCTGCCACCCGATGCTTTCCTGTAAGAAATTGGTTTACCGCAGTCCTGACAGACATTTAAAGGTTTAATCCTTCTATAACTTGTTTGCTTGCAACCGCAATGGTCGCACGCCTGCAGGAGCTCACCTCTGTGAATCGGGCAAACGCTTAATGCTCGAAAATGCCAACTCAACTTGAAATACGGCTCTTCTCCAAGAGCCAACATCTCGTCGATACATTCAGGACACCATCGAAACCCATGTACTATCTCATGGCTTGATCGAGTAAACGCCTTGCTGAGAACAGATGCGTAGGTTCCAGACAGAGTTTGCCCGGTTAAGTGCTCGAACACATCGATTAGATAGTCCGATAATTTGTTACTGCGGAGGATTTCATGGTTCTGCAGATAGGTTGGTGTATTTTCTAGCCTGCCTTGGTAGGAGGAATCCCTCCGAACTTGACGACCCGCAAACCTTATAAGCTCACCAACAAATATACCGTGTTGGTGAGCGGCTCTATGAATATAGGATGGTAGGGATTCAATCTCTGCCGTCCCACTTCCGCGTGCAGGTATTGGGAAGAGCTTTACCTTCATTTTTGAGACCCCACTCGATTTCCTGCGGTTTCTCTCGTTGGCTTACGCTGAAACGGTTTTGACTTATTTTTGGGTGGAGAATGCGGTTCCTTCCGCTCATTACTGCGCGCCGACGAAATTGACGACTTTATCAAGCTCCTCTCACCTGAAAGAATTTCGGCTTTAATGGACTTTAGATCCAAGTCAGTCAAGCGGGTTTCGCGGAGCAAACCTGCATCGATTGGTTTTCCATCGATTTTGGCAATGGCATCTGCTCGTTTCAGCCAAGCTTTGAGTAATCCAATACATCCCATACTGCCTTCATACATTAGCTCAGCGGCATCAACTAATGAGCTCATTGAGTCATCCAAATCGACAATATCGCTGTATGTGGCAAGCAATTCAGCAAAGCTCGAGATATCTTTTTCTGTAGCTTGGTATCTAGGGAAATGTATTTGGTGTTTTCGGCCAACTAAGTGTGGCGAGCGGGCAACAATATCAACAACTGGATAAGCCCCGACCACCACCAATACAAGACCTACCGATTCTGCTAAACACTTCCATGAGTCCAACACCGCAAACGCAGCCTGAACATCCCCACCAACATATTTGACATGCTGGGCTTCATCAATGAAAAGGAATCTTGTTTTGCGTGCCTCGAACGCTTTCTCAAGGGCAATCCTCATTGTCGCCTCCGTAGAGCGGTCCATCTTCTGCATTGCGAGGAAGTCTTCTAAGTTTTCTCCCTGAATTGAAAATAGAGGGTGCTTAACCGCTTCAAGTGCTCGTAAAGTGAATGCCTTGGTGGAAAATGCTCCGTTGTTACCCGCATTAATCGCTCTAACAACGACGGCCGGCATAGTTCCCGTATCTTCATAACAGTGATTTCCGAACAACATTTCTATCAATTTAAGAATCAAGGACGACTTACCAGCTCTCGACGGCCCAGTAATACAAATTACATCTCCAGGTGATGCACAACTCAGTATATAAAACGCCTCTGAGATAGCACGTTTCCAATTTCTATGAGAGATTGCAATATCAAATTTCTTGGAGTCAAAGCTACCAAACATGCTTCACCGCCCATGATTCTGCTTCAAGTGGCCGGATATCAGCATTTTTTAAGCTTTCAAAAACTGACATCTCATCTTGGGATTCAATTTCGTCATAAGACTCAAATTCAAGGACATGACTGGTACTACTAGATTTAGACTCCTCCGATAATTGCCGAATAATGCGAACAGCTTCCTCGTCTGCCTCCTGTTTTATCTTTTGACGCTCACCAAATGCTTCGACCGCAATTAGCCCCTCAACTTTTTGCGAAATCGCGTCTAGCGCAGAATAACGATTTATTCGCGAGCTGTAGCACGGGCACCACTTGTTATCAATCAGGCAAAAAACAACATGAGGGTTTTCAGGGTCAATGCGCACCTCTATTGAAGGTTTATTTCCACCAAAAGATTTTATTTCTGGACTCCAGTACCACATAGCCCCAATATGCAATCCTCGCTGAGGGTCGACTTTGTACTTCTTTGACTCCACCGCTGTTGCTAGCGCATATTCATCGTCAAATGATTGAGATATCGCAACGAATGGATATTCACGCATATGCTTGGCAAGACGAACTCGAGGGGCTTCAACTTCTATACCCCTTGGGTTTGAGTCCCTCCAATTTATAAAGGCCTCAAACTCTCTGAAAAAATCATAGGCCGTGAGAATAGCTCGCTTCTTCGGGGCGAGCTTACCATCCACACCTCGAGCTTCTTTGTAGTCGGCCAGGTTCCCGGGCCTTTGAGTCAACCACTGCTTTTTAAACTCTCCAAACAGACCTTCAACTTCTCCGCCATATCTAGAGTGCGCGGAGGGGCGCAGTATGAGTTCGATTTTTGAATGCGCTAAAAGCGCCGAAAAATATACCGACTTAAACTCTGAGCCGCGATCTACAATAATCCCCTTAGGAAGACGGCCGTGCCTTCGCACACAATCACGCATCACTTTTGCGCAGGATTTTTTCGATGGGCTTGAAAATGAAATACTAAAAGCAAGTACGCATCCAGTTGCCAAATCAATCATGGCTGTGACCCAGGGCCTCATTGCATGAGGAATACCTCCCGAGTCAAAAAATACGAGGAAAATATCTGCTAGATAGTGATCGACAGCCGCACGCTGCCACCCCAACTCTGCTTTTAACTGCCGATCTAAAGGATCAGATGGAGCAGCTGCAGCGTTTGCGCTTCGCTTCCCACCACGCTTTTCGGCAATAACCTCTGGTGGAATTGATCTAAGCCGACGAAGAAAGGTGGTTCTCACCACAGGTGGGTACATAGGGTGGGCTTTTTGAGCATCAACCCGATATTGAATATAACTGCGATAATCACTAAGCCCCTGAGACTCAGAGTGATACCCCAGAAGATAATTTATAAGAAACGTCTCAACAACCGAATTTATTTTACGTTTTCGATTACCAGCAAAAAACCATTTTGGAATCAATGACTGAAATTCGCTAAGTCCGTCTCGAACACCAGATTTTATTAAGGATTTCCAACGACGAACCGACCTTCCTTTTTCGTTATTTTTAATTTTCTCGAGCCGCTCAAGTGCTTCTTTGGCATACGAGTTTGGCGGTAGCTCCTCAACACTTATCGGAGACAAAAATCCGTCGATGTAAATTTTAGGGCCCAAGAATTCATCGATAAATTCTAGAAGATTTTTTTGTTTTACTACAAAGCAACCCTTAGGGATCGAAAATAATGAGCTATCCCAATTAAAGAATAACTCTCCATCATCTATAGCCTGGATAATGCCCGTATATTCATCGATCTCTAATCGATTCTTCAAATCATATATTGACCAAAAGAACGACTCTTCAAATGCCGCATCAATTTTATGCTCAAGTAGATTTATTTTTTCTTGATTTCGAGATTTAAGAGCAATCTCTAAATTGAAAACACGATAACGAATATCGCTTGAAGCGACCCAGACCTCAAATTCTATACCGATACTTTCGAAGTACTCTTTTGCCGGCAAATAAGTTACCTTGCCGTTGGGTTCGACTACCCAGTTCCTTGGCGACTTTTCCTGTTCACAAATAACTGTGGTCCTGTCTTTTACCTCAATAACAACTGGGCCAGAGTCCTTGTACACTATGAAATCAGGCGTATACCACGAAGTTCTCCCAACGCCCTTTTTGTAGTACTTTTTAATGGGAACCGGCTCCGGCTGGTCCCATAGCTCAAAAACAGAGTTGTTATACTCATTTATAACAACAAATGCGCGCTCTACTGAATAGCTCTCTGTTGAAATGGTACGCCCCATTTTTTCAGAGTAAAACCATGAGCTAATATTGGTTTTCGCATGAACACCCACCATTCTGGATGCTTGTTGATTCCTGACCCTGGTGAGATAGTCCCTTGCCTCGAAAGAGAGGTTATGTCGATCTAAGTAATGATTGAATTGTATTTCTGTAAGCATGAGAAACCCTTAGCTTCTTGGCCGCCCCCAATTAAAAGACACGGGGCCACCTCGAAACTTAAATTCGTGGTTAAAAGGGCTTGACTACCGGAAATAAGGGAAGGATACTGAAGGTCACTACACCGAAGTCATACTTCCCAAGAGCCGAAGACAAGCAATTGTTTTCGGTTTTTTTGGTTCTAGGTCACGATAATTCTCTCCAATTTTAGGACTTGTTTGGACACACTAGGACAGCTTCATATTTTCCAAGCTACAAGCCACTTCTTCAGCTCGTGCAAAATAACCTGCACGCCCTTTAAACCGATATAGATTGACAGGTAACGTCTTTCTTGAGTGGGCTTTTCTTACTGCGGCAACAGTTTTATATCGGAAAACTTCAGCGACCTCCTCTAGCGTTAGTAGCTCACCGTATTTATTTCGAATAGCTTCAGCGGTTCTTACAGTAGAAGTGTTCATGAAAATTGGCACCGGTCTATAAAAGTCTTGAATAGTCCCATAGCGTCCAGAATACCTGTGGTTAGGGTAGCTAACTAGTGTCATAACAGGTAAGCTCAAAAGACAGGTTTAAATTTGACACTTGACATTGAAAATGAATAACGAAGCCAACCTACCTACCTTAAACTGGCGACGGTTCCGCTCTCAAGCCTGGTCCAAATATCTCCAAAATAACTCGACATCTTCAGAAATAGACTGCCAGCTAATGTCCGAGCTTGGAGAAAGCAGCAAGCTTCAGTACAAGTGGGCAAATGGTTCTGCCAGCGCTACACGTAGATCAGCAGAAAAGTATTCAAGCGTCAGGGGTAGCCTTGAGGTATTTGATCTCGATCTATTCCCACTGTTAGATCTAACTCATTTCCCCAAAAAAGCATTGCGATCTTATTTAAAAGACAATATATGGCCGGAACTTAACAACACATGGCATTTTGAAAGTGACTTTTCAGTTTTGAAAGAAATTGGTTACCGACGATTAAACAGTACATACCTAGCAACTGACTTTCTTGAATATCAAGGCACCGCCCTACTAAATGGCCACATTCCTAGCATTCAAAGAAACGACTCGCTAAAATTAGCAAGCAGAGGAGATATGAATGGTTTCACAGCCATTCTTGCACTAGTAAGAGAGGCTGAAAGCAATAATGACATCAAAATGCATGCCTATCATGTCACGAGCCTAGCGCAGGCTCTCCCGACCATCGCACAAAACCCAGTTTTTACAGACCTGGCAGATCAATTGATCGAGTTCATTAAGCACATTCTGAATAAAATTCCGGAATCTCGAGAACGAGTGGAAATAGATTGGCGTAATATTGAAAGCCAAATCCAGGATGGAATTTCAATTACACCATGGTATCAGTTAGAAAATTTAGAAAAAATGTGTATACCACCTATAGCACAGGGATGCTCAAAACTACTCTTTTAGCGGCTCGAAAATGGCGAAATGAGCAAGATGAATAAACTGTCCAAACTTCTTCTTATTGACCTCGAATGCACTTGCAATGACGACCCGCCGCTGCCTAAAGGCGAAGCCGAAATTATTGAAATAGGAATGGTTTTGGGGCAACTTGGATCGAAGGGGTTTACTGTAATCGATGAATTACAACTCTATATCCAGCCCACTGCTCGCCCAATATTAACCCGGTTTTGCACTGAACTGACGGGGATTGAGCAGAAAACAGTCAATGATGCTCCACTACTTAAAGCTGCGCTCAAACAACTGGCTGATTTTCTTGAAAAGCACTCGCCATCGGCTTGGGGAAGCTGGGGGAAATTTGATGCTCGGCAAATCGAGATGGAAACAGCCAATAAGTCTCTGCCCAACCCACTGGCATCAATGCCGCACCACAACATCAAACAACTGTTTGCCCGAAAGCGGGGTCATCGGGTGGGCCTAGCCAGAGCAGTACAGCTGTCAGGCCTAAGTTTTCAAGGCCGACATCATTCCGGGCTTGATGACACTCGAAATATTGGACGACTCATTGATCATGACGATCTGCTCCGAGAAGCGGTTATGAAGAGGATATAAGACTTTTGAAGTGCTTTGGCCAAATTGACCTGCTCTGAAGCAAAGAATACAATCACCGGTGACCGGGTATAAGTCCCCCCTGTCCTAAAACATGTAACGGGATCTGCGGAGCGCCTGGAGTGGCCAGCGATAAGAGCAAATAGCTTTATGACTTGAGAGCAGCAAGTCATCCCAACCAGTTAAACAATAAGCGCACAGGAAGACTCAGCTCTCAACTACTCAGGCCGCTTGTGGATTCACCCATTACATGACGCCTGAATCACCCGTATCCTGTCATTATCGGGTGATTTAATCACCCAAAGTCGTTCTTTTACAGCCTTGGTGTCCCACCATTTACCCAAAACTTGCCCGCAAATGCTCAGGATTCACCCATAAAAATGAATCACTAACATTTTGATATATAAGTCTTTTCTTTGCGGCAGGAGAGATTGGCCCATCATGTATGAATAGGTCTTATACGGTGGATGCGCTGAAAAATCCAAGGCACCCATTCCATGAATTGAGGGCAAAGGGAGTGGACTGTGAGTTTACAAATAAGTATTTGCCTTGGTTTACTAAAGTCGTAATATAGTCACTATGAGTGATCATAATGAGAGTAAATTAAACCGTCTATTGGCTGGACTCGGTGATACCAGTGTGGTTTCCAGCCGGTGGCTAAGAGCGCATGGCTATTCCAGTAGTCTGGTTGTCCGCTATGTGGCCAGCGGTTGGTTGGTATCGCCGGCCCGCGGTGTGTACATGCGCAAAGGTGGGTCCCTGAAGTGGGAAGGCGTGGTGCGGACACTGCAATGCATGGAAGATTTATCGCTGCATGTAGGCGGACGCTTTGCCTTGGCCTGGCAGGGGCATGAGCACTACCTGCGGCTGGGCGAAGCGGCCACGATAACACTCTATGGACAGGATCGTTTGCCGGGGTGGGTGCACAAGTTGCCGTTGGCGGAGCATGTCGAATACTACGGCAAGGGGCCTTTTGATCTGCCAGCCCTTCTTTTTACCGATGAGACAACGGATCAGTCGTTAATGAACCAAGGTTTGGAAAGGCGCGAGGCAACGCCGAGCGGGATGGTGGTGTGCGCGACTCCGGAGCGGGCCATGCTGGAATTGTGTGATGAGGCATCTGATGCCAGCGGGGTCTATGAGACCGACGCATTGATGCAGGGCATGGCCACCCTGCGTCCACAACGGCTTGAAATGTTGTTGCGCCATTGCCACAGTATCAAGGCCAAACGCCTGTTTCTCGCTCTGGCCGAACGTCACGGGCACGCTTGGTATTCACACCTATCGCTTGATGATGTGAATCTCGGTTGTGGTAAGCGATCGCTGGTTCCCGGTGGCCGTCTACATCCCAAATATCAGATCACCCTGCCGGGAGACCTCGATGAGCAGCTGGGATAAACGCTATAGCGATCGGGTGCAACTGCTGGTGGATATCCTGCCGGCGCTGGCGAAAGAAACCCGCTTTGCCTTGAAAGGTGGGACGGCCATCAATCTGTTTGAGCACGATCTCCCGAGATTGTCGGTGGATATCGACCTGACCTGGTTGCCTGTGCAGGATTTCGAGGCGGACGTGGCAAGCATTTCGGCGGCGCTGGAGCAGTTGGCAGAGACATTTCGTACCCGCCCTTTACAGCTACAAGTGCAGACCTCGGGTGGCTCAAACACAGGAGGGATCACGCGGTTGATATGCAGTCGCGGCCGTGCTCGCGTGCAAATCGAAACAACCCCGGTGATGCGTGGCGCCGTGCATCCGGTTCGTACTATGGTGGTCCAGCCCAAGGTGGAACAGGTCTTCGGCTTTGCTTCAACACAAGTGCTCGATTTTGCCGATCTGTACGCCGGCAAGCTGGCAGCGGCTTTATCCCGTCAACACCCCAGGGATTTGTTCGATATTGGTTTGCTGATGGAAGATGAACGGGCTGACGCCACGTTGTGGCGCACCTTTTTGGTCTACCTGACCAGCAGTCCCAAACCGGCTTGGGAACTACTGGCCCCTCGCGACCCTGTGGACTTTGAGGCGATCTTTGATGCCCACTTCAAAGGGATGACGGCCGAACCAGTGACAGTGGCGCAACTCCTGGGTAATAGGGAGCGGTTGTTGTCTTGGATTGCCGACAATCTCAATAAACCGTCATGTGACTTCCTTTGGTCTATCGAAGAAGAACAGCCTGATTTTGGCTTGATCGGTCTAGAGGGGGCTGCCACACTGCCGGGCGTGGTGAGAAAGTTGCAAAATCTTGCTCGTCGTTCGAAGGCCAAGCGTAAGGCGGATCGTCATCAGTTTGAGCAAACCCTGGAGCAGATAGCACTTGGTAAGCCGATTGTTGAATAGCGCTGTTTCTTTCCAGAAATATCCTAGAGGCTTTATTACCATAACCTGTCTTTGTCAGATTTTTACGGGTGAATCCACATCCAGACCGTTTGATACAACCATTGTGATGCACCATAACGCGTCTCCGGTCTTCTCATTTAAGCAAGAACTGGACAGTTAGCCCCATAGCCCGCAATGTCGGCTGACTGTTTTTTGATCTAAACGGCCAATCTATGGTGTCAACATGTGGCCAACGTATGGTGCCATGAACAATTTTGTTGTTGAAACCATAAAGTGGCCGCATTGGCCATGTTATGCTTCCATAGGTAAGCAAAGTTGGCCGCAAGCCAGGCTCAAACCCCTTTCTCAAGAATCTCTATCCACTTTCTATTCCTGGCAACTCCAGTCAGCACTCCCCATCTGCAAGCTCAACCTATGCCTGTTGCTTTTCCACCCAGACTCACCTTTTTTTGGCACCCTATCGAAAATTACGCACGTAGCACGTAGATGAGTTCCAACCCATTTTTAGGTGCCAATTCCATTAATGAGACTTCAACCCACATAATGCCACGCAAATGCAAATTTCGTGGTATGCTCCAATATCCCTAGCCGCTAGCGGTTAGATCCAGACTGATAGAGGCACAGCCATGATCCGTTGTCATCTCGCCCGCTTGATGGGCGAACACAAGATGCGTATCGCCGATGTCGCCAGAGAAACCGGGCTTAGCCGTGTCACAGTGACATTGCTATATAAAGAAACCGCGCAGAAAGTGGATCTGGAAGCTCTCGACAAGTTGTGTAAGTTGTTCAATTGCGGTATTGGCGAGCTACTTGAGCACGCATAAACGTGAAACTTATATTACAGGGAGCTCAACTTGGAGTTTGGCAAATACAAAGAGCTAGTTGCAGAAATAAAAACAGGAAAGCGGCTTCCTGATTCCATTTATATCCATAATAGCGCCTTGTCAGAGGTTCCCAGTAAGCTGAGTAGTGTTCTTGACAAAATAGCAGCTGCACTAAAAATACCTGCCAATGACTGGAATATTTTAAAGCTCTATAAGCGAGACTTTAAGGTAGCATTTCTAAGCTACCCTGATTTTGAAACATATAGCTATCCTGCACTAAAACATAGCTTCACTGTCGATTTGTCGAAGCTCTCGGTCAGAAAATCCTCGTATGAATATTCTGATAACCCTCCGATTCTTCATCGTAAGGAAACCTTTGTTAAAACTGACTTTCCACTTCATGCGCTGTTCCAAGAAATTACCGCTGAAGGTGAAGAGATAGGGTTATATGAAAACCACAGATCCATAGGCTTCAAGAAAAACTGGGAGCGGCTGATTTCCAATAAAGGATACTTTCTTGATGAAGCCGGAAGGCTTCACCCGAAAGCAAACCGAGAAGTGAATAGCAATGTAGTAAGCATTACAGAAGAAGTTGAGATAGAAAGGCACAAAACAGCCATAGACCGTAACCAGCTCTCACAGCCAATGCAGATATTGGCTCGACACAATTATTTTAATGGCGATTACTCTGTTTTAGATTACGGCTGTGGTAAAGGTGATGATATGCGTGAGCTGGAAGCTCACGGCATCGATATATCAGGATGGGACCCGGTGCATTGCCCTGACGGGGATCTCGTCAACAGTGATATTGTGAATCTTGGATTCGTGCTTAATGTTATTGAAGATAGAGAAGAACGAAATGAAACGCTAAAACGTGCCTGGGAGTACGCTGATAAAATCCTTGTCGTATCTGTTATGATTGCTGGCGAGAGTTTCCTACAGCAGTTCACTCCGTACAAAGACGGCATCATTACCAGTAGAAACACCTTCCAACGATACTACACACAATCTGAAATTCGTTCTTATGTTGAGACCACACTCGACGAAAACGCCATTGCTGTCGGACAAGGTATATTTATTGTCTTCAAAGATAAGATTGAAGAACAAAACTTTCTTCTGGAAAGGCAACATATACGGCGTGACTGGCAACAAAAAACACAAAGGCAAATACAATCACGCCAACCCTCAATCAAAAATGATCTCATTGATAAGCATCTTGAGTTATTTACGGATTTTTGGGATACATCTCTAGAGCTTGGGCGCATTCCCGCGAATAATGAATTTGAGTTTTCAGACCAGATTCGTCGGGTAGCAGGATCACACATCAAGGCGCATAAGGCGCTTGTTGAACATTTCGGCAATGACCTCTTTGAAGAAGCGCAGAGCAAACGTAAAGACGATCTACTGGTCTATTTCGCGCTGGGTTTATTCGGTAAGAGAAAGCCTCAGACAAAAATGCCCGATGGACTCAAACAAGACATTAAAATTTTCTACAGCAGCTACAATGAAGCCATTGAGCAAGCCAAAGAAGTTTTGTTTTCGATGGGAAACCCCGACATAATTGAAGAGTCGTGCAACAAAGCTTATGACCTTCTGAAAAGCGGATACTTAGAAGATGGCCATAGCTACACTTTCCATATTCGCTACTTAGGTGACTTGCCACCAGAACTACGAATTTATATTGGCTGTGCTACGCAGCTCTATGGAGATTTGGATAATTTCCACCTTGTGAAAGCACACATGACTTCTGGCAAGGTTAGCCTAATGCGCTACGACGATTGGAATAAAGACACGCCGTTATTGGTCGAGCGAATTAAAATCAAAATGCGGGATCAAGATGTAGACTTCTTTGATTACGGTGGAAAGTTTACCCCTCCACCGCTCGAAAATAAAAAACTGTTTATCTAGCCTGGTTACTCCACGCTAATCGAATTTTTTCTGCAAGATCAAATATTTCATCTTCATGGATGAAAGGAACCTGAGCCAGAATAATTTTTCCTTCACCGGACAATTTCGCAGCAAGATGTCCTCGGCCCAACAGGCGCTCAGCGCCTGGTTCATCGAGCACCAGAATAGAGTTTCGTTTGTCAGCGACTTTTAATACCAGCCTGTTTGTCAGGTTGGCCCGAAGCTGCATCGGAAGAGCATCTTTATCTGGCCTCTGTGTTACCAGTATTAAATTGATACCTGCCGCTCTCGCTTTGACGCCCAATCGATTAGCGTTTAATTCTACTGCATCACGATAGTCACTTATCATCATCCAGTCGGCCAGTTCGTCATGAAATAGCCAGATGCGTGGTAGGCGTTCTTCTGGAGGAACTTTTCTATTAAATTGATCTAACTTAGTAACTCCCGCTTCGGCTAGTAAATGGTTTCTCCTTTCCATTTCCGCTACTAGTTCTTCAAGTGCAGTAACCGCCTGATCACGATCCGTAATTAGTTCGCCATCTAAATGAGGCATATTTCTAAGCCAAGGAAAATCAATACCGGCTTTCGGGTCTATCATACGAATTCTCGCACTCTCTGGTGAATTCGTGGCACAAATATCAAGAAGCAAAGACTGAACGAGAACGCCTTTGCCACTTCCAGTTTCACCAGCAATTAGCGTATGAGGACCGTGAGGCTGAAATCCACCAAAATCATTTCCCACATTAAGATAAAGAATTTGGCCGTCAGACTCACATGCACCCAAGAGTAAACTCGTATTGCTGAATGGAGCTGACTCTGGAAGCTCTCTCTGTTTCCATAGATCTTTCAATCCGAGAATTGTACGATGTGGGCGCTTGACCATGATGATGACTTCCATCGGTGCGGCCAGCACATTGATTACATCAATAGCGTGTGAAGTTAGAAGCTCCTGCCGTTTCTTTTCGACTTTAGGAACGGTTAAATCATCAGACCCTCTTAAACGTACAAGAGCAGCATTGGGTGTTAGCCTTGCATCAACAAACTCTGCTGTCATGTCATAACCGCGTAATGCTTTTTGAAGCTGACTAACAGTGTGTTTCAGCCATTGTTGCGACTCCGGATCATTTTCATCTAAATCTCGTCCAGAATTAACCCAGTTAGCTAGTGCTTCAGAAGGCCATTGATGGTTAGAAATGTTGACTTCAGTAGATTCTTCAGAAGTTTCAGGTTCATCCTGGGCGCTGGTAGTGGTTGTATTATTGCCTGAATCCTCACTAACTTCGGTTTGTACTGAGTTGGATTCTACTACTTCAGGAGTAGTATTTGATCTGACATTTACACTGTGGGTTTTTAAATCTGTTTTCTGATTATCGAGCGTCACATCGGTTTTGGAAGACAAGTGAACAACAGGCTCTTCACTTGAAATTAATGCTTCATTTGTGCCTTGTACTAAAGCACGAAATGCAGCTGCTACTCGTGGTTTATCAAATACTTTTTGTTGGCAATGTTCCATACCTTTCAGTGGAACATAGTCGCCAGCATCAACGTATTCCAAATCATCATGCACAAACACATGCGAAAATCCGGAAACTCTTATCTGTACGTTATCCTGTCTAACTTCATCAGACCAACGATGAAGATCCCATCCTCCAGTTACATGTGAACTGAATGGCTCCATGCCTTCAAGCATAAAATCACCCAAACGGTGTAACCAAATATCCCTGTCTATTCTATTTCGGTCAGGATCTAAAGCTCGGCTAATACGGGCAACCGTTTCTTCAAGCTGTTTAGCAGACTTTTTAGCATGTGATTTATATCCATTTGATGTGACATACTTAGCTTCTGAAACACACACTAACAAACAGTGTTCGCCATCGATAATTTTCGGAGATATAGCCATTATGTCGGCAATCTGCTCTTCTTTTTGACCAAACCAGGAAGCAAAATCGTCAAGAAAGTACCAGCCAGTAGGAAATTTTGAGTCGCCTAAACTATTTTCTATTTCTCGCATAGACAGGACTATACCGAGTAATTCATTTGCGTAATGACCATACCTGGCTGCACGCATTACTACCTGACCTGATAATTTGTTCGCCCGATTTATTAAATCATTTAAGACTGTATCAGGATCTGAACCTAGTATATCTGGATCGAGCCGTTTTAACCTTTCATTTAGCAATGCACGAAGTAAGCGAGGCTGTGATGTAGTGGAGACAATAATGTTTCGATTAATCGTTCGTTCATGAATATGACGTATAACATGAATATCATTGTTACTAAGTAAACGTCGATCTACCAACTCATCAAAATTAACAACCCATTCACCAATTTTATGGGTCTCATCGAATATATTGGCTACTTCCCCATCTCTGAAGTTAACTTCACGAGCTGGTATGACATCACCAGATAACGCATTGTCACCATATAGATAAGAATGAAGAGCGTTGAGATAAAGCTGTCCTGCTCTTGGTTGTGATGGCGCTGCTAAATAAACGGATGTGGATGTGTCAGCTGGCCCTACGGGACGTCTTCTTGACCAGCGTACCGGAGTATTTTCAAGAAAAGTGGGAGATCTATCACCCGGCGCAGGTTTCCATACAAGTTTTGCGTTTCTGGATACTACATCCTGTAAAGCTACGATATCAGTAAGTCTCGCGGTTTCATCCTGATTTTCAACTAGCGCCGAATCCAGAAAGCCGACCCTGAGGCGTGACAGGAAGTTTCTGGCTGCTTCACTCGCCATAACCGATCCGGATTCTTCACTTACGGCTACATTTTGTTGTTCATAGATCCTACGCATTTGCTTTGGTCGTGAGTGTGTCAACAATAGATCACACTGTAGTTCGTTTTCTTTTTCCACTTTACTCGATAACTCGGACGCGAGCGCTCCGGGAAGAGCTTTTGACTCAGCGTTATAGAGAACCAGAGAAAAATTACTTCTCTCGTGAGGGAGTAGATTTAAATACTGCTCGCCAACTTTTCCAAATGCTTTGGCGGCAATATCCGGATCTACATCAAGACTAGTATCACCATTATTATCAACACCCGTTACAGGCGATTCACAGAGCGTATAATCAAAAACCGTATCGGCAGATGATAGGAGTATGGATTGCTCATTACAGAATCCAAGACAGACCTCCGGATAATAATCTTCTGAAAGTTCCAGCTGTACCTGACCAAATAGTAAATCAGCGCGTTCAATAGCAGATTCATCTGCTTGCAACACTTGTTTTAACAGGCTACTACATTGATGCGCCTTGACACCGATCTCAGCGAGCCTGAGTGGATGCCAGGGTGTAATAATCGAGGCTGGTGAACCAGCACCTATGTCTGCCACGCCGATTCTAAATAATTCTTTCCACAGCCTTTCACGGGCCATGTCCTTATTAGCTTCTGAAAGCAGCTGATTTAGTAATTCACCAAATGTTTCAGCTTGCGTTACTAGCGATTCCGAGCCAATGCCATCGCCATCTTCTGATATCCAACTACGTATCGCAGTAGTATATTGCGTTCGAAATGTATCAAAGGCTGTGACAATGGAGTCTACTTGCTGCTTTGAAAGCCAGGCATTAAGTGCGTTAATTTCATTTATTATCGTTTCCGCCCGATTGCCACTTTCCCGGTTAGGAGCAACCAGTCTACCATCGTTACTGTTATTAACATCTCTAATAGTATTTATATCCTCAAGAGAAATTCTTTGCACTCTTCCTTTTGTGCTAACAGTTTGTCTGGTAATGTCAGCGGTCGCTAGCAAACCGGATTCATCATTGTTATTTGCCAGGCTAATTAGATCGTCAGGAAGCGCGGTTGCTATAGCATCTACTGGCATTTCCCAATAAAAAACCAGTTTAGAGGCAATACCATCGGGATCGAGAACTGCTTCGAACTTTAGCGTGCGAGCATCTTTGGAACCTGAAGTGACTTTTGCCAATCCTTCATCGCTAATTTCTGGAAAGTAAAACTGATCAAGTTTCCCAAAGTCCAGTTCTATATTGGGAGCTAATAAGTTAGATAACCCGTGATATCTAAATGCAAAATACCGTGCTACTTTTGGATTCTTTCCTTTCCAAAAACTCTTTTTTTCACTATTTGGGATACTAAGTTTTAAGGTCGGAGCACTAAGTTCGACATCCCGGTTTTTTTCACGTAACCGATGAGTGGTATCTATTAGACCAGTGAGGAAATTCGAATAGGTCTGGGGATTGCGGTATATATATTTTTCCCACGAGCTTGAAAGGTTTTTATCCCGACTTAAATGTTCACGATAGGATTCGTAAAAATCCTGAAGATCCTCTGAAGGAATTTTGGGGAATGTAGCAGAAAGAAGATCAATTTCCTCTGCTTGCAAAGGATCATCAAATTCGTCTTCAAAAAACTGTTTTGTTTTATCACCTAGAGGCAAGGCTTGTGTTCGCGTAACACCATCAAATAGATCAGAGATTGAAAGCCAATCAAGTGCAACCAAGTTTTGTTGGGTATCAAGCCACTCATCGGGGGTTAAATCAGCTGCAATGAAATCGCTAATAATTTGTTGATCTTCTGGGCTAAACCGGTCCTTTATTTCTTCAAAATTCTTTGATAGCTGATCAGAAATTGCTTCCCCTTTTTCGTTTTCATGGACAAGAAGCGGACGGATTCGAGTGTGTAATCTCCTAAATATTTTATTCCATTCTGTTAAATGGTCTCGTTTTGCATCTGAGATACGGTCAAAGTAACCAGAGTTGCGGGGCAATTTCAAGCTAGGAAGCGCATTATCGACGGCTTTTTGTAAAGGAAGTCCCTGATCTAATATCCCGATTGAAATAGATAGGACGAAATCAGCATACGTTTCAATCGTTCTTGCTGCGTGTGTTTCATTAGCCGAAATGAGGGCAGTTTTTAAATGTGCTCTTTTACTGTCATTAAGGATTTGGCTAGTAATACCTGATTTTTCAATCCAGGAATCATACTCTGAACGAAGGGTGTCAGTTTCGATTTTGGTGATTTTCTCTACACTCTTATCATTGCGCTGTAATTCCTCTTGTGAAGCTGCAAATAGTACACCTCGTTTCCCGTCAGGCAACTTGCAGTGTCTCCAGTGAGTAATAGATTCATTACTTAGTAATTCAGCTGGTAACGTAGAATTACGGTCAAATACCTCAGAGACTTTAATTTCAATCAAACTGGCTAATTGTTGATTATTATAAGCTGCTTCAGCAATAGCCGTTACTAGCGATTCTTCCAGTCCAACCATGCAAAATCTAACTGTTCCTTCCTCATCCCTTGAAAGCTGCTCACTTATATAGGACAGGGCAACAGCAGAAATTAAATCATTTCTGTTCATGAGCGTCCCCCAAATGGATTTTCTACATAGGCACAATCATCCGATAGCCTTCGGAGTAATCCGAGTGTTCGTAGCCGTTGCTCTAGCCTCTGGGTATTCTGCATAAAAGCATTTTGATCGGATGGCAGATAGCCAAAAGCCTTTTCTGCTTCTGCTACACCTACAATAAGCCGGAATCTCTCATATAGTTTGGACAGAAAACGGTGATACTCCTCGCGGCCATCAGTTACAATGCACATAACTAATGCCTTCAGCAATAAGTCGTCCGGAGAATACCAAGTGCCAGCTCCGCGTCGTGAAACGGACAATCCGATCTGTCTTGACCACTCAGAATGTACTTTTGCTACATGTTGCTGGTGCCTCTTGTCTGCATAAGATCGAAGTGAGTTGAATATAGTCTCAGGGTCTCCAGAAGGAGCACCATCATCAGGATTCCAAGAAAAGCGTTCAGTTAAGAAGATCCTCGCTGCTTCAGGAGGAGATACAGCAGAGTGAACGCTAGACCATTCAGGAGCTTTTAGAGCCGATTCAGAGTAAGCCCTAACCGCTCGTGATGATAGAACCCTGTTAGCTGAAAAATTTTCTTTGGATAGCTCGAATATCGACGTCCTTTTAGGAGATGCAATTTCAAGTACGATTTTAGGTTCCGAATCACTACCAATCTCTTCATTTGAACGGCGGAGCATATAAAGAAGCATATGCAATGATGATAGTCTCATCAAAGGATCTAACAACGCTTCACCTGGGACATCTAAATCAAGTAATTGTAACCAGGTACTAGCCAGCTCGTTATATTCTGGTCTTGTTTCAAAAGGAAGATAACCAATACGGTTGGTTACGGAATTCGAAGATCTATCGTAATCCGGTGGCAATAGAGCGTTAATGACATTGTTCCAAGATTTATCATCACTGAGTAATATACTCGAAATCTTACTTGAAATTTCCGGACCCGATCCGCTACGGTTCAGCATTAAATATAGTAATTCGCCGCCACGCGCAAAGAACCTCCTATCTGGACTTCCATTTATATTTGTTGGCAAGTCTGCATAAAGACAATTCGATCCATACGGAAAAATAAACTTTGAACTCCAGCGACGTTGGCGATGAGGTTCCACTGAAGTCGTTTGATAAAACTCTACTATGCGTGCAAGCCTGGAAAACGATACGAACCTCTCTTTAAGAAAACTAAAATCATAATCATCATTGAATTGTTTTAGCCAGGAATTCCACATTTCCGTATCTGAACGGCCAACGCTTTCAATATGTTGCAAGTGTGGATTATTGAAGATGAGTTCTCTTAGTGGAATTAATCGTGGAATAGAATATGAAAACTGCTCGTGAGAACCGGTTTGATTGTTTTCATTTAATGCGTGACCTGTTGTTTGTCGGGAAACAAAAATTGATAAAAATTCCAGAAGAACTAACCACGGAGTCTGATCGTTATAAAATCTGTGGCCCCAGATTGCTTCATCAATCCAAATGTTAACATCTTTTGTGAATCTGGATGGAGGATCGAGTCTATTCATTGTGTAGATATCCTAATTCTTATATCCTCTGATTGCGCACGTCCTCTCTCGTCAACCGTAATGGCTTCCAGATTAACTTCATCAGCTGAGGCATCCCGACCAAATACATCATCGAGTCTTTTTATCAGGCGTAATTTAAAATCAAGAAAGTCTTCATGACATTGCCTTGAGAAACTAGCAGGCAGACTTCCATTTGCCACCCGTACTAAATATTCGAAATGTGTTAGTTGTAGATCCAGGCTGTCTAGATACTCTGAATCTTTATCCGCAGGATCAATGATTCTAATACTAGGTACAGAGTCATCATTAGAAATATCAAATTTCAGAAATGGATCTCTTCTAGACTTATTAACCGGTACGTCATGACAAAGAATGGAAGCAATTCTTCCTCTTCCGTCCCCACCAGATGAAGCCAAATGGAGAACAGTACTATCGTCCATCATCATCCCGCAAAACGTTCTATTTAGTCCTCGAACAAGTGTTTCTGACGTTGAAGTTATTTCCGAGTTGCTGCGCAAGCTTTCAGTAAAGGCAAGGAAATCACCGGAAGATCGGTAAACAGTTAAATTCCAGGGATCTAGCCCATGCCCACCGGGTAATGAGAAAAAGAGTCGTTGTCGTTGCCTTGAAAGAGCCTGCATAAATTCATCTGTTTTACTGCGTTCGCCCTCAAGATAATCCGTCAGAAATGTTTCGTAAGCCCGCGCACCATAATATTGATCACTTGCAACAAAATCTTTGTATTTTCCTGACCCATCGTACTTTCCATAAATCAGTAAATTGTCAAATTTGTTATCGGTTTCTCGTCCTATCCCAAAAGACTCCAGAACGGTGAAAATCTGATATTGTTGTCTATGCCTTGGTTTTAGATTTGCCCCAAACACATTGGCGTAGGGGTTTGTAAATCTGTATTCGTCGCGGTTAGCTCTATTCTTAGCTGTTGTACATGTAAGTAAAATTCTATTCTGCTTGCGGTCTCCCAGAATAATATTTACACATAAAAGCAGAAGATCTCTGATAGGCAAATGCATCCGATTTGCGCTTGCCAGTTTAAGGAGTGAGATGATGCGGGAACGAAACAATGAAGTTCCATCTGTGTTTCTTAGCAACTGCCTGTTAATTTCAATGGGGCACTTAAGTTCCCCATCTTGATTCAATAATTGCTCTCGCTGACATTGCTCCCATAGCGGATGTTCTACAATCTGCTCAATTAGATCATCAAAATGTTTTGATGCATCAAGTCTGCTTAAATTAAAGAGGTTTAATTGAAGTTCATCACCGGAAGCAATATTCTCAACAAGCATATTTTCAATTGTTTTGAAAACATTGATTGCATTACCACCCGTTGCTTCCGCCCAGTCCCGCCAACTCGCAAGCAGCTGACCATCATTTGCAGCAATCAGGAAAACTTGTTCTGTATTCTCTCCGGCAAGTGAAGCGGAAACGAGTGGTATCCAGTGAGCTTTCTCATCTTCGGTAAGTTCGCTAAGGTCTTTTATGATGACTAGCTTTAAGGACGAATTCTCTAATTCAATTTCAACAATTTTCTTTCCTTGTTGCCATTCATCTGCATCACCGCCAAACTGTTCCCATACTCTTCGACAATGGTAAGTTTTTCCATCGCCCGCAGTACCCGTGAGTATGGTGCTATTGGGGTTGTCTTGTTCAAAGTTTGCAATGACTTCACTGAGTCTTGCAGGCTCAATATGGATAACAGGATCAATGTTATGGCGGGCAACTTCAGACTGAATCAGCTCGTCATACATATTGTCACTAGCCGGTATTGGTCCATAGTGACGCAGAAAATTTACTAAATCATTCCGGTTTGCCACGGTTAATTAGTCTCCGATTATTTTTATTCCCTACAGACTACAAATTAAACATGCCTGATCTTCAGGGTCATCATCCATCATTCGTTTTAACGTATCCTGCCATCTCTCAGAACCTTTTTTATTGCTGGCAATAATTCCGGATTCTTTTTCTCTTTTTTCAGCTCGCTCTACCATTTCATCTATCGTTCCCTGGGATGACCACGTATAGCCATGACCACTGATAGGAATTTCACCATCTTTCCAGTCATATTTTGTTCGTACACGTTGCTCATATTGTCTAGCTTTCTCAAACAATTCTGGGTGATTGCGCTTTAAGCCAAGCCACTCATCCTGTCTTTGGAAAAAACAGAAATAACATCCTGACCTTGAACGCCATTGGTAATATTCGGGAATGCCTACAGTATCTTCGAGCATCTGAAAAATATCGTCTCGCACCAATCCGTTTTCAACAAATGGAAATACGGCTTTAATATTGTCCTTGTGGCTTATATACCCATTCCTGTTTTCATCTGCACGAATTCCTATGTAACTGACTACCAGATCGTCACCTACGAATTCTTCAAACGGCTGGATTTTCATTGTCCGTGTACACCAGCGTTGCTGTGCTGAAGGGAGATAGTCATTAAAGACTTTAAGCCAGTGATCGAAATCTTTTCCGCTGCTAAGACGAATAATTTCCTTCCCCAGATACGCTTCAAGCTTATCAAGAAAATCATAAACTTCCTTGAGTTCGGCTCCTGTATCACTAAAGAAATACTCTACCTGGTCGTGTATTTCGGGATAGCGGTCTTTTATATAAATGGCTAATGCAGCGCTGTCCTTTCCGCCAGACAGGCCAAGTACATGCCTCGCACCTTCAAGCTTGGTCATTTCTTTCATGGAAATTTTATTATTAGCCATTTTTAACCTCTTTGATTTTGTTTCTTGCATTCGAGGACTTTGGTTTCTTTGTATTGGAATTCCTTCTTTCTAACAGAAACTCATCAACCACTTCGGCAAGTGCGGCGAGCTGTAATTCGTTTGAATGTTCAGACAATGCCTTTTTCAACTCCTCCTTACAGCCTTGAATAGCTTCCTTTCTTTTACGGTCTATAGCTACGACCTCATCGATGGGTTCACCACCTTTCTTGAGAGACTTCAGAAGGATGACATCAAACTCACCATCCATATGCTCTTTCGATTTATCGTAATGCAATCTCAGAGATTCAAGATCAAGTATACGCTTGCCAAAATCACTCAGCTTCACATCCGCTTCGGCACGGTCTGCATCGGTCCAGTTTTTAGAAGGCTTCTGGCCCAGGAACATAAGAATGTTTTCGAGCCACTCTTCATCACTACCTTGCTTCTTGGTAATGCGTTTAATAAATGCCCGCAGGCCATCTACATCAACTGTGTATTGATCGAGTCCAGCATATCTTCCGATGGCATTACTTCTTAAATCGGCAAGTGATGTGTTCTCGTCTATATGGAAGGCTTCAAGTAACATTTTCACTTGTTGCTCAAGCATATTTGGATAGGCGTCTTTCAGTTCCTTCAGACAGCTTTGAAGGGAATTAGCCAATCCTTCCAGATTGGGCTTTTCCTTTTCCAATTCTTCCTCATACCCTAATGCATGGGGGATATCTTCAAATAACAGATGTTCCGGTGATTTGGAGTATTCGAACGCATTGCGTACTTTCCGGGCTTTTTCAGAAATATCAGAAGATTTAGTTTTTAATGTGTATAACGGTAATTCACCTATGAACTGCGCAAGTGGAGCAACCAGTTGAACCACCGTTTGCTCAGTCCCGGCATTGATGATCTTGCAATATTCCTCATAGATAGTTGAACGCAACCCGGTGATTTTAAAACGCTGGAAGGCAAACTCGTCTGGACGCTTTACAAACCTGTCCAACATGTCTTTTGTCATGACAGGACGGTATTTTCTTTCTTCATATAATGCGAGTTCATGGCGGTACACCACGTAGGCAGCAATATAAAGAATCGGCAATACACCAGCTTTGACACCATAGGGCGGAGCCATTAACTTGCTATTTAATTCAGCGAAAGACTTTGCATCTTTTTCGGTGCTATCGAGGAATTGATTTATTTCCTTCCAGACATGGTATAGCGTGGACCGCGTATGAGGTTCTTTGAACTCCAACGTATCCTTATTATGGATTCCGGTCTCTCTGAGAATTGAACGGTAAATCGCTTTTTCGGGAGGGAACTTATCTATTCCCAGGTCTTTTTCATTCGGACATTCCAACATAGCTTCAAGAAGCTTGTTTCTTGCAGCATTCGCCTGTGATGAGGGCCTGTCACGGTTAATCAGTTCGTTATGCAGAATCGGAGCCTTGTGGTAAACACGTTCAAGCACAGCTGAAAGATCTTCCTGAAAATTACGCTTGTTAGAAACAGATAGTTTTTCTTGATTGTTAAACCACAGACATTCCTGCGGTTGCTCCAGAAGTCTTTGCAGTAATAGCGTTTGGGAATGTTCGGCAGCTGTCAGTCGATCTTCAAATTCCCGTTTCGCCACGGGATCACTGTTAAGTTCCTGTCTTGTGTTTTGGATCTGTCGTAATGCAATTACTTCTGCAGTTGCTTCTCGTAACTGTGTACCATTGAGGCATAGTGCTACGATATCCACATCAGAAAAATGCTGGATAGCGGAGCTATGAAATAGCTTTTCATCATCCTTGGCCGCAGCCAGGAAAAAGATGATTCTTGGCTCACTAAACTGGACAGGAGAAGATGAGAAAGTTTTCGCGTCCACGAACTCGGGAAGGAAATAACGAAGTGTTCCACTCTTGATCGTATATCGACGAGCCACTATCGGCATTATCGTATCCAAACTATTTAATTCAGATGCAAGAGAGAATTCACCGAGATTACTCAGCTCCTCGTCGAGTGCTTCTTCAAGGTCAAAATCACTGCCTTGCCAGACACGATGCTCACCACTGAATTTCCTGAAAGTGATGATCGACTTTTCAGATAAAGTCTTCAGAGTGCGTGTTACCGATGCCTTGTTACTGCTACAGGTTTCCAGAATAGCTTTGGACGCCTTGAACCCGCCTTTCATTCCAACAATATTGAGGAGACCAATGGTCTTTAGCAATTCAACCTGTTCTTCCGGTGCATCTCCTAATCGCTCAACAGCAGTAACTACTTCAGCCCATCGCCTATGGGTTCGATAATCCCCCAGAGCAGCTGGTTGATTTGTTATGAAGTAGTCATAGACGTGATGCGGGTAGATACATTCTTCCACGGAATCCATCTTTTCCAGCAAGTCCTGAAGACCAAATTCTTCATGGCTTCCAAGGTAGCTGAATAGTGTACGTTCATTCTGTGCAACTTTTTGACACAGGGCGGGAAGCAAGATCGCACTTACCGGATGTAATGGATAACAGTTACACATGAGATCTACAGCGGAAGCCTGATTCATAACTCCCGGCAGAGCATCATTGCTTTTTAGAACCTCAATAATATTTTTGGTGTGTGACCGAAGTTTACGGTTCTCGGACTGTGTAAAGTCGTATTTAAAGGCTGCGCTGACAACTCGAAGCACCTGTTCGGCAGATTCTAAAAATGGAACGTCCTCAAATCGGCCCTGCACCTTAGACCATTCATTTTTAAGGCTTTCACCAAGCCCCTTGGCATACTGCTCAAAAGACTGATGAAGTAATACAAATAGAAACAGATTGCAGTCACTTCCTTTGCACGCATGTTCGGCCAAGGCCTGCAACATGTAAATATCATTAGCCCCGTAATGGCGAGCTTCAAACTCAAGGAACTTGCCAAGCTCATCAATGACCAGATAAATGCCTTTGCAACCTTTATCAAGCAAGGCAGACTGTAACTCTTTGACGTGTTTTAGAAGCTCACTGGTAGATACGGATTCTTTCCTTGAAAGCGCATTTAGCTTTGCAAGGACTTTATGCTTAGGCCCTGGAAATTCTCCAAAGAATAAATTTGCTGATTCATACAATCCCTCCACGATCTTCTTCCCCATCGCTTCGGGAGAACCAGTTATCAAAACTTTCAAATATCCGTGGCTGTCCGCTACTTCCTTGTTAAAGGAAGTAGCAATTTTAGTATCGGCTTTTTTCAGGTTTTCATATGCCGCATTTGTAGTTTCAAAATCCGGCGAAGAAAGCAAGTGCGAAAGAAATACAGAATTAGAAGATTTTCCCGAACCGTATGGCCCGATTAAAGACCATGCCCGTGGAGCCTGCTTGTTGTTAAAACCTTCACTAACGCGTGCAAAGAGCTTTAATGCTCTGGAAGTAGGTATATAAGCATTAATAACATCCAGGGAATCTGCATCACGTTCAAGGTTAATTGATCTGGTGTAATGAGTATTTACATTTACTTTGTTTTTAATACTCATGCAGCAATTCCTTTTCTTGAGTTGCCATAATGCTTTTTCACAAAGGCAATGGCATTGGCTTTTCCAGACAGATAAATCTGGTGTTGGCCTGCGGTATCACGAATATCAAATACTCCGGGTTCAAAATCGATCAGTCTTTCTAATTTTGCTACGAGGTCATTTTCCGACAAACGGAACACAGAGCCAATTGCAGGATAGTTATCTTTGCTATACATCAGATCCTCAACCGGAATAGCGGAAGTGTTTTTCATCTCAAACATTTCACACACCGCAAAGCCAAGTACTCCTAAAGGCAAATCTGGCCTTGAGCCTGGTCGTGACTGATAGCTTCTGCCTCCAGCTGATTGCGTTACTAGTTTTAATAAAGCAAAAGGAGAGTCCAGCGCCTCTTCAAAAGGTGTGCGGGTATTGCCTTTGGATTGCGTATACATTCTAGGAAGCAATACCGCATCGTTTTTTAGTGTGCTTGCAGAAGGCTTCTTTCTGTCTGTGACCTGATCATTCACGAAGTCTATCAGCGCAGTCGTTAATTCCTGCCCTGTAAATTCGGGTTTATGAAAGCGATTGAAAAACCAGTACCAGGATGTAGCGAGTTCGGTATTTGTGGCGAGCAACCAGTGCAACAGCCAGATAGTTGCCTCGTCTTCAAGATATGGATCGAATCCGTCTTCGGAAAGAAGGGCATTGCCTAGTTCAGTGGGAATATTTTCTACAGGATCAATCATACGGCAGGCACGTAACCAATACTTAATCGCCGTAACCATATTTTTACCAACTCCGAGTCTGACCGTTGCCTCATCAGATTCAAAGATTTTACTGCCGCCTTTCTCGGTTATTGCTTGAAACCCCTTGGATAACCACCCATATCGGACGGCAAAGGTTTCATGACGGCCAAATGCCATTTTATCCGGATTGAATTTCATGAATGAGCCTCCTTGGCTTGTTGACCATCTTCAAATATTAACGATTTCTGCCCTTTTTCGGCTAAGAATTCTTCCACATGGGCTAAGAACCAAGCTTTTAGATTTGTACCTTCCAAGCGGAGAACCGCATGCAACTCTTGCTTTAGCTCCGGGTCGATCTCTATAACTATACGACCACTATTTCCAACACTCATAAACCATAGCCCAAATAAGGTTTTATATTGAAACCATGCCCCATAGACATATGTTATGTAACACAATTTATGTAACATAACATGATAGCATATACAGCACTCACAGGGGCAGTATTTGTCGCACCAAACGGCTAATTTACCTCAGGGTTCAACAAAAAATACATTTAAAATCAGTCAGATAACAATCTTATTGAGTTTACTTTCAGTAAGACTTCGGAATCACAGGGATTCAAGCCATACCTGTACAATATTCACCCACCAGATATTGATCGTACTAAAATAGAACTTCACCTGAATCCCCTCGCATGAGCTCACTTTCTGCGCTCAGTTCAACGCGCGATATGCTACTTGGATGGCATTCTTAAGCACCCATTTGGGCTGTCCCGTCTCCTCCCGGAGCACTCTATAAGCTTCCTTTCGAGATTGTGAATGAGAGGAATATCGATTTTCAGTAATAAGCTTCAGCGCGGATACTTGGGCCTGATAACACCTAGTCAGCTTCTGCCGTAACTTATGATTTTTTTACTTTTCAACAAATTGCTAGGCCGCGATATCAACTGGCATATAGCGTAGCGACCTGAAACACTACGTTATTATGTAAAGGGCAGCGGGATTGAGCAGGCAGAGACGGCTAAAGCGAAAGTTCGCGCCAAGGTTGAACATATATATCAAAGAACATTCGCTTACAGAAAAGTTCGTTATCGTGGACTAAAGAAAAATCACAACACACTTTGTTTATTGGCTGCGTTTTACAATCTCATTCGGGTGAAAACAATACTGGCGTAGATAAGTACGCCTGGAATTCAGCAAAACGGCTGAATTCCAAACAGATTGTGCGTTTGAAGTCATGCTTTTCGACTGTATTGCGCCAATTAACGCCAAAATCGAGTTCGAATATTTAAAAGGGGCTTATTCAGAGACTCCCTAGCTCGATTAGCCTTGTTCGACGAAGTGAATCTGCATCAAACTTCTACTGGTGAATCATAGAAATAGTATCTGCGCGTCTTAACCACGCCTTCAGCAAATCGATACAGCCCATAGTTATGACAGTAGTCGAAAGGTCCGGTCCGTTGCCACTGAACACCGGCTAAACTCAGGAACCCGTGCTTAAGCACTACGGAAAGGGGGTTGAGCATGCCTGAATCATAAAACCCCATTTCAATTCGATTGCTGTCACGAGCAAAATTCCAATATAACATCAGGCGCCACAGACTAAAGCGGTTGGTTCGGCACACCTGGGAACAACTGCTCACTGGGGCCCACTGTTACCAACCCCATAAGTTTGGTGGCAAGATGTGGCGCAAACACGGAAAGATAAACAGCGTGGCCAATGGCAATGAACACTGCAATAGAGAGCAAAGAGGCGCGCAGGCGGCTTTGTGTTTTCGAATCTGCCCATACTTCAACTATCGTGCGGCCCTGAAAATCGGTTCGCCCGAGAAGATAGGTGAACGCCATCACCTGCACCCCCATTGCAATGGAGTCATACCAGGGGTACTGATGCTTGGTGCCGGGCCAGAACGCCAGCCCTTCGATGACGTAGCCGTAGTAGAACACGCCAAGGCGGGCGCCAAAACCCGCGTTGAAGACAAAGGCCCACAGGGTGCCCAGAACGAAACCTACCAGAAGCAATGTGCCGGGTAACCGCCAACTAAGGCTTCCGCTGAGCCGGCGCCCAAGATAAGCAGCGATCACAGTGGGTAAAATGAAATAAGCAATGTATCCAGGTGGAACAGCTGAAGGGAGCCCGCCCCAGGTCATGTTCAAGGGCCACCAAGATGGCATGCGCGGCAGCTCGGGTGGGAATTGCGCGTATACGGCCCAATCATAAGGTGCCTCAATCCAACTGAAGGACAAAGCGGAGATACTCACCAGCAGGAGCGGATGGAGCCGGCCGCGCTGCCAGCTCAACCAGATTCCAATCGCAAAAAAGGCTATCCCGCCCAGATAGGCAAAGCCAACTCCGATTTTCAAAATCAGGGGTAGTTCAGACATCATTGACCCCTCTTCCGCTCTGAGGAACCACGGGCCTGGGGATCAAATCGAAACACCAGCCCCACAATCAACGCTATTAACCCAAACAATGTGCCCAGCATTATCACAGCACCCAAGGCCTTACCCCCCAGTGACAGATTATCTGTCTCAGTAATCACTTTAATTTCAGTAACCGCTTTAACTAATGTGCAACGCGATCAGTTACATTTGACTGATGAGTAAATCATTATTTTACTTTACAGTCAAAAAAATATTACCGGCCAGTTGAAAACTAATTTTGAAAGCTATGATATTCTTGCGCAGGATTTGGCAATGCCCTGATATCCAGATACCCGTTTTGTATTACAGCGAGAATCACATTGACAACCACTCCCTCAAAATCCCCCACCAAAGCTGAGCGGCGACGCCTTGCCATACTCGAAGCAGCGGAGCGCTTTTTTGCACGCTATGGCTACAAAGCGACGCGCCTTGAAGATGTAGCGGAGGATTTGGGGCTGACACGCCCGGCACTGTTCTATCATTTTCCCGACAAGCAAGCGCTTTACCAGGCAACGCTTGCAAATGCATTTGGATCGCTGGCCAATCAGCTGGAAGAAGCCTTGACCAGTGCCGGTACTATTGTCGAGCGGTTTGAACAGGCTACCAACGTTTTGGTGGATGAAATTGCGCGGCGGCCTTCACTTGGAAGGCTTATCCTGCGCTATGTAACGGATGAAAACGAGCAGCAGCAACAGAGTATCTATCCCGAATCCAACCGGCTGATTCAAGTCGCATGGGCATTGTTCGATCAAGGATGTAAAAGCGGAGAACTCAAACCACTGCATGGGCATCCGCTGCATGCCGCAAGCGTGGTAATAGGCAGTACTGTGTTCTTTGCATCCGCTATCACCAAACTGATTCCAAATAGCGACTTTGATCCACTATCAGCAGAACACATTGCTGCCCAGAAAAGTGAAACCCTGCAAATCGTACGTTTCCTGCTGGGAGTGCCGCCCGCTACGGTTTAATGACCTACCCTGAACATGCAACTGCCGGCGCTGCTGGCTTGCTGCGGTCATTGAACAACGCGGGCACCGCATTCACCCCCCCTCTACATACACACAACCCTGCACCCCGGCGCTGATCAAGTTTTCTTGGATCTGATCACTTGGGCCTGATCTGTTGTGGAAGCTTTATGAAACGGGCGCCCTGGGGAGCATCACCCTAATTACATTTTACTTGTGAGTAAGCCGCTAAATCCGTAGAGTATGTTTTAAGATCGCTGTGCAGAGTCTGCGATGGCCTTCCCTTACGCTCATAACTGCTTGAATACCAACCAGTTAGATAACAAGAACCAATCCATGCTGAGGAGAATGACGCAATGTGGGACTTGATCTGGGCCTGGCTGATCCGGCTGGGTTTGGTATTGGCGGATGGATTCCCTGGTGACTTTTTTACCCATCCTGGGTGCTTTCTAGCCCATAAGGAACGTTGCTGGAGAGGTGCCCGTGGCTGAGAACTCAAAGCAAGATCAGGCAAACCGGGTGGAACGCAGCTGCATGCTGGTTGCGGCAGCGCTATCGGGCGGGGGTTGTCAACGGGTGCGCTTGGTTTCCGGTGAGCAACGCGCCTTTGCCACGAACCACCGCCGCACAGAGCTCTACGTACCCTATCCTGCCCAAACCCCAGGCTGGACGCTTCGAACCTGGACCTGTGGCATCGCCCTGCAATGCTCCCCTTCTAAACAACGACTGGAGTCGTTCTCGCTTGCGGCCTTAACCGAACGGCAGGCGGCGGCACTGTCGCGGGTGGAAGGCGGCGTCGCCCTGGGATGGCTTGGCAATCATTGGCCGGGCCTGGTTGGGGAAATAAAGCGATTGCTGCCAGACCTGGAAGCGCTGGATGAGCACATGACAGGCGTCGAGATGCTGGAGCGGGCGATCGCGTTGGCGAAAACCCATCAAGCGCTCCTCACCCACCCGGTACTGGGTTCACTGCCGAAGGGCCTGGCGGGTAAACAGGGCATCCTGGCTGCACTGCAACGGGCCCAGGCTCGGGCACCCTGGTCCATCAACAAAAGGTATATTTCCCCAGGGTACGAATCCATTCCGGCGGGAGGAGAAAGCAATATCAAAAGTTCCAGATTGCCTTCTGCCAGCAGGCCGGAAGAAGACGATATCGAGATATGCGCGGATCAACGCGCAGGCATCCCCTACCCCGAATGGAATATGTGGACCGAGCAGTTTCTCAAGAATCATGTTGCCGTACTGGAGCGCAAAATCAAAACGACACAAAGAACGGCTAAACCGGTTTCCGTAGAACTTCGCAGGTGGTTTGAAGAACACACGCACCGGGTCATGAAAAATCGGCTGGAGGATGGTTCCGATCTGGATATCGAACAATACATACATTATCGCGTCAATCTGCTCACGGGCATGCAAACCGATGGCCGCCTGTTCCGCGATCTGCAGCCGGCTTTTCGCGACGTGACCACCGCGTTGTTACTGGATGGCAGTGCCTCGTTAAGTGCCGGTGGTGGGGATGTTTTCAAACTGGAACTGGCTTGCGCCGATGGCCTCTGTAACGCCATGGCACTGGCCAAGGAACGGCACGGCCTGTTCGTATTCAGCGGCAAAACCAGGCATCGGGTAGACATCACCTGCCTGAGGGATTTCAAAGATGCCTATTCGGTTGCACCCGGTGAGCTGGGCCTTAAAACCGGCGGCTATACCCGTTTAGGCGCCCCTCTCAGGCATCTGACCAACCGTCTGCTGGAACAAAAGTCTGAAAGACGATTACTCATCATTATTGGAGATGGGCTGATATCCGATGAAGGTTATGAAGGACGTTACGCCTGGGCGGATTCAGCCCATGCGGTTGCCGAAGCCGAAGAAGCCGGGGTATCCACGTTCTATATCGGCGTGGGGCAAACAAAGGTTGACCCCCTTCCCGATGTGTTCGGCCCAAGGCGATCAACCCGAATACGTAATATCGAAGCGTTACCCGGGGTGTTGGCACGGGTCCATCGTGAACTGGTTGCCGCCTAGCCTCAGGGGCATTAGAACTAAAACCGCAGCATTAAAAAATAGGGATCAATATGAACGACAGGTTCTATAAAGCCAATAAAAACGAAGTGGAACTGTTCAAGCAGGCAGCAGAACAACGGCTCCCCGTGATGCTTACCGGGCCCACAGGATGCGGTAAAACCCGCCTCATAGAGCATATGGGTGAAGTACTGGAGCGCCATGTCATTACCATCAGTTGCCACGATGACCTGACCAGCGCTGATTTAGTGGGGCGATTCATGGTAACAGGTGGCGATGTAATCTGGAGTGACGGACCGCTGACCCGGGCGGTGAAAGAAGGCGCAATCTGCTACATGGACGAAGTGGTGGAAGCCCGTCACGATTCCCTGGCGGTTCTACATTCACTCACAGATCATCGGCGGACGTTGTACCTGGATCGTGCCGACGACGTCATCCAGGCTCCGGATACCTTCATGCTGGTCTGCTCCTACAACCCGGCCTACCGCAGTTCATTAAAGGAACTTAAGCCTTCATTCCGTCAGCGCTTTGTTACCGTGGCCATGAACTTCCTGCAACCCGAGCAGGAAATTGAAGTGCTGGTATCCGAAGCCAATATCAGTGAAAGCATTGCGAAAAGATTGGTGAAATGTGCCACTGCCATCCGGGATGCCGATGATGTTTTCCACTTTGAACCACCCTCAACCCGGGCTTTGGTCACCGCGGCAAAAATGATAGCGGTTGGCGCCAGCGAGCTGGAAGCCGCAGAGGTTGCCATACTGGCCCCCCTCAGCAACGACGGTGCAGTGACTGATGGGCTGAGTGAAATCGCTGCAGCCTGCTTGGCACACACTGAATAGGCA
>MDTD01125163.1_pt1 | contig 192252 bp, 183 predicted proteins | sample 811221 | NCBI WGS metagenome assembly MDTD01 (sample SAMN05326646, study PRJNA326480) | marine metagenome | isolation source: seawater | place: Pacific Ocean: South West | collected 2011
ACATGGATCACCACGATCTTTACCGACGACTCCCCGAACGGAGAGTTGGTGCCGGACAACTACGAACTGCGCTGGGCGGATGAGGATATCTACTATCCGCCGCGGTTTCAGACGAGTATTTACCTGCGGGATTCGATCAATGTGGTGGGGTATAATCTGGCCACGGGCGAGGAGACGGAGTTATTGATCCTGGACCGAAATGAGAATGGAGAGTTTGATGTAGCCGATGAGCTGGTGATCATGGAGCAGAAGGGAGCGATCCGGACCTTGCGCCATCATCTGCGGTTCCGGGTGCCGTCGGGAGCTCAGAATGTAGCCCCGGGAGATGGGGAGGTATTCCGGATCTCGAACAGCAAGCCGTTTGCGGAGGATGATTTTTTCCAGTTCACCTTGTCGGGCTCGAGGATAGATACGGATCTGGCCAAAGAAGAGCTGGAAAATGTGGCGGTAGTACCTAATCCATACTTGGGGTATTCGATCTATGAACCGGCGCTAAGTGAAGCCACTTCAGGCAGGGGTGAACGTGTGGTGAAATTCATCAACCTACCGGAAAAGTGCACCATCCGGATATTCAATGTGAGGGGAGAGTTGATCCAGACATTGGAGCATGATGCTATGGGCACGAATCAGGGTTCTATGGAATGGGATCTGCGAACCAGAGACGGACTTGATCTGGCATTTGGGGTCTACGTGTATCACGTGGAAGCGCCGGGTGTGGGAGAGAAAGTCGGAAAATTAGCCATTGTTAAATAGGAGCAATTGAGATGAAGCGATCAATTATAACTTATATATCAGTTTTTTCATTGTTGCTCTCTGTTGGGGTAGTAGACAATTTAAAGGCGCAAAGTAAAGTGGGTACCACCGCTGCTACATTTCTGACCATTGGTACGGGTGCGCGGGGCTCAGCTTTAGGGCACGCTTATACTAGTACTGCCAGAGGAGCTGATGCCCTTTTCTGGAATGTCTCGGGTAGCGCAATACCAAATAAGAATAACCTTGGTTCTGTTATGTTCACAAACTTTAAGATGTTTGCGGATATTGATTATAATGCCCTTGGAGTAGCTATTCCGATAACGAAACAAGGTGGTGTGATCGGTCTTAGTGCTTCAACTGTTCAGTATGGCACCATGGATGTTCGAACGGGTGAAGATCCGGATGGAACAGGGGAAAGGTTTTCTGCATCGGATCTGATGATCGGGGTCAGTTATGCACAGCCACTAACAAAGTCATTTTATATTGGTGGACAGATGAAGTGGGTCACTGAACGTATCTGGGATATGAGAGCCAATACGATTGCGATAGATGTTGGATTAACCCTTATTACTGAGTATCTGAACGGTGCACGACTTGCTGCATCCATCCAAAACTTTGGTGGTAAAATGCAGATGGATGGAATAAACGTAAGAGACACCTACGAACCGTCTCCTGAATTTGGTGGAAATGACAGGGTTTTTGTGCGACGTGAATTGGATAGCTGGAATATTCCATTACAATTTAAATTCGGTATCGCTATTCCGGCCATTGATACCAAATACTACCGGCTGGAATTACTAGCTGAATCTCATCAAACAAATGATCAGAACCTGAATGGTGATTTTGGTACTGAATTTACATTTATGACCAACTCGACGAACTTCTACATCCGGGGTGGATATAAAGATCTGTTTTTGGGTGATTATGTGGATGGCCACATTACCTACGGTGCTGGATTCGATATGTCGTTAAGTAAAACAAGGATCGGTTTTGATTTTGCTGTTTCCCGGCAAAACTATCTTGCCGATGTACAAATGATCGATTTCAGAGTATATTTCTAGAAATCCACGCAACATAATTTCATGCATACCTTTTTTAAGACCACAGCGGCGGTATTTATAGCGCTGTGGTTTCTTAGCTGTTCATCAAATCAGGAAGAAACCAAAACAAAACTCGACGAAGGTGAGCGCATAGCCACTGTGAATGATTATGAGATCTCAGCACTGAGGTTTGAGGATTCATACATCGATCACCTGCTCAAAACGGGAGCCAACGATACCCGAAATGAAAGGTATGGTCAGCTGGAGTCATTGATACAGGATCTGCTTCTTGCTGAAAAAGCGGATGACTATCAGTTGTTGGATGATGAGTACGATCAATATGTGGATCAGGCTCGCAGAATGGCGCTTTCTAATTACTGGTATCAAACAGCGTTTTTAGATACACTTTCGGTGCCAACCGATGATCAGGTAAGAGCAGCATTTTTTAATACAAAAGTGCAGCTGTATCCCCGGCAGTTATATTTTAAAGATAAAGCTCAGGCCGATGAGTACTACGAGAGACTGGAGTCTGGAGAGGATTTTGTAGATCTGGCAAACGAGTTATATCAAACAACGGAATATGATTCATTGGCCGGTTCTATGGGAGAGATCTCCTATTTTGGTGTGGATCATGACTTTGCAGAAGCTGCTTTTGCTTTGCGTGCAGGAGAATATTCCAAACCTGTTCGCACCAGATTGGGGTATTACATCATAAAGGTGGATAATCGGGTCACACAACCTATAATTACCGAAGATGAGTATAAAGTTAAACGATCCGGAATGTTGCAGAAGACAAAGCAGCGGATCATGAATGTTAAGGGAGATGAGTTCGTCCGAAATTTTATGGAAAGTCTGGATGTACAGATCAACGCAGATCATATTGCCGAGGTTTATGAATCACTTATGGAGCTTAGTTCCAGCTTAGAAGGAGAGGTTTCCGGTGAAAATGTCATCACTCAAAAAGGGAGTGTAACTCGAAGCGATGTTACATTTATGAAAGAGAATACTGATGAAACGAATATATTAGCGAGCTATTCACTAAACGGAGAGACCCAGTATTTTACGGCAGAAGATTATTTCTTTTGGTTGCCACAATTATCATTTGCCGAAGCAAGGAACAGAACAATGGCTTCTGTGGGGCGTGCTCTCCGCAATGAAGTATTTGCCCAATTAGGCGAAGAAGCAGGTTTAGGTGATTCTGAATATGTTCAATTTAAGATGGAACAAGCGGCGCAAGCCTATAAAACATGGGCGGTAAAACGATATCTGAGTGAACAACCCGTTGGCGATATTAGTGAAGAACAGTTGGAGACGGCATTCTATGCCATGGGTTATAACAAATTTAAAAGCGCAAGCTTTACCGGATGGGTGATAACCAGAGATACATTTGAGGAGATCGAACAGGTTAAGCAACAAATCGAGAGCGGCACTGCCCCTTCAGGTTTTGAGAATTATTTTGAATACCAGAATGAAGACCTGAGAAATCTGTATTCGGTGCAGCAATATGCGGTTAAAGTCCCATTAAAACAGATCAGTATTGTGAATACCAACGATAAGTTCTACGCCATGTATGCAGAAAACAGAACTATTTCCCGCTATACGTTCAGTGAGGTTCGTGATCAGGTGGAAGAGAAAGTGGCAAAATACTACAACATTGTAGAACAACTAAAAGAACTACAGGCTAATGCTGATATTCAGATCGATACCACCGCATTTGAGGCGTTGATGGAGCACTTTAATGATCCTTCTCTGACAGGCCGCAGAAGATGATCTAAACTATCGTTCCTGACCTTTTTCTTGAGTAGAAAGCCAGCGAAGCCCGGTCTCGAACAAAATATCATGAGCCCCTTCAAAAATAGTGATCGTCACATTATCAGATTCCCGACGAAATAATGGTTGTTTATTCGCAGGGTAATCAGGATCCTGCCCTGAGAAAGATAATGAATCGGGTACCATCGCTTCATGTACCATAAAATCGATCACTTCTTCAGGGATCCGATCATTTACGTTGGCCAGTTTATTGAATGCATTTAATGAATGTCTGATCGGGACACTACCGGTATGCCCGTCATTGATTCCGGCACCGATCGATATTGGAACACCGGTCGCATTTTGTAACCAATAGATAGGAGAGCGTTCAATGTACTGAATATCAACTACATCATTATCTCCGGGGGCTCCCCCCAACGCAGAGATCTGATCCTGCGCATAATGACTTCCAGCCTTAATATTGTCGTAGTACCACGCTTTCATATCCGAAATGGGTACCCAAACAGAAACAGCGGTCCAGATATCGGGCGCTTTAGCAACCACCTGTAATGCATTATACCCTCCTCCGCTACCTCCAATCAAATAGATCCGGCTATTATCAATGGCATGATATTCTTTCATGTAATTAACGGCATCGATCACATCTGCAACTACAAGATCACTACCCGCTGAACCGGGATTGCTGTTTGGCCCTCTGTAGTTGGGATGAATAAATGCCCAATCATTATTCTTGCACCATTCTGCATAGGGAGCATCCAGCGGTTGTTTAAAATTGCCGGACCAGGTATGAAGGCCGACTAAAAGTGGAACGGCCTTATCAGTTTCCGGACTAAAGATTAATGAGGGCTGTGCAGTGCCGTCGACAGAACTCACTATGGAAATACTGTCAACTTCTGGAATCCAAGCGGGGAACGACTCATGTTGTGCTTTGATCTGTGAAATCGGAGCCAGAAAAATGAATAAAATAAGTGTGGAGTATTTGGAGAGATTCATTTTAACAGGGTCATTTTTCTGGTTATGGTAAACGTATTATCGTAAGTAAGTGAATAAACATAGACGCCACTGGGTAAATTTTCAGCTTCAAAATCTATTGCATGTTCGCCGGCATTCAGTTTCCTGTTTATCAGCGTCTTAATTTTTCGACCGGTTATATCAAAGATCGTAAGGTTTACGAAGCCTGCACTTTTCAGTTCAAATGTTATGATCGTTGATGGATTAAATGGATTTGGGAAATTTTGATGAAGTGAGAATTCTCCGGGAGTATCAAGGTCAGGGTGAGTTGAGGTAGTTTTTGTTAGTGTAAAAGTAGCATTATCCGGTTCTATTCCTTCACCATTTTGGGCAATTAACAGTGTGATTATATGCTCCCCTTGTTCCAGATACATATCAGGGAGTGTTTTCGTGGTGTAGTAAGAGGAGTCCTGCTTAACAAGCCGGGAGAAAGTCAGCCAGTTATCACCATCAAGGAGCAGGTCCAGGCGGCCGACCTCGGAGCCCGGTACTAATTGAATTTCAATGTCATAGTATCCGGTTTCCGTCACATTTACTGAGTATGATATCCACTCGTTATTCCTGGTGTCTGTTATCAGGTAATTTCCTGTTGAAACAGAATCCGGAATAATATCTACACCTTCTGTTAAGCGGAGATCATTGCCTGAAAAGGCCCCTGAATTTGTATCCGGTGAAACATCTGAATAAGAAATACCGGGACCTCCAAAATCAAAATATTCAAATTCCAGCGTACCAGGAATTTGAATAGCTTCACCAAAATACGGGGTTCTCGTACATCCGGATCCGTTTATAAAAGTGACTTCATCATTCCAGCTGATCCCGTTATCGTTGTCTTTGGCTTTGATGGAAAGTTTGTAGCAACCGTCGATCACCGGTCTGAAATGGGTAGTAAAGGGTGCCCTTGAATCCGCATAAATGAGGGTGTTATTAATATACATCTTAACATACTCAACAGATCCATCAGGGTCGGTAATAGTTGGTGCCAGCTCAACGAGTTCATAGGGGGTTGTGTGGATGGTGTTATTTGAGCCGGGCTCAATTTCAGGTGGTTTATTTGCGTCCTGATACACTCTCACGTAGTCAACTATTACTTCATTTCTGTCAGGCGTTGAGCCATCAGGTTGTTCGGTTCCGAGAAAATTACCCCCTATTGCAAGGTTCAATAGCAGGTAGAAAGGTTGATCAAAGGGATATAAGTTAGTTCTGGTCTTGATGTTTTCATCAGTAAGGCGAAAAAACTCAACATCATCTATGTACCAGACCATCAGCGAATCACTCCATTCAAACTGAAAAAGATGGAATTCAGTGGAGAAATCACCATCCGGTAAATCATAATCTTCTCCGATGTAACGGCGGTCTCCGTTTGCGGTACCTGCATTTTCCAGAGTAACAGCAGAGAAATGAATGGTGCCTGAGGTTTGGTTTGTGATGTGCCCGCGATATTCCATGATGTCTACCTCTCCGGAATAAGGCCAGCCAACTTCATTTATATTGCTTCCAAGCATCCAAAAGGCGGGCCATAAACCTTTTCCGGAAGGTAGTTTAGCCCGGATTTCAATTTTCCCGTATTGGAATTCCATTTTATCCTGCGTACGGATTCTGCCTGAGGTCCAGTTTCGCACTCCGTAACTTTCACGCAGACCAACGAGGTGAAGATATCCATCCTGAACAAAGACATTGGTGTCTCTGTTCGTGTAATACTGATATTCATTATTGTATGTAGTGCCTATGCGATAGGTCCAATTCTGAAGTGAAAGTGTGGAATCCTCAAATTCATCGCTCCAGTGTAACTCATATCGTTGAGCATTAGCTTGCGAAGTAAGCAAGAGTAGTAATAGCAGAAACGACAGAAAAGATCGGCAATTCTGGCTATTTATATTTGTACACTCGAACATAATCAATGATCAGCTCATTTCGGTCAGGTGTGGATTCGTCCGGTTGTATGTCACCCAGATAATTTCCTCCGATAGCCAGATTGAAAATTATATAGAATGGCTGATTGAATGGATTACCGGAAGTTTCAGCTTCAATTTCCTCCCGTGTTACCCGGAAAAATTCTTTGTCGTTAAGTGTCCAGGTCATTACCGAATCACTCCAGAAATATTTCCAGACATTGAAATCACTTACAAGGTCTTCACCTTCGGGCAGAAAATACTCGCCCTTTAATTTTGTGTGGTCTTTCCAGACTTCCGTTTTTTCTTCATAAGGTACTTTAGCAAAATGGAGGGTTCCCTGAGTTCTTCCAATTTGGTGTCCTCTGAATTCCATTACATCAATTTCACCCGAATAAGGCCATCCAACTTCGTATCGGTTTGCACCTAACAACCAGAATGCCGGCCATAATCCCCTTCCTTCAGGTAATTTAGCTTTGATTTCCAGCATACCGTATTTGTATTCAAAGGTATCGTGTGTATAAATGCGGCCCGAAGTCCATGGCTGACCTTTATAATCTTCCCGTAAACCAACAATATGCAGATACCCGTCTTCTACATAAATATTTGTGTCGCGGGGCGTGTAATATTGGTGTTCGTTGTTGAAAGCAGTTCCATCCCATTCCACCCAGGTTTCTTCATCAAATTTATCCTGATCGAATTCATCACTCCAATAAAGAGTCATTTCCTGTGCATAGCTGCCGGCACTGATAAAAAGTGCGATAGTAAGAGTGTATAAAGATTTTTTCATGGTTTTATAAAAGTAGCAAAAAATGGCAAAATGTAAAGCGTAATTTTGCATAAAACCCCTTCAACACTGTTAAAAAAAGTGATGACCGATACAATAAAAATCCCGCAAAGCGATTTAAAGAATCACTTGGTAAACTGTAACTTCTTGAAGTATAGATAGTAATACAGGGCCGTCGTGAAGAATTCAAAAAATTAGTTTATGTCGAATAAAAAGGTTTGGGGTGTTATCTGCTTTCTGATGGTACTAACTCCGTCTGTATGGGCTCAGCAGGTTATCACCGGAAAGATCGTTGATGCCAAAACAGCGGAACCATTAGCCGCTGCTCATGTGATCATAAAGGGTACTTATAAAGGAACGATCGCCAATGCGGATGGAGAATTTTCACTGAAGATAAATGAGTTTCCGGCCACGATCGTGGTTCGTTTTATGGGGTACGAAAGTCAGGAAAAAGTGATAAATAAGGGGCACACAGGGCCTCTTGATTTCTTAATGGATCAGGCTTTTCTCGAAATGCAGGAGATCACGGTAACGGGGGAAGATCCGGCAATCTCTATTATGAAAGAAGTTATACGGAGAAAACAGATCTGGCGGGAAAAGTTAACTACGTATAAGGTGGGTGCTTATACTCGCCAGCAGCTACTTAAAGACACTTCCATTGTATCCATTTCTGAAAGTATATCGGAGGCATTCTGGGATAAGGAGCGCGGAAACCGGGAAGTGCTGAAGTCGAAGCGTCAGACTGCCAATATAGATGAAGCAAATAACTTTGCGGGTGTGAGTTATCTGCCAAATTTCTACGATGATAATCTGGATATTGTAGGTTTTGATGTTGTGGGAGTGACTCACCCCGATGCGTTGAGGTTTTATGATTTTGAACTCGTCGATTTTCATAAGATCGATGATGAGATCGTGTTCGAGATCAGTGTAGATTCGAAGAAAAAGCTACAGCCTTTGTTCGAAGGGACTATTTTCGTGCTCGATAATGAGTATGCATTGTTTTCCGTTCGGTTAAAGCCCAATTCGGTAGTGGTTTTCCCCAAGCCGGTGCAGGAGTTCAATATGTTTTACGAACAGCAATTCAGCAATTTTGGTGGGGATTTTTGGCTACCGGTGGACTTTAGAATGGAGGGTATGATAGAAGTTGGGATTCCCGGGTTACGATTCCCCCCCATTGGATTTAGTCAGGTCTCCAAATTAAACGACTATAAAGTAAATGTTGAGTTACCGGATACGCTGTTTAAAGAAAACAACTGGATAACCGTGGATTCCACCACCATCAACAAAACAGATTCCATGTTTGTAAATGCGATAGATGTGGTTCCTTTATCGAACAAGGAGGAATTAGCGTACGGATCGCTGGATAGTACAGCTACGTTGGAAAAGGAATTTCAGCCGACAGGTTTTCTTACCCGCTTTATTGATATGGATGAGGAAAGTGATGATACCGGAACAACGGTAAGTGTAGGTTCTTCTAATTCGGGCAAGCAAAAGAAGAAAACGGTATTTGATAAGGTTAAACAGGTGCTTTCGATAGATGGCAGATATAATCGAGTGGATGCCTTGTATGCCGGATTGAAGTTTGAAGACAGATATGCAAATGGACGCGTTCGCCTACGCGGGAAATTAGGGTACAGCAGCGGGTACGGAGCGGTAGATCATGGGGTGAATATTAGTTGGTGGCCATTACCGAAGACCAGAAGGTTTGTAGCTTTTACAGGCTACAGTTTTGATACCAGTGAACGGTATTCCTCAGATCTGTTGAAAATGCCGATAGCCAGCGTAATGCCCATTCTGGGTTTCGACGATTATTTTGATTACTACAGAAAGGAAGGCGGATTTTTAGGAGTGGGTTACCGTCCATCGCGGAGTCCGAATTCGTTTTATCTGAGATACCGTTATGAAGAGCATAGTTCCATCAATTTTAAAACCAGTTATGATCTCTTAAACAGAGATAATTTTCAGCGGTTCAATCCAATGATCGATGAGGGGACATTAAGCTCGGTAGAATTAAGTTTGACACGTGGAGAAGGAAAGGAAAGCTTTGGGATCATAGGGGCAGATGATATCAATATTCAGGTCGAGCATTCCGCAAAATTCCTGGGAAGCAGCTGGGATTTTACCCGGTTCAATATCGATCTGTACCGCAGATATAATACTTTCTATCAACGCAGGCTGATCCCGAATTCCCTGGATCTTAGATTTAATGCAGGCACGTATATCGGAGATCTTCCTGTACAGAAGAATGGGGCAATTGATGCCGCACTGGGCTACTTCACTCCTTTCGGAGCGTTTAGATCAAAGAGATATATCCCGTATGAAGGGGCAAGTTTTATGGCATTGAATGCAGAGCATAATTTCCGATCCGTACCTTTAGAGGCGTTGGGATGGAGTGGTGCAGCAAAATCAGGACTTAGTGTGATCGCTTTCGGTGGTATTGGCAGAACATGGATACCAAATACCCAAATGAATACTTTTTCTCAGACACTCGGTTTCACTCCGGTTCAAACGAATAACTGGCACTCAGAGATCGGGGTTTCATTAAGTAATATCTTCAGCTTGTTTCGTATCGATCTTGCTTATCGTATCGACAAACCCGGGATCTATCCCGGTATATCTGTCGCCCGTTTATTCTAACCGGGATTCAAAAGCATAAAAAAAGCAGGTCCCGGTAAACCGAAACCTGCTTAAAATCCGTTTAATTAGATCCGAATTACATGCCTGGTTTGTACTTCATAGTACTTACAGGAACTGATTCGGCACGTCGGTTTTTCTCGCAACCGCCATTTGGTTCTTTTTCAGACTCAGAACATTCAACAGGAGCTTTACCAAGTCCTCTTGATTCGATACGATCTTCAGAGATACCGTTGTTTTTGTAGAAATCTACAACAGCAGCAGCACGACGAAGACTGAGACGAAGGTTGTACTGATCGCCACCAACGTGGTCAGTGTAAGCGTCAACACGAACTTTGAACGCCGGAGCGTCTTTCAGCATAGCTACGTTATCAGCTAACGTTTGAGCAGCTGCATCGGTGATGCTTGATTTATCGAATTCAAAATTGATAGTAGAGAAATCTTCTGCGTTGATATACACAGGATCAGAACCGTCATTTGGGTTGTAGCCCATTTCAATTTCCTGACCGTCGGTGAAACCGTCGCCGTCAGAATCTGCTTTTGTAGGATCTGTATTGTATTTAGTGATCTCATCAACATCAGAAACACCGTCACCATCAGCGTCGCCACCGGCATCGTTAGGATCAGTTTTGTATTTCATTACTTCATCATAATCAGATAGACCGTCACCGTCAGAGTCAGCTTTTAAAGGATCAGTGTTATAAGAATTAACTTCATCACCGTCGTTAAGGCCGTCGCCGTCAGTATCAGCTAATTTAGGATCGGTACCGAGCTCCATTTCTTCACCGTCGGTTAGTCCGTCATTGTCATAGTCAGGTGAAGTCGGATCTAGTCCCATTTCGAGTTCTTGATCATCCGTTAAGCCGTCACCATCAGTATCAACTACAACAGGCTCGGATTCACTAGACTTACATCCGTACTGGGTAACAACACCTGCAGAAAGGAAAAGAGCAAGGAATAAAAGGTGGATTGTACGTTTCATGTTAGGAATACTCCTATTCAATTGGTTTATATTTAGGATTTTAGTATAAAAAATTCATTTGCGAGAAAATAGTGATACTCAATCGTCTATCAAACAAAAAAAGCGAAAGTTGTTAGGAATAATTTTTTTAGCCTTTTATATTTGGTGCTCGCAAAACGGGGCTATAGCTCAGCTGGCTAGAGCGTCGCGCTGGCAGCGCGAAGGTCTGGGGTTCGAATCCCCATAGCTCCACAAAGCCTTTATCAGCCCGATAAAGGCTTTTTTTTATTTGTCTAATTCTAATTGTTTGTATTAAATCTACATCCCATATTGTGATCTTAGTTAAAAAAACACCCGGGAATTATGATAACTTATAAAAGGGGTTTATCCTTTGTTTTACCACTTTTAGGAGCTTTGATGTGTTTTGTTCCTTATTCAAACACATTTGCTCAATCAGAAAAAATAAGCCTGGATTTTACCCTGGCTCCGGCTTTGGAGAAAGCGCAAGTACTTGGTTTAACTAGTTTGGGTGTGGATAGTAGAGGGTCCGGCCCGGTACTTATTTCCGGTACGCTCATCAATAATACGAGTGAGAGACTTGATAATTTATACTTCGAGTTTGAAATGCAGGCTGCTTCTGTGGGAGTGATCGCAAAAGTATCTCAGCAGGCGGCCTATCCATTCTCCCTGGAGCCGAATCAGGTAGTTTTTGCCACAAATAATGATATTGACCGGGAAGAACTACCGGGAATTGATGATAAAATGAAATTTGAAGGAGGGTTGACTTCCTCCGGTGAGGACTTTGTAGAGACTTTGGGTGGCACAACAACGCTGCCAAACGATATTTACACATTTTCAGTGACCATATATCAGGTTACAAATGCTTTGGGCCGGCAAACATTAGCCTCGCAGGTAATTGAATTGGGGGGCTCTTTTGATGGAGGCATTGTCGACGAATTGAATATTTATCTGAAAGCACCGGGTGATGTAGTGGGCAGTGAAGTGAATATCACGAACCCCTTCCCTCAGTTTAGCTGGGAGGGAGAGGCTGCAAATACGTACCGTGTGATCGTAGTAAACGATAACGGACAAGACAGTCCTGAAACATTGATTCAAAGCGCAAAAAGTTCAGAACCAACAAATACGGGCGGGTCGTTACTTCAGTTCGAAAATCTGGATTATACCGTTGAGGGAAACAGCCTGCAGTTCCCATCTTCAGGGGTTCAGGCACTGGTATCGGGCCAGAAATATTACTGGCAGGTCACCACTTCTATCCAAACTGCGATCGGGGAAGATGAGATCGTTTCAGATATCTGGACCTTTCGGTTATTGAATCCCGGAGACACTGAAGCGGTTGTAGAAATGGACCAAAGTGTTTATAACGCGATCATACAACTGGTTGGCGAAGATAAGTACTCTGAGTTGGTGGAAACAGGCTATGGGTTTGAGAGCATAGAGATCGATGATCAGGTATTTACCGGGATCGTCGGGATCCAGAAAATTGCAGAGATCATCCGGAAGATCGAAGATGGTGACATTATTTTAAATGATAACTGATGAGTACTATGAAGAAACTTTCATCTGCTTTAATTACAGTACTACTTGCGGCAATTACTTTGTCATTTACCGTGATCGATGAAACTGAGCCTCCTGCTGATGAAGATCAGGTTCGGCCATTGGCTATTGTAACACGCTTTCGACCTACCGTAGAGAAATTTACGAAAGAAGATGGCCGGTATGTTATGGATGTGGTCGGGGAAAAACTGTTCAGTGGTGATACTCTGGTTACTCAAAAAGATGGATATGCACTTGTAGTATTTGCCAGTGATAAGAGTGTGGCAAAGGTAAAGCCGGAGTCCATGCTGATCGTAAATGGAGAGAGTTCAACTACCTCGAAAATGACCAATCGGTTGATAGACCTGAAAGAGGGCTCTATTAAACTTGAAATTGAACCTATCGGGTCTGGATCGTTTGAAGTTAAAACCTCTCGTTCGCTTGCTTCGGTAAAGGGTACGGTATTCGGTAATGATTCTAAGGGGTACATTTGGGTAAAAAGAGGTCAGGTGGATGTTACGGCCTTAAATTCCGGCCAGACGGTTTCTTTATTTGAACAAATGTTTGCTAATGTTGATCCCGGCGGGAATTCAGTTGAATCAGGTACACTTACCGATCAGCAATTGAATTCACTCGATGAGGGGTATGATGAACTGGACGAAGATATGATTGAAAAAACGATCATCATCAGATTCAGAGATGCTAATGGACAGGTCCGGGAAATTCCTGTTAATATCTTAGAAAAGGGAAATAACTAATCACGATCTATATCTACTTGTAGGAGTGAAAATTTCAAATCTAACGTGAGGGTGTAGCAGGTTTTATGCGAAAGTGCATAACACAATGGGGGGTGTCTGTTTTGGTTGGTTTTTTGCTGGCAGTGTTCTTCAATGGCGAGGGGCTTGCACAGGTCATTATTCAGCATCAGCAACCAACATTAATGAGCAAAACAGAATCCAATGAATTGAGGTTCTTTGTGCCGGGAATCGGGGAGAATGAAATTCTGGAAGCACTTTTGTTTTACAGAAATGATGGTGATCTGGGATATAATCAAAAAGAAGCCCGGTTTGAGAATGGCGAATTGGTCGTTACGTTGTACCCGGATGAACTAACCGGAAATCGCATAGAATACTACTTCCAGTTAAGTATCAGCACCTTTGATCAGGACCTTTTTTACCCGGAAAACCTGCCCGCAGAATATCCGGTTGAAGTGAGCTTGGTGGAGGAAAGTACCAAGCCGGAACGAAAAAAAGCCAAAGGGATTGATTATACCATCCTTTCTCCCAATCCTGGTTACGGGGTTACCAAAGAAAACAGCCTGATCGCGATCTCACTGTTTTATGACATCAACGAAGTAGAACCCGGTGAGTTTAAACTCTTTGTGAATGGAACAGATGTAACGGAAAAGGCGGATACCAGCGCCTATTTCATTTCTTATAAACCAAAGGATGTGAAATACGGTGCTTATACGGTGACTCTGGATTATCAGACCGAGGATGAATTGCTTGCCGTGACAGAATGGGAGTTTCTGGTGGTAGATCCGTCAAAAGCAACCTTTCAAGGCTTTGAACCCAGATTATTGCCGGAAGGCAGGGTTGAGCTTACAGCCAGAAATCAAACTATTTCAGGAGATCAGAATAATGCCTATACGGCAAGAACAAGTGTAAACGGTTCGTATGGTTTATTTAAATATTCGTTGAATGGATTTCTTACTTCCCAGGAATCAAACCGATTGCAACCCCAGAACAGATACGGGCTCGAAATGAGCCTGGGTAAATGGTGGAAGTTCGAGGCGGGCCATGTATACCCGACGATGAGCAGATTTACAATTTCCGGCCGTAGGATCTATGGAATAAATACCTCGATGCACCTATTGTGGGAAAATCTGAATTTCCAGTTTCTGTATGGTGAGGTGAATCGTAAGGTGAGTAACCTTTATTCTTCGGTGTCGGTCGATACGGTGTATGCATCCGGAATTCCCCAGGATACCACCTACACTTTAGGCTATAAGAATTCGGGCAGGGGAACTTTTAAAAGAAAGATCATTGGCGGCCGTGTTGGATTGGGGAATCCAAAGCATTTTCAATTGGGAATTCAGGCAATGAAAGTGGAAGATGACACAGCATCGATCTTTAATGTGATCACTTTCGATGATCTGCGTGCAGGTTCTTCAAGTTTATACAACTCATTAAATATGGCTGATATAAACCGGTTAACTGCTTCCCCTGAATTATTACAGATCGAGGGGGGAAGCCCGCGCCCAAAAGGTAACTTCGTTGCAGGTGCCGACCTGAGGTTTTCACTTGCAAAAAACAAGATACGGTTCAATACAGAAACCGTTGCCAGCGCATTGAATAACGATATATACGGCGGGCCGTTAGACAAAGAAAGAGCGGCAGATCTGGGTTTTGAAGATATCGATCAAAAGGACCTGGACATACTTACGGAAATCGCTCAGTTCATCATCATCAATGAGAATATTACGGTACTTCCTATTCGGTTTTCTAACTTTAATTCAGATAGTTCGGATGTGGAAACCTTTTTCCCAACCTCTATTCTTGGTTCCAATTCTGAATTATCATTCAATTATCCAAGAAACAGTTTTACTGCCCAGTACCGTTGGGTTGGTCCCGAATTCGTATCTCTGGCAAACTCGACCATCAGAAAAGACATTGCGGGATTTACCTTTAACGACCGTTTCAGAATGTTTGACAACCGATTGTACGTGACTCTTGGCTACGAGACGTTAACGGATAATGTGGCTAACACCAAAGATGCTACTACAAAAACGAATTCGTACCGGTCTAACCTTAGCTGGTTCCCGATAAAGGATAAATTACCCAGAGTTAGTTTTGGGTTTCGTTACCGAACCAGAGATAACGGGGTAGAACGATTTAATCCGGAAGTGCCGAGTGGCCTGGAAAATGCGGCTCTTCAAAATGTGAGGATTGTAGATGGAGACACTTTAATAAGTGCCGTTCCAAGACAGAACAGTACCGTTAATATCAATTTTTCGGTTACACAAACTATTCGTTTTATGGATATGGTGCACGATGCTACAGTAAGTGTGTCTACCCTGAACACCAGAGACGAAGTATTTGCTTTTGGGGATGTCAGGAACTCCTCAGTATCATTAAATATCGGGTCGAGATTTGTTAACCTGCCTTTGAAAACTCAATTAGGCATGAATCTTAATCACACCGAATCAGGAAATGGATTACTCGATCTGGATATTTTTGGCTTGTTTGCCGGCGGATCTTATTTCATGTTAGATAATAAACTGGTGATCAACGGACGTCTGGCGTTCACCAACAACACAACCAGATCAAGAAATGTTGATGTGGTAACCGGAGAAGAGGACAACTATTTTGATGATTATTATGTGTTATCAGCCGTCCGCGATCAAAATGATTTTGGTACTTATGTGCTAATTGCCGGAGCGGAATATAAATTCGATAACCATCACTCGCTGCTCTTCGATTCCAACTTCACAAATGTAACCGGCGCTAATACATTTAACGATCATTTCGCACAATTACGCTACATCTACAGGTTTTAGAAATGGCTGCGAAACGAGCTAAAACAAAACCATTCTGGATCTATTTCGCGATAGCGTTCATCACCTTTATAATTTCTCTTATTCTCTCCATTACACTGTTCATGAACAAGATAGAATGGGGATTACGGGATAATCTTTTTGAGGTAAGAGGGCCAATTCCGGTAGAAGATTCTCCTATTGTGATGGTGGCAATTAGCGAGACAGCAGATGGTGAAATTCCTGAGAAATGGCCCTGGCCAACTAATGTGCATGCTAAACTGGTGGAAAATCTTAACCGGGCCGGAGCTAAGGTAATTCTGTTTGATGTGCTCTTTTCGCAACAGGATCAATATGATCCGGCCAATGATACATTATTTGCGCAGGCGATCAATAAATATGGAAATGTGATTTTAGCCGGGGATGTTGAACGGCAATCCATTGCTCAGCGAGACGATTTTAACCCGATCTTTCCGATCAATATTCTGAGATCATCAAACCCTAATGAAGTGGGGTTTGTTCGCACCTATCCATATCCTGATGGATATGTAAGAACGTATAATTTCGGGATCGAGCATCTGGAGGGATTGTATTTTATGCTCGGCTTAGAAGGGGTCCGGCTGTATGAGGGGATTTCCTACAGTGAGATCGACTCTCCGAAAGGTGAAACTGAATCCGGTTATTTTCAACTGGGCAAACATCGGATCGATCGTTTTTTTGATAATTCATTCTACATCAATTTTTATGGTCCGGAGGAAACCTTCCCGACCATCAGTTACGATCAGGTTATAGATGATACCTCGTATACCACCAATATGGAGCGGGAAGCCTTTGATATGAATCTTTTCGAAGATCCGGCTACCGGTCAGGGGTTATTGTATGATGAGGTGTTTAAGGATAAGATCGTGATCGTAGGGGCAACAATGCCTACTCTGCAGGACTTTCATCCGACTCCTTTCGCTTCATCTGATATTCCCAGACCCGGATTCGAGATTCATGCACATGCCATCCAAACCATACTCGACGATAATTATATAACCAGGCAAAATGACTGGATCAGACTGATTATCATGCTTGTTGCCGTATTTGGGGTGGTGTTTTTTAACCGCAGATTTGGAGCGTCTTGGGGTTTTGTATGTATGATCGTTCTAATGGCCGGTTATTATTTCTATGCCGTACAGATGTTTTTACAGGTACAGATGTTTGTACACATCAGTAGTGTGCTACTTGCGTTATTTGTGGCTCAGATCGGTACGGTTGGGTATGAATATGTACACGAGCAGAAAGAGAAAAAACGTATTAAGGGGATGTTTTCTTCCTATGTGAGCCCACAGCTTGTGAACCAAATGGTGGAGTCGGGAGAAGAACCACAGTTAGGTGGGGAGGACACCTATATGACCGCCTTTTTCAGTGATATCGTTTCTTTCTCCAGCTTCTCGGAAAAGCTGGAACCAAAAGAACTGGTAACATTGATCAACGAATATCTTACTGCAATGACGGATATCATCAATGATCAGGGTGGTACGCTTGATAAGTTTATCGGGGATGCGATCGTTGCCTTTTTTGGTGCTCCTGTTATGGTAGAAGATCATGCGCTAAGGGCATGTATAACTTCGCAGTTGATGAACAAAAAACTGGCTGAATTGCGAGAAAAATGGAGTACTGAAGATTGGCCGGAGATCGTCTGGAATATGCATCACAGAATGGGGATGAATACCGGAGATATGGTAACGGGAAATATGGGGTCGGAACGCCGGTTCAATTATACCATGATGGGTGATAATGTGAATCTGGCCGCACGCTGTGAAAGCGGAGCCAAGCAATATCATGTATATACCATGGTAACGGAAGCGACTAAAGTGGAAGCGGAAAAATATGGCGATGATTGTGTGTTCCGGCTATTGGATAATATTGTTGTGAAAGGAAGAACCAAACCCGTTAAGGTTTATGAAATTGCAGATCTGAGAAAAGACGCTACTCCGGAATTACTGGAATGTATCTCATTATACGAGTCTGGGATGGAATGTTATTTCAATCAGAACTGGGACAAAGCCATCAGTTATTTCGAAAATTCCCTGAACCTGGAACGGTACGCAGATAATCCCTCTCAACTATTTATTGAACGATGCAAAGCAATGAAAGCCAACCCGCCAGCTAAAGACTGGGACGGTGTATTCGTGATGATGAGTAAGTAAGTTTGATTACTGATTACTGATTGTTGGATGTTGGATGTTGGATGTTGGATGTTCTCATTATAACCCGTATCTTTGTCGCCCTTGGGCAAGTCCTATACAGTCAGCTCCCTTTGAACTCCGTCAGGGCAGGAATGCAGCAGCGGTAATTTGGTTGTAGCGACGTGATGTAGGTCGCTTGCCCATTTTTTATTTCCACACTTTTCAGTTTTGCCTCCCATCATTTATAAAAGTAAATTGCACTGATGGAGTAAAATCAGTTTCCAAAAATGGATGAAATAAAAAAAAGAATACTCAATAAAGTTCGCGATTTATTTTTCAGAAAAGGATTCGGCAAAGTTACTATGGATGAACTTGCGGCCGAACTTGGAATGAGTAAAAAGACACTCTACAATCATTTCTCGAATAAACAGGAAATGCTTACAGAGGTGATCCGGGACCTAAAAAATGATCTTACCATAGGGGCCGACCGTATCATGCTCGATGACACTTTAAGTTTTACCGATAAGCTATCCGGTATAATGTCCTTTTTGGGGCAGACTTTAGGAAATATGGAACTAGATTTTCTGGTAGACCTGAAAAAATCTAATCCAAGTCTGAGTAAAGAACTTGAGAACTACAAAACAGAAGCAGTCTTTAACAGATTCAGTAATTTACTGGAAGAAGGAATCAGGAAAGGCTATGTTCGTGCGGATATCAACAAAAGTATGGCTGTGATGCTATATGCTTCTGTTGTTGAAATGGCGGCTAATCCAGAATACATTAACAAAATACCAGACCATCTTAAGGGTGATATACCATATCACAGTGCCGAGATTTACAAGGGGCTCGTTGAAGTAATGCTCAATGGTATACTAAAAGAAGAATAATTTTTTTTATAATTGAGAAACTTTAAAAACTAAATTAGTTTCCTGATATTGAATTTAATATATTGAAGTGCGCCAAAAGAGATTAAGTGATAATGTTTCATCAGATTGGTTTAAATGAAAACATATTACTTACAACATAACACTGATCCTGTTGGTTGTTGATTGTATTGGTAGACAACCGACTTATTTACTTAAAGGCTGGGTAGTGATGTTACCCGGCCTTTTTTTTGTATTTAGAATCACTTCTCAAAAAAGATCAGGTTAGTTTAACTTCCTGTCGATCCGAGTTCAGCTAACGAAATTCCCTGACTCGACAAATTATATCGGGTCGGTTCATTGTTCAGTTTTGCTATTAATCCTCTACATCTTATAAAGAAAAATAACTTTCAGCTGACATCCCTTTTCTTTAAATTACACTAAATGATAAAAATTAGTTTCCATTTATGGCTTACTCAGATGATAATACAATAGAAAAAGTAAGAGAGCTTTTTTTTAAAAGAGGATTCAGCCGGATTACCATGGATGAGCTTGCCAGCGAAATGGGAATAAGTAAAAAAACTCTGTATAACCATTATTCCGGAAAGAAAGAAATACTAGAACTTGTTATAAAGGACCTCAGGAATACACTTACTCTAGGAGTGGATCAGATTATGCTGCAGGAAGACAAGACTTTTAAAGAAAAGCTTCTTGCTATCCTGTCTTTCATTGGGAAGACGATGGCAAATCTGGAACCTCAATTTCTTATAGATCTAAAAAAATCATATCCAGAGTTAAGTAAAGAACTGGAAGCTTACAAACATGAGGCTGCCTTCAACCGGTTTAATTTGTTACTGGAAGAAGGGATAAGAAAAGGATATGTGAAGCCGGATGTAAGCAAAAGTATGGCCGTGTTGGTCTATTCTTCTATGATAGAAATGGCAATGAACCCGGAATATATCAGCAAATTGCCGCATGAGTTGAAAAGGGATATTCCATTTAGTACAACAGAAATGTTTAAAGGAATGGTACTGGTAATGCTGCAAGGAATATTAAACGAATGATCAAAAAAATTTAACATAATGGAAACTAAAAAAACGTATATAGTTTACTTTGTGATATGCATATTGATGCTTCCTGTGTCAATAGTTAAGGCACAACAGGTAATCATAGAAACGGAGCTAAAACTTCTGCTGGATGATGCGGTTCAGAACTCCAAAACAGTTCAGATTGAACAGCAAAATGCTCAACAAGCTGCAAATAACAGAACGAAAGCGCTCAAGACCTATATGCCAACGGTGGGGGTTACAACCAGCTACACCCATTTGAACGATGCCATCACTTTTCCAGGTAATCTGGAAACCCTGTTGATGGGAACTCAACAGCTGTTAATTAAAGAACAGCTCGGACTCGGATTTAATGCTCCATTTCCCGCTGGCATTCCATTAGCAGAAGTGGAACCACTGCAAGTGCAGAATATTTTTCGGGCAACACTGGAAGCTGATATGGTTTTGTTTACCGGACTTCAGGCTCCTCGATTAGCTAAAGCCGCAGAACATCAACAACGTGCGTACGAGGCTTTGGGCGATAAAGAAGCGACTTCAGTGATTCAGCAAACCATACAAATGTATAAGAGTTTGGCGCTGATGAATAAATCGGAACAGGTGCTCGAAAACAGTGAAAAGCGATTAGCTGAGCAATCCCGTTTCGTAGCTAAAGCTGTTGAAAAAGGCTTGGCAACGGAGTTGGAAGAATCACGCATTGAGTTGGCACGACAACAACTTCAACAGAAATGGATTGAGTTGAATACGCAACGACAACTAGCCTTGGCAATGCTTTCTCAACTTACCGGAAAACCGATTGATAGTTTACAGACGTTGAATCCTGAGTTGAAAGAATGGATGGTTGATTATTCAACACAGAATATTGCGAATCGACCTGAATTGAGAGCTTTAACTGAAGCAGAGCTGGCCACCGAGTTCAAGAAAAAATCGGCCTATGGCGCCTATATGCCTAAGGTAAAGCTATTCGGTAAACGAGAACTATACGAAGATGATCTCTCGCTTTTGGATCCGGAATGGATGGTTGGCGTTGGAATGAGTTGGAATCTGTTTGATGGATTGAAGAGAACAGAAGATGTGCAAAATGCTAAACTGGATGTGACGAAAATCACCCTTCAAAAAGAACAGGCACAAGAGTTGCTACAGGTTGGACTTCAAAAAGCAGCGCTGGAATATGAAGCAACCAATCAACAGATAGCAGTGGCTGAACAACGAGTTGAAACTGCAAAAAAGGCTTACCGAATTTTAGAAAAACAGTATCAGGTGGGATTAGCTCCACAACGAGATTTTCTTGACTCAGAGAATGAATTACAACAAGCTGAGTTGGGAATGAGCAAAGCCGTGTTTGATCAAAATATGGCGGCTGTAAACTATCTGATTGCGGGGGGAAGCCTGCAACATCTCATCGGGCAACAATAAGAATTTAGACTATACAAAATCATGAAAACAATGAATATTCAACGAAAATTAGTGATGGTTGTGCTGGTGGCGGTGGTTGCCTCAGCATGTAACGATAAATCCTACGAAGGTGCGATTGAAGGAAAGTTCAAACGTGAAGAACTGGGAATAAGTAGTAAAATTCCGGGTCGCATCGTAGAGCTCCGCGTAGAAGAAGGCGATGTGGTTCATAAAGGCGATACGCTGGCTGTACTGGATTTCCCTGAAGTAGAAGCCAAACTTCAACAGGCAGAAGGTGCGTACCTCTCTGCAAAATCGCAGTACGAGATGTCACTGAACGGTGCGACTGATGATGAACGCCGACAAATGGACGCGGTATTTGCTGCAGCTAAAGAGCAGTTCGATTTCCTTGAGAAAACCAAAGAGCGTATGCAGAGCATGTACGAAGATTCCCTCATTTCTGCTCAACAGTATGATGAGGTTCTTGCCAAGTACAACGGTGCCAGAGCTCAGTTTGAACAGGCTCGTGCCAAGAAAAACGAAGTGGATACCGGCGTAAGAACCGAAAAACAAATGATGGCAAAAGGACAAATGGATCGTGCTTCGGGAGCCATTGCCGAAGCAAAAGTGGCGTACAACGAACGGTTCATCATCGCACCGGAAACTATGAGTATTCAAACTATTTCGTTGAACGAAGGCGAGTTAGCGCTGGCCGGTTATACCATCATTAACGGGTACAAATTGAGCGAGCCTTATGTGCGTGTGACGGTTTCTGAAAGTAAGTTGAATGAATTCAAGACGGGAAGTAGTTACACGGTCAAGCAACCGTTTACAGAGGAAAGGTTCGCCGCAAAATTGGTGAGAGTGAAAGAATTAGCGGCTTATGCGAACAAAACCAGTTCGTATCCAAATTATGAGTTGGGCGAAGCTATTTACGAATTGAAATTGATTCCTGAATCGATTGAAAGTGTGCATGACTGGTACGCCAACACCACCGTATTGATTGAGGAATAAGGAGCGAATCATGAAGATTTTCGCCAAACTTTTTAAACGTGAATTGAAGCTGTTTTTCTCAAACAGCGTGGCGGTGTTCATCTTTTTCGCGGCCCCGATTGGTTATGGACTGATGGTGGGAAGTGCCTATCAACAGGCAAAATTAACGGATTTGAATGTGCTGGTAGTTGACAGCGATGACTCACCGCTTAGTAACAAAGTGATCGATGCCCTCGACGATAATCAATATCTGAAAGTGGCCGAAGTACAGTTCGAAAACACGGGAGTTAAACAGAAGGTAGTCGACCATGATTATGTTGCTGTGATTTACATCCCCGAGCGATTTGAAGCCAACATCTTGCAGAAAAGACAACCGGAAGTGAATGTTGAGCTGAACGGTGCCAATATGGTGCTGGGTAACTACGCGAGTTCTGGAATTCAGACGGTGCTAGGTACGTTGAATGCTGGCATCGAAATTGAATCTCTGAAAAAACAGGGATTGCCGGAAGTGACTGCGCGTAGTCAATATGCACCATTTCGGGTTTCCGTAAATCGATTTTTCAATCCCGCTAACAACTACCTGTACTTCGTTTGGCCTGGAATTATGGGCACGGTGATACAGCAGGTAATTCTGATTGTAATGGCGCTGAGTTTCTCCCGGGAGTATGAAGAAAATACCTTCCGTGGATTAGTGAAGCTGTCTGATTCTCCCGGATTTCTTCTATTCATCAAAAGCTTCCCTGTGTTCATCATGACTATGCTGATGTGGGGCGTGGTGTACTTCATATTCTACCCTGCATTTAAAGTGATGTTGCCCGCCAATGGATTTGCGAATTGGTCGCTGGTATTGCTCTTTACGCTATCCAATATCGCATTAGGAACCACGATGAGTGTATTGATTCCTTCTCAGTTGAAAACTACGGAAGTGTTGATGGCGATTTCACTCCCAAGTTTTATTCTGAGTGGATTCACGTGGCCGTTAGAAGGAATGCCGGGCTGGTTGATTCATTATGTTTCAGATTTGATTCCTTTGACTCACTTTTTGAGCGCTTACCGAAAACTTCAGTTGATGGGCGTTGGCTTAGGAACCGTTCAAAGAGAAGTTATCATTTTGGCTGTGATGGCTATCCTATTCCTCGTTGTCTCCTGGATCGCACTTTGGTTCAGAATCCATCGTGTGGAGAAACAACAGGGTTAATTCAAGAAAGGGCATGAAGTAATTCCTGCCTTTTTTGTTTGTTGATAAAGTAGACTAAATCCGTCTGGACGCTTGAGCCGGTCTGCCGGATTTTTGACCTCCTCTGTCTCTTCCTTCTTAAGGAGGAGAACTCCTTGTAAAAATCTTTGCAGTATTTCAGATGAATTAAAAGGCAATAAAGTCCCCCTTTGAAGGGGGATCAATGAGCTCAGGGAATCTGAGTTCATTGCGGGGGATGTTACCTACAGTTTGATTTGCCGTACTTTTGTGCCGACAAAAGTACCAAAAACTCCCAGCTACGATTTCTTCAGGGCAGAAATTCCCGCGTCAGACAAAACATCAAATGTCACATGAAGTGACCGATGTTTTGCTTTTCTGCCGCTTTATAAATTTCAGCTATCCCTTCACAAATCTAAGGCTGGTTAAATTTATGGGCCGGAATAAAAATCCCCTCTTGATAAGCCTATGCTGAATTTGTTTCAGTAGTGATTTAGAAGTGTGTTAAATTCAAATATTTTTCTCAATATGCTCTGCAATCATATCTGCGTGAACGCGGGTATTCTCGATGAAAAACTTATTCGTTTCCATTCCGCCACAAACAACACCAGCTACATATACGCCTTTGCGCTTGGTTTCGAGGGTTGGTTCATCATACAGTGGTGTACACAAATCATCGTCGCTTAGGTCGATGCCAAGTTTGTCCATCAGTTTGTAATTCGGTTGATAGCCGGTCATTGCTAACACAAAATCGTTAGGAATGGTCACTTCACCATCAGGCGTTTCCAGCACCACTTCATGCGGGCGGATTTCCTTCACTTCTGTGTTGAAGTATGCTTTCACTTCCTCTTTTTCAATTCGGTTTTCAATATCAGGGCGAACCCAGTATTTCACTGATTTCTTGATTTCAGGATAACGCACGGCCATGGTTACGTTGGCATTAGCGCGGAAGCATTCGAGGGCAACATCCACCCCGGAATTACCAGCACCTACCACTAACACATTTTGCCATGCAAAAGGATGCGCCTCTTTATAATAGTGGTGAACTTTTGGAAGATCTTCCCCCGGAATATTCATTTTGTTTGGCGTTCCGTAAAATCCCGTAGCAACCACCACTTTTGTGGCTTGATAAGTGTCTTTGTCGGTAGTAATGGTGAAGCTTCCATCTTCGCCTTCGAGCTTTTCCACAGCTTCATACAAGTGAATAGGGAGCTCAAAATGTTCCGCAACCCGACGGTAATACTCCAGCGATTCGGCTCTGGTTGGTTTGTATCCGTGCGAAATGAAAGGAACATCTCCAATTTCCAGACGATCAGAAGTGGAGAAAAAGGTCATGTTGCTGGGATAGTTGTACAACGAGCTGACGAGGCAGTCTTTCTCTATGATCAGGAATGGAATGTTTCTCTTTTTTAACTGAATGCCGGTTGCCAGTCCAATCGGACCTGCGCCAATGATGATTACCATGAAGTGAGTGCGTTTATATGTTTGAGTAGTTTAAACAGCTGCAAGATAAGAATCGTTTAGCGATGTTTGAACCATTGTATAATACTTCGGTTTAACCAGTTTTCTTCTTTGTTGATGAAACCAACATGACCACCTTTCCGGGTGAAAATATAATCCACATGGTCATTATTGTTGATGTCATAGTGTGGAGCGTACTCAAAAGGACATAAGGTATCTTCTTTACTGTGAATAATGAGTAATGGCTTTTGTACATCTTTAATGAACAACCGGGACGAGCAGGTATCGTAATAATGATCGGCGGAATTAAAACCATGAATTTTAGCCGTTACCTGATCATCAAAATCGTAGATTGAATTTCCGGAAAAAGTGGGTAAATCCGGGTGCAGAGTACGCTTTTGCTCGAGTTTACCGGAAAGTGTTCGTAAGAAACGATACTCATAGAGCCGGTTGATTCCATGATGCATACGATAAGAACCCCGCTTAAGATCGAAAGGTGGAGAAACAGCAACGGCCTGTTCTACCGGATGATTTTCTTTCCATTCACCCAGGGATTTAATTAAAGCATTTGCCCCTAACGAAAACCCGACAGCATAGACCGGACGTCCGGGAAATGTTTCAGAAATCCAGTTGAAAAAGAGTTTATAATCTGTGGTTTCTCCAGAGTGATAGAATCTGGGTTGTTTGTTTAATTTCGATCCGCAACCTCTGAAATTCATCGCCACACTGGAAAATCCTTGAAGTTTCAGGTCATGCATTAAATTTCGAATATAAACCCGTTCTGAGGAGCCTTCAAGTCCATGAAAAAGAGCGACAATGGGTTGGGTGTTATTCAGGTCAAGTACATCAATTTCGATAAAATCATCATCCGGTGTATCGATTTCAATCCGTTTACAATTAACCGGTTTTGTTTTCCAGAATTGAGATGGAATAACGGTGTGAACATGCGTATTAAACGCCCATAATTTTGATTGGAATTCGGGAACCGGAAAGTCATCCGGCAGACTGGTTTCAAACATGCCTGAAAATAATAATCACAGTAGATAATTGTGGCAGAAATGACCGTAATTCAGAACTCTTAGGCAGAATTAGAATTTCTTCCACTTCTGTCTACTTTTATGTATGATTCGGCGAATATTAAAAGAGGAGACATTTTGATTATCAGCGGCAATCAACCCACCCCAACCACCCCAATCAAGAGAATAGCGGCCATCGATCTTGGTACAAATTCATTTCATGGCATTATTGTGGAGATTTTTTCGGATGGAAGTTTCAGAAAGCTGGATGACCTCAAAGAGATGGTTCAGCTTGCCAAAAACGGACTGGGTAACGGGCTTACTCCCGATGCCATGGAGCGGGGAATTGAGGCACTTAAAAAGATCAAAGTATTGTGTGATAGTTACGAAGCGGAACACATTCTTGCTTATGCAACCAGTGCCATCCGTGAAGCTCATAACGGTGGGGAATTCATTCAGCGCAGCATTGATGAAGTCGGGATTAAGATCAACGCGATTCCGGGTTCAGTAGAAGCCGAGCTAATTGGGTATGCCGTTCAACATGGAATTCATTTGGAGGAAGAACCAGTATTAATGGTGGATATCGGTGGTGGAAGTGTGGAATTTATCATCGGGAACAACAAAGATTTTTTCTTCCTTACCAGCCGTAAGATCGGTGTTTCCCGAATGACGGATATCATTAAACCGGGTGATCCCATTACAAATAAGGAAATTAAAGAGCTGGAAAAATATTACGCAAAAGAATTAAAAGGCGTAGCTAAGGCACTCAAAGAATATCCGACTAAAACGATAATCGGTTCTTCGGGAACTATGCAAAATATCGCGGCTATGATTGCCGCCCGAAAAGATCTGCCTTCTGATATTACCTTAAACGAACTTGAATATTCAGCTAAGGATTATTCAGAATTCTACAAAGAGTTCATCAAAATGGATGCCAGCGAACGGGCAAATGTATCAGGATTGGATGATAAACGAATCGGGTTCATTAATACCGGGGTGGTTTTGGTGAATTACCTGATGCGTGAGTTTGATATCGAAAAAGTGAAGATTTCTACTCAGGCATTGCGGGAAGGGATCATTATACGGTACCTGAAGAAGGATATGATCGGTATGCCATGGAGCGGAGAATTTGCGGATCCCCGGCGCAGAAGTGTGTTCGAGTTATTGCGAAAATGCGACTGGCATGAGGCTCATTCCAAACATGTAACCGATCTTGCACTCCGTCTTTTTGATGAGCTGAAAGACGATCTTAGCCTGAAAGAAGATGATCGTGAACTCCTTGAATATGCCGGGTACTTACACGATATCGGTTATTATATATCACACTCCAAACATCATAAACATGCGTTGTATATCATTCGGCATGCTGACTTAAAGGGGTTTCGGGAAGAAGAAATTGAAGTGATCGCAAACGTTGCGCGATATCACCGTCGGTCAACCCCCAAGAAGCGGCATAAAGAGTATAAAAAGCTTAAAAAGAAAGTGCGTAAGCGCATTAAAAAGTTATCCGGAATACTGAGAGTCGCAGACGGACTTGACCGGAGTCACTATCAAAATGTACAGAACCTGCAGGTCGAATTAACTGAGGAAGAAATGATCATCCATATCGAAACCACAGACGATCCAAGCCTTGAAATCTGGGGCGCAATGCGCAAGCGATATCTTCTTGAAAAAGTAAGTAAGCGGGATGTGGTTATTAAAAGTGATTTAATTACAGATCAGAATTAATTGAATAGTATTTCTCAATTATTAATCATTATCCCCAAAACTGCCATTTGGTCCGGGGAAAACCACAGGTGATTCGAATCCTTCTTTGGAAACGGACGCAACCCCGAAGTAATAATTATCGATCACAATATTTTCAAGGGTGTGTTCGGTTACGTTAGCAGGTACAAATTCACTCCACTGCCATTGATTGGAGTCGGTAAGTCGCCAGTAAATTTTATATCCGGCCAGCTGTGGATTTTGATCCGGATTCAGTGCTTCCCATTTTAGTGTGGTACTCGGCTGTACAGCCCCCTGAATTTCCACTTTTGCCGGGGGAGCCGGAGCCCAGGCCATCCCGGCCATGGTTACTGCGTTTAGTCCGGTAAGTTTGGCCGCATAATCAAAGTTTACCCCGTCTATGGTATCGCCATATTTAATGCCGTCCTCAGTTCGTAAATCCTGATGCTGCCGGTTATAATTTTCGTTGGTTTCCATGATGCGCACTCCTGGAAATCCTGCATCGTTAAACGGACGATGATGTCCTCCACGGCCAAAACGGTCAAGCCGGTAGATCATCATAATATCTAAATTCGGAATGTATCGATCGGCCATCACATCCACATAGCGGGCTAAATTCCGGGACGGGGAATCCACTTCGCCACCGGTAAATCGTCGAATGGTGCCTTCACGATCTGTTTCTACCGCCCGGGTTCCTTCAGAAAATACTCTTGCTGTGGTATTATTGATCACCCCATTGATGCCTTCAATATTTCCGATCATATCATTGTTGAGTACTCCTTTGATCTTCCAGCCATTATCCAGGGCGTATTGAGCAAGGATCTTTCCGCCAAACAATCCTTGTTCTTCGCCGGAAAGACCAACATACATGATGGAAGAGGGAAACTCATAGTTACTGAGTACTCTTGCAGCTTCGATGGTTCCGGCCATTCCGGATGCATTATCGTTGGCTCCGGGAGAATCGGAAGTGGAATCCAGTGCATCTGACACGCGGGAATCAATATCACCGCTCATGATCACAAAACGATTTGGGTCTGCGTACCCTCGTTGGATAGCTACCACATTAACAATCTTGGTGCGTTCAGGGATTCGTCGTTCCCCTTCCACATAATCGCTCACATAAAATACTTCGAGGCAACCACCACAATCCTCAGAGATCTTGTCGAATTCAGCTTTGATCCATCTTCTTGCGGCACCAATTCCTCTGGTTGTTGAAGTTGTGTCAGAAAGTGTATGACGGGTTCCAAAATCAACCAGAGTCTGAATATCTGATTCCAGACGTTCCGCCGAAGGTGCTGTACCGATCACATGAAGTTCTTCAGGTGTGACTTGTGAGAAAACGGAGCATGTTAAGAGCGAGAAGGATAGGACCAGAAATGGTTTGAGCACAGAATTCATGAGTTCAGGATTTGTTTTCGGATACATTCGATTCAGATAAGTTATCTGATGATGATTGCGTTCGGCTCAGGTATTCTTCCAATTGTTTTTTGAATTTAGCCTGAGCTTTGAGTCCGGCATTATGCCCAAAATAAGCTCCCAATACACAGCCAAAACTTACAGTAACGGCGTACACAATTTGCTGAATTTGAGTAAGACCGGAATCGAAAATAAATACCCAGATAACAGGCACACTACCAACCAGTATTGCAAAGATCTTAGGTACCTGACTAGGCCCGTTTTCCCTGCGCATAAATCTTCGGCTGATCACAAATACAATGTTCATGTATATGAGACCAAACCCTGTCAGGAAAAAGAATCCTGTTATTCCCGGGTCGCCCACTTTGATCAAAAATTCGGCTGAGAATAATGTTACCGCCGCTGTAATTAGTAATATACCGGAGCTATAAAATGAAAGACGAGGAAGATTATCCACGAATAGAATACTTAATAATTAAAAATTACCCTGTTATCTGGGTTTTAACCAGTTTTCAGGATTTAGATTAGTGGTGTTTTTCCGTACACCGAAAAAGATAGTTTCTCCCATTTCTGAGATCTGAGTGCCTGCCTTACCGATCACCTGACCTGAGCTTATAACGGCATATTTTTGCACATTAATGGAGCTAAGGTTGCCGTAAACCGTATAATAGGAACCATGTTTCACAAAGATCACATTACCGTAACCCACGATCGGCATGATCTCGATCACCTGTCCGTCTGATACAGCCCGTACATCTTCAGCGGGTTCTGTTACTATGTTAATGCCATTATGTTCGGTACGTGTGCCATACAGTGGATTTCGGGTAACTCCGAATTTCCTGGAAACGGTTGTGCTGTTAACCGGCCAGTCCAGCTTACCTTTGGATACGGAGAAATTCCTTTCCATGGCCGAAAAGGTCTCATCAGAAACATAGGATGAAACCGTTGGTGTAGAATATTTTGCTACTTCTTCGGCCCGGCGTGCATCGTCAGCGATCTTTCTGGCCTCTGCTAATCGTTGTAAACGTTCTTCTTCAATATCCCGTAGCCGGTCTAATTCTGTGATCAGGTTCGAGAAGTTATTCTCCAGGTTTTCCCGTTGTTGCCGTATCCTGCGAAGTTCAGCTAACAGGTTGGTACTTTCCTGTTTTATCTTTTCTACATTGCGGCGCTGAATAGCCTGTTGATCACTCAATTTGAGTTTTTCCTGCCGTATCTCGTCCAGGATCAAAGAGTTCTTGAAGTGGATATCCTGCAGATCTTCCTTCACTTTTTTTAGTTCCTGTTGGCGAACCTGTATCTGTTCTGCCTGCTTTTTTTTCTGTTCCTCCAGTTTTCTCAGGTAATAGGAACGGATAAGCATTTGATTGATGGAACTGGATGTGAGGAGCAGCTCCAGGTTATTGGTCCGGCCTTTTTTATAGGTATAAGTGAGTATCTCTTTGAAATTATCGATCAGATGTTTGAGCTCTCTTTCTCTCAAACTGATTTCATCCTCGGTAATGCTGATCTCTTCTTGTATCTGAGACTGCTCTTTCTGCAAATTCACGATCTTATTATCCTGCAGGGAGAGTAAGCGGTTTACATTCTCAAATTGTTTGTAGAGCTGATCGTACTGATTCTCTGCTTCATTCACCCGTTGTTCATAGGTCTTTATCCTTCTGTCCAACACGTTGATCTCTGCCCGGGTATTCGTTTGCTGTTGCAGGAGCTCTTTTCGTTTTTCTTCAAACGTTTTTTGTGAAAAGGCCACTCCACTTAACGTGCCAAGCAGTAATAACACTAGTAAAAGTCTGGATAACAGGTATTTCATAATCGTTGAACAGGAATGTCGTTCGGGATCGAAATGGTCAGTGTAAGATTCTTCGGGTTGATCTCAAGTGATCGGATCTGAAATAACACTTTTGATTCTCCGTCGGCACTAAATATGGTGATTTTTCGGGGCAAAATGTACCCTTCTATTTCACCATAACTTTCGTATTCGATCATCGAATAAGGTAACCCTGAAAATGCAGGTTGATATACGCTGCGGATCAAACCGGATTCTTTATTTACCAATGCGTACCCCGTGTTGGAAAAGTTGAGTTTGTAGTCGGTGTCAGACTCCAGGATACGCACTACCTGAACCTTCGATAGTTTGAAATTCAACATATCGAGCAGGTTGATGGAGGCCAGTTCATTTAAACTAGTGAGCCTGCCGTCGCTCACCGATACCTTTTGAGCGATTTTATCAACTTTACTGTATATGAGGATGGAATCCGCATCAACAAGAATTTTTCCCCCCTCAATACCGATCCTGTTACGTATAGTAAGTAAACTGAGGGTTGTATCACTCTCAAACTCGATGGTTACCCGGTTACTGTTTCCGGGTTCACTCACTATGGCCCTGCCTTTCCCTTTAGCTGAAGTAAGGTCTTTTCTATAATCGGGTAGAGAGGCAATCAGGCTGTCGGGGTTCACCGTTGAAACGGAATAACCGGGCTCGCTTATCATTTTGGTGCCAGTACAGGATGCAAACACGATGGAAAGAATCCATACGCTTAGAATGCCTCTGATCAGAAGACTGATATTATATTTTCTCATTCAGATGCTCTCTTGTTGTGTCCAGTTCCAGTGCTTTTTTCCACCATTCACGGGCCTTATCCAGATCTCCCAGTTTTTCATATACATCGCCTAAATGCTCCATAACTTCGGCACTTTTTTCGCCGGTATCGATCGATGCCTTAATAAAACGGCGGGCTCGGTCGTAATCACCGAGTTTATAATACACCCAGCCAACGGTATCGAGGTATGCGGCATTTTCGCTATCCAGTTCTATAGCTTTCAGAGCCAGTTCTTTGGCTCGTTCAAGATGTTCTCCACGTACGGATAAGTTATAGGCATAATTATTCATGGCATTGTGATTCTCGCTATCATAACGTAATGCCAGTTCAAACGAGCGATCAGAGGCTTCATGATCTTCCAATCGTGATTGCGCGTCGCCAAGGGTGCTGTAGATCACGGATTTAAATGGTTTTCTTGCCGGCGCTCGCGCAGCCTGTCTCAGCCATTTTGCGGCATCCTCGGGTTGTTCATCCAGTAAGTAGGCCGTACCTAAGAAAAATTGGATAAAAGCATCTTCCGGAGCACTTTCATTCGCGAGTAAACCAACCTCAATGGCATCTTCATAACGTTCTTGTTGTAGAAGAATCTGTAATCTCTGGCGCCAGGCTATATCATCCTCCGGGAGCAATTCATTGGCAATAGCAAGGTTTTCAAGTGCTTTTGAAGGTTGGCCGGTCACAGAATAGTACTGCCCTGAGAGTGTGAACGCCGGCCCGAATTCAGAGGCATTTTCTGTGAACAGATCAAGAATTCTTGAAGTTTCTATCTCCAGCTGGATGTTTCGGGGCTCATTCTGCTGGCGCGTGTACATGTATTGAGCGATCATTAACTTCTGCTCGGGCTCAATGATGGGGTCGGCCATAAAATTTCCCAACAACGTACCTGCACTGTCCCATTTGGCTTCATCAATATAGATGCCGGATAAGTTGATCAGTGATTCCGGGTCCCGGGAATTTAGATAAAGCGCATTCCGGAGTACATTTTTTGCCTTATTATTTTTGCCGTTCAATTTGTAATAATCACCCAAAAGGTTCAGCGTACCCAGATTATCAGGTTGAACTTTTCTGAGTTCTTCTAATTGCACCAGAGCAGAGTCTGGGGCTCCCATAGCTTCAAAATTCTGAAATTTTCTAAAAAGAGCTGTAGGTATATCACCCACCAATGCCAGAATTCTATTCAGGGTCTGATTTGATTTTACAAATTCACCATACTCTTTTTGGGTGTCGGCCAGCATGAATAGGACATCGTAATCTTCGGGGAAGTACTCGAGCAATTTCTCAAGCTCATCCAACGTAGCCTGATTTTGCCCGGCACTTCTATAGATCTCTGCAAGTTTTAGCCGGTACCATTTGCTGCCGGGATCAATTTCGACCGCTGCTTTTCCGTAAAGAGCAGCATTAGGCAGGTCGCCTTGAAGAAAATATACATCTGCCAGAGCATAATTTATGCCGGCCTGATCCTGGAATTGATCATAGGCTTGCAAAAGTAATGTGGTAGCACGGTCGTATTCTTTATTTACGAATGCTTCCATACCCTGTATATACGAAGTTTTGGCTTCGATCTCGGAAGTAGTTTGAACCTGAGCCTTTGAATGAAGTGGCATCAGGATCAGTACCGTAAAAAGTGTGAATAGTGCTGTTTTCATGCGCATAATAACGCCTAAAATATCGAATAATTGATAGAAGTACTGAGAATTATAAAATAGTATTAGGGGTACTTAAATGGATAAGTGTAAGTAGATCGGTTGATGCTTTTCCGGGTTTAACTATATTCGATTACAGGTCGATAGTAGTATAGGGTTGGTAAATAGTTCAATCAGCTTATAATATGAATCAATTGGAGGTATTAATGATAAGAGGTGTTTTAATAGCAACACTGGTTGTAGTTTTTTCGGGATATGTTCAGGGGCAATCCTGGTTCGAGAGAGGACAAGATGCCGATCTGATGCTGTCAGGGGTGGATTTTAATAATACAGGTGGATCATTGAGTCTAAATCATCCAAACGGGATTGCGAGTGATGGTACCCGTTTTTTGTTATGCGATCGTTTTAATAATCGGGTGTTAGTTTGGAATTCATTACCGGAAAATTGGGACGACGAACCTGATCTTGTACTAGGCCAACCTGATTTCAGCCAAAATGATCCCGGTAGAGGAATGGGAAAAATGAACTGGCCGGGCAACGTTTCGGTATCCCAAAATGGGATGGTTGCCGTTGCAGACACTGAAAATGATCGAATTCTGATCTGGAATGAGTTTCCAACTGTAAGTGGTGAGGAAGCAGATCTGATGATCGATTTCGAAGCGATCTCAGACATGGGAGCAAATATCAGATACAGCTGGCCGTGGGGAGTTTGGACAGATGGAACTAAGTTGGCAGCAATATCAACTGCCGGAGGATATTTATTGTTTTGGGATAAGGTGCCAACCATCGATAACACAGGGCCAGATTACACAATTGATTTACCCGAGTTAGGAACGCCAAGAAATATCTCAACAGATGGGGCAACTTATTTCTTTGTAGGTGACCATAATGCGCAACCATCAGAATCTGCTCAAAACGAAGCAGGTACATTTTTTTGGAACAGCTATCCCTCACAACAGGATCAGAACTACGATTTTTACAGAAGCGAGTGGATAAAGGGGGGAAAAACTTACAGATGGCAGATTAGTTGCCGGGGGCATGTCTAGTGTGTATGTATGGGATCAAATGCCGACATCTTCTGCCGATGATCCAGATTTTGCACTAAGAGATCCCTTTTACTCGAATGGAGATGCTCCGGATGTAACCTTTGCGGGAGGTAAGTTGTTTGTTAACAATTATAATGGCAACAATGTACAAGTGTACGACGGAATACCTTCGCTGGCAAGTGACTCCCCTTCATTTGTGATAGGAAGTGAATCAAACAGCCATAATACCCTTAATGACATTAATTACATACAGAATCCGGTAATGGCAACCAATGGTGATATCTTTGTGGTAACATCCGATTTTGATCGTAGTCTATGGATATGGAATTCACTTGAATTCGAAAGCGGGATGGCTCCGGATGTAAAGATAGATCTTGCCGTACAGGATATAGACGCAGCGCCCTGGGATAATGCTCTCTTTGGGGACTATCTTGTAGCTGCAGGCAAAAGAAAGGTGTTGGTTTGGGAGTCAGTTCCTATGAATGGTGAGGGGCCGGATTATATACTGGAAAACTCGATCGGTAGCTTCTCTTTCGAAGAGATCAGAGGGGTGGCGATGGATAGTGAATTTTTATATCTGGCAGATAAATATGGAAAGATTGCGTTATTCAGTGAAGTGCCGGATTCGGGGAGTGACGAACCTGATTTGATCATTGAAACCGGATACAATTCACTAAATCTCATGCATAGTGATGGCACTTATCTTAGTGCAGTTAATCAAGAAGGAAATCCGGCTGTTTTACTTTACAAAGTGAGTGATCTTAAATCAGGTAACACGGTACCCTATAAGAATATCTCTGTCAATGAGCAGGATTTCAGGCTCAACTTACCTGCAAGCGCCATTACTTTTAATGGCAGTATTGCCATTGCCAATACCGGTAACAGCTCATTGTTTTTATGGGAAGATCTGGAAGATGCAGGCAGCAGGGAATCTGTCATTGTATTAGGAAAAGACGATCCGGAAAGTACAGATGCTGAAATTGGACGTAATAGTTTATTCAATCCTGCATCATTGTACTACTACGAGGGCAAATTATGGGTAGGTGAGGTTAAATTCTCATCAAGAATTGTACAATACAGTCATGATGTGAGCACTTCTTCCGAAACAGAAATAGGAGATATTCCCCGAATGATGGAGTTGGATCAAAATTATCCAAACCCTTTTAACCCTTCCACAACGATCAGCTTTCGGACCTCAGAAACCGGTATGGTTACACTTGAGGTCTTTGATATGTCGGGAAGAAAGATCTCAACATTAGTTAATTGGCCTAAGGCTGCTGGAGAGTATAACGTTGTATTTGAAGCATCCGGGCTATCAAGTGGAATATATTTGTACAGATTAACAACAAGGGCAGGCCAGCTCACAAACAAGATGATATTGCTCAAATAGTGAGGAATATCAACAAAGAATAAGACACAGGTACGTTGAAGAGTATCTTCTGATACTTGCCTGCTGTTTTTTGAAGACGCGAATATATGTTCAGTTTAATCGACATTCTGAATCAATTCCTGTGCGCTGGAATTAAATTTGAGGATAAAGAAAACTATCAGAAAGTATAAAAGAGTGAGCCGATAGTCGGATTTGAACCGACGACCTACGCTTTACGAGAGCGTTGCTCTACCGCTGAGCTATATCGGCATTCAAAAGTTTGTGAATAAAAATAAATGTACTATTCTTTGCCGATCATCTGCAATACCTTGCATTTTATTGAACACTAAAAATTAAAGAATGTCGGTTACTCTTATTCTCATCACCATAAATGTGATGGCATCTATTGCTGCATTTGCTGACCAGCGAATTATGGAAGTAGGCATATTTATGCCTTATCGAACAGTCAGGAATAATACCTGGTACGAACTTATAACTTCCGGTTTTCTCCATGGTGATATGGGACACTTACTATTCAATATGATCACCCTTTGGTTTTTTGGACCGGTAATGGAACAGACCATTGGCCAACAGCAATTTCTGATCCTGTATTTCACAGGACTGCTGGCTTCATCAATTCCATCACTGGTACGTCATAAGGATAATCCTCAGTTTGCCACCATCGGAGCTTCTGGTGCAGTTGAATCGGTGCTTTTTGCTTTCATAGTAGTATATCCGTTCGAGCCGCTATACTTTATCTTTATTCCAATTGGAATACCAGCAGTTATTTTAGGGATCTTATTTGTAGTCTACAGTGTTTGGGCCAGCAAGAAAGAAGGGAAGATCAACCATGAAGCGCATATTGGCGGGGCGGTTTGGGGCATCATTTACATGTTCGCTTTTATCCCAAACTCTATTGATCATTTTCTTACCATGATCGGAATACTATGATCAATTAGTGTTAAACAAAAAAGGGTAGTCCTTAACGACTACCCTGTATCAAAAAAAGCTTCAATTAGCCGTGTTTAGCACGGAATTCCTTCATGAAAGAAACCAGCGCCTCGACGCTTTCTCTGGGGCATGCGTTATAAATACTGGCTCTGAATCCACCCACACTTCGGTGACCTTTTAAAGCGGTAAGCTCATTGGCAGTTGCTTGTTTTAGAAAGATCGCCTCCAGTTCTTCATTAGGTAAACGGAAAGTGACGTTCATATCAGATCTGGAATCGGAGTCAGCAGTACCGGAATAAAAGTCGTCAGCATCAATTTCGTTGTAGAGTAAAGCGGCTTTTTCTTCATTGAACGTCTTGAAGAATTCAAGTCCTCCTTTGTTCTCCACCCACTCCAGTACCAATTCAACCATATACACAGCAAAAGCCGGTGGTGTATTGAACATGGCCCCTCCTGCATGAGTACGGTAATCTGCCATGGTAGGTATGTTGTCTTTCTTAATGGTAGACAGAAAATCTTTTTTCATGATCACAACAGTAACACCTGCGGGACCAAGATTCTTTTGAGCTCCGGCATAGATCATCCCGTATTTATCAATATCGATGGGATGCGAAAGAAAATCGGAGGATGCATCACAGATAAGTGGCACTCCATTCGTTTCCGGTTCTGCTTTAAACTGTGTACCAAAGATGGTATTGTTCGACGTAAAATGAACATACTTTGCATCGGGAGTAAGTGAAAGTTCATTATTCGCAGGAACTCTGTTAAAATTCCCCGATTCGCTGCTAAAGGCTACATTTACGTTACCGAATCGTTTAGCTTCTTTGATGGCTTTTTTCGACCAAGTTCCGGTATTAATGTAGTCGACAGTTTCATTTTCATCCAGAAAGTTTAATGGAGCCATATAAAACTGAGTGCTCGCACCGCCCTGCAAAAACATGATCTCATAATCATCACCCAGTCCCAGAATTCTGGACAAACGTTCCCGTGCCGAAGCATCGACCTGAGTATATTCGACCCCACGATGGCTTTTCTCCATGATGGAGGTACCGGTACCTTTATAATCTACAAGGTCTTGTTGTGCTTTTTCCAGAACTTCGAGAGGAAGAACCGCCGGTCCTGCGCTAAAATTATGAACTCTTTTCATTATGAGTGTATGTTTGAATGATGAATGAAAGTGTGTCTGCAAATCAATTACTTGCTGTACACCAACCGGGTAATTGGCAGGTCATCCAAAATAAAAATTTATCAGGGCATTTATAACCTGGATCAAATATTTAATACCGGAAGAGTGAGGTAAAGAAATCAGAACTTTAGTAAGTTTGGAACACTGAAAATTCAAGGTTAATCATTAAAAAAATAGATGCTATGAGTGATTTAGGTAATCTAAACCCGGACCAACAGGATCAGGTTTTATTTATGATGCTGATCCAACAACATCAGCAAATTGGAATGATGGGACTAGGTAAGATCAAAAATCCTGCAACCGATAAGATCGAAAGAGACCTTTCGTCGGCAAAATATGCGATCGATACCCTGAATGTGCTCGATAAATATACGGCTGGTAATTTGCCCACCGAGCTTAAAGGTTACCTCGATCAGACGCTTACCACCCTTCGTTTAAATTATGCTGATGAAGTAAAAAAGGGGGATGATTCAGCTAGTGATGAAGAAAAAGCGGAAGATTAAACCTGTTAAAGCGGCCGGAGGGGTTGTTTACAGACTTGCCGAACCCTCCGGCGTACCTGAGGTACTTCTTATTAAACGCAATGGTGTGTGGGACATCCCTAAAGGGAAGCTGGAAAAGGGAGAAACTATAGAAATGTGCGCCGTTCGTGAAGTGGCCGAGGAGACCGGATGCACATTGCCGGTACTTATTTCGGAAGTTTCACTCACTTACCATGAATATGAAATGAAGGGAAAGTTCTGGGGAAAAAACACCTGGTGGTATGCCATGATCCTCCCAAAAGAGACTCAATTTATTCCTCAGGAAAAAGAAGGAATCGAAGAGATCGAATGGGTTAGCTTAACCGAAGCGTATGACAGGGTTGGTTACACTAATCTGGTTAAAGTATTAACCGGGTTCAAGTGCTGGTATAACAAACAGCCATAAAAAAAGGCATGATGGAAAAACCATCACGCCTTTGAAATTCAGAGAACTCTGAGCTTAGTTCTGAAGCTTAAATACAATAGGTAAACTGTACTGTACGCGAACCGGTCGTCCACGCTGCATACCCGGTGTAAATTTAGCTTGCTTCACAGCTTCAAGCGCTGCCTCATCGCAACCACCGCCAATTCCACGAATAACACGTGGATTTTCAACACGGCCTTGTTCATTTACGATGAACTGAACTGTTACACGGCCTTCAATACCTGCACGACGTGCCATTTCAGGGTATTTCACTTTACGCTGTAGCGCAGCAAGACCGCCTTTAAGTTCTGGCATATTCTCAACTACCACGAAGAAATCTTCTTCTTCCTCTTCTTCCTGTGGTGGAGGAGGTGGTGGTAAGTCAAGTGGACCGTCAAGGTCTAATTCAGCATCCAACTCAATGATCTCATCTTCAATGATCTCATCGTTTGGTACTTCCACCGGAACCGGTGGACGAGGTGGGGGTGGAGGTGTTTCAACTTGTTTAGTCTGTATTACCTCTTCCATCACCACTTCCTCTTGTTCGTCAATAGGTGGTGGTGCTGGTGGTTCGCTGTACAAATTAATGCGAACCAATCCGATAATAAATAACAGAGCTACGATCAGACCGAACTGTAACAGAACTGTGTAAGATCTGCGAAGGTCAACCTTAGCGCTTTTTCTTTCGTTAATCATATCTTGAATCCTGGTTTCAATATGGTAAATAAGGAACGGAAAATAACGGCATTTTTTTAAAAGCCTGCAAGTCCTTACGTAAAGTTTATATAAATGTAATGTTATTTAGGTTGTCTTAGTTCCGCGCCTTAATTTTCTAGTTTAAAGTTGACGGCCTGCCTCATTTTTACCTGAACAAAGTTGCCGTTTTGTATGCCGGGAGTGAATTTCACGAGTTTAATAACCCGCAGAACTTCCTCATTACAACCACCTCCGATCCCTCTGATGATCGTAGGCCGGGTTACATTTCCCTGCTTATCGATCACAAACTCAACATAAACCCGTCCTTCAATTCCTGCTTGTCGTGCGAGCTTAGGATAGTTGATCAATTTATAGAGCGCTGCCAATCCACCTTTAATTTCAGGTTTCTTCTCAAGCATAAAAATTTCGACCGGTTCGTCATCAGTTACGTCTTGTTCCGGAGGCATTGGAATTGCATTTCCTCCCGCGAAAATATCCTCTGGTCCAAAATCGATGTCTTCAACATCAATCGGCTCTGATTCAGGGACTTCAATGAAAACGGAAGGTTTAGCAGGTGCAGGTTTGATGGTCTTGGTGATCGGGATATCGATAGGAGTGAAGGGCTCGTCAGTCTCAGGTTGGTAATTAACAGTGACCGTATCTTGTTTGAATTCAAGATGAGTGGCTGCAATTGTGATCAGAAGAATTACGATCAATCCACCTTGTAGAATTAGCGTGTGATAGGAGTTCAGATCAGCTTTGGGATGTTTTTTAATCATGGCAGTAAGAGTTAGTTAAAGAGCTGTATGCAATAAAACAGCTCAGTTACTGCACGACCATCACATTAACATGCGGGGCTAATCCTTCGGAAACAGATGCCTGAATACCGGGATGAGAAGAAGAATCGAAAGTCCGGAACCGAGAGCATCGGCAATAAAATCGAGTAATTCCGGACTTCGGTTTGTTGGCAACATTAACTGTAGGATTTCGATTAGTAATCCATAAAAAGTTCCAAAAATGAATACTAACCATAGGCTGGGTCTTCGCTTTTTTACAACAGCCCACACAATACCGTAGAGAAAGGTCCAAACCGCAAACCCAGCCAGATGCCATAACTTGTCAAAGTCCATGAACCGAATTTTTGAAAACGATTTCGATGGGATCAGCGTACCAACAAGAATACCAATTGTGACGATCGCAAATAGTATGAGAAGTGCATTTCGATATTTAAAGAGACGGGTACTGATAGTAAGATCTAAATAAGATGAATAGGTTCCAGCGGTTTTGAGGAAGCTAAGATATGTGAATCTGCCTTTTCTTTTCCATCTATAAGCGAAAAAATTCCTGCAAGTTCCGGATCGTTTGTGATCAGCCATTGTGCAACGGTTTTGCCGGCTAACACATCCCCAAAACCGGCGCGGCTAAATACTCGGGTATCATATCCTGTATGATAACTGACTCCTTCCGGAGTGCAAAGCATGGAAGGCAAGCCTTTAGAAAGAATAGTCACATTCAGCGAAGTAGAAATTTGGAGGGCAGAACGTTTTCGTTCCTGAGCCGAAGAAGTGTCGAACCCGATAAATGATGTAAGTTCTCCGGGATGCGGGGTCAGGATCCAGTTTGAGTCTTCCGGTTTTTCGAGAGGCGCCGAAGCTAAAGCGAATAACGCATCTGCATCGATCACCAGATCTCCGGAAAACCGGGAAAGGAGTTCCCTCGTAAAGCTTAGTGTTTCTTCATCGCGACCAAGACCCGGACCGATCAGGACCTTACCGGGTCTTTCATTTAAAATACGGATCACTTCATCAACATGATCTTTCCTGAATGCTTTGTCATTTGAAGTACCAACTCCGCGCTTTATGATTTGTACCAGATGTTCCTCATACGTTTGCAATAAACCGTTAGGGGAAATAAGTACAACTGCTCCAACTCCGGTTGCCCAGGCACTTTTAGCAGCCAGTACTCCGGCTCCGGTCAAACCTTCCGATCCCGCGATGATGTAAACCACTCCACCATCATATTTGTGCTTTCTTTGGGAAGTGTTGTGATGATTGTTAGCCCAGTCAGAATCAATTAAAAAGGTAGTTTCGTTCTTAAATTTTGATGGAAACGGTAATTCACAAAATATCACTTCCCCACAGTGTTCGTAGCCGTCATCAAAGAAAAAACCCTGCTTTAATGATCCGAAAGCCAGTGTGAAGTCAGCGATCACGGCATTCCCCATTTTCTTGCCGGAATCAGCATGTAATCCGGTTGGGATATCCATCGCAAAGACCGGGATCTCAGTTTCATTTACCCATTCGATCACCGAATCATAAGGGGACCGGATGTCAGAGTTAAGACCGGTTCCCAGCATTCCATCAACAATAAAATCAAAGGCTGCTGATCTATCAAAGTCATCCAAATGGTGATGGATTCGGACGTTCTTGCCGAGTTCCCGGAGCCGTTTCAGGTTTACCGAGCTATCATCACTTAAGGTTTCTGATCCTTTGATAAATACAACAGTACACTCAAAATCATGTTCAGCCAGAATACGGGCTACTACCAGAGCATCACCGGCATTATTTCCCTTACCGCAAAGAAAGAGGCCGTGGGAGCCCGCTTCCATTTCAGACAAGATGAAATCAGCAGCGCGAGTTCCGGCGATCTCCATAAGTGTGATGCCCGAAATACCGAATTCATTGATGGTGTCAGCATCCAGTTTGCGACTGGATGCTGCGGTAAATAATTGATAAGAGTGAGGAATCTTCAACATGAGATTACAGGTTGATTTTCTCGCTCAAGGTATCTGCTTTAATAAGAGCGTGCAAATACTACGCGTTTTTTTGAAGGTTTTCCGGTAACCATACAGGTTCCTTCTTCTCCGTCACCAAAAGGAATGAGACGGATCGTAGCTTTGGTCTCATTTTTAATAAGTTCTTCGGTTTCGGCAGTTCCATCCCAATGTGCATAAATGAATCCACCTTTATCGTCCAGCACTTTCTTGAATTCCTCGTATGAATCGACGATAGAAGTAAGTTCTTCTCTACGTTTAAGTGCCGTTTTATACAGATCATCCTGAATGATCTCCAGCAATGATTTCACCTTAGGTACTAATCCCTCTCTGGATTCTATATTCTTTTCGAAGGTATCGCGACGGGCGAGTTCCACATTGTTGTTCTCCACATCGCGAGGACCAACGGCAATTCTTAACGGCACACCCTGAGCTTCATGCTCTGCGAATTTAAATCCGGGTTTATAATTGTCCCGATCGTCCAGTTTTACCCGAATTCCTTCGGCTTTCAATTCGTCCATTAAGGCAGAGCCATACTCAAGTACGGTAGCTCTTTGCTCATCATTTCGATAGATGGGTACAATTACGATCTGAGTTGGAGCCAGTTTTGGGGGAATGACAAGACCACTGTCGTCGGAATGCGTCATGATCAGCCCACCGATCAATCGTGTAGATACGCCCCAGCTGGTAGCCCAAACCAATTTGTGTTCACCGTCACTATCCTGAAAGGTTACATCAAAAGCTTTGGCAAAATTCTGCCCGAGGAAATGAGAAGTTCCTGCCTGTAAGGCTTTTCCATCCTGCATCAAGGCTTCGATACAATAGGTATCCTCAGCGCCGGCAAATCGTTCGCTCTCGGTTTTTACTCCGGTTAATACCGGCATGGCCATATATTCCTCGGCAAAGGTGCGGTACACTTCCAGCATTTGCTTGGTTTCCGCAACGGCTTCTTCACGGGTGGCATGGGCGGTATGCCCTTCCTGCCATAAAAATTCCATCGTTCGAAGGAACAACCGGGTTCTCATTTCCCATCGAACCACATTCGCCCATTGGTTTATGAGAATGGGAAGATCCCGGTATGATTGGATCCAGTTGCGGTAAGTATCCCAGATAATGGTTTCTGAGGTTGGACGGACGATCAGTTCTTCTTCCAGTCTGGAATCCGGATCTACTTCCACACCGCCATCCACTGCTTTTAAACGGCTGTGTGTAACCACGGCACATTCTTTGGCAAAGCCTTCTACGTGTTGCGCTTCTTTCGACAGGAATGATTTTGGAATAAAAATCGGGAAATAAGCATTCTCATGGCCGGTTTCTTTAAACATGGTATCAAGTGCATTGCGCATATTTTCCCATAGTCCCATACCGGTCGGGCGTATAACCATGGTGCCACGAACCGGAGAATGTTCTGCGAGTTTGGCTTCCCGAACTACATCCAGATACCATTGTGAATAATCTTGTTCTCGTTTTGTGATCTTTTGTGCCATTCCTGTTCTATAATGATAGATTCTTAGATAGAAACTGAAGGTAATAAACTTAGAAAAGAGATGGCCAACAAAAGCAGGAAAAAATCTTTATTACTAAATGTGGAAAGTTGTATATTTAGGGCTCTGAATTAAAAGATATGGCGTGGTAGCTCAGATGGTTAGAGCGCACGACTCATAATCGTGAGGTCGGCGGTTCAATTCCGCCCCACGCTACATAAGAAATTCAAAGCCCGGTTCAATGAAATGAGCCGGGCTTTTTTTATGGACCCTGATCGTAAAAAGCCTTCCTGTAAAAAATAGATCAGACATATTGGAATTAAAATGTGGATTCCTTTTCTTTGTTACCCATGCAACTCACTTGTGCACATAGAATTGATATTTACCCGGTACGGCCGCAATTGCGGCGGGCTCGGTAATAGTATGTCATGGCTTCCATGACGCCCCCTCTCTCTTTCCCCCTCAATTCTTTTACTGCAAACTCACTACACTCACTCTCTAAATCATTATGTCTGTTACTGTTGAATACGCTAATTCAGAGCATTTCAAATATGCTCAGCCAATTTGTGACCTGATCGAAGCCGCCGCAAAGCAGCGGGGAACGGGGATTGCTAAGAGGGAACCTGAGTACATCAAAACCAAGATGCGAAACGGGAATGCCGTAATTGCTCTGGATGGAGTGAACCTGGCCGGTTTTTGCTATATCGAGATCTGGGAAAACAAGAAATATGTGGCAAACTCAGGTCTCATCGTTCATTGGGATTATAGGGGAATGGGCCTGGCTAAAAAGATCAAAGCCAAAGCTTTTGAACTTTCAAAGAAGAAATATCCCAATTCTAAACTTTTCGGGATCACTACCAGTCTTCCGGTAATGAAGATCAACTCAGAGCTGGGGTATAAACCTGTAACTTTTTCTGAGCTCACTCAGGATGATACCTTTTGGAACGGATGTCGGAGTTGCCCAAACTTTGATATCCTAACCAGAAATGAACGTAGAAACTGCCTGTGTACCGGTATGTTGTATGACCCGGCTAAACCAAATACGAACCCAAAACCAGTTAGAGAGAAGAATGTGAAGAAGTTCTATCGATGGGTTCAAATTAAAACTCAATCGTTCTTAAAAGTAATGGGGAACGCAAAATCATTATTGTCATGAAGAAAGTATTACTCGCATTCAGTGGTGGATTAGATACCAGTTATTGTGCCATTCATCTGGCAAAAGACAAAGGCTTTGAAGTGTATACCGCTGCTGTAAATACCGGCGGATTCAGCAAAGCGGAACAGGAAGAGCTGGAACAAAAAGCCAAGGACCTGGGCATCAGCAACCATGTTTGTATCGATGTTGAAAAAGAATTCTATGAAAAAGGCATCAAATATTTGATCGCCGGCAATGTACTGAAGAATCACACCTACCCATTATCGGTGAGCGCAGAACGGGTATTTCAGGCTATTGCGATTGCCGAATATGCCAAAGAGATTGGAGCCGATGCCATCGCTCACGGAAGTACCGGAGCCGGAAATGATCAGGTTCGTTTCGATCTGGTTTTCAATGTGCTTGCTCCGGAAATGGAGATCATCACCCCCATCAGAGATATGAAACTGAGCCGGGAAGAAGAGGTTGAATACCTGAAAGCGAATGGAATTGAAAAAGAATGGGCGAAGGCCAAGTATTCTATCAATCAGGGATTGTGGGGGACCTCGGTTGGTGGTGCAGAAACGCTTACCTCAGGTAAGGCACTTCCGGAAGAAGCCTGGCCTGTACAAGCAGAAAAAGTTGGTACAGAGGTGATTGAACTGGAATTTGAGAATGGTGAACCAGTGGGATTGAATGGCGAGAAATCAGACCCGATCACTACTATTAAACAATTGCAGGAGTTAGCCGCTCCTTATGGAATCGGTCGGGATATTCATGTGGGAGATACCATCATCGGCATAAAAGGGCGCGTTGGTTTCGAGGCCGCTGCTCCTCTCATCATCATTGAAGCACATCGTTTACTGGAAAAACATGTGCTGGGTAAATGGCAGTTATACTGGAAAGATCAATTGGGTGATTTCTATGGAATGTTGATGCATGAAGCTCAGTATCTGGATCCTGTAATGCGTGATGTTGAAGCATATCTGGATCATACTCAAACTAAAGTGACCGGTAAAGTTTTCATCAAGCTGGCACCAAAGCATTTTGAATTAGAGGGAATCGAGTCTCCTTTCGATCTGATGGCCTCAAAATTCGGGCAATACGGCGAAATGAATCAGGGCTGGAGTGGGGATGATGTTAAAGGCTTCACCAAGATCCTGAGTAATGCAACACTCATTCAAAAATCGACACAGGAAGATGGTTAAGGTTGGCATAATTGGCGGTGCCGGATATACCGCCGGAGAACTACTCAGAATTCTGCTTAACCACCCCGAAGCAGAAGTGCTCTCTGTAATGAGTGGGAGCCATGCCGGTGAACTCATCACCAAAGCCCATCCCGATCTTGAAGGAGAAACAGATCTTCGTTTTTCTGAAGCATTGGAACCTGAAACCGAAGTGGTTTTTCTTTGCTCAGGTCATGGTAAATCAAAAGCAATTGTTGATGGGGACCTCATCCCAAAGAATGCACGAATTATTGACCTTAGTGCCGATTACCGTCTCAAATCTGACGATAACAACTTTGTATACGGCTTACCGGAATTGAATCGGCTAGAGATCATGGAAGCAGATTATATTGCCAATCCCGGATGTTTTGCCACGTGTATTCAGCTGAGTTTATTACCATTGGCATCTGTCGGGATGCTCACCAATGAGGTGCATGTTTCGGCCATAACCGGTAGCACCGGGGCGGGTCAGAATCCATCTTCAACAACACATTTCAGCTGGAGAAGTAATAATGCATCTGTATACAAAGCATTTACGCATCAGCACTTGTATGAGATCAAACAAAGCATACGGCAATTACAACCGGAGTTTGAACATCCGGTGCAATTTATCCCGATGCGGGGTGCATTTACCCGCGGAATTCTAGCCGCTTGTTATCTGAAAACAGCCATGACCGAAGCAGAGGCCATTAAATTGTACGAAAGTTATTATTCAACACATCCTTTTGTACATATTTCCCGGAATGCTGTGGATGTGAAGCAAGTAACAAACACGAATAAAGTGATACTGCATATCCAGAAGGAAAAGGATCAGCTGTTAATCACCGGGGTGATCGATAATCTGACGAAAGGTGCTTCCGGACAGGCTGTGCAGAATATGAATCTGATGTTCGGTTTGGATGAAACTATGGGACTTAATTTGAAACCTTCAGCTTTTTGATAATGGACACACAAAATGCGATCGCAATACTCGGAACCGGAAATCTGGGCGAAGCCATAGCCAGAGGGTTTGCCAAAGATCTGGGAACAGAGAATATATTTCTAACCCGTCGTCACCTTTCAAGGATCGAACATTTGTCGGAGTTAGGTTTTGAAACCACCTCTGATAACAAGTACGCAGTATCTGAAGCGAAGTATGTGTTTCTTTGCGTTCAGCCGAAGCAACTGGAGAATTTACTTAAAGAAATAGAGCCCTCTCTTGATCCGGCTAAACATGTGCTCGTATCTACCATCACGGGGGTTGAACTATCGACCATTGCCGGGTATCTGGATGCCGAGTACCCTACTCTGCGGGTTATGCCGAATACGGCGGCGGCAATTGCAGAATCCATGACCTGTATATGCGGCAATGAACTCGCTGATCAGCATATTTCAAAAGTAGAAGAGATGTTCAGATCGCTTGGAGAGACGCTCATCATCGAAGAGCGTTTGATGAAAGCGGCCACCGTTCTGGCAGCTAGTGGGATCGCATTTTTTCTGCGTTATATAAGGGCGGCAACGCAGGGAGGAATTGAATTAGGATTTGAGGCAGAAGAAGCTCAGAAAATTGCTATGCAGACGGCCCGTGGAGCCGCATCATTGTTAGTAGAGGGGAATGCCCATCCTGAACGTGAAATTGACCGGGTAACCACCCCCATGGGATGCACCATCGCCGGATTGAACGAAATGGAACATCAGGGATTGAGTTCTGCCCTTATCAAAGGAATTGTCACCTCATTCGAAAAAATAAATACCATCGCTGAATGAAATTATTCAACGTATATCCATTATTCGACGTAGAACCGGTAGAAGCAGATGGTTGCCTGCTGTACGATCAGCAGCACACGGCATATCTCGATTTTTACGGAGGTCATGCAGTGATCTCGATTGGTCATGCTCATCCTCACTATATTAAAAGGATCACGGATCAGTTAGGTAAGCTGGGGTTTTATTCTAATTCAGTTCCCATTCGAATTCAAAAAGATCTGGCACATAAACTGGGCGAGATGTGTGGGTATTACAACTGGAATTTATTTTTGGTTAATTCCGGAGCAGAAGCCAATGAAAATGCTTTTAAAGTAGCTTCGGCAAATAATGGCAGGAAAAAGATCATTGCTTTTGAGGGCGCTTTTCATGGCAGGACCTCGCTTGCCGTTGCCGCTACCGATAATCCGAATATCCTGTTTCCGGTAAACGAAGGAGCTGAGGTCATTCGATTTGCTTTCGGAGATTTTGACGGGGTGGAAGCCGAGATTAAAAAAGGAGATACCTGCTGCGTGATCCTGGAAGGAATTCAGGGCGTGGGCGGTATTAAGGAGCCGGCGCAGGATTTTCTTCGACATGTGCGTTCTTTGTGTGACGAAACGGACACGGTCATGATCATGGATGAAGTGCAGTCGGGTTATGGAAGAACCGGTCGCTTTTTTGCCCATCAGCATGCTTTTGTTCAACCGGATATCATCACAATGGCAAAAGGGATGGGGAACGGGTTTCCGGTTGGCGGGGTACTGATACACCCAAAATTTGAAGCCCGCTACGGATTACTTGGTACCACATTTGGCGGGAATCACCTTGCGTGTGCCGCTGCTCTTGGGGTGCTCGAAGTGATAGAGAATGAAAAACTGATCCAAAATGCGAAAGAGATCGGTAACTATCTGGCCGGCGAACTATCCGGTATTCCTCAGATCAAAGAAATTCGTGGACGAGGATTGATGATCGGTATCGAATTTGATTTTGAAGTGGCCGACCTGAGAAAAAAATTACTTTATGAGCAGAAAATCTTTACCGGCTCATCATCAAATAAAAACACCATCCGCTTATTACCTCCGCTAAATATCGGCAAAAAAGAAGTGGATCAGTTTATTACCGCATTAAAAGAAGTATTGTCATGAAGCAGTTTCTGAGTTTAAAAGATGTTCCGAACCTGTCGGATCTGATCGAAGAGGCAAAAGAAGTAAAGAAAAATCCCTTTGCCTGGAAATCACTTGGTAAGAATCGTTCTGCCTGTCTGTTATTCTTAAATCCGAGTTTACGCACCCGATTGAGCTCGCAGCGGGCTGCAGCTAATTTGGGACTGGAAGCTGTGGTTCTGGACGTTAATGCCGGCAGCTGGAAACTGGAGTTTGAAGATGGTACGGTGATGAATGGGGATACCGCCGAACATATCAAAGAAGCAGCAGCTGTAATTGGTGCTTATTTTGATGTGGTTGCCATACGTGCATTTGCCACTTTAAAAGACAGAGAAGAAGACTACTCGGAAAAGGTCTTGTCAGCTTTTGTTAAATACTGTGGGGTACCGGTTGTAAATATGGAATCATCAACCGGTCATCCGCTACAGGCCTTTGCCGACCTGATCACCATTGAGGAGTATAAAATAACAGAACGTCCAAAAGTGGTGTTAACATGGGCGCCGCATCCGAGAGCACTGCCACAGGCGGTAGCTAATTCGTTCGTGGAATGGATGAGTGCCGCAGAAGTTGATCTTACTGTAACACATCCGGAGGGATATGAGTTGGCGCCGGAGATCATGAACGGGTTGAAACCCGAGTATGATCAGAACAAGGCATTTGAAGGCGCTGACTTCATCTACGCAAAAAACTGGAGTAATTATAACGATTACGGAAAGGTGTTGAATACCGATACTGACTGGATGGTAAGTGGTGCGAAAATGGCTTTGACCAATAGTGGAAAATTCATGCATTGTTTACCTGTTCGTCGGAATGTTGTAGTTGGTGATGAAGTGCTCGACAGTGAGCAGAGTCTGGTAATTGATGAGGCTGCGAACCGGATCGTTTCTATGCAGACGGTTCTGAAAAAGATACTCGAGACCTTGTAATGGAGTCGGTAAGTGTTATAAAAGTTGGTGGTAAGATCGCAGAAGACGTAGCGGTTCTGAATGCATTTCTGCATGACTTAGGGTCTGTAACCGGGCCAAAGGTATTGGTGCATGGTGGCGGTGTGATTGCAACTAAGATCGGTGAAAAACTGGGAATATCATCTCAAATGATCGAAGGCCGCAGAGTTACGGATAAAGAAACTTTGGAAGTAGCCACGATGGTCTATGGTGGATTGATCAACAAAAGGATCGTTGCAAAATTACAATCAATGGGCGTAAATGCCATTGGATTGACCGGGGCTGATCTGAATATAATCGAAGCGGATAAACGTCCTCCGGAACCGATCGATTTTGGCTGGGTAGGAGATATCAAAAAAGTAAATACTGATTGGTTAGTAAGTTTAATTGAAAAAGATGTTCTTCCTGTAATGGCACCTCTTACCCACGATGGGAATGGAAATATGTTAAACACCAATGCGGATTCCATAGCCTCATTTACAGCAGGGGCACTTGCCAACAGATTGAATACCAGACTAGTCCTTTGTTTTGATATGCCCGGAGTGATGGAGAATGGAAAAGTAATCCCGGAGATCGATCTTAAAAGATATTCGGAGCTTAAAGCTTCCGGGGTAGTTAAAGATGGAATGATCCCTAAACTGGACCTGGGGTTTCAGGCTCTGAATGCCGGAGTTAGTGAAGTGATCATTAAAAGCGCTAAAGATCTGAATGATGATAAAACCGGAACGGTATTGAGACAATGAATGATCTAAAGCACAATTCAGAAAAAGCAATTGAATTGCTGAAGCAATTAATTTCGATTCAGTCATACAGTAAAGAAGAAGATCAGACCGCTGACCTGTTAGTAAGTTATCTTGCAGAACATGGTTTTGCCCCACAAAGAACGTTGAATAATGTATGGTCCATTGCCGGATCAATAGACCCGAATAAACCCACATTGATGCTCAATTCTCATCATGACACGGTAAAAGCGACCTCTAAGTGGTCCTATGACCCGTTTACACCAACCATTGAGAACGGGAAACTGATCGGGCTTGGAAGCAACGATGCAGGCGGTCCGTTGGTAAGTTTATTACATACGTTTATACGACTTTCTAAATATGAGCAGCCATATAATTTAATTTTTCTTGCTTCCGCTGAGGAAGAAACTTCCGGTAAACAAGGCGTGCCGATCGTACTGGATGAGATCGGAAAGATCGATCTGGGTGTGGTAGGTGAGCCTACTTCCATGGATATGGCTATAGCCGAACGTGGTTTGATCGTATTGGATTGTGTGGCACATGGTAAAAGTGGTCATGCAGCCCGCGGAGAAGGAGAAAATGCCTTGTACAAGGCCATGAAAAATATAGAGTGGTTCCGGACGTATGAGTTTGATAAAAAAGAAGGTATTCTGGGCGGGATAAATATGACAGTTACGCAGATCGAGGCTGGATATCAGCACAATGTCGTGCCGGATGAATGTAAATTTGTGGTTGATGTGAGACCCAATGAATTCTATACCAACGAGGAAGTGGTGGATAAAATCCGGGAACAGGTAGATTGTGATGTAACCCCCCGTTCAACGAATCTTAATGCTTCAGGAATTGACCCGACTCACCCGGTAGTGAAAAAAGGAGAACAGCTTGGAATAAGAACGTATGGCTCGCAGACCATGTCTGATCAGGTGCATATGTCATTCCCCACCATAAAAATGGGCCCCGGAGATACCCGACGTTCACATACTGCCGATGAGTTTATTTATCTCAACGAGATTGAAGAGGGAATGCGGATTTATTTTGAATTACTGAATGGGCTGAATATTGAATAAGATCTTTAAACGAAGTCAGAAACGATCTCTACTGTAAGAGATTTTGTAAAAATAACAGGAATTATGGCGAAAAAACTGTGGGATAAAGGAATTAAAACCGATGAGTTCATAGAACGATTTACGGTTGGTCGTGATCGTGAAATGGACCTGAAACTGGCCGAATACGACGTTAAAGGCACTATCGCTCATATTACCATGCTCGAATCAGTTGGGTTGCTGGAAGCAGACGAATTACAGATCCTTACCAAGGAATTGAATCGGATATTGGATGAAGTGATCTTGGCTGGAGATTTTGAAATTGAAGATGGAGTGGAAGATGTGCACTCCCAGATCGAACTCATGCTCACCCGTGAATTAGGGGATGTAGGAAAAAAAGTGCACTCCGGTCGCTCAAGAAATGATCAGGTTCTGGTTGATCTGAAGTTATTTCTGAAATATGAGCTCCTGGAAATTGTAAATCTCACAAAAAATTTGTTTGATGTATTAATTGAACAAAGTGATAGTAATAAACATTTATTACTACCGGGATATACACATACCCAGGCCGCAATGCCGTCTAGTTTCGGACTTTGGTTTGGTGCTTACGCCGAGAGCTTGGTGGATGACCTCATTATAATGCAGGCTGCGTATAAGATCGTCAATCAAAATCCTTTAGGGTCAGCGGCCGGGTATGGATCCTCGTTCCCCCTCGACCGCCAGAAAACAACGGATCTGCTTGGATTTGATTCCATGAATGTGAATGTGGTGTATGCCCAGATGGGGCGGGGTAAAGCCGAGCAAATGGTTAGCTATGCTATCGCAACACTAGCAGCTACGCTGAACAAATTTGCTGCGGATGTATGCCTCTATAACAGTCAGAATTTTGCCTTCATTAAATTACCGGATGAACTGACTACCGGTTCCAGTATCATGCCCCATAAAAAGAATCCGGATGTATTTGAGTTGATACGGGCAAAAACCAATGTGCATAAAGCGTTGCCTGCGACCATATCATCTGTTACAGGCAATCTGACATCTGGTTATCACAGGGATTTCCAGATCCTGAAGGAGACTCTATTTCCTGCATTGGATGATATTAAGGAACTGTTACAGATCACGGCCTATGCCGCAGAAAGAATCGAGCCAGCTGATGAAATTCTGAAAGATCCGAAGTATAAACTGGTATTTTCAGTGGAACGTGTTAATGAACTGGTGCTGGAAGGCATACCATTCAGAGAAGCTTATGTGCAGGTAGCGAAAGAGATTGCAGATGGTAGTTTTAGCCCTCCAACAGAATTAAAACATACTCATGAGGGTAGTATCGGAAATCCGGGGACAGATCTTATTAAGAATAAAATGGAAGGGGTTCTGAATCAGTTTGAAAAAGACTGATGGACTCCGGTGCCCTTTATTTTGTAGCGATTCTTCCACCAAAATCTCTTTCAGAGGAGATTCAAAAGATCCGGTATGATTTCCGGGATAGATATGATTCCCGTCATGCACTGAAATCACCACCGCATATCACTTTATTAAGTCCTTTTCGTGCTCAGAGTGGAGCAGAAAAGGAAATTGTCAAGAGTCTAGCTGAAGTCACCGACTCAATGTATCCGTTCAGAATTAGGTTGAATAACTATGCTTCTTTTCCTCCCAGGGTGATATTCATTGATGTGAAAAGGTCGAATGAATTAGGTCGTATTCAGGAAATGCTGGAGAATAAGGCAAGAATCCAATCTCATGTATTTAACTACAATTATGATCGGCGCCCGTTTCATCCACATCTGACGATCGCTTTTAAAGATCTGAGTTTAGAAAACTTTCAAAGATCCTGGGACGAATTTAAAAACAAAGTATTTGAGGCGGAGTTTATGGCAGATCGATTGACCCTACTTAAACATACCGGTGAGATCTGGCAGCCTGTAGCTGACATCAGGCTTACTAAGTAGTAAGATAAATAATCCGTAAAAATGGGAATCATATTATCTGATAATTGTTTAATATTGAACAATATTAATCCGCTAAATAATTATTCATGGAACTAGGTCTCTATACCTTTGTTGACAATACTATTAATCCGGAAACCGGTTCAGCAATTTCTGCAAAACAGAGAATTACGAATTTGCTGGAAGAGATAGAACTGGCTGATGAAGCCGGCCTTGATGTATTTGCGATCGGAGAGCACCACAGAGAAGAATATGTGGCATCATCACCTGCAACTTTATTGGCAGCGGCTGCAGCACGGACAAAAAATATAAAACTAAGCAGTGCGGTGACGGTGCTGGGATCAGAAGATCCGGTAAGAGTATTTCAACAGTTTTCCACGTTGGATCTTCTTTCAGATGGCCGGGCTGAGATCATGGTTGGCCGGGGGTCATTTGTAGAATCCTTCCCGCTTTTTGGATATGAATTGAGTGATTATGAGGAGCTTTTTGAGGAAAAGCTGGAGCTATTACTTCGGCTGAGAGAGGAAGTGAACATAAGCTGGGAAGGAAAACACAGGCCGGCCATTAAAAACAGGGGAGTGTACCCGCGACCGGTTCAGGACAAGATACCAATTTGGAGAGCCGTTGGCGGAACTCCAAAATCTGCCTACATAGCCGGCGCGTTGGGAATTCCTATGGCGATCGCCATTATCGGAGGCTATCCCAAGCAATTCAAACAAATGGTTGATGTGCATAAACAAGGGGCCAGGGATTATGATCAGGAGATACAACCGGTAAGTATAAACTCACACGGATTCATTGCTGAAACCGGAAAAGAAGCACGCGATATTGCCTTTCCCGCTTTTAAACTAACCATGGACAAACTGGGCCGGGAGCGGGGCTGGCCACCAATGAGCCGTCCACAATTTGATGCTTCCACGACATTGGAAGGTGCAAATTTTGTTGGCAGTCCACAGGAGATCATCGATAAGATCATGTATCAGTATGAAATATTTAACCATGATCGTTTTCTGATGCAAATGAGTGTAGGCACTGTTACCCATTCCAAAATGTTGAGATCGATCGAACTATTCGCAACTAAGGTAGCCCCGGTCATACGTAAAGAGGTAGGAGCGGGAAAAGCAGTTTCAGCACACTAAGTTAAAATCTCCACTGATATCCCACTTTGAAAAATATGGTGCGATCTGTTTGAGTCAGGTCAACCCGGTTGAGAAATTCATCTTTATACCCCAGATAGTTATCAGAATATCCAAGGAAGATCACCGATCGTTGATTAAATTTGTAGGACAGTAGCCATTGCATGAATAAGCTCCTCTGAGTTGGGTTTACAACTGAAAGGTACATTACCGGATTACGCCTGGTGAACCGGTATTGAACGATCGACCGGATAAAGAATCTCTGAGTGAAATTATAGCGGGTGCTGGATTCAAAGATATTGGCTTTAAATAAATTCTCCTGATTAACATCAAAAATAGTGAGGCTGTATTTAAGCCCGATCTCAAGTCTGGGTCCGGCTTGCAAAGAAAGTGCAGGGGTATACTGAAATTGAGACCCGGTACGCTGATTCGAATAATCCACCTCATCACGTGCATCAAATGAAAAACTATATTGAAGAGCCGAAGAGGGCCGCATGCTTACGGCGGAGTAAAACCGAAAATCCAGTTCATACAAATTGTTCAGATAGCGGGTTTTTCTGAATGGATAGTATTGTACACTGATGGAGGTTTGAAGTGGTCCAAGATAGGATAATGACCCATAAAGTTGTGATGAACTCAGGTCACCGGCCAGATTCTGATAAGTATTACCTCCTGCAGTTATCAGAAACCGAGTGAACCATGGAATGCCATCCGACCAGATCTTTTTCTGAAGAGAGTAATTGAATCCTTTGATATCTACCTGTGGGATGAAACCGGCATCGGTTCGGAGATTCTCATCCCGGTAGATGTATCGAAAATTTCCCCTCCATTCGCGGGTATCGTATTCGGCTTCGCCATACAACGCATTGCCGGAAAAACGGTTGCTTCTTTGATCGTTGGCCGAAGCTACATCCGGAGCATATTGAGTGAGTGAATTAATGTATTGAATTTCAACACTTAACGGGTCAACCGGACGATAATAAGCGTCGAGGCTGTTCACGATGTTGGAATATTCAGCACTGAATCTGGATGTTGTCGTAAAACCTCCCGACAAAGCCTGATTGGCCGTGTATTTATAACGCCCAAGCAGTGTGGTTACCTTTTCATTGATGGTGGTATTGGAAGAGCCGTCGTTGGATGGAAAGATCAGATTATTGATCTCATCCTGAGCGATAAGCATGGCTGCTTCACTTTTCCCGAATTTACCGGTGAGTTTAGTGCCAAAAACCGGATCGGCAATGGTTCGTGTAAAAACAACCTCTTCCGGAGTGCTGAAGATTTCCACCCCTTCCTGAAAGAAAGGACGTTGCTCTCTGAAACGCAGTGCGAACCGGTTATTGATATTAAGCTGGGCAGCATCTGCTTCCACCTGCGAAAAATCAGGGTTGATAGTGGTGTTCAGTACTACATTGTTGGTGATGCCGATTCTGGCGTCAACTCCAAAACTGGTATTGATACGGCCGGCATCCAGGTTGTCATCTTCAATATTTACCCGTTCATCCGTTTTGTTTCCAACATAGGTAGGTAGAATCTCAATATTACGGTTTTCACTCAATCCTTCGAATCCGGTAACCCGATTAAACTGACATAAAGAGCAATTGATCTCAGGCAAAAGAGGATTTGTGCGGGTTTCAACCACTACGCTTCGGGGGATCTTACGCCAGGCACTGATACTCCATGTTTGGGCTTCTTTGGATGATGGATACCTGATAGACTTTAGAGGGAGTTTTGCTTCCACAAAATATCCTTCATCATTCACTTCTGCTTCAGCATTCCAGATTGCATCCCAGCTGCCATCATAACCACCGCCACCGCCAAAGATGATGCCATCCATCTGCACACCGGAAGCACTTATGGTGAAATCGTAAGCCGAAGCGTTGGTGTTGAACGGGTCCAGGTAGATCCCAACCCGGTCACTGCTGCCCACATTATCCCAATCCGAAATAAAAGCACGTATTTGTTCCGGATCATCGTCCAGCGCTTCAAAAGCAAAGTAGATATTATCTGCATCGTACTTCAGATAGAAATAGGTTTCACTAGTGGCAGGAGGATTATTGCCCGGTTCAGTTTCGTAGTCGAGTCTCATTTTCAGTGCGTCATCCCATTCTCCGGGTTGATAAATGCCATCGACGTGAACTTCGTTAAGTAGTTTTTTTACAGTGAGAGTTTCATCAGAAAGATCCTGAGCAAATAATTGTGAGTAGGTGATGAAAACCACGAAAATGGTTAAGAGAGTAAAACGAGTCATTAATTTTGGTTAGTAGCCTGATCGCAGAAGTAGGTATAAAATTACAGTGCGGGAAGATACACACATGCTAAAAGGAAGAGCGTAAAAAGATATTTAAGTAGGGATGCCGTTTCTTTAATGACCCGTACGGTTATCAGAAAAATAAAACTTACTAAGAGGTCAGAAAAAGCGCCGTAGCAGGGTTTCTGCTTTTCGTGAATAGCTACCGCCGAATAGGTTGGCGTGTACAAGGATAGGATATAGATTGCATAGCATGAGTCGTTCTTCATACCCTTTCTCAAGGGGGTATTCTTCATTGTACCCGTGGTAAAAGTCCTCCTCAAACCCGCCGAAAAGTTTGGTCATTGCTATATCCATTTCCCGATGGCCAAAATACACCGCAGGATCATAAATACTGGTTTTACCATCGGTGGTGAACATATAATTACCGGCCCAAAGATCCCCATGAACCAGTGCGGGCGGCTCTTCAGGGAAGATGATGTAGGTATAATTCATCACGCGATCGAATACTTCCATCAAAGAACTATCGAGCTTACCGGAATCGACCGCCATTTTTACCTGTGGTTCCAGTCTCTCCCGGAAAAAGAATTCCAGCCATTCCGGATGGTATTTGTTGGATTGCTTCAGTCTGCCGATATAATTGGAGTCCTGCAGTCCAAATAGTTCATTCGATCTGCGATGCAGTTTTGCAAGTTGTACACCAAACTCAAAGCTGTTACCGGTAGGTTCTTCCTGAATGAATTCCATCATTAAAAACTGATCGCCCAGTAACTTAACCTCAGGAATGATCAGGTCGCTCTCTGCAGTTGCCAGTAATTCAAGACCATCTGCTTCTGTTTCAAACATGTCAGAAGGGGTGTTGAGATTCCATTTTATGAAGGTCTTTTCCCCGTTATCCAGTTCTATACAGGCAGCACTGTTAATATCGCCACCATGTAAAGGTGTGACTTTCAGTATTTGAACGTTAAGGCGCGATTGTATTTCAGCTGCGATGGCTTCCGGTAACACAGTAATAATATTTGTAGTCGGTTGGCTGATGCAATGTGCAAACCATCCGGTTAATCGTCAAGCAATTTCGGAGAATATTTTGTTGGGGCAACTAAGTAAGTTATCTCAATAAGACTGATTACTTGGTAAGTTCACGAATAATGGATTCTTTTACCAAAATAAAATCCTGGGAATCAGTGATACGGGAAAGCTGAGCAGCAGCAAAAATATTGGTGAGCACACGCAGGGCTTCAGCTCTCGGGGCGTTTGCAAAATTGAACGCTCCGGTATCCAACCCTTTCTGCAGTACTTCGGATAGCCAGTCTATGACCAGATTCGTAAAGGTTCGCAGTAAACCCTGAGTATCCTCATTGATGGAATTCCAGTCGGTAGAAAAAGCGCCGATCAAACACACTTTGCCCGATAGATGAATGGAATGATAGAAATTGAGAAAGGTTTTGATCTGATCGGCCGGACTTTTCGATTCATTTTTTTCTTTGAACCGCTCAAAATGATCAATGTGCCATTCAACCAGAGCTACCGCCAGGTCCGACTTAGAAGGGTAGTGATAATGCACGGCCGCATTTTTGATTCCCAATGGTTTTGAGATGTCGGCATAACTGAAGGCCGTGTATCCCCGGCTGCGGATAAATTCATCGGCAAGATGAATAATGGATTCTTTAGTAGATGGCATAATGAATACTTATTTATAAGTAAGGTACTTACTACAAAATAAGTATTCAATAGCTAATCTTTGATGTAGGGGGATAATTCACGAAGCAGAGCTTCGCAACTGCGTTCCAGAATTGTGAATACATTTTCAAAGCCTTGCAATCCGCCGTAATAGGGATCCGGTACTTCGCCGTCTCCGGGATTGGGGTCGAAGTCACGCATCATTTTGATCTTACTGTTATACAATCCTTTTCGGTCCAGTTGTTTCAGGTTGCGGAAATTCTCCGAATCCATCGCCAGTATCAGATCAAATTCCTCCAGATCCGTGTATTCGAACCGTCGGGCTCTGGATGGCAGATGTACGCCGTGTTTATTAGCGGTGGCCTGACTTTTACTGTTGGCTCCTTCCCCAACATGATAAGCGGCTGTTCCGGCTGAATCGATATAGAAATACTGTTCTAACCCCGCCTCTTTTACTTTATGGATAAAAATACCCTCAGCTGTCGGGCTGCGACAAATATTACCCAGGCAAACAAAACATAATTTATAAGGATCTTCGCGCGAAATTTCTCTTAAGTACTTGGTCATTCTTTGAGCGGTTAACTTGATTTGTTGCGGAAAGGTAAGATTAATTTGATTACCTGTTAACATAAAGCCATGTCGCGGGCCATAACTTTTGTACGAACAAATCACATGGTTTTCATATAGAATGCTTATATTTGAGGCTTAAAATCTTTCGCCGGACAAATTTATTCTATGGCAAAAAAGTTTAAAGAAATAAAGCAACTTCAATATCCAAACACCGAATTAGAGGTTTTAAATTGGTGGAAGGATAATCAGATATTTAAGAAAAGCGTTAGCACACGGGAAGACGGGATCCCATTCACCTTTTTCGAGGGACCACCCACAGCTAACGGCAAGCCGGGAATTCACCATGTGATGGCCCGGACGGTAAAGGATATGTTCTGCCGGTACAAAACGCTGAAAGGCTTCAAAGTTGAACGCAAAGCAGGATGGGATACCCATGGCCTGCCGGTAGAAATTGAAGTTGAAAAAGCACTGGGACTCGAAGGTCGTGCCCAGGTTGAAGAATATGGTGTGGCCGAATACAACGCAAAATGCCGGGAAAGTGTACTTCAGTACAAAGATCTTTGGGATGAGCTGACCAACCGTATGGGATACTGGGTGGATCAGGAAAACCCATATGTGACCTTCGAAAATGATTATATCGAATCTGTTTGGTGGGCGTTAAAAACCCTGCATGAAAAAGGTCTGCTGTACAAAGGGTACAAGATCCAATGGTATTCGCCGGGTAGCGCGACCGTGCTTTCTTCCCATGAGGTAAGTCTGGGATATAAAGAAGCACAGGATCCTTCCATATACATCAAATTCCCGGTAAAAGGGGAAGAGAATACGTTCTTTTTAGCGTGGACCCCCACACCGTGGACTACCATCTCAAATATGGCGCTTACGATTAATCCAAAGCTGGATTATGTAAAAATTGGCCATAACAATGAGAACTATATTGTTGCCAAAGGGTGTGTGGATCGTGTATTTGGTGAAGAACACGTTCACATCAAAGATTATTCGGGCGAAGATCTGCTGGGAATGACCTACGAGCCGATCTTCGATTATGCGCAAAGAGAGATCGATCCTTCAGAAGCATGGAAAGTGATCGCTGCGGATTATGTAACCACCGAAGACGGTACGGGAGTGGTTCATACAGCTCCGGCTTATGGTGCCGATGACTACGATTCCTGCCAAAAGGCGGGCATTCCGATGTTCAACCCTATTGACCGGGACGGATGTTTTACGGAGCAGGTTCCTGAGTTCAAAGGGGAATGGTTTAAAGAAGCAGATAAAGGCATTGCTCGGGCCATTAAAGAGAAAGGCCTGATGTTCCGTCACGAAACCTACGTGCACAACTATCCTTTCGACTGGAGGAAAGGAACTCCGCTAATGAGTTACCCCGTAGAATCCTGGTTCATTCGTACTACCGAAGTGAAAGACCGGATGGTGGAACTGAATAAGACCATCAACTGGAAACCGGAAAGTACCGGAACCGGACGTTTCGGAACATGGCTGGAAAACAATGTGGATTGGGCGATCTCACGTCAGCGTTACTGGGGAACACCGATCCCGATCTGGCAAAGTGATATAGATCCGAATTACATCGAATGTATAGGCAGTATTGAAGAGCTGAAGAAAAAAGCCGGGATTGCGGCCGATAAAGAGATCGATCTTCACCGCCCGTATATTGACGAAATTACCTGGGATGCTCCCGATGGTGGAACCATGCGCCGAATTCCCGATCTGCTGGATGTGTGGTTCGACTCCGGCTCCATGCCGTTTGCACAGTGGCACTATCCATTCGGGAATAAAAAAGAATTCAAGACCAACTTCCCGGCTGATTTTATCGCAGAAGGAGTAGATCAGACCCGTGGCTGGTTCTACACGCTTCATGCCTTAGGAACCATGTTGTTCGATGATGTTGCCTTCAAAAATGTAGTATCCAATGGATTGGTTCTGGATGAGAAAGGCGAGAAAATGAGTAAATCGAAAGGTAATACGGTAGATCCTTTCGAGATCATCGGGAATTACGGAGCCGACACTGCCCGCTGGTACATGATGAGTAATTCTGCTCCGTGGGAAAACCTGAAGTTCAGTGTTGACGGCCTGAAGGAAGTACAGCGTAAATTCTTCAACACGCTGGTGAACACCTATTCGTTCTTTGCGATGTATGCCAATATCGATGGGTTCAGTTATTCCGGATCACAGATCCCGGTGTCTGACCGGCCGGAGATCGATCAATGGATCATTTCCCGCTTAAATACCACCATCAAAATGGTGGAAGAATATTTCGAAGCGTACGAGCCAACCAAAGCCGCACGTGAGATGGAAACCTTCGTGGAAGAGTTAAGTAACTGGTATGTACGCCGGAACCGACGTCGTTTCTGGAAATCAGGTACCACGCTCGATAAAACAGCCGCGTATCAAACCTTGTACGAATGCCTGAAAAGCATCAGTCAGCTGATCAGCCCGATCGCACCATTTATGGGCGAATGGTTGTATCAACGGCTGAATGAAGTTTCCGGGTTGGATGAAGAGTCGGTGCATTTATCATTCTTCCCGACGGTTGAGGAGACCGCGATCATTAAAGCGCTGGAACATAAAATGGATATGGCGCGACTGATCTCATCCATCGTACTACGAATCCGGAATCAGATCGAGATGAATGTACGTCAGCCGCTGGCACGGATCATTCTGCCAATCAAAGACGAGAGTGAACGACAAGCGATCCTTTCGGTGAAGCACATTATTCTGGAAGAAGTGAATGTGAAAGAAATTCAATTTGTGGATGACGACTCCGGCATCGTTCAAAAATCTGCCAAGCCAAACTATCCGTTATTAGGTAAAAAATTAGGACCTAAGATGAAGATGGTGGCGGCAAAGGTAAATCAACTTTCTACCGAGGAGATAAGTACGTTTGAAGCAGACGGATTTATAGACCTCACATTAGATGACGATACTACGGTACGGTTAGATGATAAAGAATTAGAGATCATAAGAACCGGGCTGGAAGGCTGGCAGGTGGAAACCGAACGTGGGTTAAGCGTTGCTGTTGATACCGAGCTGTCGCCGGAATTAGTGCAGGAAGGTATTGCACGGGAGTTTGTGAATCGGGTTCAGAATATGAGAAAAGAAGCCGATTTTGATGTGGTGGACCGTATCTCGTTAGGAATGACGGGAAGCGAAGAATTAAAAGAAGCAGTTGTTTCGATGGGCGAATACATCAAACAGGAAACACTGGCTGAAGACATTCAACTTACCGAACTGGAAGTTTCTGATTTTGTTAAAACCTGGGAAATTGGCGACAGTGACTGTACGATTTCCATCCGACGTAATATTAATACTCAATAATTAGAATCATGGCTGAAAAAGTTGATCAGGCAAACAACGAAAGAGTTTCCCCATACACCGATGAGGAATTGGAGTATTTTCGCGAGATCATCCTGAAAAAAAGAGATCAGGCTGATGAAGAGCTTCAGGCATTACAGCGCACTTTGCGTGAGAATATGGAGAATTCATCCGATGAATCGGCTTATTCCTTCCACATGGCCGATGCCGGAACCGATGCTCAGGAACGCGAGAAAACATATATGTTGTTCAACCGCACACGGAAATTCATCAAATATCTGGATGATGCCTTGAAAAGAATTGACAACAAAACGTACGGAGTGTGCAAGGTGACCGGCAAAAAGATCTCTAAAGGAAGGCTGGAAGCTGTACCTCATACCCAATTAAGTATCGACGCCAAACTAAAACGCAGATAATAACAGTTTGACCTCCAAAAAGCTCGCAGCATTATTTGCTCCGGCTGCTATTGTAGTCGCCATAGATCAATACACGAAATGGCTGGTACGCACCACGCCCGAATTACACCGTCTGGATATTATTGATGGATGGTTGCAATTCTATTATACCCAGAATTCCGGCATGGCAATGGGTATTGATCTGTTATCTACCCCGGTGATCAGCACCATTTCAATTGTGGCTACTATCGGGATCCTGGCCTATTTATTGTTTACCCTGAAGAAAGCCAATTCCGGTTACCTGATCTTTATGGGGCTGGTACTCGGCGGAGCGATCGGGAATATCATCGACCGCCTCATTATGGGATATATTGAAGGTTACGGAGGTCTGCTCGACGGTCATGTAGTGGATTTTATCCATTTCAATCTGGTGTTGTGGGATAAGCCTGTATTCCCGTACATCTTTAATGTGGCCGATATTGCGATAACTGTTTCTATTGTATCGCTGATCCTGTTCAGTAAAAAACTGATCCCGCATGATGATCATACCGACAGTGAAAGCAGAGAAAAAATGATATTATCCCGTAGCCATGGGGATGAGATCGACACACCATCCAAAGAAGATCTTACAGCTGCTGTCAATGATATCGCAGATGAGAATGGTAGTTTTATTATTCTGGGCACCGATTATGCGTACATGCAGGTTGCCGGAAATGACCCGGCATCCCTTACCCTTGAATATCGGGAAGAAGGTACTCAGTATCAGTGTAGTCCGGTTACTGCCGATCAGGCGAAATCCGCCTTACTTCAATACCTGAATGGGGATGAGAGCTACAAAACGAAGCTGAACTGGTCGGAAGTAACCCTTTGATCTCTGATCTCACCGATCCGGTCTCCAACTCAATCTTTACAAAGTTCATTGCGAGGGTAGTGTGAGCAATGCGAACACTACCCGTGGCAATCTCGTTATCTGCGAAGCCTAGACCCCTCCCGATCTCCCCTTCGCAAGAGGAGGAACTCATTAATTACATGTATTCCCCTTAGAAAGTACTCCTGATCCGTCGGCTGATGGAGGAGGATCTGCGGAGTGATGTGACAGCAAGGGCAGAACAATGGTTGATGACTATTGTACAACTTCGAAACCCAACTCAAAACTCAACACTACGAAGTCCCCAATTCTTAATTCATAATTTTGAATTCTTAATTCAGCGAAGCGGTGAGTGAAGCGAAATCAACCCGTGGTAATCTCGGGGTATGTATCCATGTCTAAGAATGTTATGTCCTTTTGGACCGCCAAAAGAACGAAAAGCTTTCGGCGGGATTTGCTCCGGGGCCTTTCCTCCGTCGAATTCTACCTAAAACCGAACGCTCCACGAGGGAGCAGGTATTAGGGTCCGAATTCTAGGATGGAGGAATCGCTATTCCTTCACAAATACAAAACCGGTTTTTAGGTTGGGGTGCAGTACAAAAATAATCACCAATCGGATTGTTCGTATTCTTTTCCTAATGACTGTATGTATACACCACAAAATTAATTACTATCAATGATATAAACGGATCTGTTGGTGTACGGATTCGTCATTTTCCATAAGATTCGGGTCGTAAAATTTAACCCCCGGCTCACTATTTGAACGCCGTGTTGTTTCAGCCCTTTCTTAATAATTCAGTTGTTCACACGTTAAAGTTGTATTACATTGTAATACATTTAATTTTTATTCTAATGGATACAACATTATCAATTCGTATTGACAAAGATTTAGAATCATTGCTCAATGAAGCAGCAAAAAGAACAGGTCGCCCTAAAAGTGAATTAGTGCGAGAAGCGTTACGCCGACAACTATCTATTGAATCTTTTCAGCAAATTCGAAAGCGGATTTTACCGTTTGCGGAATCACAGGGATTGTTAACAGATGAAGATGTTTGGCGTGAAATTTCATGAAGGTTTTTGCAGATACCAATTTCTTAGTTAGTGCTTTTGCAACCCGAGGCTTAAGTGCCGATGTTTTTCAAGTGATTCTTGCCGAACATGAAATAATGACTGGTGAGTTTGTTTTAGACGAATTATATCGCACGTTAACTTCTAAATTAAAAGTGTCTGCAAAAATCGCACGGGAAGCAGAAGAACTACTTCGTCAATATTATGTTGAACCTGTCCCCGACCAACCATCAGAAATACAAGTTCGTGACGAAGATGATCGATGGGTACTAGAATCAGCTTTAAGAGCTGGTGCTGAGATTCTAATTACCGAGGATAAAGATCTTCTTGAAATTTCAGATAAGGTAACAGAATTAAAAATTGTAACTCCCAGAATGTTTTGGGAATTAATACAAAACTAGATCGGGTATAATAAGCGTTTCTCCGAAGGAGTCTGTGGCAAGCGGATCCGTCGGAGGACCGAGACGGTTCTTTCCACGCGTTTCGGGTCGTTATATAAAATTAAATAGCAGGAATAGTATGTCAGATTGTATAGTAAGATTTTTTGAAACCTGGGAAATCGAGGATGATGCTGAGCGTATTGCCATGATCAAAAAAACGGTAACAGATATGGTGATCTATGACGATCCCCGCACTACTGAAACTATACATGGTCCTGCGTCTTTGAATAAGTATGTAGGTATGTTTAGCAAAAATGCGCCCGGATGGTCAGCCGGGGTTGTTAAATGTGATACGATTGCGGGCTTCACCCGGGTAACTGTCGCATTTGGCGGTATCGGACCGGATGGCAACGAGATGGTTCAGCTTGGGCAGTATTTTGTTGAGAAGAAGGATGATAAAATCTCTCGCATGATTGGATTCGTAGGTACGGGTGAACCAGGTTAATTGTATTCAGCCAGTAAGAATTTCGATTGAGTAACCTTGTCAAAATAATAGCAACCCTGTTCGTAGTTGCAGCGATAGTAGTAGGTGTTGCATTATGGCAAGGCCTCACTATCTTCGTGTTTGCCTGGATATTGAATTTTATGCTGATGACGGGCACCTTATTCGTAACGGAGACCTTACAACCCGAACTTTCCTCCTCATATTTTTTACCAAAGTCATGGGAAAAAGAAGGGAGGATCTATACATGGTTGGGTGTTCAAGAATTCAGAAAACTATTGGTATGGTCAGGGTGGGAGAAACTGAATAAAGCAGCTAATCCGGTGAATACAAGATCTGAAACACTTAAAAAGCTTGAATACGGAACGCGTAAATCAGAAATTGGACACCTGATTATATTTTTTACTGTGCTTGTTGTTACACTGTTTGTAGTGGTGAAGGAAAATATTGCTGAGGCCGATTGGCTGATCTTTTTAAACATAATACTTAATGTATACCCGATGCTGGTTCAGCGATTTAACAGGCCGAGATATCTGAAACTGATCAATAGTAGAGGTACTGACCGGATCGGAAAATTATGATCACTTGTTTATAATTTATCAGCGCTCTGGTATCTTAGATATTCAAATAAGTTATATATGAGAATCTCAACATTTATAGCAATCACTATTGCCGCATTGACCTTTAGTGGATGTCTGTTCAATAAGTTTGAAGGCAAAGTTACCGGAGAAGCTTTTCCACCGGATCTATACCTGTATAATGAAACCAATCGTACGATCTACTATATCGCTATCGAACAGAATGAACTTGCGTTGATCGACCTTGCTTTGGGGGACCATTCTGACTGGCCAAAGATCCCGGCCGGAAAAAAAGCAGAGATTCCATTTTCGGAGATCGCATTTTATGATGAAGGTGATACCAATGTCTGGGTGTACTGGACAACGGATGATGATGATACCGGTTCGTTTACGGTCAGTCTGGAGTGATTCCGAAATACGAAAGACCGATGTGCGACAGACCGATTGATCGATCTGGTCTCAAACTCAATTTTTACAACGGTCATTGCGAGGGTTGATGTGAGCGATGCGAATACAACCCGTGGCAATCTCGTTATCTGCAAAATCTCGACCCCTCCCGACCTCCCCTTCGCAAGTGGAGGAACTCATTAATTACATGTATTCCCCTTAGAAAGTACTCCTGATGCGTCGGCTGATGGAGAAGGATCTGAGGAGTGATGTGACAGCAAGAGCAGAACAATGGTTGATGACTATTGTACAACTTCGTAATCCAACTCAAAACTCAAAACTGCCAAACCTCCAATTCTTAATTCCGCGAAGCGAATTCGAAGCTAAATAAATTATCTCAGTAGCTGATTTCGGGATTTCCTACATTAACGCTGTTAACTTACATGGTTAGGGATTGAAACCGGGTAAAAATATGGTCAGGAATCAGAATTCTCCGCAACTTCATACACTATATACCGATGCCTTTCATCAGCATTGGCAACTTCCATTATTTACGGATTATTCGGGCGCGACATTAACCTTCGGAGAGACGGCTGTTCGCATACAATCTCTCAAGAAAATGATGCTGAACGCGGGAGTGGCACCGGGGGATAAAGTGGCTATTTATGCTCGTAATTCTACCAATTGGGCGATCTCCTTTTTCTCGGTAATGGCCTTGGGGGGAGTAATTGTTCCCGTATTACCGGATTTTGCTCCTGATAATGTGATGAATATCCTGAAGCATTCAGAATCGAAGATGTTGTTCGCAGAGCCGGGTCTTCTTTCCAAACTGGATAACTCTGTAGAAGAAGAACTGGAATTGATCGTGTCCACGGATGACTTTTCAGTGATCAAAGGAGAAGTTGAGCCAGTTTCATTTGAGAATTCAGATATGGAGAAAGAGGCCTTCTTTTTCGAGGAACGTGAAGAAAATGAATTGCTGATCCTTTCATATACTTCAGGATCGATGGGATTCTCGAAAGGGGTGATGTTGCCGGTGCGCAGTATCGAGTCAAACATCATTTATGCCCGGGAGCATATGCCGCTTAAAGCAGGGGACCGGATCGTATCATTCCTGCCGATGGCACACATGTTTGGCTTGGCTTTCGAAACACTGTTTCCGGTCACACTTGGATGTCATATTACCTATCTCACCAAAGTTCCGACGCCACAGATCTTGTTAAAAGCGTTGGGAGAAGTGAAGCCTCATCTCATCCTGCTGGTTCCGCTCATCATCGAAAAGATCTACAAGAAACGGATCGTGCCTTCACTTAAGAAACCGGCGGTTAAGGCGTTACTGACAGTGCCGGGAATCCGATCGCTGATCTACAAAAAAACCAGAAAAACCCTGATAGAAAGCTTTGGTGGAAATTTTCATGAAGTGGTAGTGGGTGGGGCAGCATTGAGTCCCGAAGTGGAAGCGTTCTTCAGAAAGATAGATTTCCCGTTCACCGTTGGGTACGGCATGACCGAGTGTGGTCCGTTGATCAGTTACGAAGCGGCAACATCCACCAAAAAAGGATCTTCGGGAAGATTGGTTGACAGGATGGAAGTTCGTATCGACAGTAGTAATCCGTATAAGAGATCGGGTGAGATTCAGGTTCGGGGCCGTAACGTGATGCTGGGCTACTTCAAAAATGAGCAGGCCAATGAACTCACATTCACTAAAGACGGATGGCTGAAGACCGGCGACCTGGGTGTGATCGATAAGGAGAATTTTATTTTTATAAAAGGCCGGGAAAAGAACATGTTACTTGGTCCCAGTGGTCAGAATATTTATCCGGAGGAGCTGGAATCACGCCTTTCAAATTTCCCGTTTATTCAGGAATGTGTGATCGTTCAGCGCGAGAACCGGTTGGTGGGCTTGGTTTATCCCGATGCAGAGGTGATGAAGGAACATGGTTCCACATCAGAGGACCTGAAGGTAGAGCTGGAAGAAAACCGGAAAGCATTTAATCAGGCAGTGGCTTCCTACGAACAGCTGGCGGCCATAGAGGTGGTAGATCAGGAGTTCGAGAAAACACCGAAGAAAAACATTAAACGGTTTTTGTATAGTTGAATTCTGAACCGTTGTATTTTTGAAAACCGAAAGGTGTATGTATAGAAATGAAGAGGAGGCTTTTGCTAAGTTATAATCCTCTAGCCAATCAAAACAAAAGAAGAGCCCTCTCGTAGCGGGGTTTATTATGAAAATCATTCTGATCACGTTCTCATTTTTGTTTGCTACACAAGCTTTAGAGGCTCAATCTGATTGCGTGATATTGCTACACGGGTTAGCGCGGTCAGACCGGTCGTTCGCAAAAATGGAAGAGGTGTTAAGCGACAGCGGGTTTACTGTGATCAATGAATCTTATCCATCCACAGAATACCGGATAGAAAAACTGGCGATGGAGACAGTAGGGAAGGCCATAATTCAATGTCCGGGGACTTCAGTCGTTCATTTTGTTACGCATTCGTTGGGAGGGATTCTGGTGCGTCAGTATCTGGATTCAACGAAGGTAGAGGATCTGGGTCGGGTAGTGATGCTGGGACCTCCGAATCATGGAAGCGAAATAACCGATGAATTGAAAGAACTGTGGCTCTATGAAGCGTTGAATGGCCCGGCCGGTATGCAATTGGGTACCGATTCGTTGAGCATTCCGAATCAATTGGGGCCGGCAGAATTTGAACTGGGGATCATTGCGGGTAACAAGACCTTTAATCCGATTCTTTCAACTATGTTACCCGATCCCGATGATGGCAAAGTTTCGGTGGAAAGTACGAGGCTGGAGGGAATGACCGATCATCTGGTGATGCCGGTTACTCACACATTTATGATGAGGGATGATGATGTGATCGCTCAGGTGATCTTCTTTCTGAGGAACGGAAGCTTCAACAGAGAAAATATGACCAACGACGATTGAGGGAGTTAACTACAGATAACATTAGAAAAGTTATCCATATAAGATTCAAGTTAATTAATCATAGTCAGCGCCGATAATCTGGTTAAGAGTTTGTCAGAATATGTGACTGCTACGATGTGGATTAAATCAGGTTAAGAATGGCTAAGAGTAAGAGAAAAGGTGCAGAAAGAAGTGTATTGAATCAGGTAAAGTTACTCGGTTGGGGTAATGCGGCCATAGTATTTATGGTGGGTTCTTTAGTGGGAATCTGGTTCCTCATTGTGAGAGGGGAGATCGTGATAACAGATCAGGTGTATACTCCGCTTTATGAAGAATCAAGAACAGTGATCACCATGCTTGATCGTGCGATGGTCGATGATCTTCCGTACCCGGATATCGATTTGAAGCTGGAAGAAATGGGAGCAGCCGATGTGTTGTCAGTTAAGGATAAATCGGAGATCCAAAAGCTCAGAACAGCTGTGCAGGGATTAAGAGAGGACAATAATGATGAAGCAAAACAAAGGGTAATCGAACAAGCCGTTGCTGTTTCAGGTACATTAAAAGAAAATTTACTGGCCCAGCAACAAAGGGCAAACACACTCATCAACTGGGCCTTGTACATGGTTTTTGGAGGGACTTTATTTGCAACTTCCCTGAACCTGATCGTTGGTAAGATTATCGGCAGATCTATTGCGCACAGGATTCGAAAGATCATTCACCGGTTGGTAAAAAGTTCGGGAGAGGTGGATGCTTCGGCCAATAGCGTGGCAAATTCAAATCACCAAATGGCTGAAAGGAATAAGCTGCATAATGCTGCGATCAAAGAAGCGGTAGATTCGGTCGGGGAAACGGTTCAGCAACTTCGGGAAAGTTCCACATACACTCATCAGACCTACAATGTAATGAATCTGACAGGATCAAAAGTCAAAATGGGTGTGGAGGCAGTAAATCATTTGAAAGAGGTGATCGAAAAGATCGAGCATTCGGCCCATGATTCGAGTAAAGTACTTACCACTATTGAAGGAATTGCTTTTCAAACAAATTTACTGGCATTGAACGCCAACGTGGAAGCGGCACGGGCGGGGGAGGCCGGAAAAGGCTTTGCTGTAGTTGCAGAAGAGGTCAGAAATCTTGCTAAGAGAAGCGCAGAAGCAGTTCAGAATACCACGGAGATCCTGAAGGGGTCACAGGAATATGCAGAGCAAGGTTCTGAATCCATTTTGCAAACCGTTGAACATCTGGATGAGATCTCAGTTGCGGCGGCTGAAATGTCTGAGTTGGCGGGAAAAGTACAAAATGCTGTGGATGTTCAGGCCCGGGAAATGGAGCGGGTAAACAATCTGATGAAAAAAATGGAAGACATGCTACATCAAAATGCAGAATGTTCGGCCAACACCGCAGATTCATCAGGGAAATTATCCGGTCAGGCAGAAAATCTGAATACCATCATTCATGAGTTATATCAGATTGTGTATGGGGAAGATACTTCCGGATCAGAACAAATACTTTCAGAAATTACGATCAATGAAGTACCGGAGATCTCTTGTTTTAATCTTTCCTTCGATTCAGGTTCTGAAGAAAAGTCAGAAATGTTTGTGAACGAAAAAGAGATCATTTAACGGTAGAATCAGGCTGTCGCCTGTGTGTCAACACATCCAGATCGTCTTCGATAGGCACCTGTTCAACGATCTCAAGACCAAAACTTTTAATGCCGATCCTTTTTACCGGATTGTTGGAAAGTAAACGAAGCTTACATACGCCCAGCGATCTCAGGATCTGTGCGCCCACTCCGTAATCACGGGAGTCACCTTTTTTAGGATTGTTGTCGATCTCGAATTCTTCCTGCTGCAGACGACCTTCCTGCATGGCTTTCAGCGTTTTAAGCTGATTTACCAATACCGATCCCCGCTGATTTCGATTCATATACAGAACCACGCCTTTTCCTTCACGTTCAACCTGAAGCATCGCCTGATGGAGTTGGGTACTGGTGTCAGAATTCCGGGCACCAAAAATATCCCCGATAAGGTCGGAAGAATGTACCCGGGTGAGAACAGGTTCGCCTTTGGTCCAGCTACCCTTGGTCAATGCAAGATGAATATCGCCGGTCATGGTTTCTTCGAAGGCATGCAGACGAAAATCGCCATACATGGTGGGCATGTTCACATCCATCACTTCCCGAACGAGGCTTTCATTCTCATTACGGTATGCAATAAGATCTTTGATGGTGATGAACTTCATGTCATGCTCTTTGGCCATTTCCGCTAATTCGGGAACACGGGCCATTTCACCATTATCAAGCATGATCTCACAAATGATCCCTACCGGCTTCATTCCGGCTAACCGGGCGAGATCGAGCGCCGCTTCGGTATGCCCGGCTCTGCGTAATACACCACCCTCTGCTCCGAGCAGCGGAAAAACGTGTCCCGGGCGACGAAAATCGCCGGGTTTTGCTTCCGGGTTGGTGAGCTCACGGATGGTATTGGCACGGTCGGCCGCAGAGATCCCGGTAGTGGTAAGGCGTTTGTGATCGATAGAGATAGTGAAATTGGCTTCATCAGGATCAGCACCTTCGATCACCATATTGTCGAGTTTATACCGACTGGCGATCTCTTTAGAAACGGGAGCACAAACCAGCCCCCGGCCATATTTTACCATAAAGTTGATCGCTTCAGTAGTTACCATTTCGGCTGCCATGAGAAAATCACCTTCATTCTCACGGTCTTCATCATCCACAACGATGATCATTTTACCGGCTTTAATATCGGCAACAGCCTCTTCGATGGTATTGAAGCGGATCTCTTTCAAGCTTACTTATCCTTTTTTGCAGGTTTGTTCGGATTTACGTCTGTAATAGAGGTTTTCAGGAAACGGATCTTCACATTGCTTCCAACTTCCACTAAAACAGAATCGTCTTCAATTGCATTCAAAATTCCGATGATACCGGAAGAGGTAACCACTTTGTCACCTTTTTTCATGTTGTCCCGCTTTTGCTGCATCTCTTTTTGTTGCTTGCTCTGCGGACGGATAATGAAAAAGTAAAATACAAGGAAAATACCGCCAAGGAAGATCAGGTTGATCATTCCGGAATTAGGATCCTGTGGGTTGCCTCCCATTAACAGGAGATAGGACAAATTGATCATGTGTGTGACTAAATCTGATTGTTTATGTTATCCTGAAAAGATACAGGTTTATTTGCAGAAAGTAAGACCCGATTCCTCAGTTTTGCCCGCCAAAGATGAGCTGCTTCAGCGTTTTCGGTTCCACACCTTTCGTTGCCGGTTCATTAATATCTCCTTCAATAAACCGGGTAATGAAATTCGGCTTAAACTGAACAGTTAGTGTATATACTTTGAAAAGTAGTAGTGCAATGATGGCCGCCGCAAGAATGTCGATGGTGTAATGCCAGGTAGTAGTTATGAGTCCGGCCATGCCGGCAATCGCGGCTGCCCAGATAAAAAGTCTGAACCAGGTATTCTTTACCGTTGAAGTGATGAGTAGTGCAAGAACCATCAACATGGCAGTATGACCGGATATGATACTGTCGCAGCAGGTCATTCCGGGAATCCCGATCTGATACCAGTCGTAGGGAATGCCAATGGCACTGAAAGTCAACGCCACACTTCGGCTTACTACATCTGCACTTTCCATGGTTCGCTCAAAACACAGATCGGTGGGACTCGGGATTGTGGTTACCCAGATGAATATCCCCCGGATCACCGACATGGCAGAATGAAAGATCAGAAACCGGCGGATCAGGATCTGTCGCTGTGAATGCCGGATCATGATCAGGATCAATATCACAGTAAGTGGATGGACAATATAATTAAGCCGGATCAGATAGAATTTATTGAATGGCCAGATCCCTTCAGCGGCGTAGTTATGTATTACATCAAATAACGGAGTTCCATTGATGCAGGCCTCCCGCGTTTCGCCCGAAGCGAGTAAGAGCGAATGGATGAAGATCACCATCACATGCAGGAAAAGAATAAGTAGTGTTCGGGAAACTCCGGTAATTTTCAAATGACTTGGCGTAAATTTATTGCCGCAATGATAGGGTATCCGATATTAACGAACAAACGGATAGATATCATCGTACCAGATTCTTTGATCATTACCAGAGAAGACCGGATTGATGGGCTGAAAAACATCCCGCATCGGTATTAATATTCAATGGTACGTTTAAAGTAGTAACCTTTCTTATTATTCATAAAAATCCTTCCGGCTCTTTGCCATGTCTGCCAATAATTCTGCAGGTTTAAATCGCGGGCCGAAGGTATCGGTAAACTCATTGAGCTTTTCGGTTACCCATTTAGCGCCTTTCAGATCTATGTAGCGGAAAGGACCACCGGTAAACGGAGGAAATCCCAGTCCGAGAATAGCTCCGAGATCACCGTCGGTGGGTGATTTTAAAATATCTTCCTGCAGGCAATACACCGCTTCGTTCACCATCATCAATGCCATTCGAAGTTGGGCAGTTTCGGCGTCGGGATTGCTGCGGGCTGATCCTCCGAAATATTGGTAGATCCCGGTGTTGACCTGCTTTTTCTTCGATTCATAGGTGTACATTCCTTTTTTGTTCTTTCGTCCCAGGAATCCGGCGTCCATCAGTTCTTTGGCTTTGGTGGATGATTTACCGCCCCGGGCATCAAACATCGGGGCCATGGTTTCACCTACATGCGCGCCTACATCCATACCTACTTCATCGAGTAGTGCCATGGGTCCGACCGGATATCCGAACTGCTTCATGATCTTGTCGAGGAATTCGATGGAAGCACCTTCTTCGAGCAGTAAGAGAGCCTCGTTCATGTAGGGAGCTAAAATTCGGGTCGTATAAAAACCGGGTCCGTCGTTTACCACGATCACCGTTTTGCCCTGTTTTACGCCCACTTCATAGGCAGTGGCCGTTACCCAGTCGGCAGTTTGTGGTGTAGTTATAATTTCTAGCAGTGGCATTTTCTGAACCGGCGAGAAATAATGCATTCCGATGATGTTTTCCGGTCGTTTGGCTCCTTGTGCAATATCTGAGATCGGCAGAGATGAGGTATTCGATGCAAAAATACAATCATCGTCGGTAGCTGCTTCTACCTCGGCTACAATTTTTCGCTTCAGATCCAGATCTTCGAATACCGCCTCGATCACCATATCGGTTTTACCAAACGCATCGTAAGAATCAGCTCCGGTTAAGCGGCTGGCGATTTCATCCCTTTCAAATGGAGTAATGATCCGCTTTTTGGATTTCTTGTTGAGTTCATCCCAGATCACTTTTTCGCCTTTGGCGGCATCCTCCAGCGTCCGGTCTTTCAACAGAACTGAATATTTTCCTTTGTTGATGCTCACATCCGCAATTCCGCTTCCCATCAATCCGGCGCCTAACACTCCGATGGTTTTAACCGGTTTTACCTGATCGGCCAGTGGATTCTTTTTAGCATCAGTGATTCCAAAGAACAGATTTACCAGTGCCCGGGATTCTGAGGTTGCCCCGGCTTTTCCGAAAAGAACTGCCTCATGTTCCAGCCCCTTTTTCTTGCCGTTTTTATAGCCGAATTCCACGGAATCGATGATGTACAGCGGAGCAGGATAATTTCCTTTGGTCTGCCCCATCGTTTTTTTGCGGGCCTGAGAAAAGATGATGCTCCGGCCGATCGGATTTCCTTCCAATAGTTTTTCTACCAGGGAACGCTTGTCTTTTCGCTGATGCGGACCTTTATCCGCGATCTTAAGCACGGCCTTGATGGCGGCTTCTTCGAGGGCGTCTTTGTGAACCAGTTCGTCCACCAGTCCGATCTTTTTTGCAGAATGGGCATAGATATTTTTACCGGGGAGCATGTATCCCAGTGCCTTCTGAATTCCGATCAGACGAGGGAGGCGTTGTGTACCTCCGGTACCGGGAATTACACCTAGTTTAACTTCCGGCAGAGCCAGTACCGTTTTAGGATGTTTCGATGCCAGCCGGTAATCACAGGCCAGCGAGAGTTCCAGCCCACCGCCCATACAACTGCCGTGAATAGCCACAACCACCGGTTTAGCGGATGCCTCAATTTTATTAAGGATCTCGTGACCGTTTAGGCTCAGCTCTTCCAGTTCCTCAGCAGTATCCCGGGCTTTGAACATGTCGATATCCGCACCGGCAATGAAATTGTCTTTCTTTCCACTGATGAGAACCGCTCCCCTGAGCTCGTCATTCGTGTTCAGTTCATCCAGAAACTCAGAGAACTGCACCATCATCGATTCATCGAGGGTATTCACTTTTTCACCCGGTTTGTCGAGCGTGAGAACAGCAACGGAGTTTTTGATTTCTTTTTGTAAGTAGCTCATGGTTATTTTCTTTAAAGACTTAATAGTCTCCCTTCGAAGGGAGATCAATCAGCCCGTTTATTCCGGGCTGATTGTGAGGGATGTTGTTGAAGCTTATGCCTTAAAACATTCTCCGGTTCACACACCCCTGAATCCCCTCTCAAGAGGAGACATTTGAATATCGCTCCAGTACAATCGCATGACCCTGTCCTCCCGCAGCGCAGGCAGTAACGAGGGCGTATTTGCCATCCTCACGGATCAGCCGATTGGCAGCAGTAGTAACTAAACGAACACCGGTGGCCCCAAACGGATGACCTAACGAGAGGGAACCACCCAGTGTGTTCGTTTTCTCCATAGGGATCCGGCCTACCTTCTTTTCCCGCTTTAATGAATTTCTGGCAAACTCATCCGAATCCAGTGCATTCATTACGGCAAGAACCTGACCGGCAAAAGCCTCATGAATCTCAAATACATCAATATCATCCAGCGACAGATTCATTGCGTCCAGGACTTTGGGACTCGCATAAGCCGGCCCGAGTAATAACTCTTCTCCGGGATCCTGAGATACATAGGTATAAGACCGCAAATAGGCCTTAGGTTTAAATCCCAGCGACAGTGCAGTTTGTTCTTCCATGATGAGCGAAGCAGAAGCCCCGTCGGTCAGAAACGAAGCATTTCCCGCAGTTACTGTTCCGTGCGGTTTGATGAATGCAGGTCGGAGTTTCGCCAGTTTTTCCATGGAAGTATCCTTTCGGAATCCATTATCCTGATGTACCACTTTGAATTTCGGAGGTACGGATGCAGGTAATAACTCATCCTCGAGCAAGCCTTCTTTGGTCGCTTTTGCTGCAAGGTGATGCGATCTCATCGCAAACTCATCCTGATCATTTCTCGAAACTCCGAAGCGGGCCGCCATCCGATCGGCACTTTGTCCCATAGTTTCACCGGTGGAAAATTCAGAAATGGCAGGAAGCTCCGGCATAAGATCTTTGAAGCCCAGTCCTTTCAGGAATTTCAGGAAGTCGAGCGGTGATCTGTATTTACGGGCCTCCAGCACTTTTTGGCGGAATTTCTTTTTGAATCGGACCGGGATATCCGACATCGTCTCGGTTCCGCCCGCCAGAATGATCTTTGCCTGACCCGATCTGATCAGATCCATTCCGCTGGTGATGGCCATATTCGATGAAATGCACGCCATGGTAGTAGTATGAGCCGGAACCGAATTCGGAATACCGGCTCCGAGGGCAGATTCCCGGGCTACATTACTGGTTTTTACTTCCTGAATAACGGTGCCCATAATTACACGATCGATGTCTGAAGGATTCAGGTCATTGCGGGCGAGTAATCCTTTAATAGCCATCCGGCCGAGATCGTACGCCATAAGGTCATTATAATCAGTGCCCGATTTAAGGAACGGAATGCGAGCGCCATCAACCAGAACAGCGTTAAAGTCAGAATTAGTGATTTGATTCATTACAAAAGTGGGTTAGGATGAGCACAAAGTTAACAGTGTTAACCAAAATATCAAGATATCGTGAAATTTTTCTTTTAACTGTGAATGAAATAGTTGTATATTTGTCGCCCTTGAAACAATCAGGGCGATTAGCTCAGTTGGTTTAGAGCACCTCGTTTACACCGAGGGGGTCGGGGGTTCGAGTCCCTCATCGCCCACCATATCACACAAAGCTTCTCAGATTTATCTGGGAAGCTTTTTTTGTTTTTGGGATATTGGAAGCTGGAGCTTCCAGACTGCATTCCAAAGCTGGAGCTTTGGAACGAGAAAAAGAACGGCTTATTTATGACGTATCCTTTCCAGTGAAAGTAAGAGAAGAAGATCCTATTCTATATTCCTATCGAATAATGCCCGGACAAGAAAAGCTACTACCAGGAGATGGACTGGAAACACTTTCTGTTAGACGATATGCTGATAATAACGAATTGGATTACTTCAATAATCAAGAACGGATACTTCGGATTATACTTTCTGAAGATTGGGTAATGGAAAATACGGAATTAGAATTCGGTGATCGGTTTTATGTAACCTTGAATTGGAACGGAGACCAAAGCCGAAATTATAGAATGGAAAAGAATGAAAACGGGAGTTTTGAAACAGCCATCGAAATCCCGGAATCTTCTACAGATTTGAAATGGTTAGTGCGAAAAAATCTGACATCCACTCTCACAGAAACAGTCCCTGTTGAAGTTCCATTAGATGGAAGGCTAGTAACTAAATAGTTTAATTAAAATTAAGTAAGCACATCTATGAAAATAACAACCATATTTATCTCAGTACTTTTTTTGATAGGGATTTCTTGCGGGGAAGGAGAATATCCCGAATACGGAGATGTAACCCGGTTTATCGAGTTTCGGTACCAACCTAATGACACGGTCTCGGTAGGAGATACTTTGCGCATACAATGTGTAATTGAAGATTCTTTAGATACCACCATTGAGTTTAGGTGGGTATTTATGGGTAAAGAAAACATAAAACGTAATGATTATTTGGAAATCATAACAGATTCGCTTGAACCTGGACAATTATATACTGGCAAGGTTTCAATTAAAAACAACCCAACGAGCCTAAAAAATACAATTATCGAATATTTTAAATTTTATGTAGAGAGCAATGAATAAATTATTAGTCATATTCTTAAGCATATTCACTTTATCTAAAGTTTATGGGCAGATATCTATACCGGAAATAACCTATAGTGTTGATTATCCTAATGACATTAGTAACAATAGGTTTTTTATGGATGCATATGCTGATAAAATTACAAGGCCCTCCCTTTCAATTACAGGTTTTAATTCAAGTGATTTAAAAACTGGGTACGGTCTTGAACAATTGGTGTATTATTTAGCATACAATAAAGAGTACAATACAAACCCAGAAATGTCAGTTTTAATAAATAAGATTGAAGAGGATGCAATTACTGAGTTTATTTCAATAACAGGTACTGATAAACAAAAAGTCGATGCCGTAAATACCAATGCCCGATACTTGGAAAGTAAGGCCTTTATGGCGCTGTTGGGGTATGTACTCCAAAAAAACGGGTACAATTATTCCGATTTAGATAGCGCGCTGACTGACAAAAGTTATACAGTATACTTGAACGGATTTAAGCAGCAATTATTAACCCCAGAGGGAGGGTATTTAATATCGTTTGAGTTACACAATGGGTCGGTTTTATCTAGTCCAGCCGATCCCATTCATACTACAGCTTCTTTTGGTTCTGTAATTCGAGCATTTGATTTGTATTTAGGTCTAGAGAACGCATTTCCCTCGTTCCGAAGGTCCACCTTCGGAATGCAGTCCAGAAGCTCCAGCTTCAAAAAGATTTGTAAGGAATTCCATTCCCGAAGGTCTTACCAGAAAAAAAGACCATGGGAAGAAGCAGATTCAAATTTCACGAGACTCATTATCCATATTTTATCACCTGCTCGGTGCTTGATGGGATAGCACTGTTTTCTGATCCAGAGCTGGTAACCATTGTGTTAAACTCCTTGTCCTTTATACAAACGGAATGGGCTGTTACACTCTATGGATATGTGATTATGGAAAATCATTGTCATTTAGTTGTGCAATCTGAGAAACCATCCGAGCACATCAGAAATTTCAAATCCTTTACTGCTAAGAAGATGATCCTTTCTCTTGAGGAGAGGGATCGGACTCTGATTCTTGAAAAGCTAAAGTTCCACAAAAAACTACATAAGCACCAGAGTACTCATCAGGTTTGGCAGGAGGGAGTCCATGCCAAGCAAATTGATAGTGATGAGAAAATGAGTTCTGTTCTAGAATACATTCACTTTAATCCAGTTAAAGCCGGTTATGTGGATGTACCAGAGCATTGGCGGTATTCCTCAGCACGAAATTATATGGGGAGGGACGGGCTGATTCCTGTACGTTTATTTGGGGAGTAATTTATGAGTACGTGGAAGCTGGAGCTTCCGGACTGCATTCCTAAGCAGGAGCTAAGGAACGAGAGTAAATTTTTAAGGAGTTCTATTGACACACCTTCCCAACCTCAGATTTCGAATACTGCAAATCCAGCCCAATCTCGAGTTTCCAATACTCGACACAAAGAGCAGTACGACAAGGGAATTGCCCTCTATTAACTATATAGCAAGTATATAGATTATATATAGTTGCTATATAGTTAAACCGGATTTATCCTGAACGAATAGCAGGGAGACATGGTTCGAATACCCGATGCTTTCCCCTCGTTACTAAGGTCCACCTTCGGAATGCCCCGATAAATCGGGAAAGATCCGGCTTCCAAAAGATTTGTAAGGAGTTCCAATTTTTAAAGTCTCTGACTTGTCCCAAAGGGATGCCTTTGGCACATTGTGGCATCAAAATCATAGATTTATTCATCTCTTTTAATACCCAAAATTCTCAACAAGCCTGTGATTTCTCTAAAAAAGAGTGTTAATCCCGGCTCCACAAACCTGTTACATGCATTTAGGAAATTAATAGGATACCTTCCTTGCTCTCATTACTAATCCCTCTCGCATCCCCAGAATGAAGTTTCGTTTAAAGTTTATTGTACTGTTATTTCTCGTTCCTCTGCATTGTGATGAAAGTGGGCAGGTGGAAAAAGAGCTTTCGAATCTTACTACCTTTGAGCTCGGCGGGATCCCGGAGATCGTACTGCAAAAAGAGGAAGCTTTTAATCCGGCTTATTGGGCGGAAGTGAATAGTATTGGGGATGTCGCGGCTGATAGCGCCGGAAGTGTCTATTTTGTGGATGTATACAAACGAAAGATTCAGGTCTCAGACAGCAATGGTAAACCGGTTGGTACGATCGGAAGGGCCGGGAGTAGCCCGGGTGAATTCAGAAAACCAACGATCATTGGAACGGCCCATGGAGATCTCTTTACTTTTGATGACTTGTTGCAGTCGGCGTACCGTTTCTCCACCAAAGACCGAATGCTGAAAAGTTCAGCATTATTCAGTCTTCAGAAGCCGGAAGCAGATTCATTGAAGTCAGCGAAGCCCTATTCCGCCCATCTTTTACCGGGTGGCAATTATCTGGTGGGTTATCAGGTGGTGCATTCCCCGGAAGACCGAAGATTGTATTTCTATGAAACAGATGAGTACGGAGCCCTGATCTCGGATCAGATCCTGGCCTTTCAGAACAAACGTCAGTTTGTGAAAGAGGATCAAAGCGGGCTCACTATTATGATGATGCCTTATGAACGGGAAACTTTTCTGGCCATAGATTCGGAGGGAAAAATCTACACGGTTTTTAACGAAGATTTCGTAATAAAAATCTATGACCGTACAGGTAAATATCTGGAAGCCAGAGAATATCCGGTAGAAAAACTTTCACTCAATGAAAGCGATGCGCTGGAGCTGTTTACGGAAACTATGATTCGCAGAGCAATTCGCGGAGATGACCTTCCAAAAACATGGCCGGCTGTTACTGCATTTATGATGGATGATAAAGACAGGATCTGGGCGGCTACGTATTCAAATGATCTGAATGAGTATCGATGGTATGTGCTGTCAGCAAGCGGGAAAGTTCTGGGGACCTTTTTGTTGCCCTCAGATATCAGCATCGAAGCCATCAGCGGAGATTACATCATTGCGAAGTTTTTCAATAAAAAGAGATACAGGGATGAGATCGTGCGTTATTCATTCACCTTAAAAAATAATGCACATTAATTATAAAAAATGATTGAATAGTGTTTACTATTTATGCGAAATAATTTTCTTCACAAGACATTTATTTAAAAATATTCTAACCTAGATCGTAAAATATATGAAGAGAGATTTCTTTAATTTTAGGTCTAATTATTATTGAATTGTCATGGATATAAAATTTGTTAAACGATCTGTAGTAAAAACTTCCAAGAAACGGTCTTCAAAATTCCGACCGTTATTAGAAGCCTTAGAGAAACTGAAACCGGGTGGGCAGGCTATTGAAGTGAGTTATACCAACAAGAAGAGTATCAACTCGATGAGAACAGCGGTGTATCAGTATTGCCGGCAGAAAGAGTATACGATCAAGAGCAGAAGAGACAGCGAGAGCAAGAAGATCTATTTCTACCGCGATTAGTAATTTCTCACCACCAGCTACTTCGGATCAACCGGATACATTAGAATTCATTGTTTTAATACCTCCGATTGGGTTTGTGTATTAAAATAAACTACATTGAATACATCACGATGCATGGCATCATGATATCTATCAACATGTCTGGGTAAGATCAACCATGTTCCATACTGGTTGAATAACTGTGTGGGTCTGCCGTATAGCGGATCTGATAGTTCAGGCCTCTGAATCAATGATTTTCAGGGGCTTTTTTTCGGACACCCGCCCAATTCAGATATAATGCTCTCACTTCCTGTACATGTTCATTCAAGGTCTCTTCTTTCCATGTAGATGTGTCTATTGGTGGATGTACATGAGCGGTTACAGAGCCGCTTCTTGCCAGAATGGAACCGCCAAGACTTAATTCGTTATTTCCCTCAAAATAAATAGGCACGATCGGGTAATTCAGATCGATCGCCATTCGAAATGCTCCCTTTTTAAATGGTCCGATCACTCCTTCATGTTTACGGGAACCTTCGGGAGCGATCATCACCGAAAGTTTATTTCGTTTCACCCGGTCATAGGTCTTTTTTAATGTGGCGATGGCTTTCTCACTTTTCTGCCGTTTGATGAAGACCTGACCGGTGAGTCTTCCAACTAAAAAGAAGAAAGGAAAGTATTGAAGTTCCCACTTCGCCACGAATCGGATATCGGGCACTCCCACGGCCATCATAGTTAGAATATCGAGGGTTGAGCTGTGATTGATGATATAAATGGCGGGCTTACCAAAGTGATCGGTATGGATCTCACGATTGAATTTCACACCGGTCACCCACATTACAGGTTTGGCAATTCCCGGCGCGAAGTGGGTAATGATGAAATTAGTGGATTTGCCCCAGGTTAAGATCAACAGAACAAAAATGATGGGAATGATGACGATGAAGAGGATTACAAAAAGGGTAATTCCCAGAAAATTCCGCAGATATTCAATTGGTGTGAGATTTCGCTCCATCCGGTGAAAATCTTAAAACAGGGATTTAAATGCCACAAAAATCACGGGTGAAAATATCGGTCACCGATAAGCGTCGATCAGATGATCGATCTCCGGTTCTTTATTTTTGAGTTGTTTTATTCCGATCACATCAAAGCGAAGAGGCGCATTCATCATATCGTTTTCGATCACCCATTGTTGTGCGGCACTGTAGATGCGCATCACCTTATCTTCTTTAACAAATTCTACAGGGGAACCGAATTGAGTGGATGAACGCATCTTTACTTCCACAAATACGATCACCTCACCATCCCGCCCGATAATGTCTACCTCGGCTTTACCGGCATAATAATTACGCTGAAGGATCTCCCAGCCTTTTTGCTCCAGATAGGTGCAGGCCAGATCTTCGGCTTCATTTCCCCGGGCCCGGGCCGACTTACTCACGGTGTTCCTTTTTTCCGGTGAGGGATTCTTTAACCTCCACCAACTTTACGAGTTGTTTGAGGAATTTCAGATTCTTTTTGTTGATGTATGGGAGGAGGGCGTCTGTGAACCGTTCAAACATCTCGAGAAAATCGCTGTAATTCTCAATGCGTTCTTTAAAGTCTTTACTTTCCTGATCGGTAAGACCACCTTTTTCCAGCGTAGTGATGCATTCAGCTAACTCAGCACGGATGGGAGCGATCTCCCGTTGCTGCCGTTCTTTAATGATCGTAGATACAATTTTCCAGACATCTGTTTCTGCGGAATAGTAGTCTTTTCGGTCTCCTTCATAATTAACTTTGTGAATGAGTTCCCAATCCAGTAACCGGCGTAAATTCATATTGGCATTTCCGCGACTGATGTCCAGAATTTCCATGATGGAGTCGGTATCGAGTGCTTTGGATTCGGCATATAGCAAAGCATGGATCTGAGACATGGTCTTATTGATTCCCCAGGCTGATGCCATATCTCCCCATAGTTTTACAAACTGATCGAGGGCTTCGTTATATGCTGGGTTTCTTTCCATATTGGAAGTAACGGGTATAATAAGTAGTGAGCAAATGAAAACACCCGTTTGAAGTTAACGGGTGTACTGAAGGTGATTATTCAGAGGCTGAGGAATTTTTCCCGCCATTTTTATAATCGGTAACATACCAGCCGTCGCCTTTATAGACCACTCCACCACCACCGGAAATGATCCTCTTAACAGGCTGACCGGTGGTCGGGCATTCTGTCAGTGGATCCTCACTCATCTTCTGCATGATCTCAAACGTTGATCCGTCGGCGCGTTTGTATTCGTATCGGGGCATATTTCAGCAAATTTGTTTTTAGTTGTTTATCCGGATCACAAATTAACAAATTGTGTGCCAAACGGCTTGTTTTGCTTGTTATAACGACATAAAGTAAGGCTATTCGATCAATAGTTTTGAGAAGTTAAACCCACCGTTAGGAAAGGCCACTTTAAGAATATGCGTACCCGCCGGAAAGGTATAACTGCCCAGTTCCATTTGCTGCCAGTTCTGATATCCACCGGTACTCGGAACGTAAGTTGTTTCAATGATCTCAGTATCATCGAGAAATAACCGGATACTTCCCTGACCGTTGGGGGAGGCCACTCTTGCCTCCATATTGTAAGTGCCTGCGGTTATGGTAACAGTGTATTCTAACCACTCTCCATCGTCGGTCCATCCAATGTTGTACTCGGTTCGGGGATCATCACTTCTTTCGATATCAACTCCATCATTACGGAAACTCCAGCCGTTGTTCCCGGTATTTTGATTGTTGTTGCTGCTCACGCGTTTATACTCAGAATCGTGGTAAGAAACACCCTCATAACCAATATCGTAAAGAACGGCATCGATCTGACCGGGGATAGTAAGTTCGGTATAAGGTTCATTTTCGCTGCCAAAAGTTGGTGAAAACAGGGAGGCGACAACATCGGGTCTGAAATCACAATTCTCCGATTTAAGATCTTCCACCATCTTAAAAAGACCATCTTTTGCTTCCTGTGCCGATGGGGCGGGACCTTCTCCTTTCCAGTAAGCCAATACAGCATCATAACCGGAATTGGAGGGAGCAGAAAATGGAGCAGTAATGGTTTCCAGTTTTTTATGGGTCCACCAGTTCCAGCCAATATTATTCGCTTCCATCAATGCAATGGTCTCATAGAACCAGGGATTTGAATTTTCTCCGGATTCGCCCAGCCAGAGCGGCACATTGTATTGATTACTGATATTTACCAGATATTGAATGGTTCCCTGATCGGTCTCATTCCAGTATTTATGAAAGGCATACACCATGTTGTCGTCCATCGGGGGCATTAAATGATCGAAGGTAGTAGCGTAATAATTACCTTCAATAAATAGAATGTGATTCTTATCAATTTTACGAACGGCCGGTATGATCTGAGAGTAGAATTTAGCAAGATCAATATTACTATACGGACTTGGTGTTACCGGTTCATTCAGCAGGTCGTAGCCAATAATGATGGTCTCATTTTTGTATCGGTTGGCGAGCTTTTCCCAGATCTTTATGGTGATCGGCCAATACGTGTCACTTTCGGTCCAGAAACGGGCGGTTCCGTCACTATCGGCGATGGGGCCGTCACTTTGGGCGCCCGGCGCAGCATGCATATCCAGGATCACATCTACCCGGTTTCTTTTGCACCAAATCAGAAGTTCATCAATGCGGTCGAACCCTTCATCAATAAACTCCCCTTTGTCTATATCGTAGAACAGGTTGTAATGGAATGGAACCCGGATATGATCGGCTCCCCATTCTTTCATCGTTTTGATGTCCTCTTCTGTTACAAAATTATCCCTGAATTGTTTGATCCATTCTTTGGTATCTGCCGCGCCTAATACACGTTCAATCTGTTCATAGATCTCTGTGGCGCCTTCACCAGCCGGATGTGTGATGTTGAACATATATCCTTCGGGAAGCAGCCAACCGCCCAGTCCGAATCCTTTTATCTGAACAGCTTCACCTTGTCTGTTAAGAATCAGGGTGCCGTCTGTCTTAAAGAATCCGGTTTCATTATACCCGTTCAGGTCTTCTCCGTCATTGGGGGAAGTGGAATTTTTACAGTTAGATAGAATCAGTAAAAATAATAGTAGCAGGCTAAGGTAGGATCTCATCGTAAACTCCGGTCAACAAGTTCTTTTTGATGAATGAAAGTTACCTGATAACTATTTTAATGAAAAGTGAGAAGAATTCTCACGACCTATTCTTTATAGACAGCTACGGCTATTTTTGAATCAGCTGTACCATAGTATAAATACCAGGTATCGCCTTTTGGGACCAATCCTTCTATGAAGCAGACGTTATTCACCTGACCGGTTATCTCATAGGGTTTGTCGGGGATAAGAAACGGAGTCTCTGTCCGGTCTAAAACATGGAACGGGTTTTTTGGGTCAAGTAATACTTGCCCTGCAGCGTAAGTTCCGGCAGGGTAATTCGGATCTCCGTTATCGGGGTCATTTCGGGAATTGTATAAGAAAACAATACCATGTTCGGTCAGTACTGCGGGAGGTCCCGGCTCAACCAGGTAGCTGTCAAATTTTCCGGGTCGCGGACCGAACACTATTTTAAAAGCAGGATGATCCCGAAGCTCATCATATTCCTGTTTATCCGGATCGGTTTCTTCAATGGGATTCCAGTGGATCAGGTCGGTAGAGGTGGCTGCGTAGATATTGGATTCTCCCCAAAGCATCCAGTACGTACCCTGAATTTTTTTAGCCACAAGACGGTCACCCACTCTTTCTGTAACAATGGAACCGGCTTTTGACCACATGTTCAATAAACTTCCATCTTTGTATTCACTGAAGACAGAGCCGTGTTTTGTCCAGTTTTTCAGATCAGTGGAAGTAGCTATAAAAAGCCGGGCTTTATCGCCGTTGTACGCCGTGTAAGAGAGGTAATACGTGCCATTTTCATCTTCCACTATGCGTGGATCTTCTACTCCGCCTTCCCATTCCAGGGATCTCAATTCATCGTTGTCGGGAAAAAGTACCGGCTCAGATTCTTTCTCAAAATGAAGGCCATCCAAACTGGTGGCTAATCCTATGCGACTGGTGCCATTATATTTACCAATGGAATCTTCAGCGCGGTAAAGCAAATGAATGGTGCCGTCAATATTGATCGCGGCCGGATTGAATACATCTTTCTCTTCCCAAAAAACGGTTTCATCTCGTACCGTACATAAAAAGGTCGAAGCGCTGTCGGCAGTAAGAACCGGATTTGCAGAATCCATTTTTATGAATGGTCCCATTTTCCATTTAGCGGGCTCTGTTTGCAGGGGGGAACAAGAGGGTAAAAGGATGATTAATCCCAGAAGTGGAAGTATGGAAGTTGAACGCATAGCGATAGTTGGTTAGGTCGGGTTGGATAACCGAATGTACAAATTTTGAATAACTGCACTAGTTCGAATCCTTCTCGAATTTTCGCACAGATACAGGTCGTATTGAAATTATTTAATGTTGAGTTAACTGAAGTACAGGGCAGGATCGTACGGTTTTTGATCTTCGTATGGTGACTATCTTTTTGGAAAACCGCTTACATGATCTTGTGTCCGGGAGTAATTTCCTGTCCGTTCCCGAATCACCTAAAAAGTAGAATAATGCCTATTTTATCAGGCTCAGTCATAACGACATCCGGCTTCTGCACGGTTCAAAAGTAACCGCGTCAGCCACCTCTTTGCAGAGGCTAATAATCAATCACAGACTAACTTTATACGTTCGGTTATAAACCGAAATGAGAGAAAAACGCATCAATCACGGAATGAAACAACTGCTGAATCTTTTCGATTTTTCTGCACCTATTAATTACAAAACCGAAGTGCTTTCCGGCCTCACCGTAGCTATGGCACTTATTCCGGAAGCGGTAGCCTTTGCACTGATCGCCGGTCTTTCTCCACTCACAGGATTGTATGCCGCCTTTATGATGGGGTTAGTTACTTCTATACTGGGTGGACGCCCGGGTATGATATCCGGAGCAACCGGGGCAGTAGCTGTAGTACTTGTAGCCCTGGCCAAATCTCATGGCATAGAATACATTTTCGCGACGGTGATCCTGGCCGGTATGCTGCAGATCACGGCCGGTCTGTTAAAACTGGGAAAGCTGATGCGACTGGTTCCGCATCCCGTAATATTCGGGTTTGTGAACGGTCTGGCCATCATCATTTTCATGTCGCAACTGGATCAGTTCAAAGGTCCGGGCGGAGAGTGGTTAAGCGGCTCACCGTTATATATTTTACTTGGATTGGTACTGCTTACCATGCTGATCATCTGGGGATTACCGAAGATCAGTAAAGCAATACCGGCCTCATTAGTGGCTATTCTGAGTGTGTTCGGGATCGTAATTGCCTTTGGTATTGAAACCAAAACGGTAGGTGATATTGCGTCCATTTCCGGTGGTTTCCCACCATTTCATCTTCCTAAAGTGCCGGTGAGCTTCGAGACGTTGACCATCATTTTTCCATATGCATCCATTATGGCCGGCGTTGGATTGATAGAAAGTTTACTTACTCTGAACATTATTGATGAGATCACTGAAACCCGGGGCCGTAGTAATAAGGAAGCAGTAGCACAGGGAACAGCGAATATTCTGTCGGGATTGTTTTCAGGGATGGGCGGCTGTGCTATGATCGGACAGAGTCTGATCAATATTTCAGCGGGGGCCAGAGAACGGCTTTCCGGGATCGTGGCAGCAGTTATGTTACTCGTGTTTATCATGTTTGGTGCCTCACTAATTGAACGAATGCCCATGGCTGCTTTAACCGGATTGATGATCATGGTTTCGATAGGGACGTTTGAGTGGGCCAGTTTAAAAACGATCAACCGAATGCCGGTTTCCGATATTTTTGTGATGGTACTGGTAACCGTGGTTACAGCCGTACTTCATAATCTGGCGCTTGCCGTGATCATTGGGGTGATCATCGCTGCATTGGTGTTTGCATGGGATAATGCGAAAAGAATTCGTGCCCGAAAGTATGTGGATGAGAACGGTGTAAAGCACTACGAGATCTATGGGCCGTTATTCTTTGGTTCGGTAACAGTATTCAATACAAAATTTGATGTGTTGAATGATCCTGATGAGGTGATCATAGATTTTATGGAGAGCCGGGTAGTGGATATGTCGGCCATTGAGGCATTGAACCGGCTCACAGAGCGTTATCAGAAAGTTGGAAAAGTGGTGCATTTAAAACATCTGAGCCCGGATTGCCGGAAACTCCTTAAAAATGCAGATGCCATCATTGATGTGAATGTTTTAGAAGATCCGACCTATAAACTGGTCACAGACGCTGTTTAATCGAATAAGGACTAAAAGAAAAGAATAAAGCAGAAGCCTTGGAAAGCTTCTGCTTTTTTTTAATTACACGATCAGGATCACAGCGAGGATCACTACAAAATACACTGCAAGAAAGGCATAGCTCTTTTTCCACCTTTTCTCACGTTCACCGATCCCGTCAAAACTTAGATGGTATTTCTCATCTGATAATTCGGTGTTCGACATGCTTAACAACCAGGCTATAACTGCCGAGATCACACTACCGATCAGGTTCCACCACATCCAGTAGATCCCGGTGAATTGCAACCAAAGGAGGATATTGAAGGCAACTCCGGCAAGAATCCCAATGAACATTCCTTTTGTAGTTACTTTTCGGGATAAGATTCCCACCAGAAATGCGGCCAGAATGGGACCGTAGAATGCAGATCCTATCTTATTAATGCCTTCGATCACAGTATCAGAGATATCACCCACTACAAAGGCAAAGCCGGTGATCAGAATTCCCCAGATCACGGTGGTGATCTTGCCCAGATTAATGTGGTCAGAATCTCCTTTCCATTTTGAAACGAAATCCCGCATGGTGGAGGCAGAAAGAGAATTTAGCGCGGAGTCGAGACTCGACATGGCTGCGGCAAGTAAAGCGGCAAAAAGTAAAGCACGAATACCCGTGGGTAGCATCAGAATGATGTATTCGGGTATCAGATAATCCGGGCGATCGGCCGGGACTGCAGCTGCTAATTCAGGACTGGCATCGTACACGGCAAAAGCAGCAATCCCCAGCAGGATGTACAGAACGGTGAGCGGAAAACGGGCAAGCCCATTAAGCATCAATGCCTTTTTAGCTTCATCCACCGATTTAGCAGATAGTCCTCTTTGTACCTGACTCTGATCCGTGCCATAATAGCTGGCGTAGAGGAAAAATCCCCCGAAAAGAAAAGCCCAGAACGGTACGGCTCCGCCATCACCTAATCCGGTTGAAAAGTCGGTAGCGGTTAGTCGTTCGGCAGGCATTGCCGCAAACATTTCAGAGAACCCGCCTATCTCAATGGCTGCATATACTATACAGGCGATGATCCCGCCCAGCAGCACAATCATCTGAACTACATCGGAATAGATCACGGCAGAAATACCGCCAATGGTGTCGTAGATGATGGTGATGATGCCGATCATCAAAATGGTGATCCACAGGTCAAGATCCAGGGCTACACTGAGCACAATGGCGCTGGCATATAAACCAACTCCGGTTGCGAGGCCACGGCTTATGAGAAAGACCCCGCTTACCAGATTGCGGACAGAAGGACCAAATCTTAGTTCGAGATATTCGTACACACTCACCAGATTTAATTTTCTGAAAAAAGGAATCAGAAAAACCATCACCAGGATCATGGCCAGAGGAACGGCCAGTTCGTATTGTAACCAGGTGAGCCCTCCACCTTGTTTAAGCGCTACGAAAGCGGGTATTGAAATGAAACTGATGGCCGAAGTTTGAGTGGCCATGGTTGAGATGCCTACAGCCCACCAGGGGATGTTGCGGTTGCCGACATAATAGTCATCCTGACTGGTTTGGCCGCGGCCGAGATAGATACTCATACCCACCAATCCCAGTAAGTACACGATAATGATGCTCCAATCAATAATATTCATGGGCAGAGTATAATTTTCCTCAGCCGTTGAAGCAAATCTATTTATATCTGGCTTTACAGGAAGGTAGATAAAAACTAATAAATAGCCGGGAGTTACTTAACAATGATACTCCCGGCCACAATGAGTAGAAATTATTGATAGACCGGTGTAAGGAAGTCTTTAAGGCTTACCGGTTTTCTGCCCAGAATGTTTTCGAGGTCAGAGCTGGTTTCGTTGAGTTCTTTTTCTGCGATGGCCAGCGAGAATCCAACAGTGATGCCAATAGCTTCTTCCGGTACGCCGGCTTCACTTAAGGTTTTTTGGTATTCTTCCACATCCGGGGAAACATAGCCGATCTCTTTTCCGCTGATCTCGGAGAGATAAGTGGCGATCTGCTTGAAGGATACAGCTTCAGAGTTACTGAAGTTATACACTTTGTTGTCATGATTTGTGCCTGAAAGGATCTTAGCATAGGCTTCAGCCATGTCATCACGAAGTACGGCAGCCAGTTTTTCATCTTTAGCTGGTAAATAGATCATACCCTGATCGATAACCTGTTCACCCAAAAACATAGGTACAAAATCCATGTACAGATTGTTGAGTGTGATGGTGTAGGTCATTTCACTTTCTTTGATCAGTTTTTCTGTTAGCAAATGGGATTCTGCAATCATCCAGATCGGGGAGGATTCCGTTTCATTTTTGCGGAAGAAACTGGAATACACTATGTGTTTTACATCGGCTTTTTTGGCCGCTTCGACAACATTTTTATGCTGTTCCACTCTTTTCCCGATCTCGCTGGCAGAAATGAAAAATAAGGTGTCAACTCCGGAAAATGCTGCTTCCAGTGTGGTGGGTTCATCATAATTCCCGATGCGTACCTCAACTCCTTTTTCTTTCAGGGATGCCGCTTTTTCTTCGCTTCTGGCGAGTCCGATTATTTTGTGATCGGTATTTAATTTCAATAAGTGATCGATCGTTGCCGACCCTAATGCTCCTGTCGCTCCGGTAATTAAAATAGTACTCATATGAATATCTGTTCCAATAGTTTAAAATTTATAGTAACTTACTTTTAGTAACTAAAGGTAACCTGAAGGAGTTCATCTTTCAAGAGGATACAGGAAAGTTAGTCGCTTACGCTCAGGTAACTATTTAACAGAAACAGTGATTTGTAATGACAGATTTGATAGAAAAATATACCGATATGGATCATTGTCCGGTCCGCATCATTCTGGACCGGTTGGGCGACAAGTGGTCAATGTTAGTGATCAGTATTTTAAATGAAGCTGGAACACTGCGCTTTAATGAGCTGAACCGCAGTATCGCTGACATTTCACAGAAGATGCTTACCACTACTCTTCGCTCTCTGGAAGCGGATGGATTGGTGGAGCGAAAGGTATTTGCAGAAGTTCCACCCCGGGTAGAATATTCCCTTACAGCGCGCGGTAAAACACTGGTTCCTCACATAGATGGGCTTGTTCAATGGGCGCTTAGTAATTTTGATGAGATCATGACTTCAAGAAAAGCATTTGCTTAATGCAGGCATGTTGCCAAAAGAAAATTTATGAACAAAAAAAGCCTCCCGGAAAGGAGGCTTTGAATAATCTATAATGATTTGAAACTGAATTAGCTCAGCGTTGCCAATCCTTTCTTAAAACGGTCCATAGCTTCTTCCAGATCTTCAATGGAAGCCGCATAGCTCATTCGAAGTCCGTTTGGTTCCCCGAAAGCATCGCCGGGAACAACAGCCAATCCGAATTCGTCGAGTAAGTAGAGGCAAAGATCCGTAGAGGTTTCCATCACTTTTCCATCTGCGGTTTTGGTGCCGAGGAATGAAGAGATATCCGGGAATACGTAAAAGGCTCCGCCCGGAGTGAAACAACTAACCCCATCAATAGCATTGAGTGATTCCACCATGAAATCCCGTCGTTTACTGAATTGCTCACGCATTTTTTCCACTTCGGAAAGATCATTGGTATAAGCCGCAACTCCGGCCGCCTGCGAAATGGATGACGGAGCTGATGTTTCCTGACTCTGTATTTTTGACACTGCTTTTACGATATCAGGATGAGCGGCAAGATAACCGAGTCTCCAGCCGGTCATTGCAAATCCTTTAGAAAAACCATTGATCACCACGGTGCGGTCTTTAAGATCGGGGGCCACATTCAGTATGCTCACATGTTCACCGTCGAAGACAATGTATTCGTAAATTTCATCAGAGATGATCACCACGTCCGGGTATTTTCTGAGTACTTCTGCCAGCCCTTCAAGATCATCCTTACTGTAACACGAACCGGTTGGATTTGACGGAGAACACAGAATTAAAGCCTTTGTTTTATCAGTAATGGCTTCTTCAAGCTGGTCCGGTGTAAGCCGGAAATTATTTTCGAATGAAGTACGAACCGGAACCGGAGTTCCCTCAGCCAGGCGTGTCATCTCGGGATAAGAGACCCAGTATGGAGCCGGAATAATAACTTCATCCCCTTTATTCACTAAAGCGAGTAGCGCAAATCCAACCGATTGTTTAGCTCCGTTAGAGCAGATGATCTGCGACGGGTCATAATCAAAGTCATTATCCCGTTTTAATTTTGCGCAGATAGCCTCGCGCAGTTCAGGAGTTCCGGGATTCATGGTATAGCCATGCTGTCCTTCATTAATAGCCTGTATAGCGGCATCACAAATGTGTTTCGGAGTCTTGAAGTCCGGTTCACCGGCGCTTAAAGAAACGATAGATTTTCCTTCTCTCTTCAGTTCTTTTGCTCGTCCTGTAACTTTGAGAGTGGCAGAAGGCTGCAGATTTTGTGCTCGTTGTGAGATCATGAGTTTGAGTTATTGATTAGTGAGTGAATCGGAAAATAGATAAAAACGAAATTCAATATTCAACATTCATCCGGGAATGTTAAATGAAAGTGCATTGAGTGTGTTGATCATGGTTTACTGCTGAATTTTTCCTTCAGGGCTTTTTCAACAATAGGTGGTACAAACGAGGAAAGATCCCCATCCCAATAAGCAATTTCTTTAACCAGTGATGCGGATATAAAAGTGAATTCTTCGTCCGGCATAAGGAAGATGGTGTCCACATCGGGTTGCAGACGTTTGTTGGTGAGTGCCATGCGGAATTCGTATTCGAAATCGGAGATCTGTCGAACACCACGGATCAGGGTGTTGGCATTTAATTTTTTAGCATGATTTACCAGCAGTCCGGTAAACTGATTGATCTCCACATTGTCTGCCCATTCTTTGCCTTCTATGCATTCTCTAATCAGAGCCTCGCGTTCATCGCCGGTGAAAACAGAGTTCTTTTGTTTGTTTACGGCAACCGTAACATACACTTTATCGAACAGGTTGGAGGCTCGTTCCAGAATGTCGAGGTGGCCGTTTGTGATTGGATCGAAAGACCCGGGATATAGGGCTATGTGAAGCATATGCAGTTTTACGTGATCAGTTTACAATGATCAGCATCTCATTTTTGTTGATCGTTGGCTAGTTGTTATCCGAATCTACCGGATGCTTTTCAAAAATACTAACCGTTGTGCGGCCATAAGCCTTGCTAAAGAATAAATTCGGGTGGTCTTTGTACGTATGATATTTATCATGTTCCAGAATGAACCAGCCATCATCTTTCAGCCAGTTCTTTTCCAGGATCATTGCGATCATCTCATCCATCCACTCATAATTATATGGCGGGTCACAGAATACAAAATCATGTGGAACAGGCATTCCGTCAAGGTAGCTTTGAACATCGGCCACCACGGTTCGGATCTGATGATCGATCTCAAATTCAGCTGCTGTTTTTTCGATCAGTTTTACATTAGCGGGATTTCGTTCTACAAACGTGACACTTTTGGCTCCGCGAGAAATCGCTTCAAAACCAAGATTACCCGACCCTCCGAACAGATCGAGAATGACTGCCCCATCAATGTATTTATAGGCCTCGATCTTGTTAAACAGACTTTCTTTGGTGCGGTCGGTAGTAGGGCGTACATCCAGACCTTTAGGAATGTTAAATCTTCGTCCTTTTAATTTACCGGTAATAATGCGCATAGGAGATTGGAATTAGGAGCTATGAATCACGAATAGTGTAAAACTAATTCTAAATTCACAATTCGGCATTCAAAATTTTAAAAATCTAAGCTGAGTAAGATGGCCGGAAATGCTGATGCCAGATCAAATCCATAGGTTTCCTCTTCGGCATTAACTCCCATTTTTTTCAGGGAATTTAGTGTGATCACTTCGGATGATTTGTCCCAGAAAGCCTGTAATGCCTGTTTTACTTCATGGGTATTTTGCCCAAACAAATAGGTGTGTTCGTGCAGACCTTTCATCCAGGTAGAATGAGCTGAATTTTGTAACCAATGGTAAGGCAGATCTTCCGGCTGATCGAATTTGATGAATGTAGCCGCTCTGAATTTTCCGAGCATAAACGAGGATACTGAGATCACATGTTTGTGACAACCGATCACCAGAAAAGAACCACCCGGATTATTGTATTCCATCCATTTTAATCCGATCTCGAAATCACTCAGAAAATCAGTAGTCGGGGTAGATCTGGTGAGTTCACTTAGTCCGTTCATCACCGAACGGCGACGAATACTCAGGAATTTATACTCAGGCCGGCTAATTGAATGCCAGGTGGGTTCCATATCCTCACGAGAAACTCCCTTCATGATGATCGACATATGGTCTTCCCGTTCATCGGCATTATCGTACACAATTTTAGGAAGTGCGGTCCAGCATTCATTGGAAGGAAGAGTAAGTGCACGGACAGAGCTTACCTCATATTCTTCCTGCAGTTTCTCGAAGGTAGATCGGATATGCTGAAAATGTTCTGACTCTGTATCAGAGATGGCATCCAGAACATTAAAATTGAAACTAAACGAGCCAATACGAAAAAGGTGTTTGTCCTTCTCCGGATCATTTACTGCATAAAACAGGCGATCAGAAAAAAAACAAACACCTAAATTTTTGGCGCGCTCATCCATTAATTCCAGTTGGGAGCGTTTCGCATAGTTGTTCTGCTGAGACTACCAACAGCGTCGTCGGTATCAGGGTCTTCGAGCAGATAGAGTGGTGGACGAATGGTATCGTTCACTGTGTAATTGAATTTAGCTCCGGTTCTTGGGCTGTATACAATAGAATCCGGGTTGTACACCAATGGTGGTTGCTGACGGAATAGGGTGTCGCCCATGGCGATCATCATAGAATCCGTTTTCAGATAATTAACCACACTATCGAGTCCGCCTTCGGTTGGAGGAAAATGACCGTATTTACTCTCGTACTGAACGAGGGCATCTTTAACTGAGAGTAAGCGGGTGCGCACCTGCTGAGTTTCAGCTTTACGACGCTCAACTGTTTGGTAAGGAGTTACGATTGAATCATATAGCCACCAGGAAAGGAAGATGATGATAATTCCAAGTACCAGGCTTAAGATCTTATTGCGGGTATCAATATTCATGTGAGAAGCAGATCAGTTAGTTTGTAAAATTTTACGTGCCATAAACGAATGCAGAAAATACACGCACCCCTTTATAGATGCAACCTAAACGAGGCATCAAAAATAATAACACAACAATAATTTAATGTGTACACTATCTTTTTAGAAAAATTCTATTGTCAAAGTAAAAAATCACTTGAATAAAAATATTCTTCGTCTGGCTATACCTAACATCATCAGCAACCTTTCGGTGCCGCTTTTGGGAGTGGTAGATACGGCGGTTGTTGGTCACCTTGACCATATCTATTATCTGGGTGCCATTGCCGTAGGAGGAGTGATCTTCGATTTTATATTCTGGGGATTTGGTTTTTTGAGAATGGGTACCACCGGTTTAACTGCTCAGGCACATGGCGCAGGAAATGATCGAGAAGTGCACATTATACTAAGAAGAGTATTGCTGGTGGCAGTTTCTATCAGTGTGGTGATCTTATTAACTCAATACCTGATCCTGGATCTTTCATTACTGATCGTGAATGCAAGTAAGGAAGTAGAAGAATTTACCAGAGCCTATTTCTTCATCAGGATCTATTCTGCTCCGGCAACATTAGCGCTATTCGGCTTAAACGGCTGGTTTCTGGGGATGCAAAATTCCACCTACCCCATGATCGTGACCATAGTGTTAAACGTTCTGAATATCATTCTGAACCTGATCCTGGTTTTGGGCTTTGAGATGAATGTTAGTGGTGTCGCTTTGGGAACACTGATCTCTAATTACATTGCGGTCACACTGGCGTTGATCCTTTATAAGAAAAGATATGGCGGGAAGAATTATTCCATCAGTCTGAACGATCTCATCGACCCGCATGAGTTAAAAAGATTCTTTTCGGTGAACAGAGATATTTTCATCCGTACGGTTTGTCTTATTTTTTCATACGCCTTTTTTATGGCAAAGTCAGCGGAATCAGGAAATGTGGTGCTGGCTGCGAATACAATTTTGCTACAATTATGGCACATTAGTGCCTATGGAGTTGATGGATTCGCCTTTGCAGCAGAAAGTCTGGTTGGTAAATACAAGGGAGCCAATAAGAACGATAAGCTGGCCGAAGCCATTAAAAAAAGTTTTGCCTGGGGGTTAGGTATCGGCATAGCGGGTACGCTTATCTATGGTATATTGGGTGAACAAATGATCGCATTATTTACAGACAAAGAACTGGTTGTGACAGCTGCTGGAACAGTGATCATATGGACCATATTTGCACCGGTCGTAAACAGTGTTTGTTTTGTGTGGGATGGTGTATTTATCGGAGCTACGGAGACCGGTACCATGCGAAACACCATGTTATTCGCAACAATTTTATGTTTTTTGCCGGCCTATTATTTTACTAAAGATTCGCTGGGTGTTCATGCTCTCTGGCTTGCTATGACCGCATTTATGGTGGCCCGTGGGGTCGCATTGTCAGTGATGGCTCCATCAAAAATCTTACTTTCTAACTCATAGAATTAGCTTCGAAATGAAAATTATTCTTTTACTACGACATGCAAAATCAAGCTGGGAAAATGCTGATCTTGATGATTTTGATCGCCCGTTAGCCGGACGTGGTTTAGAAGATGCCCCGAGAATGGGAAAATACTTAAGGAAGATCGGTTATAAGCCCGATTATATTGTATCCTCGCCGGCGGTTCGCGCTAAGCAGACCACCAGACTTTGTGTGGAAGCAATGAAGAAGGACGAAGGGATCATTAACTGGGATCAGGACCTTTATTTCAATTCTGCTTTAGATTACGTCCGGGCGATACAGCAGGCACCTGAAAAAGCAGAGACTATGATGGTGGTAGGGCATAACCCCATGATGGAGGCAACGGCAACTGCCTTAAGCGGAGGTAAAGACAAAACGGCTTTCAGAATGCCAACTGCCGGATTGGTTTGTCTTGAATCGTATGCGGTTCGTTGGCAGGATATCAATCCCGGAACTTGTCAGGTTAAATGGATGATGATCCCGAAAGTGGTAAAGAAACTGATTGACTAATTCCCGGTCAATTCGATAACTCCTGCAGAACGGAGTTTGCTTCACTGTTTCGCAGATCATTGAGTACCGAATGCACCGACCGAACTTTCAGATAAGCATGTTCTGCATCATACAGATAATTATTGAGTACATTATCAAATAATTCATCGGTAGTAATCCCAAGAATTTCACCATTTGAATTCAGAATCACTGTGCCGGGAGCTCTTCCCGGAAAATCATGTTTTGTGAAGAAGAAATCAGGAGTAGTCTGTTTGGCTGGATCAATGGACCCGATCGAGAACCTGAGCGACCCGTCAGAATCAGGGAATAAGTTAAAAAGGTCCGGGTGGTCCTGCATGGCCGATACATACGTTTGCTGTGCAGGGAACAGATACACAAAATATTTAACGAAGGTGGAGCGCGCCGTTTCGTAGGTTTCAGTCAGTTCTGAGAGCAATGCATAAAAGTCGTCGCCATAAGGGTCTCCCTGCTTTAAAAAAGCATCCGTCCTGGCAGGCATAAATAAAAATGACGTGGCCACTTTCTGTTGAGCAAAATCTTCTACAGCTTCATCCAGTGCATCACCTTCCAACCCAAAAAACAGATCATAAAATAATAATGGTTGCTGGAAATCCGGAACAGTTGTGATGAGCTTTAGAAATTCTTTTAAAACGTATACCTCAGGCCCGATGCTTAACGTGGATAATACTTGTTGTTGATGAGAAATAAGTTCTTCTCTAAGTAGCCCGATTTCCTGTTCACTGCTTCCTTCCTCTAACGCCTTGAAATATGGAGCAAAAATATTTGCGAGTTCATCCAAACGGGAAAAGTTCAGGAAATAAGCGGTAGCATAAAAGATATCTCCGGTACTTTCGGCAATGTCAAAAGCCTGATCGATATGCCATAGCATAAACTCGTTTTCTTTAACTTCCGCACTATCGATCAAATTGTAATCGATCAATTGCTCCTCAATAGAGTTTTTTCGGGTCAGAATATCTTCATCTGCAAACCCTTGTTGTACCAATTGATAGTATTCTACATTCTTTGCAAAAAAGTATCGGGGCGCGATGGTTTTAATACCGGCTGATTCATTTAAACCGGCCAGAGAATCCTGATTCATCGCATTGATCTTATACGATGAAAGTATGTAAGGATTGGTATGCTGATTGTAGAATCGAAGGGCGTGTTCACTTTCCAACCGATAACTTTGTTGAGGGAATCCCATCGCAAACAGGGTATCTGTTGAAGTGTAATTAGTGGTTGAAGACAAATTAAAGTGATACCGGGGTGTAAACGGGATGTTAACTTTATCGTATGGCATGGCATAACCTTCCGGAGATACATAAGCCCTGAGTAAGGCGTATTCACTGTCGGCCTGTGCTGCTAATGCGGTACTGTTTGCCGCATTTTCCTGATTGATGGCCACCGGGGGAGCAAAAACAAGTCGAACATCGCGGATGATCTTATACACATTCATCTGATGTTGATTACCCCCAAACAGATCTTTGATCTCTACTACTATATCATTGTTATCGGCTTTTCGCTCCTGCATTAACCGCTGTTTCTGAGCCTGAATTACCTGATAGATCTCGTAATTGGATGATCCGGGTGGGATATGCTGTTTTATCTCTTCTGTTACATCCTTCTGTTCGATCTCGATCCACAATGAAAGATTGCCGAGTGATAATTCTTCTGAGATAGAATTAGCAGAAAATCCTTTTTCAAACAAATAGTTGTCAGGATTGCTCTTCGCTGATAGCTCACTCAGTGCTAAGAAATAATTACTGATAAATAATCCCCGGTCAGATAGGAATGTGCCGGTGGCAATATGATTACTGCCGCTCATCACCCGAACTACTCCCTTTGTTGCCTCTGATGCAGGCAACAGATCTGCCTGAGTGCCGGGATATATTCCCCGGGCTGCTATGGATTGAGCCTGCTCACCATCCATTGATTTTTTTACAGAGGTGCAGGCAGTAACTAGTGAGACTGAAAGAATTAGAAATAAATACCGCATAAAAGATGATACTTAAAAGTATAGTCGGAATCTTTATATTAAAGATATTCTAAGAAGCGAACTAATCACAGCAGATAAATAACTGTACATGAACTACACACAAAATTTCTTTTTTTTATGTAAAACCCCACTTAGTGCCGAAAGCGCCTCTGATGTGGAAATTGTGACTAAAGCCGAAGACAGCGCTGATTTTCCCCGTGTATTCAAGGAATTTGAAGAGTTGCGCTCACATGCATTCAATAAAGACAATATATATAGTGTGGTACGTGCCGACGATATTTACGAGTTGGTGCGAACTTCAAATGATAAGAATGCCAAAGAGGAAGCCTTCGAAAAAGCGCAGGTCGAGATCGTTACCAACTTACAGCATCGTGTAATGCAGGGTAAGGATGCCAACGCTAAAGCAATTCTTAAAGAAGTCTACGATATAGAGCTCTGACAGGCTTCTTATTAGTTTTCGGAACAGTTTTGCTTAAACGTTCTATAAATCAATGTATTAAGACAAACAAAACATTGAGGTATTATGAACGATTTAAAGATTAAAGGTAACTGGAACGAAACCAAAGGAAAATTAAAGCAAAAGTATTCCGAGCTTACTGATGATGATGTTGCATTAGTTGAAGGTAAGGAAGATGAATTCCTGGGCCGACTGCAGAAGAAACTCGGTAAAGCGAAAGAAGAACTGGTTAAAGAGATTAATAATCTGTAATGATTATTTAATTTAATGATGCCGCTCCCATTCGGGGCGGTTTTTTTTTTGCTTAAAATCGTACAATAGGCATTCAACACTAACTTAAAACGGCGTTATGGAAAATTTTGATATCAGTTCCGATACGATCATGAACTTTGTAATGACTTACGGCCCCAAATTGCTGTCAGCAATTGTTGTACTGGTCGTTGGTTTATGGATCGTGAAATTTATTGTAGGCATGGTAAAACGTATGCTTACTAAAAGTAATGTAGATGCTTCACTTCAGGGATTCCTGAAAAGCATGGTGTCCATTCTTTTGAAAATTATGGTGTATATCACCGCATTGGGCATGCTTGGGGTAGAAATGACCTCTTTCATTGCCATTCTTGGTGCTGCTGGTCTTGCAGTTGGTATGGCATTATCCGGTACATTACAAAATTTTGCCGGCGGTGTAATGATCTTGCTATTCAAGCCATTTAAAGCGGGCGACTTTATTGATGCACAAGGGTATACCGGAACGGTAAAAGAGATTCAGATCTTCGTAACTATTTTAACCACCCCTGACAATAAAACCATTATTATTCCTAACGGACCGCTCTCAACCGGGGCACTTACTAATTTTTCTGCACAAGCGACCCGGCGGGTAGATATGACTTTTGGAATCGGGTATGGCGATGATCTGGATAAAGCTTATGAAGTATTAAAAGGACTGATCGACGCTGATGACAGAATTCTCACCGATCCTGAACCATTTATGGCGCTCTCTGAACTGGCAGACAGTTCAGTAAATATAGTTGTTCGTGTATGGGTGAATGCTTCTGATTATTGGGGCGTATATTTCAGACTGAATGAAGAGGTATATAAAACCTTTGATAAAGAAGGGCTTAACATTCCATTTCCTCAAACAGATGTTCACTTACACCAAGTGAAATGATCAATTTTAAAAGCCGGTTTTTCGACCGGCTTTTTTTATTTGCAAGACTGGTACATAATGTTGCTTAAACTCATTTAGATATATTATCTTAATCAACTTAAGTAACGGGGATGCAATGGTGTCCCGGAATTCATGAACCAAGTGGAAAGGAAGGTTATTGTGGCTAACCTGGAGCAAGACAAGCAAACCGAATCAAATGAAAACCTGGAGCAGGAGGCTGAAAAGCTCACCTCTGCCAATGATCAGGAAATCAATAAAACCGAAGAACAGGAAGTTGTAGCAGAAACTGTTGAATCCGATAAAGAAGAGGCTAAAGAAACGGAGCCTGTACAGGAAACTGAAGAAGTATCGGAAGAGAGTTCAGAGTCTGAGTCCATAGGAGAGGCTGAGGATGACGCTGAAGAAACTCAGCAGGAGCTACAGGAGGCTACAGAAGAAGATTCGGAAGAAGAGGCCACACATGAAGAAGGCAGTGCCCTGGACTTCTACAAAGATATTTTAGCTAAGGCAGAAGAATTTGTGACACAAAATGACTGGGCTTTTGTAGCCAATGAACTGGCCAATCTTAATCTGAAAGTTGAAGATGGACCGGATACCGATGATGATGCGGTAAAATCGATTCTTGCCAAATTCGAAGAACTTAAAGAGGATTTTGAGGAACGGAGGAAAGCTCATTATGAAGAGCTCAATCAGCGTAAGGCAGAAAACCTGGAGGCAAAGAAAGGATTACTGAAACAGCTATCCGATATCGTTACTGAAGAGAAGTGGAGTGCCACCAATGAGGTAAAACATATTTCCAATAAATGGGAGAATATTAAGCCTATTCCACAATCAGAAGTGGATGCGCTGAATGAAAAATTCAATGCGCTTATCGAAGAGTTTGAAAGTCATAAGGTAGACCGACTGGTTAAAAAGCTTCAAAAAGAAGAAGAAAACCTGACCTTTAAACTGGTGTTGTTAGATAAGATCGAAAATATCGTTGCAACCGTTAAAGATGAAACGGCCGATTTTGAAGAGCTCGAAAAAGAACTGAACGATCTGCAGGTTCAATGGAGAAAGATAGGGCGTGTACCGGCTGATAAAAATCAGCAAACCTGGGATAGCTACTACAAAGCGATCGATACGTTTAATGACCTGCGCTTTAAATTTGATAAAAAGTACCGGGAAACCATTGAAAAGGCGCTCGAGAAAAAGCAGAAGCTGATCAAAGAAGCCGAAGCCTTAATTGATCTGGATGATATTGCAAAAGCCGCCCGGCGTGTAAATAAGCTTCATAAGATCTGGAAAAAGACCGGTAATCTTCCCCAAAAAGAAGAAAATGAGTTGTGGGAGAAGTTTAAGGCGGCCACCGATTCTTTTAATGATAAGAAGTCGGATAACATCGACACCTTAAGAGAACAGGAGCAGGAGAACTACAATGCCAAGCTGAAATTGATCGATCAGGCAGTGGCTATTCAGGATACCGAGAATTTTGAGCAGGGACATCAGCAGTTACAGAAACTGATGGACGAGTGGAAGAAGATCGGTCCGGTTCCCCGAAAGAAATCCTCAAAGATCTGGAAACAGTTTAAAAGTGCGATGGATGTGTTTTACGATAAACGCAGAGAGCACTTCAAAGATGTTCGAAAAGATCAGAAAGATAATCTGAACAGAAAGAATGAGATTCTTGCGAAGCTGAAGGAACTAGGTGAGCATGATGATCCTGCCGCCGCTGTAGAAGAAGCCAAAAAGTTACAGGATGAATTTAAACAGATCGGTTACGTTCCTCTGAAGTATAAGAACAAGATCTGGAAAGAATACCGTGAAGTTTGCGATACGATCTACGGAAATTATCGGTCTTCGGGAAGCGATCTTGGTAAGGAACGAAAACTGGCGTCTCAGGGATTCGATCCGGCTGAAAGGAAAGAGATCATCAAATTCGAAAAAGAAATTGACGAATTGAAAAAAGAGTCATCTAAACTCGAAAGTGAGATCATCCAGTATCAGGAAGCAAAAACATATTTTAAACCCACAAATAAGGGAAATAAACTTAGGGACGAATTACAGGAAAAAATTGATAAGGCAGAAGCAGTTTTAGATGAGAAAGCTGAGCGTATCTCTGAGCTGAGGAAAAAACTTAGTGAGTTGCGAACTCAGGATGATGATTAACAACGAGTAATCATCATCTTTCTAATAAAATTGTTAAACCTGTAAGCGTATTATTCTATAATTAGACAGTCATAATTTTTCGTTAATCCGGTGTTTTATATGTTACCGGAACATTAATGAAATAATGCAGAATATTTGAGTGGAGCTATAAACATAAAATTTTGGGGCGTTCGCGGATCTACCCCCTGTGCTAACATCGAAAACATGGAATTTGGTGGAAACACCACTTGTTTGCAGATCGAAGCTTCACCTATTGATGAATTGCTTATTATTGATTGCGGGACTGGTTTAAGAAACCTGGGCAATCACCTTCTTAATCACGATAAGAAGTTAAACGGTCGAATTTTTATTACCCATCCTCATTGGGATCATCTGCAAGGGTTTCCTTTTTTCAAACCTTTCTATAAAAATGAAGCCTGGTTCAGAGTGTATATGCCTCCGCAAAAGGATGTGAGCTGTGTGGAGATTCTACAAGGGCACATGTCGAATACCTTTTTTCCGGTCACCATTGATATGTTGCTGGCAGATATGAATTGTGAGTCTTTTTCGCCCGGTACATTAAATTTAGATGGTTATTCGGTAGAATATATGTGGGCCCGGCATACTGTGCCGACCGCGATCTATAAATTCAGAATCGGGGGGAAAGTCATCATTTTTGGTCCGGATAATGAGCTTCCGCTCTCCACTGATTCTGAGGAAGATGAAGCATTCGTTGAGGAATTCAGAGCGTTCGTGAAAGATGCAGATGTGCTTATCCATGACGGGCAGTTTAACGGTGAGCAACACAAAGAAAGAATAGGATGGGGGCATTCTTGCTGGGAACGTGTAATTGAGGTGACAAAGACCTGTGGTATTAAAAAACTGGTGTTAACACATCACGATCCTGACAGCACCGATGATTATCTGGAAGGTTTGAATGAGAATTTAAAGAAAAACTTCCAGGAAGGCTTTGGGGAAGCTTTCTTTGTAAAAGAAGGACAGGATATTTCTCTGCCCCTCTCTTAAAAACTGATCGTATCTAATCTGATCAGAAGTAGAAGCGCGCACCAATTGCGCCATTTCCATCGGCATCAGTATCCGGCAGTATGTCAATGACCGGAGCAATTTCAAGGAATAAACCGATAGGTGCGTCTTCAAACAGATAGTTGAAACCTACAGGAATTCGAACTCCCGCTGCAGATGCACCATCAGCAAACCAGGTTCTGAGTCCTACACCATATTGGAAAGCCAGATTGCCGGAATCGACATCTAACCAGGTATGCCACAGATGATCGGCGTGAATACCAATGGCATCATTGCCTTGTAAACTCCATGTTAATCCCAGGTCAAAAGCTGTTTTAGATGAATTCCATGCTTTAAATGAAATACCCGTTGGTTCCCCGATCATAACCCCGACTGCTTTTTGTCCTTTTTCCGGAACAGCCTGAGCTTGCACCAGATTTGGGGCGATCATTAAAAATCCTGTGATAAATAGTAATGCTAATTTGTTTACAGTTTTCATAAGTAATTTTTTGTTTTTGTTTACAACTTATAAAGCAAGTGATAGCTTAAGGTTCCGATTTTTAAGAATAACCCATTCAGAGATTGTCTCATTCAACACTAATTGTATTCGTAAAGAACAAGATTTACGGAAAAGTTAAAACTCGCCTTGCTCGTAGTATTGGGCACGAGGAAGCACTACACGTATACCAGCTGTTACTTGACTACACCAGAAAACAGGTTGCCGGATTATCGGCTAATACTGAGGTTTGGTATTCTGATAAAGAAGAGGCAGATGATGGATGGGAAGAGTTATCAGTGGTTAAAAAGGTGCAGGCGGGAGATGACCTGGGAGAACGAATGAGTTATGCCTTCGCAGAAGCCTTTCAGAATGGTGCAGGTAAAGTGATCATTATAGGAAGTGATTGTGCTGAAATAGATACTGAGATCATAAACAGCGCATTTCAGTTATTGTCGGAAAATGAAGTAGTGATCGGACCGGCAGAAGATGGAGGATATTATTTAATAGGGATGCACAAGTTTATTCCGTGTCTGTTTAAGCAAATTGAATGGAGTACTTCTGAGGTATTTGATAAGACAGTTAAAAAATTAGTCACATCGGGGAATTCGTATTCCCTCTTACCCACGTTACATGATGTTGACACCATTGATGATTGGTTGGCAGTAAAAAGCAGGTTTGAATCAGGGCTATGATCAGTATCATAATACCGGTGTTTAACGAAGAAGTTGCTCTACCGATTCTATTAAAGCATTTGAACGAATGTGAGAAGATCGACCAGTGCGAACTGCTAATAGTTGATGGGGGTAGTACGGATAACACGGCTAAAGTCGCTGAAGCTTATAACTGCACATTATACCTTAGTCCGCAAAAAGGTCGGGCAGCTCAGATGAATTACGGATCACAGGTTGCTCATGGCGATATATTCTATTTCTTACATGTTGATACTCTGCCACCATCAGATTTTGTGGATCAGTTCACAGAAAAAATAAATACAGGATTTGGAGCAGGTTGCTTTCGGCTAATGTTTGATGATGATCATCCTGTACTGAAATTCTATGCATGGTTTACCCGGTTCGATCTTGACGTACTACGATTTGGAGATCAGAGCCTGTTTGTTGAGAAAAGCATCTTCAAAAGTGCGGGTGGATTCGATGAAAGACTCGTTGTGATGGAAGATCAGATCATCGTAAAAGATCTGAAGCGTCTTACAAAATTTTGCATTCTTCATAGTGCGGTGATCACTTCTGCACGCAAATATCGTGAGAATGGCGTGATCCGACTGCAGTTGATATTTACCACTATCCTGATCTTTTTTTACCTGAAAGTGCCTCAGGAGAAGCTTGTTCAGTTTTATCGAAGATTTATTCGCTGACTTATATTACTTTAGTGTAAAATCAGCACACGAATTGTGAGGTTGGTCAATGATATAGTTATCTTTGTCGCTCACTTTAAATTTCAGTAATAGTCTTTGAAGTACTTTCTTGTATTAACATTGTCCTGTGTAATTACCGGAGCCGCTTTTGGACAGGCTTCGTTTGAGAGAATAGAAACAGATGCAGGCACTATTGGTCTGGCGATCACAAATTTTGGAACACTGGGTAAGCCCGATGTGAGAAATAATCCGGAAGGCGGATCGAGTATGCGGTATCCGAATGATACGGGTACGGAGCACTTATTCGAGGCCGGGATCTGGATCGGGGCGAACTATAATAATGCCGGAATCCGTGTTTCCACTGCTTCAGTTACCACGAGTGGAGGGTATGCGCGGGGCGCAGCCGGGTTTGAATTCACCGCAGATCAACCTTTATTGATCAGGAGTACAAATCCTAATGATGAATATTACTCACCGGCTTCGGTTGGGGAGCAGGATATCATTGCCGAATTCACTGATCGCCGCCGGGATATTAACGGTACTCCAATAAACGGACACGATACTCCCTTGTATGCTGATGTGCGCCTTGAAAGTTATAACTGGGGATTCCCGTTCACAGAAAATTTTACCATTCTTAAGTACGAGATCACCAATAACAGTGGGCTTTATTCCTCACCTGCACCATGGGATAGTATCTTTGTAGGAATGTATGCCGACCTGGTTGTAAGAAACGTAAATACAGCCACAGAAACCGGTGGAGCATTCTTCAACAAGAATGGGGTTGGTTTTCTTGATTCACTTTATACAGCGTACGTTTTTGATGCCGGTTCTCCGGATAATCCATCCATTAATACATACGGTGCTATGTCAATTATCGGGGCCGAGTATAATGGGTATTACTTCCATCCATCCAATAAAGAATATTTAGAGCAGGAAGGCTTCCGGGCACCATTTGTTGACCCAAGTTATTGGTTATTCGGTTCAGGTACCGGGGTGTATGTTCGTCCCGGAACCGATCTGCAGCGTTATGAGCGAATGGCTACTAAATTTCCGATGGATTCAGTGATAAGCGGCGAATCAGTTCGTGAGCAATTGCGAACAGACGGGCAGACCGGCAATGGTAATTATATTTCGATGCTATCGATCGGGCCATTTCCTAGACTGGAAGCCGGGGAAACACTCACAGTGTATTTTGCTTTTTCCGGAGCATTAAAGCCGGATGAATTTCAAGGCCCCACCGGAAAAGCAGTTGATGATGATGAATCAAGGGTAAATCTGTATCAGACCCTGAGTTCTGTAAATCGTGTTTTCCAGGGAGAGGATAAAAATAATAATGGGGTATTAGATGAAGGGGAAGATACTGACGGAAATAATGAGCTAACCCGATACTTATTCCCTACACCTCCCGATAATCCAAATATCCGGGTTGAATTAGACGCAGGTAAAGTCACCATTTACTGGGATAAAACCGCGGAGGCCTCCATTGACCGGGTTTCAGGGGAACAGGATTTCGAAGGATACCGAGTGTACAGATCAGAATTGGGTGAAGATCTGAATTTGCAGCCCAGAATGATTCGCGAGTATGATTATGACGGCAACGATGTTGGCTATAACACTGGTTTTGATGAGATCGAATTGCCGGAGCCGGTAACCTTCGAGGGAGATACCAATACGTATTACTATGCCTTTGAAATGAATGACATGCTGAGCGGCTGGCAATATGAAGTTTCGGTAACTGCATTTGACCGTGGCAGTGAAGTATTTGAGATCGAAGGGTTGGAAAGCAGTTCGAATGTGAATGCAGTCAGAGTTTTTCCCGGTACTCCGGCCAATGATAAATTTGGAAGCGATGAGCAGCAATATCAGGTGGGGGTATATCCAAATCCATACAGGGTGAATGCAGCCTGGGACGGAGCCTCTGAAGGAGAAAGGAAGTTGTATTTTTATAATCTGCCGGCGAAATCAGAAGTGCGTATTTACACAATCTCCGGCGATATCATCTCAGAATTTACCCATGACGCAGACTCCTACAATGGGGACATAAATTGGTATAACAACTACAGCGACGATCCCCGGGTACTGCCCGGCGGAGAGCACGCGTGGGATATCCAATCAAATGCTAATCAGATCTTAACCACGGGACTTTACCTGTATTCCGTGAAAGATTTAGCATCAGGAGAGGTTCAAACAGGTAAAATCGTAATCATTAAATAAAATCAACAAACTATGATAAAAGCTACAAATAATGCAGCGATGAAGGGTATGCTCGCCATATTCGCTTTGTTGCTTAGTTTTGGTGCTGCAAATGCACAAGACAAGACTTTGTTCTTTTCTGAATACATTGAGGGTTCAGGAAACAATAAGGCTTTAGAGATTTTTAACCCAACCGATGCCGCTGTTGACCTTGGCGAGTATCTTGTTTTGGGTAACTATAATGGTAATCCAATAAACGATACATTAAGATTCGAAGCAGGAACTATGCTCGAGTCGATGGGTACTTTCGTAATTGTAAATGCTGATGCTGATTCAGTGCTTAAGGCTGCTGCAGATACGTTAATTACTTACGGTAACCCATACACTACTGCATTTAATGGTGACGATGCACGTGGTTTATATCATGTTTCAGGTACTGATACTGTATTGTTAGACATGTTCGGTGCGTATGATGAAGACCCGGGAAGTGCCTGGGATGTTGCCGGTGTAAGCGGTGGTACCGGAGAGCATACACTGGTTAGGAAGTCTCAGTTTATGTCAGGTAACGCAGTACCAAAAGCATCTTTTGGTACCGATGAGGTTTCTTCTGAATGGATCGTATTCGATCAGAATGATTTTTCAAACATCGGAACACATACCGTAGCTGAAGCTGATTTCACCATTCGTGATTTCAACTACTACAGAACTCCGCTTACCGAAGTAACTAACGAAACCATTCAGGCTCACCCATTAAACGGTGAAACTAAAAACTTTACAGCGGTAGTTGTTTCATACCCTAAGAGTTCAGGTCTCGCTACCCCAACCGATAATGATGGCGATGGTATTATTGATGTGATAAGCCGTATTCACGTATTCGTAACGGATACAAATGCTGTATCAATGGGTCGTGAAGGTATGTCTATTCAATTAGTTGAATCTGATTACACGGTGCTTGAAGGTTTTACCCGTGGTGATGTTATTGATATTACCGGTACACTTTCTTTCTTCAATTCTACTGCTCAGGTAACTGTTGAAGCAGCTACACTGGTTGGTAACGTGAATTCCGCTCCGGAACTTGCTGCTTATGGATCATTGTTAAGCCCATGGGAAGTTACAGCTGATGAATTGAACATCTTAAATGAAGATGGTACTCACGAAATTAATGCCGGTAATTACTGGAAATATAATGGCGCTTATGTAAAACTAAGCGGCGCTACAGTAAGTAATGTATCTACCGGCGACCGACCAAATTGGGCGGTAAGCAGCAATGGTTCAAGAATCTACACATACGACACTTCACTTCGATACAGAAATGACCGTGTAGCTTATTTACCAACGTATAACTACCGTCATGGCGATGATCCTACATTTGAGCCACCATCTCCGGGTGCCATTGTAGATCTGAGTGGTTTCATCAACCTGGTTGGTGACGATCCGGACGGTAATGTAACAGCTGGTTCTCAGGCATTCAGCATCAACCCGATGGAAGATGGTGTGCTTTGGTTAAACGGTACCCGCTACGTAACTGGCGATGATCTTGGTGGAACTACATTTACCTGGCCAAATGACCTTGTAGTAATTGGTTTACCACCGGTATTCTCTGAAGTAAGCCAGAGTGATTCTTCCGTAACATCAAGCGATGATGTAACAGTTTCTGCTACTATCGTTGGTGTTGAAGGTGCAACAATTGCTTCTGCAAACCTGATCTACTCTTCAAACGGCGTGGCTGATACCTTAGCTATGACTGCCGCCGGAGATGTTTATTCAGCAACTATTCCTGCTCAGCCAAACTTCTCTGCTGTTTCATTCTATATAGAAGCAACTGACAGTGAAGGACTGACCGGTCGCGAGCCAATTGCAGGCAGCTTCGGTTATTTTGTACAGGATGGTGCGATCAATACAATCGAACTGGTTCAAAAAACGGCTGATGGTGGTCCTGGTGCCAGCCCATTATTCGGTTCCGGTAAACTATCTATGGATATCACCGGTCTTATCGTTTCTGATAATGCCGACGGTGTGATCATCCTTCAGGATACAGCTGCAGCGTGGGGAGGTATCTTCCTTGAACAAACATCAGCAACTCAGGCTCTCGTAAGAGGTGATGAAGTTACTATTACTGCAGCCAGCGTACATGAAGCAGCTGTTGCAAGTAATTCGCTAACGCTCACTCAGCTTGTAGATGTTGAAATGACCTTGGTTTCTCAGGGTAACGATATCGAAACTGTGATCCCTGTTCTCAAAACCGATTCGATCGGTGTTTGGACCGTAAGTGGTGAATTAGAGCCATACGAAGGCATGGTAGTTAAATTCGAAGATGTGGAATTAACAGACCGTGGAGCTTACGGTGAGTACACTCTTCAGAATACTGATGCTACTTCAGAAACCGGCGCGATCTTTAACGAAGATATCCGTTCTGACAGCGAGATCGGTTCAGTAGGCGTACCATACGACTTCAACCACTCTTTAAGAGCCGGTGTTGTGATGGATGCTTATGCAGTGGTAGCAGCTTCTTTCGGTGCTCCTAAATTCCATCCAAGAGATGCAGCCGATTTCATTACCGAATCAGGTAACGCATTTACTCCTGTGCTTGACTTCCCGCTCATCTCTCCTGAAGATGGTGTTACGGTAGAAGTAACCGGTGATGTGGAAGCAACCTGGACTGCAACAGAAGACTTCGATGGTCAGGATGTGACTTACGAGTGGGTACTCTACTCTGCGGATACTACAGCTGTAGTTGCTACTATTCCATCAAACAACAATGGTGAAGATGCCGTAGTTACTATTCCTGGTTTAGACGTGGATGCTCTGCTTGCAGGTGCCGGTCTTAATGTAGGTGAATCTGCTACGTTCGTATGGAACGTACGTGTAAGCGATGGTCTGGATACACTCGATGTACACGGTCCATATGATAACTTCGGAGACGACTTCATGCCGATCTACCGAACCATCACCCTTACCCGTGGAGTTGTTAACTCTAACGAAGTTGTGAATGGCGTACCTGAGACATTCACTCTGGAACAAAACTATCCAAACCCATTCAACCCGACCACCAATATTCGCTTTGCATTACCACAGGCAAGTAAAGTTTCGCTTACTGTGTACGATATGCTTGGCCGAAAAGTGGCTACTCTGTTAAATGGCCAGCAAATGCAGGCTGCAAATCATACCGTACAGTTTGATGCTTCTGCTCTCGCTAGTGGTATGTACATTTACAGAATTGAGGCTGGTAATTTCATCAGTACTCGTAAAATGATGCTTATTAAATAAAATAAGCTGACCAAATTCAGATATCAGGCTGTGGACCTCCGCAGCCTGATATTCTTTTAAATAACGCATGTATCGTTGAAGACAATTAGTAAAATATCCGCACTGTTATTGCTCTTTATTCTCATCGGAGTTAGCTGTAATGATTCGCTCTCCGGCAATTTCAATGAAAATAAAGCACCAACTACCTTTATGACGGTTGAAAAGATCAATCGTGATGGAGATTTCAGACTATCCAGCCAGATCAATATATCATGGTGGGGTAACGATAGTGATGGTTATATCATAGGCTATGAATATGCCATTAACGATACCAGTGAAGGAGCGTGGACTTTCACAACTAAGACAGACAGTACTTTTATTCTTCCAATAACCAGTGGTGAGGCTACGGATGATGTGCTCTTTAAAGTACGCGCTGTTGATAACGATGAGGAACGAGATCCGATAGGAGCCCGATTAGTATATCCGATTGTGAATTCTGAACCATCTGTATCCATCAACCAGACAGAAACTCCCCCGGATACCATGTATGCTATTGCCAGCTTTGGCTGGACGGTCTCAGATCCCGATGGCCTCGGAAATATTATGGCAACAGAAGTAGCCGTAAACGATACCATAAACGGCTGGGTGGAAATGCCGATTCCGGATGGCGAGAACCGGGTGTTTATAAATCTGGAGTTAGAAGACGAACAGACTCTTGGCGAACAAGAGGCTAAAGTGTATTTAGGCAGAAGTTATACCTCTACCAGCGATTTGACGATTCCCGGTTTAAAGATCGGTGAGAGAAACATTTTTTACGTGCGGGCAACCGACAATGCAGGAGCTGTGAGTAATGTAGATACGGTTTCCTGGTTCATAAAGCCACGAACATCCAGCGTACTGTATATCAACGATTATTCCGGAAGTAATTCCATGGCAAATCAACAATTGAATTTAAGTGCTTTGAGTGATCTCGGAATTCAGCCGGATATCTGGATCATCAACGATAAAGAGGTAGCCCAGGATAAAGTAGAAGTGTCGGGAGCTTTCCCAACCGTACTTGATCCAACCTTGAAGAAGACTCTGGCTAAATGGGATTATATCTATTGGTCATCCAATGATATCAACAGGAATATCACATACGCACTCGATATCACCGAAGAGTTTTTTGATGATGGCGGGAAGATGTTTGTAACCATTCCTATGAAGAATATCAGCCAGGAAGATGAGATCTTTAATTTTCTTCCGGTAGATTCGCTGGGCACATTAGTGGGTATCCAAACGGATTTTCTGCTTTCAGCAAATACAGAAGTTACTCCAACTTCAGTGATCAGTACGGATACACTCAGCATCAGTAAAAGCACCACGGGGCGCTATCCGATGAAACCCATCTCCGGTGCAACCAGCCTTTTTGAAGCAGATTTTTATGCTACTACTGTATTAGGTTTCAATCAGGATTATCAAAAATTTGAAAGTGTAGCTATTGAAAATCCCGAAAAATCACTGATCTATTTTGGTCTGGATTTATCAAACCTGAACAGCTACGAGAATCTGGTTAATGTGTTAGACGACATGTTGATCGGCAGACTGAATTTTAAACAGTGACCACTATGAAGAAACTTTTTACCACTGCTTTCTTACTTCTGGTTGTGTTGTTGCCAACAATGGCATGGGCGCAATCAACAGGTAATATTTCGGGAGTGATCACAGAAGAATCAACCGGTGAAACTCTGCCGGGGGTGAACGTTCGTATTGTGGGAACCAATTTTGGAGCGGCTACCGGATTTGATGGTGATTACCTGATCAGAAACATTCGTCCGGGCGAATATACCCTGGAGATCACTTTCATTGGATTTCAGGTGGTGCAGGTTACCGGGATCAAAGTAGAAGCCGGCGAGACCACCATCGTAAATCAGGCATTGCAGGAAAAAGTATTTGAGTCGGATGAAGAAGTGGTCGTGATTGGGGAAGCTCCGATCTTTGATGTAGAAAAATCTAATACATCGGCCTCCATATCTAAAGCCGAACTGGATGCGGCTCCTATCCAAAAAGTGGAGGATGCCGTTTCCATGCAATCTGGTGTGGTGAAAGATCCTACCGGATTATATATCAAGGGTGGCCGTGCTTACGAAACCGGATATGTGGTAGATGGCGTTTCTGCACAGGATCCGCTGGCCGGTACCGGATTCGGGCTGGATCTGGGTTCAAATTCTTTCAGTAATATTGAAGTTATCACCGGTGGGGTTGGTGCCGAATATGGTGATGTGACCTCAGGAGTGGTGGCTGTTCAGACACAGAATGGCGGTAGCCGTTACGAAGGTACGTTCTCACATAAAAGAGATAATCTCGGTTCGAATAATATGTCGAATCAGGCCAACTTCTTTAACGATGTGTATGAGTTAAGTTTGGGTGGACCCGGCATCCTTGCCGAAAAAATACTACCCAAAATGGGATTAAATCTACCGGGAGAGATCACCTTCTTCTTAACAGGGCAGGTTTCTCTTACCGACGGATACACCAAATTATCTGCGGATCAATTGCATTCGTCTATTGCGGGAAGTGATTTCTGGTCCCCTCGACAGGGTAATCGTTGGAACGGCATGTTCAAGCTTACCTATAATATTAAGCCGGGAATGAGGCTTCAGGGAGCATATCAGCGATCTATCACCATCAATCAAAATACCCGCATGCTTCAGATCACCGGTGCTGATACTCAGATCCGTCCCGGTTTTCAGTTTGCTTTCTCTAACGGATTTCTTGATAACGCGAGTACCTACACACACGACAGTAATTTATCCTATTTAAAGTGGACTCAGACCCTGTCGCAGTCTTCTTTCTATGAAGTGCAGTTCAGTCGTTTATTTACCCGGCTACGTGCGGATGCAAATGGTCGCGACTGGCGTCCTGATAATGTGGATAGTGAATTTGATCCACAAAGCATCATCACTCCTCCGGCCGAAGAATTTGAAGGAACCGACGGATATACCTATGTGCTTTCCGGCCCGGGATATTATAATAACGGCGGTATCGCAACACTGTGGCACGATCACTTTGCCGAAGAACTGACCTTAAAGAGTACCATCACCAAGTTTTTTGGCGAACGGGTAAACCAATTGGTAGCCGGATTCGAATTTAAATTCAATGATTACCAGTGGATCGATATCACTCGTCCATGGATCGGGGCACCTATACAGATCGATGAAAACACGGTATCAGAAACCTACCGCATTGGAGAGACTTTTGATGCATGGCATGTAAAACCAAAACGTGGTGCGTTTTTCATAACTGATAAGATCCGTTATAACGGTTTGATCGCGAACATTGGCGGCCGGCTCGAGTATTGGGCTCCGGGACGTTATGTGGATAATGCAGTTGCAGATGCACTTGATCCAAATACGGTATCTACCATTCCGACTTTTATTGCAGAGGAATACATCGATAAAAGTACAGACATACTTGGATTACGATATAAATTCCGCTTCCTGCCAAAAGTGAATGTTTCTTTCCCGGTTAGGGAGAATCAGGTGCTTTTCTTTAATTATGGTCACTCAACCAGAATTCCGCATCCTAGTTATGTATACGCCGGTCTTGATCCGTTTTATCAGGATCAGTCAGATCTGCCCGATCTGGGTAATCCAAATCTGGATCCGGAAGTGGACATCTCTTATGAGATCGGTTTAAGGAATCAATTCACAGCAAATGATGCACTTAATGTATCGGCGTTCTGGAGAGATAAGTATGACTTCGTGACTACTCAGTCGATCAGAGTTCAGGATGTGGATGGCAGGGATGTGACCAAAGCTTTCAGGATTAACGGAGACTATGCCCGTGCACGTGGTGTGGAGATCACCTATCTGAAACGCTATAAAGATCTTTTACGCGGTCAATTATCCTTTACGTACTCCAGAGCGGAAGGATTGAGTTCCACCAACGATGATAATCTAAACAGTATCAATGCAAGCCAGAATATTGGCAGCAACGTAGAAACCCCGCTCGCGTGGGACCGCCCGTTCGATATTAAGGGAAATATCACATTCACCTACAATCGTGATAATGGTCTTTTTGACGTAGATGTACTAAATAATTTCCAGATGTTTCTGTCTGCTGTATGGAGAAGCGGTACGCGCTATACCCCGATGGAATTGGTGGGATATCAAAGAGATCCGGTAAACGGACAGGAAGACTGGCGCCCGATCTATGAATATGTGGACGACCCGGCAAAACGATACAGCGAAATCGGTCCGGCCTGGTTCTATATGGATTTTAACTTCCAAAAATCATTTAAAATAAGCGAGACCAAGCTTGCCGCATTCATCGAGATCACCAACATTTTAAATAACCGAAGTTCAGTGATCGTGAATCCGGTAACCGGTAAAGGTTATAAGCAATATCCAACAACACGAGCTGAATTAATTGCCTTACAAGATGACCGGAGCTATGACGTTCCCGGAAATGTGAGAGACCCACGATATTTGGATCCAACCGATAACAACTTGCCGGCTTACGATAACCCTGCCAATTATATCGAGCAGCGTCATATCATGGTTGGAGTATCAGTGCGATTCTAGAATGAAATTTATGAAATTCATATCATCAACAGTCCTGTTATTAATGCTGGTACTTTCATCAAGCCTGGTTAAAGCACAAGGATTTGGTCAGGATCGTGCCGGTACTGAGGGATTTCAGTTTACAAAGATCGCCGTTGATCCAAGAGCGGCGGCAATGGGAAATTCAAATATGGCAGATGCCAACGACGGTTCGAGTTTATACTGGAACCCGGCGCTTTCAGCCAGAGTGGAAGGCTCCACTATTATGGCGAGTCATACCGCATATTTCGCCGGCATCAGTCAGGATTACATCAGTGTGATCCAGAGTTTTGATAAATTCTCCGTTGGTTTGTCTATGCAGTATCTGGGGTCAGGAGATATCAAGGAGACCACAGAATTTGAACCGTTTGGTACGGGACGTATGTTCAGCACTAATCATTATGCCATTGGCCTTTCTGCCGCTCAGCAGGTAACCGATCTGTTCAGTTACGGGATCACGTTTAAATTCCTACAGGAAAATATTGAGGAAGTACAGTACAGCAGTGGGGCCATCGATTTTGGATTTTCATATCTGGTTGGTGATACCGGACTACGCTTTGCTGTAGGGATCAATAATTTTGGGCTGGATGCCGATCCTTCCGGAACTACTACCCGCATAGATGAAACAGATGGAGTAGTAGTTGAAGCTCCTCAGGAAGTAAATTCATTGCCAACAAGATTTCATATCGGAGCTGCATACGATCTGATCGACACTGAACAGAATAAATTGATTATTACCGCTCAGGTAACCAACCCTTCCGATAATGCCGAGCAGTTGAATATCGGTGCTGAATATAGTTTTGTAGATCAGTTCTTCCTCAGAACCGGTTATGAGTTCGGAATTCAGGAACGAAAGATACCGAGTCTCGGTGCCGGATTTGTACTGCCCGTAGGTAATAAAATTATTAAAGCGGATTATGCCTATTCCCTGTACGAACGATTGGGCGAGATCCATAGAATTGCGATCAGTTTTTCACTATGACGATGAAAAGAACAGTTTACATAGCATCCGTTTTAGCATTGATGATCTCATTCACTGGATGTGATGATATTTTCAATTCAAAATCGAATAAGGATACCGACGAGATCTTCGACATTGGCCGAATTGATCCTTCGCTTGAAAACGTTGACGGGTATGCCCCCGTACTTCCATTTTGGGGAGAATTTGATGCTCCAACCGATGTGCATGTCGGCTTTGATGAATTCGTCTATGTAACCGACAACCATGGAGTGCATTTACTGGACAGGGCCGATCTGTCACCACGAGTTACCATCCCGTTAACCGGCGCTATTTCGGTAACACAAGACCGATTGTTGAATGTATATGTGGCTGCGCGTATCGATACAGTGATAGAGTCTATCGATCCGAACATTACCTGGAATTTACCTGCGGTATTCAAGATCAAGAATATGAACGGAGCAGGCCCGATCGAATATGTGGATACTTTGATCTTTCCGTTTGATGACGCCAGTTTAAGTACCACCGCTGCACAGAATGCCCGCTTAAACCGTAATTCAGCCATTAATTATGAAATGGTGGAAGTAACCGGCGTTACTGTATTGGCTGATAATTCCATTTATGTAACCCGTCGTGGTCCGTTTACAGAAACGTCGAATGTTGCCGCACCTGATAATACGGTACTCGAATTTCAGCGACAGAGAGTGGATGGTGTTTTAACAGACAAAATGATCAATGTACGTCAGATCCGTACCTTAAATCCGACCATTCCTTCATTGCGAAGTGGAGTAGGGATCAGCGCAATCACTTCCTTTATCAGCCCACCTCAGCGTGATATTTTTAGTGATGACAGAAGTTTTATTATAACACAGGCACAGCAAAACAAAGATATTCCATTCCGTGTGCTTTGGATCAACGCAGTGGAAACAGTGGATGGGTTGGTGTTCCAGCAAAATTCAGATCTGCTAAAACAGGATACCACTCAGGCAGATGGTTTTTTATATGAAGCCTATAAATTTGAAAATCCGGTGGATGTTACGTTTGGCGGCGATGATGATGCTTTTATCTTCGTTGTAGATGCCGCTCAACATAAGCTCTACCAATTCCAGTTAAATGGTCAGGAAGGGGTACCACCACCGGCCGGTGTGGAAGATCAGACCAAACAGATCGTGGTTTCATTTGGTGGCTTCGGGGCCGATTCCAAACAATTCAACACCCCGAGTGGCGTAGCATATTTCGATAAAGTACTCTACGTAGCTGATACCGGTAACAATCGCATTTCCCGGTTCAAGCTTACCTCCGATTTCGAATAAAGCATATTTTAAAGCTTCGTTAAACAGAAAAGTAACGCTCATCAGGGTAAGGGGAAGGGTATGTTATGTAACCTAAGTAACATACTGTTATTGAGTGATTAAGGGAATGTAGTTGCCAAGGTATCCATCCCAAAAAATTACACGAAAAAACAGGCAATAATTGTGAGGCTTAATTTTCGCTTAATGTTGAAGACCGTACCTTTGAGCTTCTAAACAATCGTATCAAAATCCATAAAACTAACAGGGATGAAGAAACATTTAGCATTATTATCAACCTTTCTACTTTTGCCATTATTCGCTATGGCTCAGGTTACTCTTCAGGGTTCTATCACTGAAGAAGAAACCGGTGATGTAGTAATTGGCGCAAACGTATATCTGCAGGGAACCAATTTAGGTGCTGCTACAGATATCGAAGGTAACTACGTTATTAAAAATGTGCCTGAGGGAACATACACGATCCGTGTATCAAGCATTGGTTATGAAACCATTACTCAATCTATTGAAGTTGAAGGCTCTTCTGTGACCATCGACTTTGTTTTAAGCTCTTCCAGTGAGTCATTAGAGGCATTAGAAGTATTTGCTTCACGTTCTAATCAAAATACTCCTGTTGCCTACTCAGATGTAAGCAAAGAAGCATTACAGGTTCAGTTGGGATCTCGCGACCTTCCTGAAGTATTGAACATCACACCTTCTGTATACTCTACCAATCAGGGTGGTGGATCCGGTGATGCCCGTATCAACGTTCGTGGTTTCAGCCAGAGAAACGTTGCAGTACTGATTAACGGGGTGCCCGTTAATGACATGGAAAATGGCTGGGTATACTGGTCTAACTGGGATGGTGTGGGTGATGTAGCCCGTTCTATTCAGGTTCAGCGCGGTATCTCTAATGTGAACTTAGCTGTTCCATCTGTTGGTGGTACATTAAACATTATTACTGATCCAACCGCTAATGATGCCGGCGGATCTTATAAAACAGAGATCGGCAGCGGTAATCTTGCTAAAAGTACATTGATCCTGAATTCAGGTATGATCAATGACAAATTTGCATTCAGCTTTGTAGGTGTTCGTAAAACTGCTGACGGACTCGTTGAAGGAACCTGGACTGATGCATGGGCGTATCACTTAGCGGCTTCTTATCAGGTTAATGACAAAAACAGACTGGATCTGTTTGCATTAGGTGCACCTCAGCGTCACGGACAAAACCTGTACATGCAGAATATTGCTACTTATGATCGTTCTTATGCTCTGGGCTTAGACGGTTACGATCCTGCAGCGGCAGATCGTTACACTGAAAAAGGACGTTTCTTCAACCAAAACGTAGCCGGTGTTAGCTCAGGATACGAAGGAAACCAATATATCGGTGATGGCTGGACCGGTCCAAGCATCACAAACCGTTTCAGTCCATCTGAGATCAGTGAGCGTGAAAATTTCTTTCACAAGCCACAAGTTAACCTGAACTGGTACAGCCAGCTTGCTGAAAACGTATCTTTAACAAACGTACTTTACTACTCCGGTGGTGTTGGTGGTGGTACCGGTACCTACGGTAGCAGCCCGGTTCGTGATTTCTCTAACGGTGCTTACAAGATCCTTTGGGATGATACCATCGAAAGAAACATTGCCAATGGTGATACTTCTCTCACTATTCTGAGAAACAGCCGTAACAATCAGTGGACCATCGGTGATATTGTTAAAGTGACTGCTAATCTGAACGAAAACTTAGAAATTCAGGCCGGTTTAGACTGGAGAACTGCAGAGATCGAACATTACCGTGAAGTACGTGACCTTCTTGGTGGTCACCTGTTTATGTACAACGGCGAAGCAGTTGGTCTGGGCGATAAGATCGCTTATAACTATACCAATACTGTTGACTGGTATGGTGGATTTGTTCAGGGACAATATACTACCGACAAATTCAGTGCTTACGGTACTGCAGGTATTTCAAGTATTAAATACACCCACGACAACTTCTTCCTGGATCTTTACCGTGAGAGCGATGCGATCATGGGATGGCAGTTAAAAGGGGGCGCGATCTTTAACGTGAGCGAAACCATGGGTGTTTATGCAAACTTAGGTGCCATTTCTAAAGTGCCGATCTTCGATAACGTGATCAGTGATGGAAACGGAGCTGTAAACGAGGATCCACAAAATGAGAAGTTCTACTTCTATGAGACTGGTATTCGTTTCAATGATACAGAAGGAACTCTTGCCGGTAATTTAAACCTATACATGACCGACCGTAGAGACCGTTCTTTCACTCGTTCAGTAACTCAGCAGAATGGAGCTGATGGTCTTATCAATATCTCCGGTTTAGATCAGCGCCACATGGGGGTTGAGCTGGAACTTGGTTACCGACCAAACAGCATGGTTCGTTTCGACTTTGCTGCTTCTCATAACTTATGGGAATACACTAATGACGTAACTGCCCAGTACCTGGCTGACGAAGCAACTCAGACTTATTCTACTATCAATCTATATGTTGATGGTTTAAAAGTAGGTAACGCGCCTCAAACTCAGTTCTCTTATGTAATGACACTGGAGCCTACCAACAAACTGGATGTAACGGTTGTTGGAACTTCATTCCTGCGTCACTACTCAGAGTTTGACCCGCTGAGCCGAACTGACGAAACCGATCGTACTCAAACCTGGCAAGTACCGAACTACAGCGTATTCAGTGCTCACATTAACTACGACATCCCTAGCATTTTAGAAGGAAGTCAGTTATTCATCAACGTATTTAACGTGTTCAATACAACCTACATTCAGGATGCATTGGATAACAGCCGTTACAATGGTTTCGATAGCGATCATGACGCTGATGATGCTGAAGTATTCTTAGGTTTACCTCGCCGATACAACATTGGTCTTCGTATCAACTTCTAAGAATTCTTAGCCTAAATTTTACAAAAGCAGTCCCGCAACTCGGGGCTGCTTTTTTTATTATCCCCATTATGAAAAAGATCCTACCCTTATTATTACTCTCATTATTTGTTGCCTGTTCACCATCAGGTAAAAAAGAACATGCAAAATTGTTATTAGTTTCTTTTGATGGTTTCCGAGCCGATTATCTTCAAAAGACAGAAACACCAAACTTCGATACCTTTGTTAGAACCGGAGTGAAAAGTGAAGGACTTATCCCGGTATTTCCCAGTAAAACGTTCCCGAATCATTACGCAATAGCAGTGGGCCTGTACCCGGAGAATAATGGTTTGGTTGGTAACTCAATGTACGACAGTACCCTGGCTCTTTCTTATTCCATTGGGAATCGCGAACAGGTAGAAAATCCGGCCTGGTATTTGGGAGAACCGATCTGGAATACCGTAGAGAAGAATGGTTTAAAAGCCGGAACCATGTTTTGGGTTGGTTCAGAAGCACCTGTTCAGGATATGAGGCCTACTCACTGGAAGAAATATGATGGAAATATGCCAGATAGTGCACGTATTGATACAGTGGTTAAGTGGCTGACTTCCGGTGATGATAAAGAAGTTGACTTCGGAACACTCTATTTCAGTTTTGTAGACAGCAAAGGTCATCGGTATGGCACAGAATCTGAAGAAGTGATAGAAGCCATTCAATATGCCGATGATCTGATGGGATACCTTGCAACCCGGATGAAGGATGAAGGCCTTTTTGGAGATACGAATGTGATCATTTTGTCGGATCATGGGATGACCGATCTGTCTAAAGACCGACTCGTTTTTGTGGATGATCTTATTGATATGGAAGAGGTTGATATCATTGCAACATCCCCGGTGGTTATGATGAATGTAAAGGGAGATAATGTTGAGGAGATCTATTCCGCATTGAAGGAAAACGAAGATCATTATTCGGTATATACCCGTGAGAATTTGCCGGAGCGATTTCATCTGAAAAATAATGACCGCGTACCGGAGATCACCATGATCGCGGATCTGGGGCACACGATCTCAACCCATCAATATGTGGACAGCCGATCCGATTATCCGAGTGGAGGAACACATGGGTTTGATAATCAGGAGAAGGAAATGCATGCTTTATTTGTCGCGTTTGGTCCTGATTTCAAAAAGGGATATAGTATGGACACGTTCGAGAATATTCATATTTATGAACTGATGACCCATTTAATGGGGATTCCTTCGGCGGGAACGGATGGTGATCTGAATGAAGTGAAGGAAATGCTTCGATAATTTGGATTGCATCTATCTTAAGTTGAACTGATATTCAGGTTCAATTTTTTTGAAATATTAAAATTCATTCTTACTCATATGCCATACGTAGTAACCGAACCATGTATTAAATGTAAGTATACAAACTGTGCCTCCGTGTGCCCGGTTGATGCTTTCCGTGAAGGCCCAAACTTTTTAGTGATCGATCCTGATGAGTGTATCGATTGTGATGCGTGTGTTTCGGAATGCCCGGTTGAAGCTATTTTTCCTGACGATGAAGTGCCTGAAAAATGGGAACAGTACATTGATCTGAACGAGCGTCTGGCAGAAGCATGGGAAGATCATGTGATCAACGAAACCAAAGATGCGCTACCTGATGCCGATGAATGGGCCGAAAAAGAAGATAAATTAGGCGAGCTCAAAGAAGAGTGGTAAAAAATTCGTTAATTGTTGATCGTTATTCGTAGTTTTTTTGCGGATAACGATCAACGAATAACAGTTCTCTTGTCTCAACAATCTGGTCTTTTTTCAATCATGGATACCCCGCTGGTAATGGGTATTCTCAACACTACACCAGATTCATTCAGTGATGGCGGTAAATTTAATGCAGTAGATGCTGCTCTCCATCACATCGAACAGATGATCATAGATGGTGCAAAGATCATAGATGTAGGTGGTGAATCAACCCGCCCTAATGCTGATCCTGTTTCCGAAAAGGAAGAATTATCCCGGGTTATTCCTGTTCTCGAAAAGGCGATTCCTGAATTTGGTTCCGAGGTATTCTTTTCAGTGGATACGACCAAATACGAAGTGGCTCTTCAGGGGTTAGAATTAGGCGCTCATATCATAAACGATGTAAGCGGGCTAACAAAAGAGCCCCGTTTCATTGATCTGTGTATGGAATATGATGCCTATTACGTGCTTATGCACACACAAGGAGATCCAAAAACCATGCAGCAGGATCCCCGTTATTTAGATGTGATCGATGAGCTCTCTGCTTTTTTTGCAAAGAAACTCAGGGAATTTGAGTCACGTGGATTTTCAAAAGTGATACTGGATCCCGGAATCGGATTCGGGAAAAAGCTGGAACATAACCTAACCCTGATCGCTCATCTTGATAGTTTTCTGGAATTTGACGTTCCTGTACTAATTGGTGCTTCCAGAAAATCCATGATAGCCCAGGTACTGGACGATCGGGAAGTTGAAGGAAGACTGGCCGGAACTTTAGCAGTTCACTATCATTCATTGATGAAGGGAGCCAGGATCTTAAGAGTTCATGATGTGAAGGAAGCTTCCGATTCAATTCGTATATTCAACGCAATACAATCTCAATCTTAGACGGAGCTGTTAGTGATCCCCATTGGGTTTCTCGATTTCGGTATAATGGATTTTATTGAAACACTGCTTATTGCCAGTGTTTTGGTCTATCTGTATCAGTGGATCAGAGGAACATTTGCCATTCAGGCCGGAATCGGGATCATCTTGCTGGTCATAATCAATCTGGTGATCAGAGTTCTTGGTTTTACCACTATTGATTTTATTCTGAGCGGGATCATGAATGTGGGTATTCTGGCAGTGTTTATCATTTTTCAGCCCGAGATCAGAAAACTTCTCTATCGGTTGGGCACGAATACCAGTTTCGATCGCTTTTTTACCCGCTCTACGTCTGAGGAAATGATCGATGAGGTGATCGAAGCTACTAAGGAACTATCAAAAAACAAGATCGGCGCACTTATTGTATTTGCCCGCACTTCTTCATTACAGGATATGGTAGATGCCGGGGTTAGCATCGACGCAAAGATCAAGTCAGAGTTACTGGTTACGATCTTCAAAAAAGATACTCCTTTACACGATGGGGCAGTGATCATACGAAATAACCGTATCATGGCTGCGAGTTGTTATCTGCCCATTTCACAAAACCCAAATATCTCACAATCTTTTGGTACCAGGCACCGTGCAGCGGTTGGAGTTAGCGAGACCAATAATGTGTTTGTGTTGGTAGTATCGGAAGAGACCGGTCGTATTTCCATCTCCAGAAACGGGTCTTTAACCAGTGGGTTAACCATACAGAAACTGCGCACCGAAATGGAAGAAAATTTCGGTACTGAGAAATTTGAAGAGGAGATAGGATTCAGCACTTCTCAGGGTGAGTTGAATCTGAAGTGATCAAATAGCTGCTCCGTTTCAGTAAGATGCAGAATAGAAGCTCCTTCAGACTAATTCTGTCATCTAAAGATCTCTTTTCTTCACTATCAGAATGTTCGCAACAGGACGTTCTCCGGACTTGTCACTCGGTTCATTCACCACACCCCTTCCTTTGATCCACATGGTGGTTGATCCCCCTCCATCCAGATTTACAGCATCCATGCAATTTTGCGAGATCAGAAAATCCTGAAGTTCATGTAGATTCATTCCTGAGCTTGTTTCACTACGTCCGTCTATGGTAGCAAGCAAGATGGATTCAGTTTTAGTGCAGATCACCGTTCGGGGGTGACGATCATTTACAAAATTCATTGAGGCCAGTTTTACTTTTTCTCCGTCTTGCAATAGAAGCGGACCTGTGACTAAAACGTAAGCTTCGTCTGTGGATTTTTCATACACTGAATCCTTTTTCTCAGGTTCGATCAGTACAGTTTGATCGTTAAGAATTACTACGGCTCCTGTGCGTAATGAATCATTCATTGAATACTTTATACCAGAAGGACGAGTGGGGCTGAGGGTACTATCCGCGATCTCAAAATAAGTAACACTTCCTCCTGCTCTCATATCAAAAAAGCCTGCATTAATTGCAACAACGGCACCTAAAGAATCCGCTAATATGCTGGTTGGAATAAGCCTTGGCTGGTTTTCACCAAAAGCCAGCTCATATTCATCCTTTGTGTTGTTCGAAATTTCAATAAGATTGATGTTCTGCAGGCTGCCAAATAGACTATCTGTAGAGTGTGAATAGGTAAAAGCAGACTCAACAGGCTCCTCAGAACAGGTTAAGGCGATGATCAAGAAGGAAAGCAGTAGTAGAAAATGACGGTTCATTGTATGGTTTTTCGATAATCTACAAAACAAGATGAGACTGAGAAGTAAAAAGAAATAGTATGTGTAAATAAAAACAAAAAACGACTCAAATAGTGCCTCTTCAACCAAAATTCACATTCGGAGTCTAGTTTCTTTTCCATAAAATTGTACCTTAACTACTATAAAAATACATTTCCATGAAAAGAGGTGAGAGCTATGTCTGATACCAAAGTGTCCCGTGAGGACTGGGAAGCAGCTGCCGGGAAAGCATTAAAAGGTAACCCTGTAGAAAGTCTGAATAGAGAAACTCCGGAAGGAATTACCATGAAGGCATTGTATGATGCCAGCGACCTGACTGAAAGAAAAGCTGATGCCGGATATCCTGGTGTGTTTCCATTTACCCGTGGTCCATACCCGACCATGTACACACAGCGACCTTGGACCATCAGACAATACGCCGGTTTCTCGACCGCAGAAGAATCCAATAAATTTTACCGTGCAGCACTCGAGAAAGGGCAGAAAGGATTGAGTGTAGCTTTTGACCTGGCAACTCACCGGGGATACGATTCTGATCATCCGCGAGTAGTTGGTGATGTTGGTAAAGCAGGGGTGGCCATCGATTCTGTTGAGGACATGAAGATCCTTTTTGACGGCATTCCATTGGACAAAATGTCCGTTTCTATGACCATGAATGGTGCGGTTATTCCGATCATGGCTGCCTACATAGTAGCCGCAGAAGAACAAGGTGTGGATGCTAATTTGCTTAGCGGTACCATTCAGAATGACATCCTGAAAGAATTTATGGTGCGTAATACCTATATCTATCCACCGCATGAATCAATGCGGATCGTATCAGATATTATTGAGTACACCAGCAAATTTATGCCTCGGTTCAATTCTATCTCCATCTCAGGATATCACATGCAGGAAGCCGGTGCAGATTCAGCACTTGAGTTGGCTTTTACGATTGCCGATGGTCTCGAATATGTAAAAGCAGCCGTAGATCGCGGATTGGATGTGGATGCATTCGCTCCGCGCCTGAGTTTCTTCTTTGCCATTGGAATGAACTTCCTGATGGAGGTTAGTAAACTCCGCGCTGCAAGAACCTTGTGGGCAGAGGTGATGAAAGAATATTTCGATCCGAAGAATCAGAAATCTATGATGCTTCGTACACATTGCCAGACTTCAGGTTGGTCACTCACCGAGCAGGACCCGCTTAATAATGTGATCAGAACCACTGTGGAAGCGATGGCTGCAGTACTCGGTGGTACTCAGTCTTTGCATACCAATAGTTATGATGAAGCAATTTCTTTACCTACAGAAACCTCATCCCGTATAGCCCGGAATACTCAGATCATCATTAATGAAGAAACAGATGTTACGCATACCGTCGATCCGTTTGCCGGTTCATATGCTGTTGAATCACTCACTCACGACCTGAAAGAAAAGGCACGTGAGATCATTAAAGAAGTGATGGAAATGGGTGGAATGGCTCAGGCCATTGAAGAAGGATACCCAAAACGTAAGATCGAAGAGTCTGCTGCTTTAAAACAGGCTAAGATCGACAAAGGTGATCTGACCATTGTTGGTGTGAATAAATACATCAATGAAAAAGAAGATCCTGTTGAGATCCTGGATATTGATAACTCTGAAGTGCGAAAAATGCAGCTTAAACGCCTTGACGCTTTGAAAGCTGATCGCGATAATGAGGCTGTTAAAGAAGCATTGGCTCAGATCACTGAAGCCGCTAAATCAGGTGAAGGAAACCTGCTGGATCTTGCTGTTGAAGCAACCCGAAGAAGAGCAACCGTTGGCGAGATCTCTGATGCAATAGAGGCTGCTTGTGGTCGCCATAAAGCGGTTAATCAAACGATAAAAGGAGTGTACGAAAGCGTGTATAAAAACGATGAACACTACCAGGAGATCAAACATAAAATTGAAGCTTTTGCGGAAGAAGAAGGCCGACGTCCACGAATACTTGTGGTGAAAATGGGACAGGATGGTCACGATCGTGGCGCGAAAGTAGTAGCCACTGCCTTTGCCGATATGGGCTTTGATGTGGACGTAGGACCATTATTCTCAACCCCTGATGAAGCCGCAAAACAGGCCATCGAAAATGACGTTCATGTGATCGGAGTTTCTACACTGGCAGCGGGTCATAAGACGTTGATCCCGGAATTGGTAAGCATCCTTAAAAAAGAAGGAGCTGAAGATATCGTGATCGTGGCCGGTGGGGTAATTCCGGTACAGGATTACGAGTTCCTGTATAATAACGGGGTATCTGCCGTGTTTGGTCCGGGAACAAATATTCCAAAAGCCGCCGCGAAAGTAGTGGATGAAATCCGCGCGAAGCTCGCAGTATGACGGTTGAACAACTTGCTGAAGGGGTGCTGGCCGGAAAACGCCGGCACCTCGCTAAGGCCATTACCCTGATCGAAAGCAATCGGGAACAGGATCAAATTAAAGCCCGCGATCTGTTAGATAAGCTTCAGGATAACAGGGAAACCATCCGTTTGGGGATTTCCGGAGTACCGGGTGTTGGAAAAAGTACGTTTATAGAAGCACTGGGTAATCATCTGATTGAAGAAGGCCACCGAGTTGCTGTTCTGGCAGTAGATCCAAGCAGCCCTTCCTCTGGTGGGAGTATTCTGGGTGATAAAACCCGAATGGAAACACTCTCCTCCCGTGAAGAAGCTTTTATCCGGCCGTCACCAACTGCAGGTACTTTAGGTGGTGTAGCCCGGAGGACCCGCGAATCGATGTTACTCTGCGAGGCTGCCGGGTATGATGTGGTTCTGGTAGAAACGGTCGGAGTTGGCCAGAGTGAATATGAAGTAGCTTCTATGGTAGACTGTTTTATGGTGTTGATGCTGCCGGGAGCCGGTGATTCACTGCAGGGAATAAAACGAGGGATTTTAGAGATCACGGATATCTTAGTGGTCAACAAAGCGGATGGCAGCCAGAAACAAATGGCAAAGCTGGCAATATCCGAATATAAACATGCATTTCAGTTGTTGAGCCCGAAATACGAAGGGGTCGAAGTTCAGTTCCGCACAGCAAGTGCTCTAAGAAATGAGGGCATTGAAGAAGTATGGGAAGGGGTATCAACATTTGTTGAGGCGCTCAAACAGAAACAAATGCTACAGGATCTTCGGGATAAACAGGATGTAAACTGGTTCAAAAGATTGGCCGAAGAGGCAGTGGTAAATGCGCTTTGGAATACCCCCGGTAATAAATTAAGATCGCGTGCCCTCATTCAAAAGATCATTCGAAAGGAGATCTCTCCCTCTGCTGCTGCTGCACAAATGATCGAAGAAAAAAATCAATAATTACTGAGCCGGATCCGCTTTAAAATATTCTGAGCTCTTATTTTATTCGAGTTAGAAAGTTTTTTGTAAAAAAGTAGAATTTTATAGTAAAAAAGCGCTTACAATTTTATATTTTCGCTTCATAAAAATTAAGTATCTGCTTAGATAAAATCTGGTAATGCACGAAGTTTCACCTCTTACCCAGCTTACTGACGACGAACAAATGCTGAAAGAAGCCGCGGCTGATTTTGCAAAAAGTTCAATTGGTCCATTAGTACATGAAATGGACGAAAAGGCCAAGTTGGATCCTTCTCTTATCAAAGAGTTTTTTGAAATGGGATTGATGGGAATCGAAGTCCCCGAGCAATATGGTGGGGCAGGCGGAACATTCATGATGTCGATCGTGGCTATTGAACAGATATCGAAAGTAGACGCATCCGCCGGTGTTTTCATGGATGTACAAAACACACTGGTTAATAACGCCTTTATCAACTTCGGATCAGAGGAGTTGAAGGTGCACTATTTACCACAATTAGCCAGCGAAAAAGTAGGGGCATACTGCCTATCGGAAGCGGGTTCCGGCAGTGATGCCTTTGCTCTGAAAACCACAGCCAAAGAAGACGGAGATCATTTTATTTTAAATGGCTCCAAGTTGTGGATCACCAACGCGAATGAGGCTGATATCTTCATCGTGTTTGCAAATGCCAATCCAGAGCAGGGTTACAAAGGGATAACGGCCTTTGTTGTGGAGCGCGGATTTGAAGGGTTCTCCGTATCAAAAAAGGAGAACAAACTTGGAATACGGGCCAGTTCAACCTGCGAAATCCTGCTCGAGGATTGCAAAGTACCTAAATCTAATGTTTTGGGTGAATTTGGTAAAGGATATAAAGTTGCCATAGAAACATTAAATGAAGGCCGGATCGGAATTGGCGCACAAATGATCGGAATCGCTCAGGGTGCTTTCGATGCAGCCGTTGAGTACGTGAAGGAAAGAAAGCAATTTGGGAAGTCTATCAGCGATTTCCAGGGTGTTCAGTTTCAACTGGCAAGAATGGCAACAGATATTGAAACAGCCCGGTTATTGGTGTATAATTCGGCCCGCTTAAAATTGAGTGGACAACAGTTTTTAAAAGAGGCTGCAATGGCGAAATTCTACGCCTCAGAAGTAGCCGAACGCGTAAGTTCCATGGCTGTAGATCTGTTCGGAGGGTATGGTTACGTGAAAGAATATCCCGTCGAGAAATATTACCGGGACGCTAAGATCGGTAAGATCTACGAGGGAACAACGAATATGCAACTGAGCACAATTGCAAAGTTGCTACTTCGATGAGTGAGTGAGGAAAGGGGGGCTTCGGCCTCCCTTTTTTTATCCGGTAGTTAGCGGGATCTGGCACACCGGAAACCAATATCATTTGCTTCGACCTCTCTTAATGTACCTGCTCTCCAATAGGTTCGGGTGGTACTCTTTGTTTCTCCAAAACTCCCCCCTCTTATGATGCGGATAGCATCAGCATTATTATCGTGTAGCTTTTCCGGCATTTGATAAAACTGATAGAATTCACCGATCCACTCAAAAACATTTCCACTCATATCATAAAGACCAAGATCGTTAGGCTTTTTCTGCCCTACAGTAACCGAAAAATTGATATCCGATTCCCGGGTGAAAGCATAGAACATGAGTGAATCGGGATCGTTCGTACCGGCATATAACTGTCTTTTTCCACCCGAACGTGCTGCATATTCCCATTCTGTTTCACTGGGCAATCGCATTCCAAGATAGTCACAAAATGCATGGGCATCATCCCAGGTAACATATACAACTGCCCGGTCAGTTCTCCCATTTCCCTGATCATCAGGCAATTTACGCCCCGTTATTTTGGCAAAAGCATCATATTGAGCAAAAGTTACTTCAAATTTGCCAATGTAGAAATCGGGCAGGGAAACTTCATGTGCAGGAAGTGCATCCGAATTAGCATTTTCAAAAACATCTCCGATTGTATAAGTTCCACCCGGAATTAAAACCATTTCGGGCATAAATGTCGGGGCGGTCTTTTTAAACAATGTACAGGACAAAAAAACGGTTACTAACAGAATAAGGCTTACTTTCTTCAATACGATTTTATTAATACTAATTTGATAGTATTAGAATAAGATTATTTTTTGAGAAATGGAATGATGAGTACTCTATGAAAGTTTAACTGATGAATTGTACAGTAAACACTAAGTAGTTATATCGGATAATGAGCAAAATTGAACCTGAAATTTTAAAAAAGCTGAAACAGTGCGCAAAAGATGAGGAGTCGTTCAGGGATCTTGAAGCATTATTTGATGAGTATTACAGTAAAGCATTTGATCTTGCTCATCAACTAAAGCTTCTTGAATATGCCATTCGCAACGACTATGATTCCATTTTGATCACTGAGTTAGATCTGGATCGTCCGGGACCAACTATTGTATACGTGAATGAAGGTTTTACTCACATGACCGGATACACTAAGGAAGAGGTGATCGGTAAAACACCTCGGATCTTACAAGGCCCCAAAACTGACAGAGCAATACTGGAAAGATTGAAACGACGATTAATTGAGGGTCAGGCATTTTTTGGTCATACCATAAATTACCGTAAAGACGGTACTGAATTTATTAACCAATGGGATATTCATCCTTTGATGAATTACAATGGTGAAGTGACTCATTGGGTATCCTACCAACGGGATGTTACTGAAAAGAAAGAAACGGCAAAGGCGATTTTTAATACCGATTTCGACGCACTGTTGAAACGAAAAGAAGAATTCACTTTAAAATTTACCAGAGATGGTGGTGATATCATCTGTAAATATGTGAATGAATCGTTCGAGGAGATAACCGGACTAGAGAAAGATGTGATCTTTGATTCCGGATTGAATGCTGTACTGCATACCGATGATATCCCAAAAGTAACTACGGCACTTGAGAATGCTTTTGGAGGAAAAGAATCCACCGAATTATGCAGATATAAAACTACTGAGGATGAATTTATCTCGGTATATCAATCCTTCAAGCCGGTTTTCGAAGGTGACAGCAACATTGTTAAAACAGTGAAATCTGTAGCTAAGCTTGAACTCGAAGAAATCTGAAAGAGTTTGTACATTTAAAGACTAAGTAAAGCCCGTTCTGCGGGCTTTTTTTATTACCTTTTGGCAGAACAAAATCACACTATGGATATCAAACAAACAGAAGACCGGATTGTAAGAGAATTTGGAATATTTGAAGACTGGACAGAGAAATATAAGCACCTGATCAAACTGGGCGATAAGCTCGATCCATTGCCACCGGAAGATCATATAGAATCAAATCTGGTTAAGGGGTGTCAAAGTCAGGTTTGGTTGACTGCCCGGTTAGAAGGAGAAAAAGTGCTATTTTCTGCAGATAGTGACGCAGCTATCACTAAAGGGTTGGTCGCATTAATGATCCGTTTTTATTCCGGTCGTACCCCGGATGAGATCATTGACACAAAGCCTGATTTTCTGGGAAAGATCGGATTATCTGAACATCTTTCGCCAACACGCTCAAATGGTTTGGTTTCAATGATAAAACAAATGAAGATCTACGCAATGGCATTTAAGTCACAAATTTCATCTTAGGTTGTCTTATTCTCGAATAATGCGTATTTCTTACGTTAGTCTAGCTAATATGAAATGAGCACAAAGTTTTCACTAACCGGCATCGGAGATATCGCCAAAAAAAATAAATTGCTAGGTGATTCTTCCGACGAAATTAAACAACCTGGGGTAGCCGTTCTAACCCGGGTTTCTGTGTTTTTGTTGCTGGTTTGTATTCTTTTTCTCATTCCTTTCTATTTCGATGATTCAGTTTCACTTACCTGGTTCTTTCTTAGTGAAGCAGTAGCTTTTGCATTAATTCCTGTACTGGCCAGGCAGGGATATTTGAATACGGCAAAACTGATGCTGGTCAGTTATATAGATATCGGAATTGTGATCCTGAGTTCTGTATTTGGTCATGAGGTGATGATACAGGCATTTTTCATCCCTACAATGGGGCTTTCCATTCTGCTGTTCGATAAGAAGAACATCAATCTCAGGAACATTTCTATATTCTTATCTGTCGGTTCTTATTTCATACTCGACTACATCATATTCGATCAGATCAATTTCACCGAAAGCGGATTCTCTATAATTCGATGGAGCGTATTAACCGCTTCGTTCCTTACCACCTGGCTTATCTTTAATACGTTCTCAGAATACAAAGAGAATGCCGAAAGTAAGACTTCTGAGCTGCTGGAGAAAGAAATGGAGCTGAATAAGGAGTTAAGTCTGCATCAGCGCCGATTAGAGAAGAATATCACTGAGCTGGAAGAAGCCCAAACACAACTTGAGCAAAGCACGAAGGCAAAATCAGAATTTCTGGCTACAATGAGCCATGAGATCAGAACCCCGATGAATGCGATCATGGGGATGACCCACTTACTGCAGAAAGAAGAGCCAAGAGAAGATCAGCTAGAAGCGTTGAGTATTCTGGATTTTTCCGGTAAAACACTGCTTTCGCTCATCGATGATGTGCTGGATTTTTCTAAGATCGAGGCCGGGCGTCTGGAGATCGAACGTATAGAATTCGAGCTTGATAAGCTGGTTACCACCATCATGGAGAGCTTTAAAGTGATGGCGGATAATAAACAGATCAATCTGGAAAGCTTTCATGAAGAAGGCATACATAATATGTTGATCGGTGACCCCGCTCGCCTTACTCAGATCCTGAATAACTTGTTAAGTAATGCATTAAAGTTTACCGAAGAGGGCACGGTATCATTAAATATACGGCTGTTGAATGATTCCGCCGATCAGGTAGAACTTGAATTTTCGGTGGTTGATTCAGGGATCGGAATCCCGCCAGACCGGCTTGAGACGATCTTTGAGAGTTTTACTCAGGCCAGTGACAGTACCAAACGCCTATATGGTGGAACCGGGCTGGGACTAACCATTTGTAAACAACTCGCCGAACTTCAGGGTGGGGCCATATCTGTTGATAGCGAGATCGGTTTCGGTAGTACATTTTATGTGGTGATGCCCTTTGAGAAAGGAGAGATCAGAGAGGATATAGAGATCAATAATCCCGATGCAGACGTAGACAGTACTGTGCTGGACGGTATCAGGATCTTACTGGCCGAAGATAATATGGTTAATCAGAAAGTAATGACCCGTTTTATGGAACGATGGGAGGCTGATATGACCATCGTGGATAATGGTAGATTAGCTGTTGAAGCGGTTAAAAACAATCAGTTTGATATCATTTTGATGGATCTGCAAATGCCCGAGATGGATGGGTACGATGCAGCAATGAACATTCGAAATCTGGACGATCCCAATAAAAGAAACATCCCGATCATTGCCCTAACGGCAGCAGCTTTGAAAGAAGTTAGAGAAAAAGTATTCGCAGCCGGAATGAACGATTTCGTTACCAAGCCATTCAATCCTACTGATCTTAAGCAGAAACTAGCCGGTCATCTCAAAAAGATCTACTAACTGAATCCATCTCGCATAATTTAGTTTGCAGATAAATTGGTGTAACCGGGGCTGGTCGGTTTTGCAGAGCCTCCGTAAGCAAATTAAGTCCACGGATCCCGATCTCATAGCCGGAATGATGGATATGACTGATATTCGGATGCAGCGCGTAAGGAATGATCCCATCACTGATCGCAAATAATGAGCAATCTTCAGGAATTCTAAGGCCACTTTTCAGGATCATATGGTAGGCATACATCAATAGTTCATCCGACATGCAAAAAACAGCACTGAATTTGATATCCGATTGAAATGCAGATTCAACCAACAGATCAAATTCCAGAATATTGGGTATTTCCCTGATCAGGGTTGAAGAGATTAGAGTTCCGTGTTTAGTGTAGGCTTCCAAAAATCCTTTTTTTCTACTCTTTGTAATTGAAAGAGCAGGGTTGCCGAACAATCCTAGTACTTGAGTGTGTCCCATACTTATCAGGTAGTCTGCAGCTTTTGAAGCAGTTTCCACGTCGTCGATAGAGACTGAACCAATAGATTCGGAATCCACGATCTTATCTACCATAATAACCGGAATATGATCTCCTATGATCTCATGAATATGATCATCATTTTCCGATTCCTCCGATAAGCAGATCAGCACCCCGTCGATGGAAAGGCCGAGACAATATTTTAACAGTTTTTTTTCCTTTTCTAACGAATTATCCGACTGCAAGACGATCACAGATACATTGTTTTTCTCAGCCGCTGCATTTACTCCATTGATGAGTTCAGGAATGAAATACATATTCATTTCTGGGACGATAAGGGCTACCAACCCGGATTTTCGATTTCGAAATGAACTGGCTCTTAGATTCTTTGTGTAATTCAGTGCCTCTGCAAGTTCTCTTACACGTGCTTTCGTCTTTTCACTGATCGTTGGATGATCTTCAAGCGCTCTTGACACCGTTGAGGGTGATACAGATAGTCGCGCGGCAATATCTTTTATGGTAACTCTGGACATGTTCTTCTCCGCATGCAGAGTATGCACATCAGTTATTCAATGCAAACGTTTGCATAGATTTTTTTTTGGAATGGAGGGCTCATAGAATAAATTGGAAGCGCTTTTAAAAAGAAGGCCAAACAGTTACTAATTAAATTCAAAATGCCGGATTTTTCACTCGACACCATAGATTTTGTCACCATTGGCATTTATATCATAGCCATCATGGCTATTGGTATCTGGGTATCCAGAAAAACTGAAACATCCGATGACTACTTCCTTGCCGGCCGTTCATTAACCTGGTTCTTTATTGGATCTTCGTTGTTGGCATCCAATATTTCGAGCAGCAGCCTGATCGGTATGGCTGGAAGTGCCTATAAGTCGGGTATCTCTGTGTACAATTACGAATGGATGGCAGGGCTGATCCTTGTAGTATTTGCTGTTTTCTTCATCCCATTCTATTTAAAATCCCGGGTTTTTACTATGCCGGAATTTCTGGAACGCAGATTCGATTCCCGTTCCCGGTATTATTTTTCGGGTATGACCATTGTCGGCAATATCTTTATTGATACTGCAGGATCGTTATACGCCGGAGGTTTGGTCATTCAATTGCTCTATCCGGAAGTGCCATTTGTTTTATCTGTTACCGCCCTCGCATTGATCGCCGGTCTTTATACGATCGTGGGTGGATTGAAAGCAGTAGTTTATACGGATGCTATTCAGGCCGTTCTTCTGATCTTTGGCGCCACACTTATCACTATACTAGCTTTTACAGAAGTAGGTTCTTGGGAAACGGCCATGGCTGCGACCACAGCCGAAATGATGAGTTTAGTTAAACCGGTAACGGATGATTTTCTTCCCTGGCCCGGGCTGCTCTTCGGGGTTCCGTTACTGGGATTTTATTTTTGGTGTACCAATCAGTTTATGGTGCAACGGGTGTTGGGGGCTAAAGACATCAATAATGCCCGCTGGGGAGCTTTGTTCGCAGGCTTCATGAAATTATTTGTGATATTTATAATGGTGTTCCCGGGCATCTTTGCCCTTACACTTTATCCGAGCTTACCGGCCGAACCTGGTTATACTCCCGACCTGGTTTTCCCGGTATTGCTGTTCGATCTTTTGCCTGCCGGAATAAGAGGGATTATTCTGGTGGCATTGATCGCGGCAATAATGTCTTCTATCGATTCTACCCTGAACTCAGCTTCAACATTGGTGACCATGGATTTTGCCAAAAAGCTGAAGCCGGATATGAGTCAGAAAAAACTGGTGCTTACCGGGCGGATCGTAACGTTATTATTTATGATCATTTCTGCTACCTGGGCACCTATGATCCGTAACTTTCCATCCTTATGGGAATATTTACAATCTGTATTGGCTTATCAGGCCCCGCCCTTTGTGGCAGCGTTTGTTTTAGGCGTATTCTGGAAGAGGACTACAGATAGTGGTGCGTTTTACGGCATACTTGGAGGTCACATCACTTCTTTCATACTCTTTTTGATGATCAATGTATTCGGAGTTTTTGATCTGCATTTCTTATACGTGGCTCCGGTACTACTGGTGGTCTCACTACTCATTATGGTGGTTGTTTCGAATATGACCGAAGCTCCATCATTTGAGAAGATCAAAGATCTGGTATGGACCCGTGAACTATTTGCGTCAGAGTCTGAAGAGTTGAAAGGCATGCCCTGGTTTAAAAATTATCGCTATCAATCGATAATCATTTTAGTACTTACCGCAGTCATAATCGGTACTTTCTGGTAGACCCGGTTATTTACGAGGAATTTAGAGTATGATCGATGAAAAGTCACTGGAGAGGACGGAACAAAGGGTAAAAACAAGACTTAGTGAGCTTGTGTCTTTTCCTTCTAAGAAGAGTGAATCAGAATTCAGAAAGCGTCTGGATCTGTATTTAAGACCATTGATACAGAACTTGTTTGATATTTATCAGAATCAGCCCGATCTGTATCATTATATCGAGAAAAGTGTAGTTACAGCAGCTGAAGCCTGGAGTATCAGACCTCAGCATTTAAAAAAAAGAGATTACCAAAGAGAAAAAGATCCCACCTGGTATAAGTCGAACAAGATGGTGGGGGCAGTCTGTTACGTCGACCTGTTTGCCGGAACACTTCAGGGGATTGAAGAAAAAATTCCATACCTGAAAGAATTGGGTATCAGTTATCTGCATTTAATGCCTTTGTTTAAGATGCCGGAAAATGAAAATGATGGCGGATATGCGGTAAGCAGCTATCGCGAAGTGGATCCCGGGCTTGGGAGTATGGCAGAACTTAGTACACTGGCTAAAAAGCTGCATTCGGAGGGGATAAATCTGGTACTCGATTTTGTGAATAATCACACTTCTAACGAGCATGAGTGGGCGAAAAAAGCCCGGTCGGGTGATCCCTTTTACAAAGAATTCTATTATTTCTACCCGAACCGGTTTGTGCCCGATCAGTACGAGCGCACACTGAGAGAGATCTTCCCGGAAGTTAGAAGAGGGAGCTTTACCCAGTTGGCTGAAACCGGAGAGTGGGTGTGGACGACTTTCCACAGCTATCAATGGGATCTGAATTATAAGAATCCGGAAGTATTCGTGGCGATAGCACAGGAAATGTTGTTTCTGGCCAATATCGGAGTGGATGTGTTACGAATGGACGCGGTTCCTTTTACCTGGAAAGAGATCGGGACAACCTGTGAAAATCTGCCTCAGGCGCATTCCATTTTAAAAGCATTGAATGCCATTATTCGCATGGCCTCACCCGCCTTGATCTTTAAATCGGAAGCGATCGTTCATCCTGATGAGGTGGCCCGTTATATCTCGCCGGAAGAATGTCAGATCTCCTATAACCCAACGGTAATGGCATTACTTTGGGAAGCACTTGCTACCCGGGAAGTGAAGTTACTCAAAAAATCACTTGCGCTTAGGTATGCGATCCATGAGGGAAGTGCATGGGTGAATTACGTGCGCAGTCATGATGATATTGGCTGGACCTTTTCTGACGATGATGCCCGTGAATTAGGGATAGATCCGTTCGGCCATCGTATGTTTCTGAATCACTTTTATGGATTGAAGTTTGAAGGTAGCTTCGCCAAAGGCCTTCCATTTCAATACAATCCGGAAACCCGTGACCTCCGGGTGTGTGGTACCACGGCGTCTCTTGCGGGTTTGGAACTGGCTTATGAGAAACGAGATGAAGGATACCGGGAGGATGCCATAAAACGTATTCTGTTGATCTATTCAGTGGTTATCTCACTGGGCGGAATCCCATTGATCTATCTGGGAGATGAGATCGGAACAATGAATGATTACTCATTTACCGACGATCCTGAGAAAAAAGAGGATTCGCGTTGGGTCCATCGGGTAGCTATGGATTGGGACAAAGCCACTTCAGGTGAGAGTCAATCAGTAGCTGAGCGGCTAAAAAATGCACTAACTCATAGAATTCGGCTTAGGAAAGAGATCCCTGCATTTGGTAATGGTGATATTCAGGTGATAGAAACCACAAACGAGCATGTGCTGGGTTACCTGAAGAATGATGATACCCATCGGTTGATCCTCCTCTATAATTTTTCTGAAGAAGAACAAAAAGTACAAGCTAATTTTCTGGAAGGTACCGATCTGTTAACAGGTAACACAGTGAATGGAGAGCATGGTATAACCATGTCAGGGTATGAATGTTTATGGATCGCACTTTGAGCTGATATTAATGCGATTGTATTACGTTCGCTGATTTCTTAGCTCTGTCATCATTTCTTTTACACTCGGAGCTTTTTTTTCATCAAGATTATTGATCACTCCTAATTGATCCTCTTCTGATCGGTTTTGATTGAACTTGAGTTTTCCTTCAATATGGTTAACATCGATGATCATACCGGTTATACCACCAAGAAGCTTTTCTGTGGTTTCTGCTCCTGATTCGGGATCCCAGTTTCCATCCGATTCAGTTTCATGCAAATGCATCAGATCAACGACCATGTTCCTTAGAGTATCTTTTTCATGAATAATTGTAGCTGTTCCAGTAATATGAACCGCAGAATAATTCCATGTTGGAACAGTTTGTTGCTCTTTATACCAGGCCGGGCTTATGTAAGCATGCGGTCCATGAAATACGACTAATACTTCTTTATTTGGATCAATTCGTTGCCAGTGTTTATTGGCACGGGCAAAATGAGCAATTAGCTGAAGGTTCCCGTTATCTGTTCTTCTGATCATAAAGGGAAGATGGGTGGCCTCCGGTCTGCCCTCCGATTCGCTGAAAAAGATCCCGAAACTATGCTTTCGAACAAAATCAATGATTCGTTCTTCATCGTTAAATTTAAAGGACGAGGGTGTGTACATCAGTGATCTTTTTTAAACATGAAATACGTGGTATGGCCGGGCGGAAGATCGGTTAGTTCTCCAAAGACCTCATAATCCAGCTTTTTATAGAATTCAGGAGCCTGAAAATCACTGGTACTCAACCGAAAGCGAAAAATGCCTTTAGAACGGGCATATTCCTCAACTTCATTCATCAGTCTGGTGCCGAGTTTTCTGCCACGCATATCTGCCCGAACCCAAAGCAGATCAATATACAGCCAATTCCACGCGATCTGTCCGTAAACTCCGGCTGTCAGGTTATCCTGCTCGTCACGAAAACCAATTAATACCGAAGAATAATCGGTGATATGTGCCATATTTTGATTAAACGTACGCAGTGAATAACGCAACTCAGTAATTTCATCCGTTTCAGGGTGTTCTTTTATGAAATACTTCACTTTATTGAGCTTCATTAAATTAAATGTCCCCAAGTGCCTGGCGTAGTTGTTATTAGGGTAACCATCAACATTAAATAAACAGTAAAATAATGAATACATACATGTTACTGATCTTTGAGGATGAAAGTACCTATGGTAATTTTACCCCTGAGGATATGCAAAAAGAAATTGAGTTACATATGAAGTGGGTGGAAGATCTTGGTGACCATCATATTTCAGGGGAACCACTTCAGAAACCGGCTAAAACGATAAAAGGAGAAGAAGGAATTGTTACGGACGGCCCCTATATAGAATCTAAAGAACTGATAAGCGGATTTTATTTAATTAGAGCTGCAAGCTTTGATGAGGCAGTGGAACTAAGTAAAGGGTGTCCGATCCTCAGGCTTGGCGGCACTCTGGAAGTTCGTGAGGTCATGTACTATTAATGGAGATCCTTTCTGATCAACATACCGAAAAGTTTGTAGAGCATCTTTTCCGGCAACAGTCGGGGAAGATGTCCTCCGTATTGATCAGAATTTTCGGATTCCAACCCTTAGAGCTGATCGAAGATATAATTCAGGAAACTTTTTTGACAGCGCTTAAGCAATGGGGGATGAAAGGCGTGCCGGATAATCCCGAAGCCTGGCTGATGCTGGTGGCAAAGAATAAAATCATCAATGAATTAAAGCGAAGAAAGAAAGTTAGCCGGGCAAATGATGAGGCATTTACAGAGCAGCAACAGCAGCATATTGACGAACTGTTTTTAGATCATGAAATTGAGGATAGTCAGCTTAAAATAGTGGTTGCATGTTGTATTCCGGATCTCGATCCAAAAACGCGCATCATGTTTATTCTGAAATATGTTGCAGGTTTTGGGGATAAGGAAATTTCCAGAGCATTGTTAATGAAACCTGAAACGATAAAAAAGAGGGTGTATCGGGCCAGAAAGAAACTATCGAAAAAGGAATTTCGATTAGATGACATCACCAAAAATGATATTACAGAACGATTGGATCCGGTATTACAAGTTCTGTATCTGATGTTTAATGAAGGTTATAAGAAAACCATCGGGGATGATCTTCTTGACGAGGATCTTTGTTTTGAAGCGATCCGGATCACGAAAATTCTAACCGGAGATTCTGTGGTTGATACGGGTAAGGTTCATGCTTTGCTTTCGCTTATGTTCTTTCATGTCTCCCGGTTTCCTTCCCGTATAAATAATATCGGGGGATTGGTGGATCTGCGGAGTCAGGATCGTTCTTTATGGAATAAAGAATTAATCGACGCAGGCTTATTACACCTCATGTTTTCAAGAGAAAGTAACGAACTCAGTAAATATCACCTGTTATCTACCATTTTAGCCATTCACTCAACCGCACCCGCATTTGAGTTCACTGACTGGGAAAATATTATAACCTGTTATGATCGGTTATTAACCGTTGAAGATTCCTTCCCCGTCAGATTGAATCGTGTTATCGCAATCAGTTGGCAATCAGGGGCTGAAGCGGGATTAAAAGAACTTTTCGGGTTAAAAGAATCGATACCGGAAGGCTATAGCCTCTATTTTTATGCAGCAAAAGCTGAAATGTTTGAGCGCCTCAAAAATTATCAACGGGCAAGATCCTATTATGAGGTTGCCCGGGATTTTGCCATTCATTCTAAAGATCAGGAGTATCTGAATTCAAAAATCAGTACATGCGATACATTAAACATTCACTCTAATTAAAGACCCGACCCGTATTATTCCTTCCCATTACTGCTGATTTAGTATCCACTCAGACCGCTTGTGCGTAGTGCTCACCTGTTAATGGCAGATATCCATAGTGTTTATACTTTCGTGATATCAGATCGAATTTAAGAACCTGTAATTGTTCGATCTTAAATGAAGCCTGAAAATTCCTGTGCAGAAAAACGCTGGCTGCATCCGGGAAGACCTCATCCGGTATACCCCGCACTACAGTGATGTGTGGATTGTTTCTTTGAAAATAGTTTTTTCTGAGGTACATCATCTTACGGGTTATGTCCAGTTCATTAAGCAAGGATTGGTAGTACTCATTCACTTCAATACGTAAATGAATGGAATTGTTGGCAGAAATCGAATCAAACCCACTGATCTCTACGGAAAAGGGAGGTAACGATTCAAGACGTTGCCTGAACAAGCTGTACACATCCCATGTGCGATGCTCAAATAATAGAAAGTCACACACGGCCACATTGGTTGCACATACTCGGGAATTGAAACTACCAAATAACTGGTCAAATTCTTCTTTATAGATCTGGACCTGATCCAGAATGATTTTGGGCGGCTGAAAGACCACCAAAAACTCGCATAGTCTGCTTTCCTGAACAAACAAATTTCCCTGAACCTGATAATTTCGCATACTACAAAACCGCGACAGCACCACATTAATGGGTGCGACAAACGGTCTTAGGGTTAGGGGTTCACTTAACTAATCTACTCGACTACCTGGCCCGCTGTCGCTGAACCGCTGGAGAGTTCGCATAGCTCGAGGATCTGACTCCGGGAACCGAGTGATCGTGAGCGATAATATACCGTGAACTGCTTACCAGAATCAATCCATACAGTGGCCAGTGACGTTAGATCGGAGCTGAAGTTGAGAGGTAACTGTAACCGGTAGCCTTGGTTGACCTTCGATAGTTGCTCCAGGTAATCCTTCAGCACTACAGAGTGTAGATTGATTGCAGAGCCATCATTAGACCAATCCTCGGCCTTCTGCCAATTAGAACCATCCCAAAAGTAAATACCGGGATCATAATTGATCTTAGACAAATCATCCAAATAGGCACTATCGGTCTCACTTTCAAACAAACTGAAGGTATTCTGCTCTGCGAGATAAGAAACGCTCACTTTTTGGCTTTCAATATTGACCGGAGACAGCTCAACGTTGTAGTACTCGATATAACCTATGGCTGAGGTGTCACCGTCAAATTGAAGGATAAGTTCATACACAAAAAAGGCTCCACCGGCTTCAAATTCGATATCAAAGTTGAAAGTAGTATCCACGGCGGATCCATTCAGGAATTGAGTCACTGAGAGAAATTCATCACTTCCAAGTGTGCCGTCATTCTTTAAATAGCTCACTGTTCCAGTCAGCATATTTGTTTGCTTAATTCGGGCCACACCACCGGTATAGTCATTGGTAGGCATCCCTTCCACAAAGCGTATTGATCCTTCTACCTGACAGCGCACTGTGGAGTTACCATAGAGGATCCGGGGAAGAACCTGCGCCACCACATCCGTGTCGTTGTTAATTCGAACCCCGGTTGGTGGGCCAATGATCTGAACGCTGGATCCGTTAACCTCCCAACTCTCTGGATCACCGGTATCCCACTCAGCAAATTGAGGATTCAACGTCTCAAAAGGAATGGGCTTCAGCGTTACGTCTCTGGTAATCGAATTCACTCCGGGAAACTCCATGTCTTCGGTGGATTGGCTCCGCACATCTTGCCTGGCAATGGACAGATCCGGGCTGGCTGAATAGGTGCTCCAGGCTCCGGAAACACACCGAGCCCAGGTCTCGCTTGATGATCTGGCCGATCTCTGGGCAATGTACCATTCACCATCCTGTTGCCAGATCTGAAGGTTTTTAAAGTGATTCAATACCGCCATCAATACGTCGTATTTTGTCGGCGACTTCAGGTGATGAACAAAATCGGAAGGCATGATCTGAACCTGCTGCACTTCTAATCCAGCCGTTCCAACAGCTCCGTAATGCTTATAGTTGAAGAGCACATTGAGCGGTAGTTCCACGCCTATATCTGCCAGAAGCTGGTAAAAGAAATCACCAAGCTCTATCGGAGAGGTATAATCATTCGGTTGAGCCTTCAGTGTGGTTATTCCATCCGAAAAAATAAAGGTCTTAATAGTGGTGGACTTCCAGAACTTCGATGAGATGTAAGAGGAAATAGGCCATCCGTAGCGGGTACTGTCTCCATCTACGATCTTGAGGTAATACCGGCCCGGAGCAAAATCCTTGAATTTGTCGCGATAGTAGTTGCCGGAGTCGTAGATGGATAGCTGGATCTCGCCTCGCAGGTGTGTGGCAAATGGCTCACCGGCACGGCCTGTGGCATGGAATTCATCCTGGATCCGGAAATCTTTGTACTCCGGCTGTACGTCCACTTCTGTCCATTCGTGAAGCTCGGCCCGGTAGTCTCCGGATTCGTAGATTCCTATGATATAATCGTAAGGCATTAACCCAGCTCAGCCTCTTTTTGATTCCATAACTTTTCACGCCGCTTGATCTCGCTCATGGAGATCTCTACCCGGCGTTCTACACTCTCCAGGCGAGTGGTCTGATCCTGAATAGCAGCCAGTAACTCTCGGTTATCTGCCGGCTGAACAACTACCCGGGAAGAACTGCCAACGTTGGGAATGAAGGATTGCTGTCGGCTCATTCGCTCGAGCGCTTGAACATTCTTATTGGTGATCACGTTAGCACCCTTCGGCAGATGGGTGATCACTTCGCCCTTATGTACTCTGGCCAGACCACCTTCAAAATCATCCACACCGGTTCGGAAGCCGGGAATTAAGGAACTAGTAAGTCGCACAGCGCCAGCGGCTAATATAGGAGCAAGCGCAATTGAAGCCGGTGTCGGTGGATTAAATGCCCCCAGAATCGCACGGGCAACTATTTCAGCAATCAAAGCCTTAATCATTCCTCCAATTGCTTCTTTTCCGGTATCCGCATACATAATCTGCTGCGCCGCAGCCTGACCAATTGCCTCTGCGGTGCCAGCCCACACACTCTGTTCGGCTTCGCCCACCTCAATAGCCTTGGCTTTCTTCTCATCGTATTGATCCATCCATTCCTGATGCGCTTTCCTACGCTGATCTTCCATCTCCTGGAACGAATCATTATTCATCTCCTCGATACTGGCATCGATGTTCATCTCCTGATCGCTTAACTCGAAGTCTTCTATACTGGATGGATCCGCTGCCTGCTTGCGGAGTTCAATCTGTTGCTCGATCGCTTTGTTCTGAGCCGTTAAGGTGCGTAGCTGTTCGTACTGCTCCGAGGTTAGAGGTTTGGCTTGATTGAGTAGAGCCTCAATCTTGTCCTTGTTATCGGCATACTGCTCGCCCAGGTTTTTTGCGGCCTCGGCTGGCTCATCGGATTTTTCATTGGCCTTTTTCATCATGGCCACAAAATCTTCGAAGGAAGCTCCGCCTTCCTTGATCACCGCATAATACTCCTCAAGTTGAACCTGATTCGCAGAAATGGAAAGATCCAGCGCTTCAAATTCCTTCTGCAGGTCGAGTAATCCTTTTCCTAGCTTTTTGCTGAGAAAGATATCCTCTATCGCATTGGCTTCTTCGAACTTATCGATCTGATCCTGCACTGCCTGGCGTTGCTCTTTCAACAAGGCAGTATCTTCTTCCAGTGTTTTTGCCCGGCTTTGGATGGATTCAGTGGTCTGGTTGTAACTCTTACGGAGCTCTTCTTGCTTCTCGGCGGATACCTCACCTTCCATAGATGCTTGTGCCAGTTCATTTCGCACGCCCCTCATTGCGCTTCGATACAAGTCTAATTCCGTAGCGTTCTGCTCAATCTGATCTCGTAATTCTGAATGTGCATCAAAAAAGTCGTTGATCACCGAGATGGCATATCCGGTCTGTACTACCCAGTCAGTGAGCGTATTAAGAGCAGTAACCATCACGCCACCGGTTTCCTGAAAGGCCGGGATCAGCTGAGCGTCCATTGCTGCAGTGAGCCGAGCCTGGGCGGTTTCAAACGTATCCATCTGCACATTCAGCTGCTCCTGGGCCACGTTGGAGTCCGTCACCTTCCGGGTCATTTCCTCGACTGCATTGGCGTTCTTGATGAGGATCTGTGCAGCGGTAATGCTTTCCCGACCGAAGAGTTTCTCCAGGGCAGCGGAGTTCTCTAGGAGTGGATTCAACTTGGCCAGCGATTCAGACAATCCCTCGCTCTGCAGGTTCACCCCTTCAATACCAGCTTCGGCCAGCTTCGCCGAGTTATTGAGAGTAAGCAGTACGTTCCGGATCTGAACACCGGCCCGGGATCCGGAGATCGCATTGGCGGCTAAGACTTGTACAGAGGCATTCAGATCCTCGAACTGCAGATTAACGGAAGCGGCCACCGATCCGGCTTCTTTGTAGGCCTCAGCCTGCTGAGCCACCTCAGCGGCTCCGTACTTACTTCCGGCAGCAATCGAGTTGATGATGCGTGGAGTCTCGCTCGCATCCAGATTGAATTGATTGACCGCGGTGGTAAGCGTTTTCACAGCCGTGGCCAGATCCACACCGGCAGCCTTCTGCAGAACGACGGCCTGCTCAGAAACCTCCTGCAACTGCCGCATTCCCTCATCGGTTCCGAAGTCTATTTTCTCGGCTAATTGGGAGGCCACCAGCTTATTGGCTTCTATGATGTTGGAGGCCGATTCGCCGTACTTAACGCTCAGATCCAGCGCATTATCTGACAATCGCTCGAGGGAGTCACCGGTGATCCCGGTAATGGCTTCCAGATCGGCCAGCGCGTTCTGATATTCTTTTCCCTGGATGATCATTCGGCGACCGGCAGCCACCACGGTTCCGGCTGCAGCAGTGTAAAGTCCGAACTTGGCCACGGATCCGGCTACGGATTTGCCGATGCCATCAAAACTCCCCGAGACTTTCTTTCCGGAGCGGGATGTGGTAGCACCCAGATCTTTCAGATCTCCGGTAAGGCCTTTGACGTTTTTGCGTCCCTGGGCGGTGGCGATGAGTATTTCAATTTTCACATCTTTCATGTCAGCTCACCAATTTGTGGAGGTACATCCGGGCGATGTGGGTTCGGGTAGAATGGAGCAGGTGTTGAACCTCGGCGCTGGTGGATCCGGTGCGATGCGCGTAATAGATCCAGGCGGGCATGTCTTCAAAAAGTACTTCTTGGGTCTGCATCTTCCGGAGTGTTAGAGGGTCTTGTTGTTCTTGAAAGTGATCGTGCTGAGGGAAACTTTTTGCCAGCCCTAGTATCTTCTCAGCCTGCTCATAATCAGATACTAGAGCTCGAAGAAATCCGCGTGCGCCTCCTGAATCACTTTGAAGCGCAGCTCGTCGGCGTTCACACTCGAGACATCGAAATCCACAAAAAGCACGCTGGCCATGCCCAGCCAGTACTCTGCAGTAGAGAGTGCTTCGAGTGGTTCTTCGTGCTGATCCCGGTGTTTTTTGATAATCTTCTTAAGATCGGAATGCGTCTCTTCCGGGTGCTCCTGGTTGCGGGTCACCATCTCATCCAAGGCAGCAACGCTCACCCGGACATCCTTCCGGAGTTCAGGAATCACCTCTTCCGGCTTCCACTTCTGCATGGCGCAGATCTGCTGTTTCGTGGCCAGATCCACTCCGGGGTATCTCACCTGCAGCTCGTGAATCTTCCGCTCGGCAGCTACGGTAGGCTCAACGAGCTGGAGTTGGGTGTTGGGGTATGGAGTGTAGGTTTTCATGAGATTGGTGTATCCTGTACAAAGATTGCATTAACTAATGTTCCAACATTTGAATTAGAAGAGGAATCGTCAATCGTCGAACCGGATCCCTCATTCATTTTCCAGTAGCCAATTAATCCGCTTTCATTTCCAGTTAATTCCGAGTCTTTATCGGCTTGTATTTGAGATTGGGTTCTCGCATAATTCCAAATCCTAACATCATCAAGGTATCCGGTAAGATATTGATCGTTAGTGTTAGCTCGACCGAACTCTAAATCAAGAGAGTTAGAACAATCCGCCCCTATCATGTTCGCATTTGTAAAGCTAAATCTTTCAACTGCATCTATGTAACAGGTTAAAGTACCTGTGCTGTTATCCCATACAAGAGCGCAATGATGCCAAGTATTATCGTAGAGATCGCTTGATAATATTGATTGACCAGCTGTATTCACATAATCACCAGATACAGCTTGTATTCCTGTATTACCAAAGCCAACATTATTAAAAGATAATTGCATCCCTGAAATTCCGGCAGAACCAAATCCGCCTTGTCCTCTTTTGTCAATCAAGCGGATGTTGTCAGCCGTTCCCGGATCCGGAAGCTTAAACCAACACTCCCAAGTTTGACTGGAATTATTAATGTCCAAAACGTCTCCTATTGATACGTAACCATCCCCGGTAAATTGTAAACTATATCCCAATGGCTGAGACCCAGCCCCAACTGAAACTTTTACAGTCTCTATAATGTCAGTATAAATGTCCGTACTAACACCAGGATTTGTAATAACAGACCAAGCAAAGATAATTTCTGGGGCTTCAAAATAATTCCCTTGAATTACTCCCTTTTCGCTCCTTGTCCCGTATCCGGTATCTCTGAATAAATAAGAGCTTCTAAACCAAGTCTTACCGCCGTCCAAACTATCGAAAGTGTCGTATTCACCCTCTGGTGGTATTGCCAAGTTTGGGTCTCCTCTTCTATCTTTTACCCAGATCCTAAAATGATCATTTGTAAGGGCTGCAATTTCGGTAGCACAATCTCTTGTTCCATCTGCACGCGGAAAGTCTGTCAATGTTATTAAACTCGTTAAGTCATGTTGTTTCCAAACTCCGTTTTTATATTTATATAGAGTATGTTTTTCTAAGTCAGGATCACTTGTTTTATTTCCTTCCATAACAACCGCCAAAATATCACCCTGCTCAGTAAGAGTAGCACATGAGCAATTATGAATATTATTTTTATCTGACTCATCATTAATAATGATGTAATGCAAGTCTCCCTCATCTTTTGTTATTGCGGCGCTCGATATGTCTTTAGAAAAACCCTCAACTCCATTTGTTTGAAAATGAAAACCATTCGCCCAATTAATACCGTCCTTAGTGTATAAATGGTATAAATTAGGGTAAGCCTGCTCTGTATTGGCGTGATAATTGATAATTATATGGAATCCTTGACTTTGGCGGCTATAAACTGTCATTGCATACATCCACATATTACCAACCGAATCAAAAATTTCTGTCAAGTCATTAACTGTAAAAGTAGCTCCCTGATCATCAGAATAGGCGGTTGTTAATTTGTGAAAGCCGTTTCTCATTACAATAATTAAACGATTAGATTCAGTTACAAACATGCGAGGATATGCATAACTGCCGTTTAAATTATTTACCTCCGTAAAAGCTGAGATATCTTCCGGATTATCACTCTTAAAAATATTTATTGTATTGTTGTGAGAGTTTTCGACTGCACAATAAATAAAACCATTGTTATCAATTGCTAATGAGGCGTGCAAGTGAATTTCTCCGCTCCCGGAAGTAGTCGCTATTTCGTAAGAACTAAATTCTTTAGTGTCATGGTCATAATAAAAAATATAGTTTTTTTGAGTAGCGTCGGTTCGATCTCCCATGAAAACAAAGTAAGTCCGGTTATATGTTCCTGAATAGAAAAAAGACTGATAACCGTAATCACTTCTATTTGTAATGGATAAAGTTTCATCTCCCTCTCCCAAAGTATCGTAAACCTTGTTCGCCCCGTAACAAATCTCAGATTCAACCCCATTAACAACAACCGAACATCCTACCCTATACTCTTCACCTTCTATTAAACCCGTAAATGTATAGTGAGAGTTTGCCGTTTGAGCCTTTAAAGCTCCGTTAAGGTACCAATTATAACTATCTACTGTAATTGGATAGTCGGTTACGGAGGCATCTATATCTCCGCCTCCCGATCCTTGGGATGCTGTTAAATTATAAGGGGCTGGTATATTTCTTTCATCATTAAATTCAATTACAACATCTCCGACCTGACCATTAACACTAGTTACTGGATAATCAAATTCAGTTTCTGCAACAAAATCTGCAACCTGTTTACCACTAACCGCTTTTTCGTCGTTTTGTGGGTCGAGATCACCACCAATCCCGAGATTTGAAACCATATTGTTGTAGTTGCTAACTGCTTGCTGAAGAGTTGCTGAGGCGGCTTCTAAATCTGACTTCGCCGCATTATAAGCATCAATTGTTGCCTGAACTTCACTCTTTTGTAATACTTCCGTTTCGTTAGCCATATTAATTCGAGATCAAATTGATAGTCTTAATGGTTTCGCCCATCCACTCAATGGAGCCTTCATCTCCTATAGTTGCCGGATAGATAGCTCTCGCAATTATACCTACACCATCACCAGTAGGAATGCCAACAAAGTTTGCAATGGGAACTCCTCCAGCAGTTAGGGTTGAAATGGGCGTTCGATTCACATCCAGCTGCTCGCCCTTGGCGCTCATCCGGATCTGGATGTAATTCTTTTGTCGGGGTGCGAACTTGAACTCATCATCAAAGATGAGCGGGCGAGGTTCGTTCCACCAAATGCCCTGGGCGAGTCCGATCACCTCCACGGTCACCAGATCCTTAGCTCGCATCCAGGTGGCCAGTGTGGTGGAGACACCCTCATCCATTGCGATGATTACGATCTCGGCGCGTTCTTCCATATACACAAGTCCACCGTCCAGGTCTTCCTCCGGAATGCCCTGCAGGTTGTACGAACTACCGGAAGCGATCTTCGTGAGAGAGATCGCTTCGTCGGTGGTTTGGTTATAGAAGTTCACTTTTTTTGCGCCCGAGATGTTCATCGTTTATACGAAGCTCCTCACAAATCGAACATTGAAAAAAGCCCGGCTTCGGGGTGCAAACTGCTTAGGTTCACTTACACTAACCGAAAAGCCGGTATCCCAGCCACTTGCATTGCCCTGGGCATCAGTAGTTTGAAGATCTACCAGCCCATCGGCCAGCTGGATCGTGCGGAGCGCTGGTTTCAAACTGAGGTCATATACAGGTACTTCATACACCTCCTGAGTACCGCCGTACAACTCAACGCCGCCTGCAGTTTCTTCCTGGGCAGTCTCCTGGCTGTGCGTAGAATCCGTTTTGATCTTTCCCAGAGGGACAGCCGATCCTGCTCCGGAGCCGGTGTCGGTGGTTCTATATTCGATGGTCTTATTCCAATATCCCATGACTTATCCTATATGAATGTGCGAACGAATCGGTAGTGGTACTTCTGACGCGCTCGCGGTTGAAACATTTTTTCTTTTCGGCACTTCACAGAGAAGCCAACTTCGATCTCAGCCGCATCAGATCCCAGGCTGCGAATGCGTAGGTCTACTGTGCCATCGGCATCCTGAACCGCCTTGAGGGCAGTGAACTGAGTCTCCTCAAAGCCGACCACTTCATAAGTTTCCTGTGTACCGGCGTAGAGTTCTTCGCCTCCGGAAGTTTCTTCCTGGGCAGTCTCCTGGTTATGCGAGGTGTCGGGTGACAGGTAGCCCAAATCGGCCCAGGATGGATCCGGTGCCGTAGAATCATCTACCCAATCAATTCGTTTTTTGCTGTACTTGCTCATATTATTACTGGTTGAAAAGTTGTTGGATTACTTCAATTAGTTGCTGATCAGTAACGCCCAGCTTGGCGGCAAGAATCACCACCAGTGCGCCAATCAGCACGCGGATCACCGCCGCACCAACCGCTACCAAGTCCAGCTCATTGCTTTCATTGCGTAGCTTGATAACTCCGCCTCCATCTTTGGTAAGGGCACGTTTTAGTGCGTTAAGAAAAAATCGAAGAATGCTCATGGCTATTGTTTTTTGCGTTCAAAATGCGGGGTATCCAGGAAGGTTGTCCAATTACCTCCCCAGCTATTCTCTGGACTCAAAGACTCCCAGAAGTCTCCAAGTTCCTGTAGATCTTCTTTTTTGTAGGTCAATCCTTTTTTTTGGGTGAAAGAAGTTCAAATCAATGGCTAATCTATCCTGATGCAAGGAATGACTGACCGTCGTCTTATCCTGCTGCAGGTACAACTCTTGCATCTCTGTGGGACGATGCAATTCACCACCAGTCACCTTCCACCCCTTATTAACGGCGAAGGTAATGAGCAGACACGCGTCCTTCAGGAATTCAAATTGTTGATCAGATAAGGTCATTTAGTTCGCTCCCTGTCCAGATCGTAGAGTTTGGAGATGCTTTCGTCGATCTTATCCAGCCGGTCGAGAATGTTCTTAATGTCATTACCCGTGGCCATCGTTACCTGAATCGCATCAATACGCTTCTCATTAGTCTCTACCTTTGTTTCGGTTTTGCCGAGGCGGTACTGCACCGAAGCCACATACGTCACAAAAGTGATCAGCAGGGCTCCTATGGCAATTAATTCAGGCATTCCAAATTCCATGTACCGGTGCGGTTAGAGGATTTCTTCGGTTAATCCCTCAATCAATTCAATCAGGGCTTTGTCGATCGCAGAAGGTTGAGACAATCCGCGACGTTGCTGATCCGTAGCCAGCTGATGCTGCAAGGCCAGAGCGAAGGAGCCCGCCAGGTGAACCGGAAGTTCCACAGCTTCAGTGTCGCCAGCCACGGTTTCAACCGCTGCCTGTTCCAATGCTTTAAAGGCTTCCTCCAGCTTCGCGGTCACATCCCCTTTGGGGAGTTGGCCATTCACGAATCGAAGCTTCTCATGCTCAACTTTGTCGCTCACTGCTTTGCCAACGGTGGCAAATTCATCCTTACCGAAGATGATCACTTCGTCTTCGAAGACTTCAGGTTCTTCTTCAGCTTCAGGCGGGGTATCCTCAACCGGATCCTCTGTTGCTTCAGCCGGTGCTTCTTCTTCAGCTTCTGGCTCCTCATCTGCCGGAGCGCTCAATTCGGCATACCTGGCATCGCGGGCTGCCAGTACTTTTTTTCGGGTTTCCGCTTCGGTCACAAAAGCAGCGAGTTCTTCTTCGGTGGTTATACCGGCAATAATCTCGATCGCTTTTCCCTGCGGGGTGATTTCGTTAGATGGTTTCATAGGGCGTAATTCTAGGTTGTGATGAAAAAAGGAGCCGGAGATGTCACTCTCCGGTTCCAACAAAACATGAAGTTATGACTCGTTATCTATGCTTATAGCTTGATGTTGCGTACTCGACGGATAGCGCGCTTGCGCTTGATCTCGTTCTTAGCGCGGAATTCGAAAGACATTCCTTCCTGTTGCTCACCTGGAAGCTCACCGTAATCGTAGAACGCCAGACCGGAGTTGGTGTTGATATTCCACAATCCTTCACTGTTGTTAATGATGTAGATGGAAGTCGTTTCATTCACTGGAGTGCCGGCGTTGTCCGGCTCAGCCTTCGTGATAACTGAATCATCCACAGCAATAATTTTCAGACCATTAACCACCTCAATCGGGTTACCGAATTCATCTTTCGACCAGGTTAAGGCATGCTTTTCCCGGGCGATGGTGGTGAATCGAGCCTTGGCAGACTCATTACAGATAAGGGCATTAGCTCCCATTACTTCGCCTTTCCACTTGTCAACCTGCTCGAGAGCAGTGTTGTAGTTCGCAGAAGCGCTCAGATCAAAGCTATCTTCACCGGTGATCCCGGAACCGGTCAGAGCGTCAATCACCATGGTGATTCCCAGACCAGGAACATTAGCACTACCATCCAGGATGGTGGCAATACCTTCCATAGTGTTGGAAGAGCCGTCAGAAGCGATGATTAACTTGTCGATCTCCAAAGCAGTGTCATAAGCTCGGTCATCGAGCTCATCTTCCAGCCACTGATCCATGTCGATCCCAATTCCCAGATTATGATCTGCCATGTAGGTCTGATCATACTTCAGGTAGAATCCATGCAGGCTCAACTCACCGGCCTGCAGTGCTGCTGGCGAGAGATCCGCACCGGAGTAATTGTTTCCGGTGGTACGTCCCGCAAGTGTTTGGCTACCAGCCGCAGGTCGGTACTGATGCTGAGTAGCTTTAATTTTGAAATTCATCAACGTTCGCAAAAGCATCGAATAGCCGAGAACTTTAGTGATGAAACGCTGGCCACGCTCGGTAGTTGATGGCTTAGCGGTTGATGTTACTTGAACAATATTCATAATTCGGTGGGTGTGAGATTATTTGGTGTTGAAGGCTTCCGCCACAGTTGGATGTACGCCGGCTCCAGCTTTCGCCTGAGTTCGAGGCCGTTGCACATTACCACTGGGCTTCACAGCTCCTTCAGGTAAAAGCTCCAGTGCCGCTTTCAATTGCTCGGGTTTGCCGGCATAGGTCTTCGCGTACTGCTCTTTGGCAGCAGCAGTGATCTTGAAGCTGTCTACCGCTGCTTTCAGCTCGGCTTCCACTTCCTGCTCGGCCTGCTCAGCCAGTTCTTCCTCGGTAGGTTCAGCGCCTTTCAGCTCTTCTACCTGGGCTTTCAGGGTTGCGATCTCCGCGTCTTTCGACTGGATATCATTTTCCAGCTGCTCCATCTTGGAGGCCTGTGCTTTCAGCTCTTTGGCTCTGATGACGGCATCGGCTTCATCGCTGCTGTCGCCCAGGCCCAAAGCTGCTTTCATTTTTTTGAAGAATTCTTCCATTGTTGCTTTGATTTGGTTGTTTTCTGTGGTTTGGGTTGCGGGCGACGTTCCGCGCCCTTGTAGTTGAAATTCTTTGGGACGATCGAATGCTTTGGCTGCCAGATCGTAATCCACCTTTTTCTCCAGGGTCGATTCCACCGAATCGATCTTATCAATGAATCCGAGCTGAAGCGCCTCTTCGGCTTTCATGAATTTGGTCTCGCGCATCCACTTTCGGATATCATCTTCGCTCTGGCCGGTCTTCTCCACATAGACCTGAACCATGTCATCGCGTACACGATCGAGCATGTCCAGCCCGGCCTGACCTTCTTCCACGCCAACCCAACCGGCATCCATCTTGGGGTCGTGGATCATGTACTCAAAAGGAAATTCATTGCCGATCACCTGATCGCAGGCACAGGCAGGCAGCGTTGCCGAGCTGTCGCAGATATATTCGATGTAGCAGGTTGTTGTGCCTTTGTGGCGCTTAATGAGATTGTACAATGCCAGACCGGTACGGGGATCTCCACCAATAGAATCGATACGGATCACCAACGGAGCATCTTCTCCTTGCTCCTTGATCTGCCAGCGCAGATAGTTCTCCAGATCCTCCCACCAGTACATTTCTCCATAGATCTCGAGAATAATCATCCCGGCCATTGCTCTGAGTTTCAATCCTAATTCCATATTCTTAATCCTCCATCAGAGTTAGCGTTGGGGTGATAATGGCCACAGGCTTGAAGAAGTCCGGGATAGCGCGGAACTGGATGTCCTGGCCAACGGCAAGTGGTACATCATTCACGGTGACCACCTGACCTTTCAATGCGTTCAGCACCCAGTCGATGCCACTGGCCAGCGTTCCGAACCTGGCACGGCCACGGGCTTTATTTTCGTCGAAGAGAATGATCTCAGGGCGAAGCTCTCCGGTTACCAGCAGGCCTTCAATATCATCGGCAGTGATCCGACCAGCGGTCACCACATCCACATACAGCGACGGCAGGTGATTTACATTGCGGCACTCATTCTTCATCTCTCCGCCGTAAGGTTTGATCTGCTTAGGGTAAGCAGTTTCTGCATGAGCAGCCTCAAACAATTCGATAAGAGCGGTTTGCAACTCAGCAATCATAGTCGCCTCCTAAACTGTTACGCCCGAACAGGCGAGGCTTCGAAGTGAAGAAGCCCGTCACCATTGCTTCGGCTTCATCTTCGGTCTCGGATCGAAGGTCGATCTTTCCGGAAGCGATCTGGTCGAGTTTCTTCTCGATCAGCTTCCAATCCTCCCGGAGATCCTCATTCCACCCACCGGCACTGTCTCGCTCCAGGATCAGATACGAGCCGGTGATACAAAGCCCGTTCAGCAGCGCATGGGTTTCATCGAACGGCAGATCCGGGTGGATCTTTCGAACAGCGGCATCGATCAATGCACTCATTTCCTCGATCGCCAGAGTGACAGCGGCAGCATTGATGGTGGTACCATCTGCATCGCCGGTAAGCTCAGCAATGAGCTCGGTGCCTTTGCGGGAGGTAATATTTGCTTGAGTGCAGTATGCCATTGCGGTGGTTTGAATGTTGAATCCACAGCAAAGATCAGAAGAGGCGGGGCGGGATAAAGGGGAAATAGGCCATTTCCCCATTAGTTGATCGGTGGGGTGGCGAATTTTGAATTGAACGCCAAAAAAGAGGAGAAAAGGCAATGCCGAAGACTTACAACGACATCACAAAACAGACCGCATGGACGTATTACGTCATTATGGGCATGTCTGCAGAGGAAATCTCGGGACTTCTGGAACCAACCGCAACCACAATCCGCGAATGGGCCAAGGACGAAGACTGGGATTCTCAGAAATCCATCCGCCTCTCAGCTCCTTCACAGATCGCGCTCGATGCAGCCTGGATGGTTGGGATGATCTATCGCCAGGCTAAGGAAGAGAACCGCATTCTAACCTCCAAAGAGATCGATCAGGTAAGCAAGCACAACAAGCTGATCGAGAAGCTGGATAAGAACTTCATGTTTGTGGCCAGCGCCATCGAAGCCCAGGGACTCTTCATGCAGATGGTTCGAAAGAAAGACGAAGAGCTCTTCCTTAAGCTCATTCCGCACAGCCAGGACTTCACCCAGGAAGTAGCCAAAAAATACGGAGGCCTTAAGTGAGCCTGCAGGAACAGAAACGGCTGGAGGCATTGCTTAATCAACATATTGAGCTGCTTTCCAAAACCACGCCGCCTTTCTCCGATACCAGCAAGGAAGCGATCCGGAAACGCCATGCCGAAACCGTGGGCAATATCAGTGCGTTCATCCGCATGTACGTTCCGCATTACACCAGGGACGACAAAAACCCGAACATCGAATATGAGGATGCCGCGTTCCATACCGATATCGATGCGATGGTTCAATATCCTGAAAAGGCGCTGTTCCTGGTTCATGGCCCGAGGGAGCATGCCAAGTCGGTACGTTCCCGGATCAACATCCTGGAGGCCGTACTCAACGGGCGGATTCAATACTGGGTGTTCGGAGCCGAAAAAGTTACTCAGGCCTATCAACACATCGATGCGATCTTTGTGGAGCTGGCCGAGAACCCACGGATCCGGGCCGACTACGATGTGGACATCATCCGCAACGATTCCACCTCCGGGATCTTCCGGGCGCGGGTCTTCTGTAAAGCAACCGGCGTTCGCAACTTCTTCCAACTGGAGGCCGTCTCCGATGGTACCTCCGGGAAAGGGCTGCTCTTCCAGCAGTACCGTCCGCAAGGCGCACTGGTCGATGATCTCGAGAAGCTGCTCGATCAATACAATCCCGACAACGGGAAGAAGAAGAACAACTGGGTACGTCAGGAACTCTTCGGAGCCATCAACGGGCCGCTGGTTTGGCTCGGGAATATGGGGCTCAAAACTTCGGCACTTCACCAGGGCTTTGAGGAGATCTATCCCAACGAGGAAGAGCTGAAGAAGCTGAAAGCCAACGGATCGGTGCCCGGCCTCTTTGCTTCGGTCTGTGCCCGTAATGGAGGCAAGTTACCCGCCAGTGATGGACTCCGTATTCAACGGGGATTCATTTTCAAAGCCGACCGGCAGGTGGATGGAAAGACCGTATATCTGTGGCCGGAGCGTTTCCGACCGGCTCATTACGCCTCCGAACGCCGAACAATGGGCTATCGGTACGAAGGCGAGATGAACGGGAACCCGATCGCGCCCGGTAAGATCTTCAAGAACTTCCCGCGCTACGAACCCGAAGCCCTGCAGCAGCTCGATTTCGAGAACCTGGTGGTGTACACCTGGTTGGATCCCGCCTGGGGAAAGAGTAAGCACTCCGCCTATAAGTGCTGGGTGATCGTCGCCTACGACGGCCACTTCTTCTACATGCTCGATGCCTATTGCCGGCAAGGCACACCGATCAGCGAAGCCATCGACTACTGGTATGAAGGATTCGATCGCTGGGCATGGATCGGCCTCCGCGATGGAGGCTTTGAGAAGACCTTCGCCCAGGACGAACGCTTCAAGCAGGATCTGGAACTCGCCGAGGATCGCCACGGCAAAATGCTACCGGTCTATCCGGATGATAACCCCGGCGAGAAGTTCGCCCGAATCGAAAGCTCCGAAGGGCTGCATAACTCCGGACGCGTTCTCTGGCCAGAACGCCTCACCAAAGATCTGGCTACGGTGAAAGAGCAGCACGAAGTCTATCCCGACGGGCCTTATGTGGATGCTCCCGATGCCACCGAAGCCTGCCTTACCCGGGCACGCCGCCGGTTCAAAGGCCGCAAAGTTTCTTACCAATCAATGAAAAAACGACGCTACACCCGAAGAAGAAGGTAACCCATGAAAAAAGTTTCAAAGCTCCGCCCGATCCGGGCCGCCAAAACCACTACGGCAGCCGGTGGCACCACACTCACCAAACCGGCCACCCGGCCACAGACGAACTTCAGCCGGCATGTAACCCCGAACGACTTCAAGAAAGCGTTCCGGGCCGCACAAACCGGAAGCCCGAACCAGCTGTATGCCATCCTCAAGTTCTTTCTTAAGATGGATGACGAGATCCCTAGTGCCATGCAGTCGCTGGTGTCAGCCATCCTGGGCGAGAACTTCATCATTACCCCGGCAGATGAAAGCGAAGAGGCGAAGCAACAGGCCGAAGTGCTGAAGACCGTCTTCAAAAAGATCAACATGTACGAGCTGGCCGAGAACCTGATCGAGAGCCACTACTACGGCATGAGCGCTGTGAGCATTCCCGCCGAAGCCTGGCAGATGGAAACCATCGAGGGACGGAGTTACCAGATCCCGACCTTCTACCAGGACATTCCAATGGGCTGGATCTTCGCCGAGAAGGAGAACAAATCCGACGACAACAACCAGCTCTTTGTGGGCGAGGCTCCCTATAAAGACTACACCGGGTCGACCGTGATTTTGATGACTTCCAAAAAACTCCCGGACTTCGAAGACATCGACTTCACCGATTTCGGCAAGGGACTCGGAGCCATTCGCTACGCGGTGTTCAAGTACTTCAATGAAGAAGACGCAGCGGCCTTCAACGAGGTATTTGCTACGCCATTGATCTTAGGGAAAGTAGGCGAAGGCGGGAAAGAGGAAGTAGTGACCAAGGCCGTGAACGACATGGGCAACGATGCCCGCGCCGTGGTGAACCAGAACGACACCATCGAATTCCCGACCGCCAATCAATCCGGAAGCGTGGATGTATTCGATCGCTCCGCCGATCGCTGGAACAAAGCCATCTCGAAGATCCTGAAGAGTGAGAGCCTCACCAACAACATGGGAAGCGTGGGAAGCTACGCCGCCATGTACACCACCAACGGGGTGCGCCTCGACGTGGCCAGCTACATTGGTCGACGCCTGTTCCGGGTGATTGATGAAAGCATCATCCGTCCCATTAGCGAGATGAACTTCTCCGGAAAGCTGCTGGTAGATGTCAAGCTGCAGATACAGGCGATTGAAGACGCCCTGAGCAAAGCCCGGGTATTGAAAGAAGCGAATAGCATGATCGACCTCAGCAAAGCACAAGTCTACGAAGAGCTCGGCCTCCGCGCACCGGCAGATGATGAAGACACCATTCCCGTCAAAAAATCAACCACCACTCTAGGATTCTAAATGGAGCCTCTTGACAGATTAATCCACGCCCTCGAATCCGCTGTTGACAACGCGGTAAAAAAAGGCGACACAGATTACGTGGCAGACAACGTTCGCCGAACCATCCTCATGCGCACCCGACGCGGTGAGTTCCTGAATGGCTCAGGAGGTCTCGAAAAAAGAAGCTACAAAAGCGAGTCGCACAAAAAGAAAAGAGCGAAGCTCGGCCTGCCGATCGACCGGGTCACTCTGTTCATAGGCAGGGTTGGTGTGCTGGAAGCCATGCGGGCACGGAGTTCCTTCAGTGCGGGGCAGGTTACCATCGAAGCGGGATTCCTTGCCGGACTCAGCGAGGCACGTGCGACCGAAATTGCGGGCTACCTCGACCGCGAAGGGGCAGGCATCAATCACGTAACCTATCCGTTCGTCGGGCTCACCGAGGCAGAAGAAGAGAAGATCGTGCAGGCCTTAGCGGCACGCATCGGAACCAATTTCAACACAACCTTTCAATAACATGAAACGAATTACCTTCCTTTTTGCGGTTCTGTTGGCACTCAGCGGGTGCCGGCAGTTCGAAACCATAACCATGAAGACCACCACAACGGTGGATTCGGTGGCGGTCGATGTTCCGTTGCCGGGGCACGATTTTGCCGATATCTTTGAGCTGGATGCCTTGTTATCCGACAGCCTGATCTTCGAAGATGCCCGGGTACGCATTCGCATTGTGCCCGATACTTCCGGCAGCCTGCCCCGCGATGCCCGAAGCACTGGCGAAGTGGTGCCGCTCGATTCGGCACCCGTGCCACCGGCCCGGTTCCGCATAGAGGCAGAAGTGAAACCCGATACCGCCCGGATCAAGGTGGCCGAGAAGACCACCACCATTGCCACCGAGCATACGAAGTATAAGAAGCAGATGCCCTGGTGGGGATGGGTATTATTGGGTGGGCTCACGATGGTATCTCTGATTCTTTTGGTGCTCCTTCAATTAGCTAAATGGGAGTGATATGATCTTAACCCGACTAGGAAACAAGCGAAAACTGGCCGATAAAATCTGGCCACTCTTTCCTCCGCATCAGCTGTACATCGAGCCGTTCTTCGGAGCCGGTGGGATGTTTTTCAGCAAACCGAAATCGAAGTTCAACATCCTGAACGATCTCGATGAGGAAGTGTACAATCTCTTCATTATGATTCAGCGCCGTTGGGAGGATCTGTACGACTGCCTGTTCTTTACCCCGGTACATGAGAAGCTATTCCAGGAATGGAAAGAAGGTGTCCCGGTGGATCCCGTCTGGAGAGCCGTTCGCTTTTTGATGCTGAGCAACTTCAGCTATCTCGGCAAAATGGAAACCTTGAGCTTTCCGTCCAGGAATACAAAGAAGCTCGCGCTTGGTCGGCTCCGGAAAGTATATGAGCAGATCTACGATGTGGACTTCATGTGTACCGACTTCCGGGAGATCTTCCGAAAGATCGAATCCCGCAATCGGGACGTGGCTTTTGTGTATGCGGATCCACCTTACCTGGAGACCGACAACAACTACTCTGCAGGATTTAAAGAGGAGGACTCCAGAGATCTCTTCGACTGCCTCGAAGACTCCGGGATCCGGTGGGCCATGAGTGAATTCGACCATCCTTTTGTATTGGAGCAGGCAGAAGAGCGAGGGCTTAAAGTCTTAGAAATTGGGGAGCGTCATAACCTCAAAAACAGGCGCAAAGAAATCCTGATTATTAATTACGATTCAGCTCAGCGGGGACTGTTCGACTAGGAAACCCATACTTGCGCAGAGCCGGTTCCACCTGCTTCACAAAGAAGATCTCCAGTTCTCTGGTATGATCGGATTCTCCGAGGGTGTCCAGCGCCCAGAAAAGGATCCGGTACACTCCGGCCAGGTTCACCGCCTGACCGTTGTCGGTAATGAATACTTCCACATTCTGTTCCAGTATTTCTCCGGAGTGTGGAACTAATCGCGAGAGGTCTTTCCGGATGAATTTAGGATCGTCAGGTAGGCCAATGATTCGGATCGGGTGATCCTTATAATGGATAGTAATAATTGGCTCGGACATGCTTTGAATTTTTGGGAGGTTAAAATGATGCCGGGTTGCTCCCAATGGCTCAAAGAGACCACCACCGGATTGATTACCAGTGACAACACCGGCATCAATCAATTTCTTGAAGCGGTGGTTTCTTTGATTTTTTGGGAGGCTTAAAGGTATAAAAAAAGCCCTCCGTTCGGAAGGGCTTGGGTTATATCTTCAGTTATAACACATAGTGGTTATTTCAATGACTGTTTCACTGCAAATCCGGAAACAGTAATTATATCCTCTTCAGAAGTGTCGACTGTAAAATTATAAACAGCATTTGCACCCCAGGAAGTTGCCCTTGAATACAGAGCTTCTATAGCAGTATCAAGTTCAAGGATCTCAAATCCATAATACTTTACTTCACCACCATTCAAAAGTTTTTCCAGCCGGTATTTTTTTTCACCAATCTTGTAATTGGAATCCTTGAATTGATCCCAGATTGTTTTGGTAGTTTCAATCACCTTTGGGGTGAGAGTGATATAGATTTGACCAATTGATTCATAATTGCTTACTGGCGGCTCAGGTGTAAAAAGAAATCCTTGCTCGCTATAAGGTCGGAAATCAACCCCATATGAAATTACATAGCCTTCAGTCGTAAGGTCAATCGTTGGCCCACAACCCAAAAAAAGGATCGCTATCAATATTCGTTTCATCATCATTCCGTTTTGTTGTTCTCGTTAATTAGCATAGAGTCGACATTCATTGCTTTAGTCCCTCTGTCTCTTCAGCATCGCTTCCCGATGGCTCGGCACTCCCCAATTGTTCCGCATGTGGCCGTTCTTCGGGTTATCCAGAATATCCCGCTTCGGTTTGGGCTGGTAATCCTTCAGCTCCACCAGCACATACTTCTCAGTCACCTGCAGAACCATCTTCAGCCACTGGCCTACGCCACCGGTAAAGGTGTGCTTCAGCAGGCTGGTGGTGTACCAGATCCGGTCGGTGAGTTCCTGCATCTGCTTTTGGGTAAGCTCGATCTCCATCCCGGTCTGCAAGTGGTGCAACAACTGGTCGTCGAACGCCTGCCGGAAATCCTTCGACTCCTTGCTGGCTGCGTATGCCCGTTGCACACACCCCGCCACGTTGGATGTTGAATGTTCCTTGTTGAATGTTCGATGTTCAGTCATCGCCCTTCGGTAGTTTCAGTTTCAGATAGTCGGCTTCCTCAGCCACTACGGGCTCCGAGTTAATCTTCCCCTTCAGCTCATCATCCCATTCGGGATCAACCCACAACCAGGAGTGGATGCAATTCCACCCTCCGGCATAGATTTTAACCGGTGAGAGCTGACCGTTATCCATTTGCTCTATCTGTTCGATTGTAAACACTTTATCTATACAACGCAAACAGAAAGGGCGGGTGTTCACCCGTGCGTCCCCATAATAGAAACCGTGGGTAAGGCCGGCACTGGCCCGCACCTCTTCCCGGCCTATCCGGTTGTAGGAAGAGACGATCATCCGGGCGTTGGTGCGGGCGTAGTGGGCTTTGCCGTCTGTGTATTGAAAGATCAGATCCTCGAGATCAGCTCGATCGAGGAATCCCTGGGCAAGCTCGCTCTGCAGGGTGTCGATGGTTCCGTTCAGCAGCTCTTCGCGCATCTCGGCCATGTTGGTGGTAAAGAGTTCGGTGAGTTCCTGCACCGCTTCGGTGCGCGAGATGGCCTCGGCCAGGTCGGGGATGTCCAGCCCCCGGGCGGTGTAGAAGGTGGCCGTCTCAGCGAGTACGTTATTCACTCCGCTTTGGATCTCGGCAGCCAGATTCACGTTGATGAAATCGGCGGAGGCCTCCAGTGCATCCTCCACCAATTGCTGCAGATCCAATCCCGCCAGCTCGCGTTGACTCAGCCCGCCCAAAGCATCGAGAATGGATTGGGTGTAGGCTCCTACAAAATCATCCACACTGGAGTATTCGCCCGCCTGGGCCAGCAGCTGCTGCACCCGCTGCTCGAGAGATTCTATTTCTGCGAAGATTGACATATATTCAAGTAAAAAAGATTGATATGGAGCTAAAAGAGTTTATAAAAAATGTACTTGTTCAATTAACTGAGGGATATGAAGCGGCTATTCCTGAGATGGCTAAGTATGGAGCGGTAGTAAATCCAGCTCATATTACTTTGGAAGAAAATCAAACCATAATCGATTTTGATGTTCTGGTTTCAACAACCGAAACAGGTAACACCCAAGGTAAAGCTGGAATATTTGTTGCTGGCTCTGGAATTGGAGGGAAAAAAGAATCTGGTAATGAAAACTTTTCATCATCACGCATAAAGTTTTCATTAAAGATCGAACTTAGAAATGGTGATAGAGATAGATTAACAGATAAGTAATTCATAATTCTTAAATCCTAATTGATCATTCTTAATTAAAAAGCTGAGTTAGTTCAGCGCATAACAGGCTGTTGGAGCGACGAGTACATCGCTCAACAGCTCGTTAGTGGCTATGTGCTATTAAATCATCATATCCAAGTACACCGTTTTCAAGTAGCACCTCATGTACCTTATCCAGTGCTAATGTGTACCCATCAAAGCATAGTACAAAGCAGGCATCATCATCCCTGTATTCAAACCCCCAACCTTCAGGAAGATTTACAAATAGTGTTAACCTTCCCTTCATTTTATTGCAAAGGTCAGTGTACTTATCGTAGTATTTTTCGGCTTCCTTTGCATCTTTAGCAACGCCACTAACAATAGCATTAACGGCGGACTGGCGTCCGCCTTTGGTTTTTTTTTTAACTTTACTCATAATTGTGCGTCCTTTAATAATTAATATTCCGCCAGCCGGTTATGCTTGTTACGTTATGCGCTACGTAAATTCAGGCTCTTGCTCTTCTTCAAACATGCCCGCATCAATTTCATATACACAATCCGGGCATTGATCAAACTTATAATTCCAGTAATCATCTACTTTCGCGGGCAAATAGGCGTCGCAAGAAATGCAATAACCAGCTTGCCTCATACAATCAAGGCACCAGTGTTCATCAAAGTGCTCAACAATTGCCTGGTTATTCTCGCCACATTCATCACACCTGCGCATAACAATGGCTTCAACATCGGACGCTGTCGCGTCCTTGGTACTTTTCTGACTGTCTTTCATAATTCTATCCTTTGGTTAGTTCAAAATTTCAGCGCGCGGTTAAGCCTCCACCGTTAGTGTGCTTTCGCCTTAGTCAAAAGAGGGTGTGCCTCTTCCCAATACCATTCCATTGCTCTATCGAAATGATCCTCCTTACTACTTCTACCGTCGTTCAAGTCAGGGAATGAATCAAAGAGCTTTACAAAATCGCGTACACTAACAATCGTTTCAAGAGGACTTACTTCCTGCCGTTGTTCAAAATCATCACAGGTTCGGCGGTATCCGTAATCTGTGTCAACCGGGCTTTTCGGCCCTATGAATCTTGGCTTATGCAACTTAGCACAAACCGGTGCGCACTCACCTTCTCGGTTAGCTACAAAAAATTGGCAGTTATCACATTGTTTTACAGTCATAATCACTTAGTCTTTTCGAGTTATCAAGCTGCTTAAACGCCACTTCGCTATGCTCACAAATACCCATGCTCATATTTTACGCCCTGAATAACGATCTCTTCCAGTCTGTGATTGGAGGCCCGCTCGGGATTATTGTTCACATCACACAACCAGGCCGGGTTGCATCTCAACTGTAGTTTCTCGGCGATCTCTTGATAGGTCATTCCGGATCCATGCATGGAACTCAACCTTCTCGCCACCTGCTTCATCAGCTTGGCCTTGTGGGCCGGGTACACTCGGCGCTTGCCGTTCTCGAACCATTCCACCATCGGGATGAATTCCTTATGACCTTCGGCCACCAGCTTCCGGTACTTCTTCAGGTCTTCCTGATCCTGCTTATTCAATCGCTGTGGTCTCATCCCTGCTCCAACTCAACTTCAAATTCAGGGTGAGATGAAAGAAGCTGTCGCAGTATATTAGACCTTTGCCTCTCTCCAATTTCCAGTGCTTCTTTTTCGGTATCAACTGGATGAGACATCCTCAAACCATTAAACACAGCTTGATACTTTTTTCCATCTTTTGCCAAGGAAGATTCAGCGTTGATAGCGGTAAACTCTCCGGCTTTGAGGATATCAAACTTCTCTCTGTCCTTCATGTACATCCATTTTGCGAGACTAATCAAGTTCTTTGGTTGTTCCATATTCCTAATTCCTAATTGATCATTATTAATTGAAAATTACTCAGCCTTTCAGCCTCCAGTAGTTCTTGTCGTTTCCCTCTTTCACCAGCTCGAACTTGTCGGTGAGCTGACTGTAACTCATCCCTTTCTTCTCCAGCCAGGTAAGGGCTTCGGTGTGGGTCATCAGTCCGCCGTTGAAGCCATGCCGCTTCATGGCGTTCTCTTTCGCCACCTGTTCTTTGCGGCGCTTCAGGCGGATCCAATTGGTGAGGGTGAGCTTCACGGATCGGTACTTCTTCTGTAGCTGAGCGAAGTTCTCCATCTCCAGCAGGGTCTGATGGATCTCGGTCTTCGTGAACTCCAGCTCCAGCTTCTCAATGTCGGCATCGGTCAGCTGCTTCTTCAGCCCGGCCACGTTCTCCAGCTCCTCGGCGATGTATGCCTTCAGTTTCGCTTTGTCGATTCGGTCGCTCATGGGAATTGATTGATTTGAGTTATCGTAACTTGATTTCCTCTTCTATCCCAGGCCTCAGCCATGAATCCATCATCACCCCAGATAACATCAATTTCAGTATGAAACCACTTTTGGAATAGTTCGACACAAACCTGTTTAATTCGAAAGTCTGAAAAGATGTAATAACTGGAGAAAGAGGTAAACCCTGCTACCGTTGAAACATCAAGTGAATACATTCTCTTCCGATTGGGCTCAATAGAATAACAAGTGAGAATAGTAGCTCTCTCACTCTGTGCCTTTTCGCCTCTGTTTCTTTCTCCCATCACTTCACCTCCCGGTATCGGTCGATCTCATCCATCTCGCTATCCGCCCACCGGGATGATCCCAGGAAGCCCGACATGATAAATCCGATCATAAAGCAGATCCACGCTATTGCTATTACCCATCCTATACTCATAATTAATCCTCGTCTATTTCCAGTTCATGTTGTTGTGTTTCCTGCAGGCGCTGCTCTCGCTCATAGCGCTTCAGGAACTTGGCCACGTCGCGGCGCTTAACCTCGTCCAGATAGGTGTTGCGATAAGTGAAGGCATTGAGGCAGTCCCAGTTGGTGCAGGCATAGATCCGCACCTGGGTAAGGGGCTCTCCGGCTTTGTACCGGAAGTTCTTTGTGTCTATCACAATCGCTTTACTCTGGCACTTAGGACATTCCATTCAGAAAATGATCCTCCATCACTTCTTTGAATTCTTCTTGAACACCGGCTCGCCAGGCATCGCGCATTAAGTAGTATTGACGGAGCCGGTTTACCTCGATCACATCCACTTGCCGGTCACCGCTTTGCACCTGGTGCTTGCGGGTTCCGGTGTGGTTCAGCTGCAGGAGGGCCTCTCCATCCAGCGGTTGCGCCAGATCCTGCAGGTGCGCATGGATCTCATTCACCCGGGTCGCGTACATAGAATGCGCCATCTCAGTCTCCCACCGATTCAATGCCGTTCCTTTCCGCGGCAATGCGGTGCTGCAGAAAGTGATCGCTGATGAAATAATACACCCGGCCACTCACTTCGCGGGCAGCCAGCATTCCGGATCCGATCAGTTCATCCAGGAGAGGATTCAGATCTTCGATGCCGGAATCTTTTTTCAGGTCAGCGAGGGTGTGCATATTCTTCTCGCTGTCGATCTTGGAGCGCAGCAGCCACTTGGCTCCGGCACTTAGTTTTTTATGCTTCAGAAATTCAGTCACAGGGTTCATGGTTGTTCTCCATTGTTTAGTTTTTTGTACCATCTTTTTACCGAGCGCCAGTTCTTAGCGCCTTTGAATAGCTCGATCGATGAGCCCGCAGCATGAGCAGTGATCACCACTTCTTTTTCTACCAGATCGCCGGCATAAGGCCGTTCATTCACGCCGGATCCGGCGGTGCTGCTCGGTGCCGGGGTGGGTTGTTGGCGGCGCTTCTTTTGTTGCCGCGCCTCGATCTTCTCTTCCTGGTATTGGCGCAGGGTGCCGATATAACTCAGCAGTCCTACCACCAGCGGGAAGATGCTGCCACTCAGGATCGCCCGGAGTGGGTGCAGATCCCAGTAGGCCCAGATGTTCACATACAGCTGAAAACTGATGAGCACCATCAGTACCGCCCAGATCGCCTTCTTCGCTTTCTTCTGCCGGATCAGGTATTCATCTTTCAGCAGGTAGAAGCTGATCACAACCAGCACATCGAAACTCAATGCCAGCCCGATCCGGATGATCACCGGCTCGGTCTCGAAGAAGTTGAAGATGTGATAGCTCATTACAAGTAAGGGCACGGCGGTGAAGTAGGTTAGTGCGTTGATGTTTTTGAAGTGCATAGAGTCGGAATTCTTAATAGCCCAGGAATTCCTCCAGCGAGATAAATTCGCTCCGCTTGTCGTCCCACTTCTCCAGGCCGTAATACCATCGGCCACGACTGGTGAAGTATGCATCGTTCAGGATGTCCCGCGCCTGGATCAGTCGCTCATCCGGCAGCTCTTCATCTTTCATCGCCATGAAGGCTTTCAGCTCCGGTGTCCATCGGAATTTCTTTTTCCGGGAGGCACCGAACATCATCGCCTCCAGCATGCCAACCAGGAAGGCGCTGTCGGCATCGATCTCTTCGTTCTTATGCTCTGTGATGTATTGATGGATTAGCGCGGTGGCTTGTTGCGCACGGTCGTCGAAACTCTGGGTGCGCTGCTGATTCACGGCAAAGCGGGTCTTCCCGTCCTGCGAATACAGCACCAGGCTGGTTTGCTGCAGCGTCGGTGGCAGATGTGCGTTCCCGGCTTCGATTACATTCTCCACCACGTTCTCCAGCACAAAGTCTTCCATGTCTTTCAGTGCCCGTATCTGGGCTTTCTCCAGGATCTCGAGCTGACTCAATAACATCCGGGTGGTCTGAGGCGTAAGCGCCATTTCAATGATTTTACGGTGGGCTTTCTTCCGGGGCTGGGTGCGTAGTTTTTTTTCTTTCGTTTCTGTAGTTGACATAGTTGATGTGGGTTTATTTCATAATTTTCATTAAGTGCTTTTGCCGGCGTAGCTGGTAATCCAGCGCCTTGCGGTACATGATCTCCGCATGTTGGTAGTGGTTCCCGAAAAGCTGACCACGTTCCAGTTCTCCCAGCTCCCATTTCAGGATCTCATCATCCGCCAGAAACACTTCGGGCGGAATTGGCCATACGAGATCGAACTTGTAAGCGATTTGCTGCAGGATCTTTTTCTCCACCGCTTCCAGTTGGCCGAATCGCTTACGGAGTGGGCGGCGTACATCGCCCAGGTAAGGCTCGCCGGCGTCGTGTAGCAGTCCCCAGATCTTAAGGTGGTCGGGAAGTAATCCCGCAACCTTGATCGAATGCTCCGCCACACTGTAATGCCCGTTCGCCCCACCGTTGAACCGGCAGATCCGGGCGAGATGATGCACAATATCCTCCGTCTCAATGTCGCTCAGCTTTAGATCGAAAGGGTTCACCATCTTGCCACTGGGCGTCATGATCACCCGGGGTTCTTCGTCCTGCTTCGGCTTCTCGCCACAGTTGTTCATCCACAGATAGATCCATTTGTCGGCACCTTCAGTCTGCATCAGGTATTCGAATTTCTTCTGCGGAAACATCTTCTCCAGATACTGTACATACCGGAGCGGGCCGGGGGCATAATGGCCACCGGCCATCACCTTAATGGTCTCATGCTGCTGCAGATCTTCCGCTGCTTCGGCTACCTTGGTCAGGCCGGTATCGGGTGGCGTTAGTATAGCCCGTGTATCCCATTGTGTTACATTCCAGCGGTTCATGAGGCACTCCTGCTTTCAATGTTCCGGGCCACATCAGGTGCGGCGTTCGCTACGATCGACACCTTCTTCCGGGGTGCGGACTTCTTTGGGGTTACATCCGGCAGGTTGAAGTGCCGGAGAGATAAGGTGTGGTGGTCAGCCTTATAGGCGCGTTCCATCGCTTCACTCAGATAGTCATCCAATTCCAGCGGTGTAGGCAACAAGGTGCGCCCGTTCTCGGTTCTGGTGAGCGCATCCACCACCGATTCGCATTCGGCCTGACTTAACAAGTCGCGGCTTCGGTACTTCAGGATCTGAGCCAGCTCCTTGGGCTTGTGGGTGAATTCCAGGCGCATCCCTCGCTTGATCCGGTGGCGCACTTCCTCGTTGCTGTCGATCAGGCCCATCAGTCCGGGCTGACCCATGAACAACACCGGCAGCAGAATACTCTTCTGTAGAAAGGTCACATCCCGGAGGCGCTTAATTACGTTCAATGTTTTGAACTCCAGCTCATGCGCCTCATCCACCACCAGTAGTGCGGTGGCAGCCTGTTCCCGCATCGCCATAAGGATCCGCTTCACCTGTACCGTCCGGGCATCCAGGCTATGGCGCGGAACATCCGATCCGTCATATTCTTTCCCCAGGGTGCGCACAAACTCGCTCAGGATGTGAGTGGCCTTGATCCCTTTCCGATCAGGCACCGAAAGTTCCACGATCTTGATCTTCAGCGAGTACTGCTCGATCACATCCCTAAGTGCCTGATATGTCGTCGTTGTCTTACCGGATCCGATCCGGCCTTCAATGGCTGCCCATCCGAATTCCGAAAACATCTTATCGATCAGGCGCTTGGTCTTGTCGTAGATATCGGTCTTCAGATTTTCTTCTACCTGTTCAATGCCCAGGTATTCAAAGATTTCAAGTTGTGAAGTCATAATAGATGATTTGTTGTTGCATAGATTTGGTGAGGTATTAGCTCACGTTCTTGATTTGATTCACCGCAGCCTTATTCAGCTGCTTGGTTTCGAACATCGACTGGAACACCTGCTGTGCGGCATCCTCGAAATCACTCCACCGACAGTCAAACACATCGCAGATATAGATCTTAGCCTCTTCCCAGTCCGTGAAGTACTGCTTCACTTCCACAGGTTCTTTCTGAGTGAAGGGAGTCTCAGGCTCCAGCTCATGCTCGATCGGTGGCAAGGTGTATGGTTTGGGAGCTTCGTCCTGCTTACCAACTAAGCGCAGGCCGCTTCCGTCGTAGGTGAACTCATCCTTGGCGAGTCGCTCCTGAATGGTGGCCTCATGTTCCCGGCTTCCGGTTTGGTTGTTGATGTCAACAGGATCCAAATCAAATTCAAAGTGACGCTGTAGATCTGCACCGCGAATTCGACCATCGTTGGTTTCAAATACATAGATGCGCTGGCGACGTACTTCATCCGGTGCCTTATAGAGAGTGCCTTTATAGCTTAACTCTCGCTTCGCATCAACTCTGCGCGTAGTCTCGTTGAAGAGCAGATCCCAGATCGAAGTCTTCAGGATGATCTGCTCCCGCATTCGAAGTCCGGCCAGATACACTTCACCACGGGTTTGTGCGCGAAGTGGATGCTTCTTCTTCAGTAGCTCAGTGCAGTAGTGGTGGGCCAGCGCATTCAATTCCTCCAGGCTGATCTAGGAGACACCTTTCATCTGCAGTTGGCGAGCCAGTTTCAGCTCAAACTTCTGCCAGAGCGTACGGAACGATCGCTCCACTTTTCCCTGTGACTGGTGATCGGCGTAGCGATCATTCTTACTGGCGGCTAATTCAATGCGGATGCCGGTATCGCGTTGGAAGGTTTTGTGGTGCAGCAGATATTTCCCGATCGAGCCCTGATCGAACTTCAACACTTGAGGCGGGGATACCATCGGGGGCAGTTCATCTTCCCGTTGCCAAAAGAACTCCAGCGCTTCCGTTCCGGTCTGTATGTTCTCACCGGTGGTGTGGAAATAGCGCACCAGATACGCCCGGCTGTAGCTGTCAATGTAACCGGCCACCCAAAGGCGTTTGCGTTCGGCTTTCTCCTTGTTCTTATAATCCCAGGAACCACGGCGACCGTCCACCCGGATAATATCTTCGCCCGCTTTATTGATGCCGGAGTCGAAGTATTCACTCCTCGACATATCAAAGTGATGCACTTCATTCACGAAGTGATCTTCATGGCGTTCATAGCCTCGCTGTTCATTCCATCCGGCTTCACGAAGTCGGCGATCCACCGTCGATCGGTTCAGTAATCCCTCGGGGATCAGTCCCGCTTGCTCTAAGTTCTCAATCGCATCATCAGTGGTCAGGTAACGTTTACTTACACCCATCTTTCCACCTTCCACTTTTTCCCGGGCTACCAGGTCAATGTATTCAGCGGGGATCTCAGCTTCCCGTTCGCATTTCTTTTGGCCGGCAGTTACATCGATCATCCGGTAGATGGTCGCCCGGTCGTATGGCTTACCGGTCGCCGGGTTGATACTGGTCTTTGCGATCTCTTTGATCACCTCGGTCTTCTTCCCACGGGGAGCCTGTCGAACACGGCCCCGCCACTCTTCAATCAATCGCTCTGCTACTGCTGCCCCTGCCATTATAATTCCTCCATATCCATGCTCATTAGTAATTCAGCATGGCGCTCTGCCATCGCTTCGCCACCTTCCTGCACCGTATAGATCAGCGTCTTAAGGATCAGTGCCAGATCCTTCGGCACCTGCTCGGTTTCTATGCGATTCACCAGAATCCGAACCCGCTCAAAGAGCTTACTGGCTTCCTTCACATCCCGCTCGATCTCATCGTAGCTCTCGCTTTGTTGGCGGTACTTATCGTTCTGCTCTTCCAGCTCCTTTATCCGCTTCTGCTGATGCTTCTTCTCCAGCTCCAGGGTTTTCTTTTGCTCGTTCAGAAGCTCATTCTCTTCCACTTTTTTGGAAAGCTTTTTCAGACGTTCATCAAGATTTCGCACCGATACATCATTCAGGTCGTCGAGGCTGTACTCCTCATCGCCCAGGGTAATGGTATTGCCCTGCATTAGAGCAGGAAGAGAACCTTCCGCTTTTCGGGCAAGTATCTCCAGCTTACCAACTCCAAGTTGTGCTACTTCTTTTTTGAACTTCGAATCCTGAAGCTGAGGCGCGATCTCCCGCCCGATCGTTGCGAACCGGTAGACCTGGGCAACGGTCAGGCTTTTCTTCTCGAAGTACTCCTTGGCGGTAGCATAACCCAGTTCCTGATACAACTTCAGGTCTACGATCTCTGCCATGCAGGCAAAGCTCTCAAGGAGAGCATCCTCCAGCTTCGCATCCAGGATAATCGCCCGGCGATGCCGTTCTTCGGCGCTGGTTAGTTCTGTATTGCCAACGTTGGCAATGTCGGTCGTTGCTTCCATCTTAATTCTGTGTTTGGTTGAAAATTCGTTCCGATGCCAGCCGTTCAAGACCGGTGATCACTTTGGTAGCCTCATTCTTCCAGAGGCTGGTTACTAGCTTACGCTTCCCTATCTGTCGCTCTATGAAGTGATTCAACCCGGCAGGATCCATGCGTAATTGTTCCTGCAGCTTCCCGATCTTCCACATTTGGGAGCGGGTGATACGGGCAGTGGCACGATGTGTCTGGGGTTTCGGCCCGCGCCCGGTAAAATGGAGCAACCAATGATAGAAGAGCTTCTTCTGTCCCTCGGTTAACGAGTACTCAGTGCTCACTTCCTTCAATGGGCACTTCAGCCCGAAGTAGTCATGGATCCACGCTTTCACAGCGTCGCGATCGTCAAAGACCCCAAGCTCAATAGACTGACTGATCAGTGCCTGCCGGGCTCGGCGCTGTCGTTCTTTGATGTCTTCCTTACTTCTTCTCATTCAGTACTCCACTTACATAGGCCGGAGTAACGCCCAGCTTGGTGGCGATCTCAGCCTGGGTTAATTCCGAAGACTCATGCAGAAGCTCTACAATACCTGCGGTAGACAAGTCTAGCTTCTTAGCGCGGCGGATCAGTTTCAGATCCATTCCCTTTGCATGACGATAGACGGTACTTACATCCAACCCAAGCTCCCGGGCCACTTTGGTAGGGGAGGGATTGGCCCGGAGCTTTTCGCGCGTTTGGGAAGGAAAGACCGTTACAGGACTATGCTCTCGGCTCATGCTGCAATCCCTTTAATGTAATTAGCAAGGCGAGCATCCAGCTCTACCGTTGGCAGATCGACCAGGTAAGCAATAGCAGCTTCCCACACCCGATCATTGTCTGAGGGATGATTAGGACTCAGCACATTAATCACCTGCTGGTAACCAACATGAGCTACTCTTACAGCAATTTTACCGGCATCGCCGTATTTAAGAAGAGAACGTATCCGATCCTTATCCTCAACAGTCAGGTCACGAATACTTAATACCTTTGTTTCCTTGTTGGCTTTTTCCGACATTTGCATAGATGATTTATTATTTGTTTCTAGGTTCTGCAAATAATATAATTCCATTAATGAAACTATTCAATAAAAAAGTTTCAGAAATAAAACTTTTTTGAGTTACCAATTCCAATTTTGACAACATCAAATTCTACAATTAACAGTCGTATAAGGGATGCTGTAAAAAGCATTAAGGCCACATACGATGAAATAGCGGAAAAAACCGGTATTTCTAGAAGTACACTCATTAGAATGATGGAGGAGGGAACGGATGTCAAAATTGGAAACGTGGAATCACTCAGTTCCAAATATGACATCGACAAAGATTACATCCTTACAGGTCGTGAGGAATTAAAAAGTGTGACACCGGTGTCACAAACAGTCTCACCGGTGAGACACTTTGAAGAAGAAGAGAGTCTGCATTCGAATGCAGACAGTGCCAACGTTGGCAATCAGGTGAATGAGGAGAAGCAAAAGTATGAAGAGTTCCGGGCCTCAGCTCCAAAAGGAACACATGCCGCCAAACTCAAAGAAGAAGACTATGACAACCCGCTAGTAATATTAGATGCGGCAGTGAGTGATCTTAAGAGAGATTGGGATGGTCAGGTGAGGGGTTGGCCGTTAGAAGAACGCATGAAATTTCTCAAAGATGCCCTGGGGATCATCAATCGAATTTCAGCCAAGTATCTCTCGAAGATGGAAGACCAGGATTAACCATTTCCTTCCTGGCAAATCCAAAAAGCAAACCGCATAAGATCCCCGCACCGGCAAGTACTAGAAGGGCAAGTTGCCAGTCGTTAATTCCACTCTTTTTTACGCCGTTGAAAACCGGATCCATTTCCACAGCATTTTTATACCCGGCATAAGCCATCTTCGCATAAGCTCCGATTTCAATCGAATACATATCAATCGAATTGGACGGCATAGCAGCCATCTTATCCAGGGCTTTCCCGGCTAACGCTTTGCGATCGGTCAGCATGTAGATCTGTACTAATCGGGCAAGCACTCTGTACTGAGCCGACCAGCTCAGATCCAGTTCATCGGCCTCTAACAGATCCACGAGTTTCTGTTCGGCCAGGGTAAGGTTCCTGTCTGCAATCAGGAAGGTTGCCTGGGCAAAAGCAACATCCATGATCCACTGCTCATTACCGGTAGGTACCAGCCTCCAGGCATCGGCGATAAGTTTAATGGCTTTTTTCTCAGATCCGTATAAATACTCATAATAACTCTCTACAAAAATGGTACGGAGCTGATGTGTAGAATCCCCGGGCATAGCCTTCATTTCACGAACAAACCAGGCGACTTCTTTTTTATTTTGTCGAAGCTCGCTGTAGTAATAATAGACATTCCGAAGAGCCAGGCTCATACCCAGAGTGTCACCAATTTCCTTCGATAGTTTGTAGCTGGCCTCCTGATCTGCTCGGTAACTCTCCATGTCTCCCCAGGCCTGGCTGATATATCCACGCAAAGAAAGCATTCGAGACTTTGTCAAAGGGTATGTATTACTGTCAATCTCAAGGTTCAAAATCTCGAATCCTTTCTGTAGAGACTCCCGATCTCCTGCATCCATATAGATCCAGGCTTCCAGATTCTTAGCTACATAATAGGCGGAGTCTTTAGGCTCCGAATCCACCTGTTGCAAAACAACAATAGCGGAATCCGCTAGACCTTGATCATGGAGATCATAAGCCTGCGAAATCCGCTCATTTGTAGTCACTTGAAAGAGTGTCAAAAACAGAAGTATACACTTCATGAATTAACCGTCTCCTCCTGGTTTTGGTGGTGGTTCTGGTGGTGGATTGTCACCGCCACCGGTGTCACCGCCATCCATGTAGCGAATTTTTAATAGAGACATAAGCGCCTTTTATTTCGTTAACGTTATAGGTAAGACTACCGAGAAGAGAACTCCTTACAAATTATTTTGAAAAAGTTTCTTCTAATTGTAGAGAGTATTATAATAATAGGTAAGCTCTAAATAAAACTGCGACAAACAGCCCTATAAAAGACAAAAAAGGCCAAAACAGAACCGTAGATCCCTTCTAAAATCCCTGCGAAAAAGGCCAAAAACGCCACTATTATTGTCGCAGGTATTATTTATTCTTTATCGCACCCCCCTACTCATGATGATATTTTTTATGATTTCTGAACCGATAGTAAATAAAGTAAACATAAATTGCACATATATATTTAATGTGTGCAATATGATTTTTTCTTTTGCTCGCCGGGTGTTAGCTTCTATCTAAAAAAGAAGGACATGTGCGGCAGATATGCTCTTTTCGAACAACTGGATGAGATCGATCATTTTCTTGGAATTCTGGACAGGACTGGTGAGATAACTCCTAACTATAATGTGGCGCCTACTCATACCATGCCTGTAGTTGTAAACTCAGCAGGCAGACCTGAGATGGAGATGATGCATTGGGGATTTATGGGATGGAAGCCTAAACCGGGCGAACGGCCATTTCTACCGGTAAATACAAGGGCAGAAAGTATTTCCTCGAAAGCGATGTGGAAAAAATCCCTGTTGCAACGGCGTTGTTTGGTACCCATGAATGGTTTTTATGAATGGGCCGGAAGTAAATCCAATAAAACTCCCTTCTATATTCATGGAACAAACGAACCCTTTCTTGTTGCCGCGGGAATCTATTCAGAATTGAGTCCCATTGACGGGAGTAGATCCTTTTCTGTGATCACAACTTCGCCAAATAAGGTGATGGAGAATATACATGATAGAATGCCTGCCTTTCTGCATCCGTCTGAATTTGCCGACTGGCTGAAGTCGGATCATTCTGAAGAATACCTGTCGGATCTTTTGAGACCCTATCCCGATGATGCCATTGAGGCCTATCGTGTTTCTAAAGACGTCGGAAATGTTAGAAATAATCACCCCGGATTGGTTGTCAAAGCTGACCTTTTCTAACCGAATCAGGCTGGTTTTTCACCAATAAAACGAATTACAGAACTTTTGCCGACATGGTGTTCACCTTCAGCTAATTCAACTTCATCTTTTGTTAGCCTGTGAATGTTGAGTCCGGAAAACTCTTCAGCGATCATTTGCTCAGAAAAAAGAACTTCTTCCTTTTTGGGACCGCCTGCTTTCGGATTCTTTGAGCTGTATGTTAACTGATCTTTACTGAATGCCTCAAGAATCACTATTCCCCCGGGTTTTAACAGGTCGATAAAAGCACGATGATAATGGGAGCGTTTAGAAGGCCGGAAATGAGCGAAGATCAATCCGATGGCATCAAAAGATTCGGGCTTTAAAGGTAATTGTTCAAAATCTCCCACATGATAAGTCAGATCAACCCGGGATTTTTCGGCCAGTTGCATCGCTTTTTTACGGGCTTCGGTACTATAGTCAAAGGCTGTGACATTCCAGCCATTATTGGCCGCATACACGGCATTTCTGCCCTCACCTTCGGCCGGCATCAGTAAGTCGCCGGGTGTACGTTTATCTAATTCTGATTTAAAAAATAGATTAGGTTCTGTTCCGTAGATGTATTCTTCAGAGGAAAAACGTTCGTTCCAGAATTCTTTCATGGGGTCATTTTTACTATCACTCATACGATTTAAACAAGGAGAAGAGGGCGCTTAATTCCCGGGATAAAAAGTTAGTCCGAAATTTTAGGGTAGCTGAATGACAGCTCAAAATGTTCTTCGGTGTGGTAGTTAGATGTAGCCTGTATCTGAGTAAGGAGTGAATTGATGAGAGAGAAACCCAGACTTTTTGAACTTGCTGATTCAAAATCTGCGATCCCGACTCCGTTATCTCTATAATTAAATACGATCCTGTTGTCAGTCTCAGAAATTGATATGCTGATCTCATTCCCATCGTCATCAGGAAATCCGTATTTGATCGAGTTAGTGATCAGTTCATTAACGATAATTCCTAATGGAACCCCGTTATTTATATTCAGATAATCGACAGAAATATTGCTGTTAAACGTGATCTGTTTCTGATCGGAATTCATTGTACTTAAGATCACTTCTGCCAGCTGATCGATATACATTTTAAACGGTATCTTATCAAACGATTCAGATTGATAGAGAAACTGATGAACTTTTGCAATGCTCATGATCCGGTTTGTACTCTTTTTGAGCGTATTCTGAATTGTTTTGTCTTTTTCTTTTAGTGATTGTAATTCTAGGAGTCCGGAAACAATTGCCAGATTATTTTTTACCCTGTGATGGATCTCCTGAAGCAGAACATTTTTTTCCCGCAGGTTTTCCTGAAGTAATTCATCTCTCTTAGTGAGCTCATCGGTTTTTACTAGAAGGTCAGAGAAGATCTGATTTAACTTCTCATTGTAGCGATCTACAAAGATCATAATGATCAAGCCGGTCAATACGATAATTATACCATAGGTTACCCAAAGAGAAACAGAGGTATTTATGGGGTTTTGTATCAGTGGTTCGATCCGTTCTGTAATGAACAGATAAGCAGTAACACCGAAGTTAATTACCACAAAAAAGAAAAAGATGAATGATTTACGAAGGTCGAATACCAGAATGGTTAAAAATGGGATTAGTGCGAAAAACAGTTTTAAAGGAGAAACCACACCATACTGGATCAGGTTTGTTTGAGTGATCAGATAGAGTATAAATATGATCGCACTGGTACGTATGGTCAGATCTATCCTGTCACGAAAGTAATAGAGCAGAGAAAGAAGAACCATGCCCGAAAGATCCAGATAAAAAGAGGGGGTGAACAGGTAGTATTCACTTACAAATACCATCAATAAGACAGTAAGATATCCCGCAATTACTCCAAACAGGAGTAAGTGATTAGATAGTTGATTCTTGACCTCTGTAGTTGCGTCCTTAAGCTGTGTTTGCATGTAATGCCTCGTATCCTGCTATCAATTTACCAATATTCGTGCTGAGAATTATGATAATTTCTCAGCATTTGCCGGAAACCGGAAGGTTAATTGAAAACGTTGTTCAACGTCATATACATAATCTGCATCAATTTGAGTAAGAAGCGATGAAACGAGGGTAAAACCTAACCCTTTTTGTTTCGACTCATCGAAATCCGGGATTCCGGGACCATTGTCTTTATAGACTACTTCAATATCCGGTCCGGAATATTTAAAAGAGATGCTGATCACACCTTGTTTTGCATTCGTAAATCCGTATTTAACCGAATTGGTGATCAGTTCATTAAATATGATCCCGATGGGAACGCCTAAGTTCAGATTCAGATATTCAACATCAATATCATGTTCAAAAATGATGGTTCTGTCCTCATCATTCATTGTATTGAGGATCACATTCACTAATTCGTCCAGATATTTTTCGAGTGGAACTTTACTGATATCGTCGGACTGATAGAGCATCTGATGCACTTTGGCAATGCTCATAATTCTGTTCGTACTTTTTTGAAGCAGTGCCTTTAATTGTTCATCCTTTATTGAAAATGATTGAAGCTCTAACAGGCCGGAAACGATTGCCAGGTTGTTTTTAACCCTGTGATGGATCTCCTGTATCATCACGTTTTTTTCGTGAAGATGACCTTCAAGTTCGGCGTCTCTGATCTTAAGTCGCTTGGATGAGCGCTCAAGATCATTGATCATTAAGTACATCTCCTCATTAAAACTGTGAACAAATAAGGAGATCATTAATCCGGAAGCGGTAAGAACCAACCCGGTATTTATCCACGTAGAAGCAATGTAATTGGCCGGATTATAGATAGATGGTTCCAGAATTCGGTTGTAGAAAAGTATACCTACGATGCCAAAAGTGAGCATGGAAAGCAGGAACAAAAGGATCGTTTTCTTGTAATCAAAAATCAGAATTGATTTGAATGGTAATACGGCCACAAACACCTTGTCGGTCGAGTTTATACCAAATTGTAGCAGATCTGAGATGAAGAGCAGGAAAATAATGCAGATTATGATGCCTGCTTTAATTCTAAGCCTGATCCTGTCTTTGAAAATGTAGATGAGATATAACCCCGTTACATTCGCAATATCAAAATAGAAATCTACCGTAAATACATAGGCGAAGGTAGTTAATACAGCGGTGACGAAGATCAACGTGCCCACGACGGCACCAAACAACAAATACCGGTTTAATAATTTGTCTTTGATCTGATCTAACTGGTTCATTTTCACATTACGTTGATTTTACCGGGAAAGCGGAAATGAACCCGACTCACTATTAGCTGGAAAGGTAAATGATAATTTGAATCTGTCCTTGGTATCGTAAATGAATTCAGCTTCGATCTGATGCATTAGCGATTCGATAAGGGTAAAACCAAGGCTTTTACTGGTAGCTGATTCGAAATCATCAATTCCAATTCCGTTATCCATGTAGATAACCCGGATATCTTTTTGATCAGGTTCAACGGAAATAAAGATGGAATTTCCTTCCTGTTCCGTAAAGCCATACTTCACTGAGTTGGTAATGAGTTCGTTGAAAATGATCCCCAATGGCACCCCATGGTTTATATTCAGGTAATTTACGTTAATGTTGATCTGAATATTGATGTTCTTTCCCTCATCATTCATACTGCTCAGGATCATTTGAGCAAGTTCTTCAATGTATTTTTTGAACGGGATCTTATTGAAATTTTTTGCCTCGTAAAGCATCTCATGCACTTTAGCGATGCTCAGAATCCGATTGGTACTTTTACCAAGAATGAATTTGGTTCGGGAATCTGAAATTTTAAACGATTGCAGTTGTAATAAACCCGAAACCACTGCCAGATTATTTTTTACCCGATGATGGATCTCCTGTAAAAGTACATTCTTCTCATTCAGGTTTTCCTCGATCATCTTTTGAGATTCGATCCTTTCAGTGATGTTTTCAGTTACTGAAACAATGGAATGAATAATGCCATCTGATGTAAATAATGGCATTGTTTTGAACTGGAAATATTTATTGGATAACTTAACCTCGAATTCCTGAGGGTTGTTATTGAAGGTTGCTTCGTAAGCTTCAATAATTTTAAAAGCTTCTTTTCCGTAACTCTCCCTGAAAAGTTCCTGAACAGGTTTTCCGATAAAATCCTCTTCTTTAAACTCCCCGTTTAAAAATTCTTCACCACCTATACTTACAATCTTCAGGTTTCTGTCAATAACCGAAAGGAATGAACGGGGAAAGTTGTTCAATACTTTGGCCAATAAATGTTCTCTTTCGGCCAGAGCTTCATTCTGATTTTTCAGATCACTGATAAGAGTATTTACGGTGATATTATATTTATTAAGAAACAATGTGATTACAAAAGTAACCACAGATAATACAAGTACCTGCTCAATCCAGCGTAGAATTGAAATACCCTCCGGATCGAATCCCGGTGAGGTAATAATACCGCTATTGAATAAACTCCCGATAAATACTATGGTAATTACACAAAAGCTGTAAATGGAAATGGTGATCCTGAAGTTATAAATGAGAATAGACAAGAAGGGTACGATCACGATCAATGTAGTATCGGGTGTGAATAACCCGTTTTCAAGCAGATCAGATACCACCAATACATAGATCATGGCAATGATCATGTTGGTCTTACCGGCAGCAGAGATCCTTTTTCGAAAAAAATAAGTAATGAATAAAGCTCCGATCCCGCCAATATCGAACACCAGATCTAAATTTATAACAGAGCTGTCGAAGGGAAATAAGGATACTAAAAAAACTGCAAAGCCGATCGATGTACCGGTAAGCAGTATTTTATCGATCAGCTCATTCTTTAAACTGTCTGTCTGGTTAAGAAAGGAAGTCTCCTTCATGTCACTAAATTATTGCTGTAACCCAACCTGGATCTGTATAATAGTATCTTAATTAACTCATTTTTCCGATTAAATAATCAGTCAAAATTTCAACGGAAACCGAAAGAACCAAAGAGTATGTTATCGGCTGATCTGTGGGATATTATAAATGGATGGAGTTGAGCGGTCATGAATATATCAAAGCACTAAAACTAACCGCACTTTCTCTTTCCTTTTCATTCCAGAGATCATAAGTAAGTATTTCACCTTCAATGTGGTCAAAAATATTTAAAAAAGTATACAATGGTGGAAAACCACAGATCCGGTAAGCATCATAATTTGATTTCATTACCTTAAGCATGATGCCGGGGTCACCCTTAGCTCCGGCCTCAATAAAGTTCTTATCATTTTCTTCGATCTCCTCAAAAAGTTCGGTGGCTGTTTTCTCGTCGCCAAACTTTTTACCGATATGTGAAAGATCTCCACTGATGAGGAAGAAGGTGTCGGGATCGTTGGCGAACTCATCACGTAATAATTTTGAGAAATGTTGGATCTGTTGTTCTCTGAAACTGCCGTCACTGTACATCACTTCGTCAATACCACCTACAAGTATTGGAACGATCTTAAAATCATGATCCCAAATATGATTCAGGAATAATAAATGCATTTCAATACTATGCTCAGTACGGTGTGCGCGGGCATTGAAACTCAAGCCTGATTTCTTGCCAACTTTCTTGTAATGATCCTGCAGATGCCCGATGGCCTCACTATCCGGGTTAAGGATGCCGTTTGGCATTTTGAATTTCTTATCAGCCACAATGAATGTGTCATCCTGATAGAAGGAACCATATAAACCGGCATAATGGGAGGTCGCCAGAATGATCACCCGTTTCGGTGTTAAATTCCTGATCGCAGAAAAGGCTTTTACATAACTACTCATTCCCACTCTCGGGTCGATATGGGGAGCATATAAAGCACGGGCAGAATCAACCGGTTCCAGCGTAGGGTTCGATTCAAAGGCCTCATTCAGAAAAGTATTCAGTTCATCGGGATCAGCAGGGAAGGAAACTCCGGCTGTATTTGAATGATGATAGTCTGATTTTTCATATTCAGTTTCCAGTAGCCCGGAGTAATCCCGGAAATGTGAACTCTGCAAAAGCCGGTGTTCGTCCAGAAAGCGTACATATCCCAGGATCTGCTCTTTACTGATTTCTTCTGAGCTGAATTTCAGAATGTCTTCCACAGAGCGGGTTCCATCCATTAATTGCAGGATAGTTTCTGCATCAGAGGGAAGGGCAAACTCAGGAGTAGCGTATCCCATCGTGTCGAAGAAGTAGATGAGCTCGTGTCCATTCTGTTGAAAAGGGATACGTTGCACATCGTATCTTAATGGTGGTATCGGGTCGGTGTATGAATTAAAAAGCTCGCTCATTCACCCCGCTCCCGCATTTTCTGGCATTCACAGTTCTTGCCGTATTTCACACAAAGCGGGTGATCCGGTGCTTTGGAAATACGAGCCTTACAGGGACCCCGACCATGGTGGATCATCAAATGCGACAGATCGGTCCAGCTTTCCCGCGGAAACAGAGCCATGAGGTCACGTTCTATTTTGTCGGTATTAGACGGATGTTTTGTGAGCCCGAAACGGTTTGAGAACCGCTTAACATGCGTATCCACAACCACACCTACATTGGTATCAAATGCATTTCCCAGCACAACATTGGCTGTTTTTCGGGCGGCGCCCCGCAGAGTGAGCAGATCTTCCATATTTTCGGGCACTTTCCCGTCAAATTCTTCCACAATACGGGTAGAGGCTTCTTTCAGCGATTTGGCTTTATTCCTGTAAAACCCGGTAGAGCGCACCAATTCTTCGAGTTCTTCAAGCGGGGCTTCTGCCATAAGCTCAGGAGTGGGGTAGGTCTCAAATAACTCCGGGGTTACTTTGTTTACCCTTTCGTCGGTGCATTGAGCACTGAGTATAGTTGCGATCAATAATTCGAATGGATTGCGATGGGTTAGTTCGCAGTGTGGATTGGGGTAATAGTTATAGAGTTCCTGTAATATTTCCTGCGCCCGTTCTTTTTGCTTTTTGGTCTTACGGGGCAATTTAGGGAGTGAATTCTTGTCTTTTTTTGCCATAAATAAATTGTTTGCCTCAAACTTAGTGAATACATCAGAGATAATGAATCAGAAGGGGGGATAGTTTCAACAAGGAACTCTTATATTGCGCCCGGAAATTAAGTAAATGGAGTCCTTATGCTGAAGAGATTATACCTGACCCTTTTAACACTGATCGCTGCTACAACTACTTCATTGTTCAGCCAGACCATTGAACGGGTTGAGCCCCCGAACTGGTGGGTGGGTATGGAACATAATGAAATACAGCTTCTGGTGTATGGGGATGAGATCGCTGATCTGGATGTTCGCATTCCTTCCGGGTTCATCGACTTTAAAACACTCACTAAAGTTGAAAACCCGAACTATCTGTTTCTGGATATAACGATCGATGAAAATACCCCGCCCGGTTTATATCCCATTCAGTTTTTTAAGGGCGATACCAAAATATTCACCTACGATTATCCGGTTAAAGAACGGGATCCGAACAGTGCGGTAAGAAAGGGATTCAATACCACCGATGTGATCTACCTGATCACACCTGATCGATTTGCAAACGGTGATCCTGATAACGATTCCATTAATGGAATGGAAGACAGATTAAACCGGGATGGGAATTTTGGAAGACATGGGGGAGATATTCAGGGGATCCGGGATCATCTGGATTATATCGCCGATCTGGGCTTTACGGCAGTCTGGCTAAATCCGGTACTCGAAAATGACATGCCCCGTGCTTCATATCATGGATATGCCGCCACCGATTTTTATGCGGTGGATCGTCGTTTTGGTACCAATGAAGAATACAAAGAGCTCATTAATGCTGCGGAAGAACGGGGCATGAAAGTGATCATGGATATGATCATGAATCACTCAGGGTCGCAGCATTGGTTTGTGCTGGATCCACCGATGGACGACTGGATCAATCATCAGGGCGATTTCAAACAAACCACGCACATGCGCCAGACCAATCTGGATCCCTATGCCTCCGAATATGATAAGAAAGCCTTTTCTGACGGCTGGTTCGTGCGCTCCATGCCGGATCTGAATCAACGGAATGAATTTATGTCCCGCTACCTTATTCAGAATACCTTGTGGTGGATCGAATATTCAGGAATTTCTGCTATCCGGATGGATACTTATCCCTATCCTGACAAAGATTTTATGACCGACTGGACGTGTTCAGTAATGCAGGAATATCCGGATTTCAATATTGTAGGTGAAGAATGGTCATTGAATCCAGTCATTGTTTCTTACTGGCAGGCCGGTAAAGAAACGCATGATGGTTATAAATCCTGCCTTCCCAGTGTGATGGATTTCCCACTTCAAAGCGCCGTTTCCGACGGGTTGAGCGAAGAGGAAAACTGGAATTCAGGCTTCATCAAAGCGTATGAAATGCTGGCCAACGATTTTCTGTATCCGGATCCTTCAAACCTCGTGATCTTCCCGGATAATCATGATATGGATCGTTTCTACACACAGGTTAACAGCGACTTCGATCTGTATAAAATGGGGATGATCTATTACGCGACCATGCGAGGCGTTCCTCAGTTCTATTATGGAACTGAGATCCTGATGGATAATAATGGCCACCCGGGCGATCACGGAGTGATCAGAACTGATTTTCCCGGAGGCTGGGAGGGAGATCCGGTAAATGCATTTACAGGTGACGGGCTGACCGATCAGCAAAAAGAGGCGCAGAACTATCTGAAACATTTATTGAACTGGCGAAAGAACAGTGAATTGGTTCACTACGGAGATTTGATGCAATTTGCGCCGGAGCAGGGGGTGTACAGTTATGTTCGATACAATGATAAGGATCGACTGTTAGTGATCTTCAACAAGAGATCGGAATCCGTTCAGGTACCGATGAGTAAGTATCAGGAGATCATTTCCGGCTTCAGATCGGCTTATGATGTGATCAACAACAGGGACATTGAGATCGGTGACCGGCTGGAAGTTCCCCCGAGAACAGCCTTATTGTTTGAATTCAAAAAATAGTCGGATCACATTCTCGTATGAGCTCGAAATCCTCCGGATCTTCCGCCTTCTATGCCCGCCTTGCCTTAGGGCTGCTGGTTGTCGTGTATATAAGTAGTTTTGTGGACAGGCAGATCATTGCTGTACTCGGCACTCAGATACGCTCTGCACTGGACCTTTCAAATACGCAGATCGGCGTTTTATACGGCCCGGCATTTTCGTGGATCTATGCCATTATAGGATTATTCATGGGGCGATTGGCAGACCGCTATTCGCGCAAATATATCATACTCACCGGACTTATCATCTGGAGTTTAATGACCTTTGCCAGTGGATTCGCTTCATCTCTGGCATTCTTAATAGGAGCACGTTTTTTTGTGGGGATCAGTCAGGCCGCATTGAGTCCGGCAGTCTATTCGATGCTGGCCGATTATTTTAAACCCGAAAAAAGAGCCACGGTGTTTTCCATTTATGCATCCGGAATTTTTATTGGTGTTGGTCTTTCCTTTTTGATCGGTGGTTCTGTAGCTACAAATTATGATTGGCGGGTGGCCCTCAAAGTGGTTGGACTTCCCGGGATCGGAATTGCCTTAGCAGGCTTATTCCTGTTGAAAGAACCAAAGCGCACAGTTAAAACAAGTGGAGAAGAAGTACCGAATTTTTTCTCAGTGCTCATATACATTATCCGGAAGAAAACGGTGCGTTATCATCTGGCAGGTTTTTCACTTTTGGCGATGAGCGGATATACCATCCTGGCATTTATCAGTACGGTGTTGAACGATGAATTCAACGCGCCGGAACTCATATCCAGCTATGGCTGGTTTATGATCCTGACCGGTGCCGGAGTGAATATTTCGGGATACATTGCGGATAGGCTGGCCGCCAACTATGGAGCCGAGAAACGTTTTGTGATGGGGATCTTTGCGGCACTCGCCGGGTTGCCCTTTTATGTGGTCGGGTTTCATAGCAATGATCTGATGCTGGCCTTTATCCTGATCGGTACCGGAAATGTCCTGGCATCGTCCTATAACGGGGTTGCTGCCGCACTCATTCAGTATTTCGTGAAACCCGACATGCGTGGGATGGCCGGCGCAGTATATTTATTTGTGATCAGTATTGTGGGATTTGGCATCGGTCCGCCGGTAACCGGCTGGCTGATCGATCACTATTTCCAACCTTCACAGGCGCTACTTATCGTATTCAGCCTCACCGGGATATTCGCCACATTGTTTTTTCTGCTGGCCATGCGCAGCTATAAAGAAGATGTGGAGGAGTAGGCATAGGAAAATCTCAGATCTAGTAACCATGTAAATAATGAGATATTGAGTTCAATGGAGATCGTATTTATACGATAAGGCAGTTATTGATTTTGAGTAATAAGACTTGATGCTTTGCCAGAGTATAGACTTCATGAAAAAGCATGTTTCCAATATCTGAAACAATCTAATGTTATGATTTCTAAAATAACCATATATTAGAAATGCCCTGTACGTTGCGAAGTCCTAAGTTCCACTTGGGATACGAAAAGAATTTCATAGCAGCTACGGGGCATTTTTTTTGGTCTTTGAATCATCTCTTTTGTGGTTCGAAGGAATAAAATTCCAATGTCTGTATGGATGAACCCACCTATTCTCATTCACACCGTTGGTTCCTGTCGTAATACCAATATTGAAACCCGGATATAGGTTACGTATCTCCCGGTTGATAAATTTATAGAGTTTTTCTTTAGCAATCGTTCGTTTACCCCTCCTTTTAGCTCCTTCCGGTTTAATTAAATGCTGATTATTCAATCTGAATTGAATAGCCCCAAGAACAATGTCGGTACATTGCATGATGATATGCTGTTTGGAATCTACATCGGTAACCTGATCGGGTAGTATTCTAATGTTCTTCTTTCGAAATCCCGGATACTTATTCAGTGAAACAATGTGCGATTTAAACAGGCTAACCTTCTCTTTTGTGTCGGGCAATTTATCAAAATAGATTCGAAGCTGAATCGGTTCTTTTTGATCCGGAAGGTGCCTCAATCCAAAAGCATGTTTTATAAATTGATAGTATAACAGGAAATACTCATGTTCTTTTTGGTAAGCATCAATTCCTATAGGTTCGATATTGTTTTGAGTAAACATGATGCGAAGTTTCACTTTATCGCTGGCAATAAGCACAAAAAACAGTTTCATCATCTCCTGATATTTATCCAAATACTGAGCCGTTACCTTTTGCCATTTAAGCTCATTATGCAAATGTAATTCCTGTGCTTTTGTCAACAATCTATCTTCAACTTCATTCAAATCCTTGCTTCTGACAAGTCCCCCGCCGTAGAAGTTCGAAAAGTATTCGCCTTTCTTTACCGATTCATCTGCATATATGATTAATTCCCGGATCATACTTTTTAACGATTAATCGCGCCTAAATTCCACTTTAAATATTGAATATTGCTCACTGAATGTTGAACATCCCCACTCCCCACTCCCCATTCCTAATTCAACTATTCCTAATTCCTTATTGAATCATTCTTAATTTTTAATTGTTCATTTAATCATTCCTAATCCCCCACACTCTCCTCTACAATTTGTATTTCTTCCTCCGTTAGCCCGTACAACTCGTACACCATCGCATCAATCTCCGCCTCCAGCGCACTCGTATCTGCCTGCGGGTTTTCTTTCTTGATGGACAGGATTGTTGATGCTATGCCTTCAACCTTTTTTTGTTCGTTTATGCCAATCTTTGGAATTGGAATACTTCTTAACTCAGTTAATGTTGTTTGCCGAAAATCATCTTTGGTAGCTATGGATGATGTATTTATATACAATGCTGAAATAAATTTACTCGCCATTATACCCAAAACGTATTTAGGTAGGTATTCATCGTGCTTTATTACAAATGGATTTATGTCTTTTTTAAAAACTATTTTTTTGTCTGTGTAACCAACATCAATTCGATTTCTTCGATTTACAATCCTTCTAATAAGTAATTTGGGTTCGGGTTGGTAGAACTTAAGAAGGTTTGATTTGTCTTTTAATGAAGTATACTTTAAATCTTGAATAGAAAGGATATAATTATATACCTGTCCTTTATTTAAAAAAGGGTATTCATAATCATCAGTTTCGTTATCAATCAATTTGAAACGACTTCCTGATAGTCCTTGGGTTGATATTGTGACATCACCTAGAGTTACGAATTCCTCATTTTTACACCGTTGAATAATGCTTGCCCAAACTGGATCAAAAACAATTTTGTAATCTGGCTTTGAAATTAGATTATCACCAATTCTGATAAATGGAATCTCATCTAGATCGTCTATCTTAGCTTTCTTATCAAAATTATAAATCGAATAACCTTTACTATTCCTATTTGAAAAGGAAAAAATACCTGTTTCTACATAAGCATCTTCGAATATGTTGAAAGGAAGATTAATGATAGAATCAATCGATTTTTTATTAAATAAAAAATCACGAAGTAATTTATAGTTTTCACCTGTTTCCCAAGTTACAGGTGCAATAAATGTTACTAAACCTTCATTCTTTAGAAATTCAAAAGCATTAAGGAGGAAGAGAATCGAAGTTTCAAACTTTCTTTCAATAAAGGAATAGTTATTTCTGAAATAATTTCGTTCAGTTTTTTCGAAGGATTCTAAAGGTACATAAGGTGGATTTGCAATCACCACATCAAAGCCGACAAAGTCGCCGTCGTCGTTCAGTACTTCGGGGAATTCAAAGCGCCATTCAAAGGCGTTTTCATAAATTTTGTTGCTCTGTATTTCTTCAATCTCGGTTTCCAGCTTTTGGATCTCTTTCGTCAGCTTGTCGGTCTTTTTCTTCCACGCCTTTTTCTCTTTGGCAGTCTGATCGAACATGCTCGTTTGGGTGGTCAGCATCACCAGCTCGTCGCTTTTCTTTTTCAGGCGCAGTACCTTCGGGTCGTTGCTCGCAATCTCGGTGCGGAAGCTGCTTTTAATGTCGTCCATCAGCCGTTCCATCTCCCGCTTCTCTTCTTTACTGCGGGCATTGCGGTAGGTATCCACCGCGGCACGGTAGGCGGTTATACTCCACTTGCTCTTTTTCAGGGCTTCTTTCAAATCGGCATCCAGCGCAAACCGGCTAATCAACGAGTTCCCGGTTTTGATGTTGATGTCGATGTTAGGCAGGGTTTCGAGTACCCGAATGGATGTGTTTTGCTCGTTATCTTGTTGTGCAGATTCTTCGCTACGCTCTTTTAGACTTCAGCTCGAACTAATGGATATAATTTTGTTAGTTCTATAAAATAACTATCGAACCACCGCAGGCAATTTATGCTGCGCTCCGGGTCTAAGCCCATACTCAGAATCAACTCTGCGGTGGTTGTGGGTTCCACTCCATATAGTATGCCAATACCATGTTCTTAAAAGAGCCGGAAAGAACACCACTTTCGATAGCTTTCTTGTAACTTTAAAACTATTCGATCACCATGTTAACAGCAAGTACCTATCGTTTTTTTGTAGGCATCGATATTTCCAAACTAACCCTTGATATATGCCTGAGGGATCATTCAGGAGCATCCTTGAAGTATCTGTGCACAGCTAATACCCTGCAGGGATTCAAGCAACTTCAGGATTGGTTACACCAACACCAGGCTTGTAACGAACATACCGTGATTTGTGCCGAGCATACCGGACGCTATGGAGAACGTCTTTCGGACTGGTTTGCCAGAACCCCTTGGCAGTTTTGCCTGGTCATTACTACCGCCTTGGCTAAAGTTCGCCGAGAACACCACCGCAAAGACGATCCATACGATGCGGCTTTGCTGGCCGAATATGCCTGGCGCTATACGGATCGCTTACACATCCATAAACAGGGTTCCGTTCAGGTAAAACAGCTCAAACGACTACGTAAAGAACGCCGGTTTATGGTCGATCAACGCGCCAAACTACGTCAGAAACGCTCTGAGGCCCACTACCACGATGCAGACATGGCCAGCATCAATGAGTGTTACCGACAGCAGATCCAACTACTAACCGATCATATCACCCGCATAGAGGCGCGTATTCAAGAACTCATTGCCAGCGATATGGAATTAAGCTACCGCTACAAACAACTTCAAAGCGTTCCTGGCGTCGGAAAGGTTATTGGATGTTTCTGGTTACACCTATTTGCCGGGCAGAACACGTTGAATCCCAGAAAAATAGCCAGTCGCTTTGGCTTTGCCCCTCACGCATACCGCTCAGGAATTTCTGTAAAAGGTAAAACCAGGAGTTCAAAACATGGCAATTCAGAAATGCGACGCATCTTGCACCAAGCGGCTCGTAGTGTATGTACCCACCATCCTCATTTTAGAACGTACTACCAACGCAAACTTAGCGAGGGTAAAGATCAAAGACTTATTATGAACAATGTCATCAATAAAATTATCCGTACCGCTTGCGCCGTATGGAACCAAAAGACGTTCTATGACCCAAACCACATATCTACAATCAATGCTAATTTTATTCCCAAAATTACTTGATAAAGTCATAGTATTCTGA